>Ga0315290_10003074_pt1 | contig 11921 bp, 13 predicted proteins | sample YL17G12_0_MG_FD_203627 | JGI IMG/M metagenome (GOLD analysis project Ga0315290, IMG submission 203627) | Sediment microbial communities from Yellowstone Lake, YNP, Wyoming, USA - YL17G12_0 | ecosystem: Environmental > Aquatic > Freshwater > Lake > Sediment | place: USA: Wyoming | collected...
GGTGAACAACTATTTTCTGGCCCTTGAAATGCTTTTTCAAGTGCTCGTTAATCTGCTCACCAATAGCTTTGTAATCAGGGGCTTTGTTAGCATCATACTGGATGTTAACCTCAATGACATTGCTTGAATAATTGCTCATAAGCCTAATCTGGCGTAAAGGGTTTATTAATTTAACTGAAAAGATTAGTTTTAGCCAAGCTTACTTTACCTAGTTAATGTTTTCAGTTTCTCTGCAATTTCTTCTTTTGAGGGAAGATATTTGGAAATGTGCTTTGGCAATGTTGAAGTTATCCTGTACGTTGAGACTCCTATTGGCTTTTTCACATCCTTTAATGCGTACTCGACAACAGTTCTGTCTTTGCTTTTGCAGATTATTATCCCTATTGATGGATTCTCGCCAGCCAGCCTGGCTTGGTCATCAAGCACAGAGAGGTAGAATTGCATCTTTCCTGCATGTTCGGGGATGAATTCACCTATTTTAAGCTCAACAGCAACCAGGCATCTGAGTCTTCTGTGGTATAGCAGTAAATCAATAAAGAATTCCTTATCATTAACCTCTATCCTGTGCTGGTTTCCTATAAAGCAGAAATACCCTCCCATCTCTACTAATAGCTTGCGAAGCTTTTCAATAAGAGACGCTTCAAGTTCTTTTTCTGAGTGTTCATCTCCTAATCCCAGGAAATCAAAAGTGTACTCATCTTTGACAGCCAGTTTAGCTTGCTTCTTGTAACTATCCGGCACTGTCTTGTCAAAATTAGTCTGGTTTAGCATATATTTTTCATAGGATTTGTTTTCAATCTGGTGGATAAGCACTTCTTTTGTCCACCCGAACTTCTTTGTCATGACTATGTAGAACTCTCGCTCAGAATCATCCTTGCATTTGCTCATAATAATTACATTCTTAAACCAGCTTATTTCTCCAGCCAATGGCTGGAGTTTTGAGTTATTCCTATAGTTAAGATAAAATTGGCGCATGTACCATAAGTTTTGGGACGAAAAACCTTTAATGCCAGGATATTCTTTCTGTAAGTCTTTTGCAAGGGTTTCAACTATCGCTTTGCCCCAGTTGCACTCTTCCTGCTTCTCAACAATTCTTTTGCCTAAATCCCAGTACAAGCTTATCAACTCTTTATTAACTGATTTTAATGCAGAATACTGCGCTTCCCTTATCCTATCCTTGACATCTGATAGGAGCTTGAGATAGGTGCGATCTTTTGAAAGGCTCTTTTTAGAGGCGCTCATAAATATCCTGCCTGAAAAACCGACTTAAATAATGCTATGCTCTTTTTTCGGAAAGAATGAGGAGAATACGGAATTTTTTCAATGATACGCGGAGATTTAGAAAGATATTTAAGAAATTGAATATATTCAATGGTTATGAACACCTTTATTTTATTAAGCAACAAAAAATCAAGAATACCAAAAGAGTTTCAAGCAGATGATAATAGGTTTCCAGAATCTTTTGTTAAGTATCTTATTGAGAGGTATTCTAAAAAAGGAGACAAGGTTATTGATATCTTTGCAGGTTTAGGAACGACTTTGATTGTTGCTGAAAAGCTGGGAAGAATTCCTTATGGAATCGAGTTTGACATAAAAAGAGTTAAGTTCATCAGGAAGAAGATAAAAGCAAAGGATAATATTAAATTTGGCACAGCAATTTTTCCTGATAAATATAACTTGCCAAAGATAGACCTATGCATTACTTCTCCTCCTTTCATGGCAATAACCCAAAAGAACGACCCTTTACGAAGCACAAAAAGATATTATGAAACTTATCTGGATGGCTTGGTTGATATTTTTAAAAAACTAAAGAAGCACATGAAGAAGAATGCTTACCTGTTCATAGAAGTCTCTAACCTAAAAGGAAAACATACTACAACACTTGCTTGGGATCTTGCAAGGAAAGTATCAAAAGTGTATTTTTTTGAAGGAGAGATAGTCATAGGTTGGACATCCAAAGGAACTTGCAAAGGCAGCGGCAATTATGGCTACGGATATGACCATAGTTATTGCTTGGTATTTAGGAATAAATAAAGGGTGATTGAGATATGAAACCTTTACCTAAAAAATTCCTTTCAACAAAGGAAAGAAAGGATATGTGGGGAGATGCCAAGAAAGTCATTGAGAAGGTAGATAAAGCTCTAGATTTATCAGAAATCCATGTTATTGGTAGCTATGTTTCTAAAAAGAAGAAGCCTCAGGACATTGATTTTGCAATAGTCACAAAGGTAAAGAGCAAGAAATCCAATCATTCCTATCCTGTTGATTTCATAATACTGCCTGAGAATGAAGATATTAAGGATTATCTTGATTTCCTCAGGAAGCTCATGAAGAAAAAGTATGGGTCAGACTGCAGACCAGTAAGGTTGAAATAGCATCAGTCAAGTTCAATTTGTGCTTGACATTCTATCTTCATCCAGAACCTTAAAAGCCCGCGCATGACGCCTAAGAAGAGTATTGTTTCGAATATCATCTTGCGTAAGGTCTCTTTTGACCACCCAATATTCTCCAGTGACGTTGTTTCTTCGCATATAATTAAAATTGATAAGCTCTCTTCTTAATAAAGTGTAGTCCTCAAAATATTTTTTTAGTTTTTCATTGACTTCCTGCTCAAGATATATTTTTCCATCTTCGAATTCATTCAGAAGCCTAAGGAGAATTGCTTGTTTTTCAAAGTCGTTAGATGGAAAAGCATTATGCTTAGAACATTTCTCAAAAAATGCATTTGTGTCGAAAGGGAAAACTACTTTAGCCATGTTCTCAATGTAGTAACACTGCCTATTTAAAATTTTGCCTAAAAACTCCTATAGATAGCAACTTGCAAAAGTTGCACTTTTGCAGTTCTAAAAACCTCTGATTTTTCAGAACCTTTAAAAAAGCCTATATATTATTAGTATGTATTATGGGTTTAAAGCTTTATAACACGCTTGGCAGGAAGAAAGAGGAGTTCAAGCCTGTCAAACCTGGATTTGCCGGTGTTTACTGCTGCGGGCCTACTGTTTACTGGTATCAGCACATTGGCAATCTGAGAACTTATGTTTTTGAGGACGTACTTAAGAGAGTTCTTCTATTGAATGGCTTCAAGGTTAAGCATGTTGTTAATATCACTGATGTCGGCCATTTGACTTCTGATGCTGATGAAGGCGAGGACAAGCTCATGAAAGCCTTGAAAAGAGAAGGCTTGCCTTTAACAAAGGAATCAATGGTTAAGCTTGCAAACATGTATTTTGATGAGTTTAAGAAAGATTTTGTCAGATTAAATATTCTCCAGCCTGATGTTTGGTGCAAGGCCACTGAGCATGTTCCTGAAATGATAGAGCTGGTCAAGAAGATTGAGAAGAACGGTTATACATACAAGACTAGTGTTGGATTAATATATGATACTGCAAAATTCAAGGATTATGCAAAGATGGCAATGCTTAAGCTTGAGCAATTGGAAGAAGGAGCAAGAGGCAAGAAAGATGAGGAAAGAAAAAACTCTAGTGATTTTGCTCTCTGGATTACTAATCAGCCTAATCATATAATGCTGTGGAATTCTCCCTGGGGTGCTGGTTTTCCTGGCTGGCATCTTGAATGTTCTGCAATGAGCATGAAATACTTGGGTGAGCAGTTTGACATTCATTGCGGAGGAAAAGAGCACATTCAGGTTCATCACACTAATGAGATAGCCCAGTCAGAAGCAGCTACTGGCAAGAAGCCTTGGGTGAAGTACTGGCTGCATGCAGAATGGCTGGTAATCCCAGAGGGCAAGATGTCAAAGTCAAAGGGAAGCTTTACAAGAGTAGCTGACCTGATAGAAAAAGGAATCCATCCTTTGGCTTTCAGGTATTTTACTTTTAGCGCCCATTACCGAATGCCTCTTACTTTCAGCTGGGAAGCTGTTGAAGGAGCAAATAATGCTTACAAGACTTTGAAGAACAGGATTGCGATTCTTAAGAAAGAAAATAAGAGCCTTGACAAGAAGGGAAAAAAGGAATATTATGAAGAAGAATTCTTGAAAAAAATTAATGATGACCTGAACATGCCTCAGGCAGTTGCTCTTCTTAATGATATGATTAAGGATTCTGAGCTTGGAAGCAAGGAAAAACTTGAGCTGATTGAGAAATTTGACAAGGTGTTCGGCTTGGACTTATTAAAAGAAGAAGATGTTAATGTTCCGAAAGAGATTCAAGAGCTGGTTGACAAAAGAGAAGAAGCAAGGAAGAAAAAAGATTTCAAGCTTGCGGATAAGATAAGAGATGAGATTAGCTCAAAAGGTTTTGTTCTTGAAGATACTGCTGACGGTGTCAGGGTTAAGAAGAAATAATTTGTAAAAAAGATTATTCTTACATTATCTTGTCATAGTTTAATTGTGTTCCTAGAATATTTGGAACTGTTGGTCCTGTTCTTGCAATTGTATTTAGATACTCAGGATACTCTGGTGAGGTAAGGATGTTTTCAACTGCTTTCAAGCCAACCCCGAACATCTGGTCAGGAGTTCTTCCTTCTTTCATTCCAAGCATATATACTGCATGAAACAAATAGGCAGAGTTAGGGAAGCCTTCTCTGAACGGGAATTTGGTGTCTGCTCTTTTTACTAGGTCTTTTACTATCGTTGCCACATCGATTTTATGCTTTTTTCCTAGTTCATGAACTTTAGAATTCAGTTCTACTATTTGGTTAAGATACTTCTGCCTTAGATCAGGGTCGTCTTTTGTATCAGGTACTGCATTGTAAAAGAATGCTGAGTCATGGCTCCTGTCAAGGGGCAAGCAATGCGCTCTCATCAGCTCGCATACCTTAGTCAGCATATCATTATTCTCTTCGGGGCTGTGAATTTTGAAATCATAATTGTATTCTGGCTTTTTTAACAGCATCCTTTCAAGGCTTACTGGCGTTACTTCAGCATCTTTTTTCTGGTCTGTCATTTTATCTGCCTCTCCTCTATAAAAAACCTATTATCTTTAGTTTTGATGTTTATATACTTTTCTTATATTCAGGCAGAGATGATTTATAAATCTTTCGTTTAGTAACTATCAAATAGTGGTTACAAATCAAATTTGGGGCTTAACCATAAACTATTTAAAAAGGCGTATTCTTCGAAAGAAAAGACGAAATGCCTCCATAGCTTAGCGGTGGAGCTCGCGGCTGTTATGCGTAGGCCTCAAGGCCGAGCACGCCAGAAACGCAGTTTCTGAGCGACGTAGAAACCGCGCGGTCGTCGGTTCAAATCCGGCTGGAGGCGTTTTTTCATTTGGGCCCGTAGCTTAGCCTGGCTGGAGCACACGACTGATAATAGTTTGCCAATCTGGCAAGCCAGCTAGACATCGTGAGCGTTAAAGGTCAATCTTTTAATGCCGATAAGGGTCCGGAGTTCAACTCTCCGCGGGCCCATTCATGATTCTGAAGGTATCATAATGCAAAAAACCTCGAAGATTAAGCACGTGTATGAACATGCTGTTCTTAATATCTGCCTTGACACTCTTGAAAGGAAAAAGCAGGCTTTGGTGTTTGTCAATACCAAGAGCAGCGCAGAAGCAGAGGCTGAGCGCATTGCTGTTAAATTAAAAGTTGATGACAAGGATAAGGAAGCTCTTGATGAACTTGCTGGGAAAATCCTCGGAGTGCTTGACAAATCTACGAAGCAGTGTCAGAGGCTTGCTCTTTGTGCAAAAAAAGGAGTTGCTTTTCATCACGCAGGCTTGCACTCCCAGCAAAGAGAATTAATAGAGGATAATTTTAGAAATGGCAATATAAAGATAATTTGCGCGACACCGACTTTGGCGCTAGGAATTAATCTTCCAGCATTCCGAGTCATTGTCAGGGATCTGAAAAGGTTTTCTTCGCCAAGAGGCATGGCTTGGATTCCTGTTCTTGAATTTTTGCAGTTTTGCGGTCGCGCCGGACGACCTGATTTTAATGATGAATATGGCGAAGCAATCTGCCTTGCAGAAACAAGCGGAGAAAAAGAAAAGATTATCAGGAATTATATTCAAGGAGAGCCAGAGCAGATTCTTAGTAAACTAGCTGTTGAGCCTGTGCTAAGGACTTATGTATTAAGCCTTATAGCAACAGATTATGCAAGCTCAAAAAAGAGCTTAATGGATTTTTTCAAGAAAACATTTTATGCTCACCAGTTCGGTGACCTAAAGGAACTGGAAGGAATTATTACAAGAATCCTGAAATCATTGAAAGAATGGGAGATGATTACGATTAAGGAAGATGACAAGAATATTGAATTGGAAGCAACCCTGCTTGGCCAGAGAGTAAGCCAGCTTTATCTTGACCCTTACACTGCGCATTACTTAATCACCTGCATGAGAAGAGCAGAGAGCAAGATACTCAAAGACTTCTCGTTTTTGCAAATGGTGTCATACACTCTTGAGCTTAGGCCACTGCTTAATGTCAAGGTATCGGAGTATGATGATATTGAGGAAAAGAACAATATGTTCAGCTCATCAATCCTGAGTATGGAGCCAAGCATGTTTGAGCCAGAATACGAAGAATACCTGAAAAGCATAAAGACTGCATTGTTCTTCTATGACTGGATAAATGAGGTTGACGAGGAAAATTTGCTTGAGAAGTATAATATACGCCCAGGTGAGATAAGGGTTAAGCTTAGCCTTGCAGACTGGCTGCTCTATTCTTGCGTTGAAATATCCAAGCTGATAAAGCTGCACGGACTGATAAAAGAGTTTGAGAAAGTCAGGATGAGACTGACTTACGGTGCAAAAGAAGAATTATTGCCCTTGCTCAAGCTTAGAAACATTGGAAGAATAAGAGCAAGAAAACTTTTCAACAACAAAATCAAGGGCATTGAAGATGTGAAGAAAGCAGACTTGCCGCTGCTAACTCAACTAATTGGAAAACAAGTTGCCCTGTCAATAAAAAAACAGGTGGGAGAGGACCTGCGAGAAGAGAAAGTGCAGGTGAAGAAAGGCAAAAGAAAAGGGCAGACAAGCATAGCGAAGTATGATGAGGAATAGTTCTTTCAGAAACTTTTATTAAGCAAGCGTGATTTCTTTTTACTATGGAAAAAATTATTGTCATAGATTTTTCAGGTACTCTGATTAAATCTTTTGTTGTTGAAGAAGCCAATCTTAAGCGCTATGAAATACTTGGTATTCCAAAACCTTCTAAAGAGGAACACAGGAAGCTGCACAGCACCAAAGAGCATTACAACATTATCAGAAAATATATTGCAGAAGCTTACGGCATAAATGACGAGATGAAAATAGTGTTTGTGCAGAATCATGGTGGCGAAATTGAGCTTTCAGGCAGGGATGTTAAGACCATGATTATGACTGACCTGTTCAGGAATGCGATGTACCTAGTTGCTAAGGAACACGGAAAAAAGATTTATGCAGATGGAATACTGGAAACATTGAAGCTTATTCAGAAAAGAGGGTTTAAGCTGGCCATCGTTTCTGGTATTAGGAAAGACATAATCACAGGCATGCTTGCAATAACCAATTGCCCTGTAAAGTTTGATTATATTTATGGCCAAGACCCTGTTTTAAGCAGGGATGATAATGATTTATTAGATAAGGGACTTGCAAAGCATGGAAAAATCAGTTACATCATAGGGGATAAGCTAGATGATTTGAAGCCTGCAAGGAAACTAGGAGCAAAAACCATCTTTGTAACCTGGGGCCATGCTTCTGGCGGTGAAAAAGATTTTGCAGACTATAGTATTAGCAATCCATCAGAATTAGGGAACATAATAAAATAAACAGATTTAACTAGTTCTTTGCAGCCTTAACCTTCACCTTCATTGTCTGCCTTGCTATCTCTTTCTCTGATTCTATCTTCGCTACTTCGTCAAAGAACTTGACCAGCAATTTAACTTCCGGGTTTTCCATGTTCAGCTGGTATAATTGTATTCTTCCGTATTTTCCTTTTTTTACAAGCACCTTGTCTTTGAGCATATCATCCAGCATTCGGTAGATGGTGGTTCTTCCTACGCCTGCTGCTTCTGCCATGTCTGTTATGGAGTATTCTGCTTCCCTTCCTATTATAAGCAAATCCATTAACTTTACTTTTGGGCTGTGTCCAAGCATATGTGTTATGATTGTTTCTTCTTCCATGAGGTTCAAGAAGATAGGCCGATATTTAAATGTTTCGTTTTGATACATTGATGTATCATTATGATACGAACACTTTTTACTTTCGTCGAAACTATCGCGAAAATTAATCAGGGCATTATATAAAGCAGCAGAAAAACAGCCAAGCTCATGGATAAGATTACTATCCAAAAAATAATGCTGAGAAGGCTTAAGTACGACACTCACCCCAAATGGGGTGCTTCTCATACAGAGGAAATAAATCTCTTTAAAAGATTTAAAACACACATGCGCGGAACAAAGGAAGTAAAAAAAGCACTAGAAGAGCTTTACAGGATGGAATTCATCAATCGTTACATGAAGACTGGCGAAATTCATGTTTCTCTGAATATAAACAAAAAGCAAGAGATAGAAGAGTTCTTGGAAGAATGATTATATCAGTAGCCTGCTGATTGATATGCTTCTGTTAATATTATATATGACCTTTGCATTATACTTTGCAACGCTTACTTCCTCGTACCAGGGATATTTTTCCTTGAAATCATGCCCGTGAAAGACAGCATCTGTCCCATAAACCTTTTGCAGCCACCCTTTATTATATAATGCATCAATCCTTCCAATAGCTGGACCGTTTAAAAGCGGAAGGCTGGTTGCAGCACGAATCTCTTTCGCTCCCATTTCATGGTGCTGCTCAACTGCGGACTTAAGGGTTCCTGCCTTATCAATCATGTCATCAATAATAAGCACTTTTTTACCTTTTACATCCCCAAGCAGATACATCTCTTCAACATTACCCCCTTGAGAGTAATCTTTTAACTTGTGCATCAATGCAAGCCTGACTCCTAAAGTTCTTGCATAATAGCCAGCTCTTTTTGCGCCCCCTAGGTCGGGAGCAGAAATAACTAAATCTTCCAGGCCAACAGTAGTTCGTATATGGTCCATTATGTTTTTAGAAGCATGAAGGTTTTCAAGGCGGGCCTCTCTGAAAAATCCAGCTATGGCTTTGTTATGTATGTCAAGCGTTATTATCCTTGTCGCGCCTGCATTTTCTAATCTTTCAGCAACTCTCACAGCTGTAATTCCTTCCCTTGTTTCCATCCCATCCTGGCGGGCATAGGGAAAAACAGGTATGACTGCTGTTATGTAATGGGCGTCTGCTCTCCAAGAAGCATCAATTGCTGCTTCCAAAGCAGCTAAATTATCATTTACACTCAATCCATTTGTTTTGTTTTCAACATCCTGAAAAATGTAGATGTCCTTGTTTCTTATGCTTTCTTCAAGCTCTACTTTTATTTCCGTGTTAGCAAATATTGTTTCCGTCGTCAGGATTATATCAGCGCTGTCTGTCTCTCCCTCTTTCTCGATGATTTTTTTTAATTCTGCAACTACTTTTTCTGCAAATGGCCTGCCTGATTCGCAGGTAATAATCCCGAGTTTTCCTCTGTTATAAGGTTCTTGCAAACATTCACCCCAAATATTAGTCAAAATCAAGTTCCTTATAAATTTAACTCAGATAAAACCAGTTTTCTTCAGTTTCTGTAACCTATTAGTTGCGACTTTCAGCTTTTTTTCCACAAAAGCTTAAAATACAAGCTCTCTTCTCTCTTTCATTATGACTCTCTTGATTATAGGCGTAGACCCTGGCACTACATTAGGCTATGCTATAATCAATGACAAAGGAGAATTCATCACCAGCGGCTCTGGAAAAGAATTTGCGATGAGTGAGCTTATCAACAACATCATCAGCTTTGGAAGGCCGCTCATTGTTGGCTGTGACAAGAATCCTCCTCCGTGGTTTGCAGAAAGCCTTGCAGTAAAGCTGGGTGCTAAACTTTTCTTTCCAAGGCAAGACCTTCTTGTTGCTGAAAAAAGAATTCTTGCAAAGGATTATGATGTCAAGCTTAATGCCCATGAAGTTGATGCATTGGCATCTGCTATTCTTGCATTTAATAAGCACAGGCATTTTTTTGGCAAGATAGAAAGATTTCTCGAAGAAAAAGGCAAAAGAGAGCTTGAAGAAACTGTCAAGCTTATCATGGTGCGTAATGAAGACCTTCCTCTTGAAGCTGCCCTTAAAATGGCAGAGCAGAAAGACAGGGAAAGAATAATTGAGACTCCAAAGCAGATTGTGAAGGAAACTGAGAAGAGCGCTTTTAGCGAGAAAATGCTGAGAGAGATGCAAGAAAAGATTATCCTTCTTGAAGAAGAGAACAGGAGCTTGAAGTATTTGGCGAGTGAAAACAATAGCCTGATAAAGAAGCTGAGCAAGAGAGTGCTGAGTGCTCCAAAGGAAGAGCTTGTTGATTTCAAAGAGAGAAGAATCAAGCACTACACAAAACAGCTCAAGGATAATACCCGTCTAATGCAGCATTATGAGAAAGAACTTAGGAGGAAGGATGAGTTTTTGATTGCCTTGAAAAACAAGGTATTGGTCAAGAAGCTGAATGATTTGAGCTGGGATGAGTTCAGCGCAAAAAAATTCCTTGACATCCAGCAAGGCGATATTCTTTTTATTAATAATCCGAGCGGCATCAGCCAGAAAGTGGTTGATGAATTAAAAGGCAAGGTGAAAGTGATAATAACAACTAATGTTCCCAAGCGCGGCGACGCTGATTTTATATTCCTTAAGCCAGAAGGTATTATGCTTAGGGAGCTTGGTAATTTTGCGATTGCTGATAAAAATGCGATTGAGCAAGCCTTGAAAAAACGCGACCTTCTTAAGAAAATTGTTGATGAATATAAGAATGAGAGAAAGAAGGAAGAATAAGAGAAAATAAAATAGAGATAACGAATTCTCAATCAACAACATAAATTCCTTTGTGAACCACCACTTTTACTTCCTGGCCAAGCTCAAAGTTGTTAGTCGGATGGTTCCTTACCATGCTTGACTGGAAATCAAAAGGATTAATAACTTCAAGATAGGGATGAGTCCTTGCAACATAGGTGACGTGCTTCTTGAGAACAGCATAATCTAGCTTTGAGAAGTCAATAATGAGATGATTACTTTTTAACAGATCTAATAATGTTATTTTTGAGCCTAGTTTGTCTACCTTGTAAACCTTGTCATCAACCAGGATAATATCGTTTTTTTCAAACCCTGGAAGCCTGACAAATAATGCTAATCTGTATATGTTCTTGCTGGTCTGCCTGCTCTTGGAGAAAAGACGAGAACTGCTCCTGTATTCTCCGCCAAATAAATCCTGCAGCTCTCTCCCCAGGTTCTGGGCAATGCTCTTGTTAGTGACATACAGGTCATAGCCATCATCAAGCCTCTCAACCTGGTTAATAAACATCCCCCTGTGCCTGAGATTCTCAACTCTCTTCTGCAAATACTCAATGCTCTTGTCAAGTATGTCATAGTTATTGCTCCTCACCTGGAGAACTGCTTCATAGTATGGAGTGCCTTCTTTTTCGCAAAGATTGCACTTGGCAAGCTTGAGAATAACATCGACCACATGCTCTACTTTCTTGGTCTTGGCAATGACTTCGAACTGTTTCTTCTCCTTGAGCTGCATTGGTATCTCAAGGCTTTTGAAGATAATCTTAGAATTCGGAACTTGCTTCTTCACCAAGTCTGTGATTAGCTTTTCAATGCCCTTATAAGGTTTCCACTGGTTTTTCTCCAGGTACTTGTTGCAAGAGCACAGAGTGAGATTAATCGCTTTCATAAAATCACCGATTTTATGAAGCTTCAAAACACAGTTTTGATAGCTTTCATATATACTAACACCCTCTCCCTTAAGAAAAAGGGGAAGATAATATGGTATTTAAAGGTTTGGTATGGTGTTTAGCCTGTTTTAAAACCACAAGCTTTTTTAACCCTCCCTATTCTCATGATAGTTAATGTTTGATAAAAAGGATAGGAAAGAGACAAGCAAG
>Ga0315290_10003083_pt1 | contig 11910 bp, 12 predicted proteins | sample YL17G12_0_MG_FD_203627 | JGI IMG/M metagenome (GOLD analysis project Ga0315290, IMG submission 203627) | Sediment microbial communities from Yellowstone Lake, YNP, Wyoming, USA - YL17G12_0 | ecosystem: Environmental > Aquatic > Freshwater > Lake > Sediment | place: USA: Wyoming | collected...
TGTGGCCCCGTTGTTGATAGGTCTATGTAAATTTTCAGAGCAGAACCATTAATAAGTCCATTTGGACCCAAGGCTACTTCCTGAACTGAATTGGGGGACGGCAGGCTAACTAAAACAGTCTCAACACTGGAAGCCACTTCCGCGGGCGAATTTGCAACTTGGGCACCCCGTTCCATCAGAGGGCGAACTGTGGCCTCCCGTATATCAAACACAGTTAATCCATATCCTTTATCAATCAAACGAATTGCCATCGGGAAGCCCATATTTCCTATGCCAACAAACCCAACTTTTTTTACCACTTGAACTCAACCCCCCTTCTGAAGTTAGCGAGCCTTCACCAAATTGCTGTCGTCTGAAACGAGAGTTAATTTACGTCTTACTCCCTTGTTTACCAATTTCTGCAAAGAATTCTCTGGTTACCCGAAAACTGTCGCTTGCCGCCGCTACACCACAGTAAATTGCAGTCTGGAGAAGAACCTCTAGAATTTCTTCCCTTGTGCAACCGTTATTAAGTGCTCCTCGGAGGTGTAATCTAAGCTCTTGAGGTCTATTCAAGGCTGTCAACATAGCAATGTTGATAAGGCTGCGGATCTTGTGCGAAAGCCCTGGCCGCGCCCAAACAGTACCCCAGCAATACTCCGTCACTAATTCTTGAAATGGACGTGAAAATTCATCCGCCTCAGAAATCGCCTTATCCACAAATTCCCTTCCGAGAACGGCCCGTCTAATTTCCAAACCCTCTTCAAACCTTTTATTGCTCACCGATATCACCTCCCGGTTGTTCGTTTTTTTAAGTACCATTTCAGCCAATCGGTTTTTGCTTCAAATTCCTCCGGTCCCTTCGACTACTTTAAAAAGTCCTGGAATAGCAGTTCCTTCCTTTTCTTTAAATTTCAGACCTCAAATTTTGGTAGTGGAGTGCTGTAGATGAAAACCGGCTCTTCTGTAATATCAATTACGTATCTTTTCTCTCTATGCGAGATGATCAATTAAAAATTCCAGAACTTCCCCCTCACTTTCCCATCCGAATCGATTGGAGATACCAGATAATGGAAAATACCCATAGACTCATCTCATTCTGATTCATCTCAATATCCCCTCAATACCCTCGAAACGAATCCTTGAAGAGATCGAGACTGCTGGGAGGCCGCCTGATTGCCCACTCAGCCATCATCGTATTGGCATCGCCATGTCTCAGTTTTGTTGCAATGATCACCCGAGCTCCATGCTCCTGGATAAGAAGGGCTGCGGCTGTCCCAGCCCCTCCTCCCCCAATGATCAGAACATCCGTTTCATAAGCGATCTTAGAAAGATCGATCCGATCAGGATCGATACGGCTCCATGATTCCAATGTCTCGCAAATCTCTGGTGGGACGCGATAGCCCTTGCTGGGGCCAATCTTTAACGCCTGGAGGGACCCTTCCTTATAGGAAGGATGGAACTTTCTCAGGCGCTCCTCCTTCTCAGCAAGGCTCATCCTCGGGAATTCCCAGCCCTCCTTTTTTCGGACTAATCTCTGCGGCCGGGTCTTCTCCACCCGCCTGATCAACTGTTTCAGTTCATAAGTATAGGCCATTGTCTGTTTCCTTTACTACTGTAAAAATTGCCAGGGGTTTAATTTGACATTTAATTTTGACATTAGGAATCCATAAGCCTATAAGTCTGGTAGTCTTGTAATAATACGGGGATAAGAAGTCTTATATCCTGAAGCTTTCCTATTCCCTTCAATAAATTCAAGGCTTGGAAAACTTTTTCTCGTTGCAAGATGAAATCGGCGTAAGTTCAGAATTTCCAATCAAGTTCTGTTTCACTCACAATTGAAATAGTGGAGTAATGGAATGGTGTTTGTATATAAAATAAAAACCCTTCCCCCTATCGACTCTCAATATCTTCACCCTTTCCTCCTTCCATCCTTTGAACGTAAATCCCTATCCACCCCTTCCAATGAGCAGGACTACTCTATTTTTCTACTCTTTTCTTTAAGGAAGAAATCTCTACTATGCTCCCATTCCCAGATAATACTGGCTAATGTCTTTTCCTTTTATTTCTTCGGCTGTTGCTTTCAGAGCCACAAGACCGTTTGTAATGACATAGATATACTGGGAAATGGGGAGAGACAGGGAGACATTCTGTTCTACTAAGAGGATAGTTGCTCTCAGGTTCTTGTTAATATTTTCCACCGCGCCAAAAACCAACTCCGCTATGATAGGTGCCAGTCCTAAGGATGGTTCGTCGAGAAGTAAGAGCTTCGGCTTTGTCATCAAGGCCACGGAGATGACCAGCATCTGCTGTTCTCCACCACTCAGGGTTCCGGCAATCTGCCTCTTTCGCTCCTTCAATATTGGAAAGTATTGAAAGATGACTTCCAAATCATTGCGTATTTCTTTCTTATTGTCTTTTCGAATGAGAGCTCCCACTTTTAAATTTTCTTCCACTGTGAGCGTACGAAAGAGTTCGCGTCCTTCCATAACCAAGGAAATTTTTGATCGCGCGATTTCGGCAGGGTCTCCATTCTCGATTCTTTTACCCTCGAAAAGAATCTCTCCATTGCTCACTTTACCGTTCTCGATGGTTAAAATACCTGAAACCGCCTTGAGGATAGTCGTTTTACCTGCACCATTTGCGCCTAAGATCGTTACGATATTTCCTTCCGAAACCTCTATGGTAACCCCCTTAAGGGCAAGGATAACATTATTGTAAAACACTTCAATATTCTTAACTTCAAGTAGCATAAACCTACCCCATGGTTTTAAAAAGCGGGGGAAGTTTTCTCCTCCCCCGCTAAAGATCTCCTACTGTGTTTTGATCCAGTCGCTGATAGTGACGAACTTTCCACCTTTGATCTCGACAATTCTGGCCTCACTATGCCCCTGATGGTTTTTATAGGTAAGGGGGGGAGTGCCACCACCGGTGTCGAAATTCTCCAAATTCACCCACTCATCTCTTATCATCGTTCTAAACTGCCCGATCTCAGGAATTTTACCTCCCGTCTTTTTCAGCACTCTTGAAACCACTTCATGGATAATCTTTCCCTGTGCCCATCCCTTTGTATAGTAGGCATCCTTTTTTGCAATCTCATGCTTCTTTGCAAACTCTTCAATCTCTTTCATCATGGGGATGTTCGCCCCCCAATCTGCATTAACTTGGAGAGCCTTAAATCCCTCTGCATCCTTCCCCAAGGTCCCTGGGATAATGTGTTGGAAGTTATAGTTATTCCCAAAGAACTTGCTCGCAGGCACCCCCACTTTGGCAGCGTCCCGCAAAATCTTTATAGTATTGCCTGCGGAATCCTGGATGTAAACGTAATCAGGATTTAACTCCTTGATTCTCAAGAGTTGGGGCGTCAGATCGAGAGAAACTCCAGCGTATTCAATGTCCGCCAATACCTTCAGCCCCAATTTTTCTGGGATCTTCTGCTCCATTGCATTACGAACCGGGGCCCGTCCATATTCAATATCCGCATGAAGAAAAGCGATTGTTTTCGCCCCTTTCTGTTTTGCCCACTCCAAGGCAATGAGAACCTGATCCTCATAAGTTGGACCCATAAGAAAGATATAGGGATACTTTACAGGGTCCAGAACATCAATTGAAAAGCTTTGTGCCTGGAAGGGAATCTTAACCAGTATATTGATCTGGTCTCTCAATGCCTTCGTGCCTCCCGTTGACCAACCGTTGACTACCACGACTTTGTCAACATCCACCAGTCTCTTAAATACTTTGACCTCTTCCGGAATGGAGTTCTTTCCATCGAGCAGAATAGGAACATATTTATGACCCATGACTCCGCCAAACTTCTCATTGACATAGGTGAGATAATCCTTAGGCCCGTAGGACATTCCGTTGACGTCGACATCTGTTCCTGTGAGGGTTCCATAGATCCCTACGGGAATTTCTCCTGCATGGGCTGAAATGGCCACCAAGCCCAAAGACACCAATACTAAGAATCTGAATAATTTCTTCATCACTAGTCTTCTCCTTTCAGTTAAAATAGAAATTAAGATTTATCCTTCCTGAATACCCTCAATACCCTCCTTTTTCTCTCACCTCCTTTCTTCTCCATTTGGCAATCCGTCGCCCCATCCTCGAAAAGATTTCTGACAACCCCTTGGGCTCAAACATAAGAAAGATTACAATGGTGAAGCCGAAGACAATATGCTTGAAGGCCTCAAAGGTGTAGGTCATGCGAAATATCGGCTGGAGGACTTCCATCACACGCTGAATAAACTCCGGGAGAAGAATAATAAAAATAGCCCCGTAAACCGGCCCCATGATCGTCCCCATGCCACCGACAATGACCATGGCGATGTAATCAATGGACACAAGGAGCGTAAAGGCCTCGGGATTGATGATGGTCATATAATAACACCAGAGGCCTCCAGCCACTCCAGCATAAAAAGAGCTGATGGCAAAAGAGATCAATTTATATTTGAAAACGTTAATGCCGATTAATTCAGCGGCAATATCCCGGTCGCGAATGGCGGTAAAAGCACGACCTACCTTGGTTCGAAGAAGGTTTCGCGTGCATAAAACAGCAACGAAAGCTAAGGGAACGACAAAGAAATAGAATACCCAATCATTATTCATGTGGACCCTAAAGATCTGAGGGGGAGTGATAAACAGACCTTGGACTCCGCGGGTCATACTCTCCCAGTTCTTGAAGACATATTCCAGCAAGAACTGGGTGGCTAAAGTGGCCATGGCAAGATAAAATCCCTTTAATCTCAGGGAAGGCGTTCCGGCAACAACTCCCACAATCGCGGTAATTGCCCCTGCTGCCGGAAGGTTAATCCAGAACGGAAGACCCTCCTTGGTGCTGAGGATCGCAACAGTATAGGCTCCCACCCCCATGAAAGCAGCCTGTGACAGGGAGATGACACCGGTATAGCCTTTCAATATGTTCAGCCCCGATGCCCCGATCACTCCGATTGCCCCCATATTGACCAGGAAGAGAACATAATTTGTGTATTTAAAGAGGCTGAAAGGAAAGAGGAGAAAGATCCCAACAAAGATAAAGTAATATGCGCAGTGTCTTGTTTTGAAGCATTTCATCATGATCAAAGCCTTTCGATCGTCTTAGCCCCAAAGAGTCCATAGGGTTTAACCATTAATATGATTAAGAGTAAGAGGTACGCCGCCACCTGCTGAAAGGCACCTCCAAGATGAGGAGCAATATAGACTCCCGAGATTGCTTCGAGAACCCCGACGATGAGGCCTCCCACCGTAGCACCGGCAATACTATCCAGGCCGCCAATGATAATCACCGGGAAGACGATTAAACCGATATAGCTTAAATTGACATGAAGGGCACTGATACTGGCCAATAAAATACCTCCTCCCGTAGCGACAATGGAGGCAATAATCCATGTAAGAGAAAGAACTTTCCTGGAGCTGATTCCGAGGGCAATTGCCACTTTCTGGTTGTCCGCCGATGCCCTCATGGCAAGGCCCATTTTCGAATATTTAAAGAAGAGAAGAAAGATCACCAGAAGCACCATGGCCGTGATGAAACTCCACAGGTAAACAGAGGGGACTTTAATACCCCCCAATTCGAGGGAGAACGCAGGAAACAGCTTGGGAAAGGTAAAATTACTCGATCCCCAGACCGCAAGGGCTCCTCCATCCATAATAAAGGTGATTCCCAGCGTGACAATGATGATGGAAAGGAGAGAAGCGCCGGTGAGGTATCGGAGAACGAATCTTTCGATAACGATCCCGATCGCTGCCGCGATTAAGAAGGTGATGAGAAGACTGAAGACAATAGGAACTCCCAACTGTGTTACAAAGGAATAGGCGATGAATGCCCCAATCATCGCCATCGAACCCTGGGCAAAATTGATGACCCCGCTCGACTTAAAGATGAGGACGACTCCGATGGCAATGAGGGAATAGATACTTCCAATCGTAATACCCGCAATCATAACTTGAACTATAAGTTCCATCGCTTCCCTCCTCTTTCTTCATCCTTCGGTAAAGGAATGACCCAGATAGATTCGAATCACCTCTGGATTTTTCTTCACGGCTTCAGGTTTCCCCTCGGCTATCTTCTCACCGAAATTCATCACTGCAATCGAATCAGAAACATTCATCACAACTTCCATATCATGTTCGATGAGAAAGATCGTAAGACCCCAGACCGTCTTGATCTCCAAAATATGTTTCATCATATCCTGTCGTTCTTCTCGATTCATTCCCGCCACGGGTTCGTCAAGAATGAGAAACTCGGGTTTAGGTGAAAGTGCCCTTGCCAGATCGACCCGCTTCTGGAGGCCATAGGGTAACGTGGCAACCACTCGATGTTTGATCGGGGTTAATCCCAAAAAGTCCAGGATCTCCCGATCAAGAAAGGTCTCCAGTTCTTCCTCCTCTCTCTTAGCCTTACCCCAATAAATCATCCCCGCCAGGGGACCAGATCGGAGGTGGTTGTGTCTTCCCAACTTGATGTTATCAAGCACGGTCATCCCCTTAAAAAGCTCAATATTCTGAAAGGTTCTGGAAATGCCACAACGGGCCACTTCATAAGGTCGTAACGGAGTGATCTCACGACCGTTGAAGATGATTTTCCCCTCATGGGGGATGTAGAATTTTGAGATGCAGTTAATCAGACTCGTCTTCCCCGCACCGTTGGGGCCTATCAGAGAGAAGACGATCCCTTTCTTGACCTTGAGATCGACCCGATTTAGGGCCTGAACCCCACCAAAATAAAGAGAAAGGTTATGAACCTCAAGGTGGTGCTGAGCAATTTCCATATTGGTGTATCCCCTGATGTCTTAAAACCTCAAGACCGAAAGGTTAGGGTCTCTATTACAACTCGGGGAATTTTCCCCAAAACGCCTCTTCCCAAAAACGGTCGTAATCACTCTGAGGTATATCTGAAGTCAGTCCATGCGGCTCAAGCTTTTCAATCTTCATAAACTCAGGAAGATACTCCTGAGTTACCCCGGCAGCAAGATTGAAAGCCCGCTCGAGCTTGATGATTTCTTTCCCCAATTCAGCAAGATAGTCCGTTCCGTAATACGTTCCATAGATGGCGTTGATCAAGTTGACAAAAAGCTCCGGTTTCTTAATGAGCCCCCGTGAGACGAACATGCAACAACAGTTGTCGTAAAACGCCATGATCACCTGCACATTTCGGCTTACCTCCATCTGCCCTTCGGGTTTGTGATGATCGATTTGAGCCCGATAGGTTGCAGCTGCCGTATGGTCCGCTCCCATGGGAGACATGGAATAAGTAACACTCATTCCCTTAATCCCCCTGGGGTCATGGGCGGCCATCGCCTGGCCTTTTACTGCAGGGACTCTCAGGACCCCGAAAACCTTTCCGGTCACCGTGGCACCCGAACCGAGGATCCTTCCCAGGGGGGTTCCCTCGCCAATCTCTCCAATAAGTTCTTCTGCCCGTTTGCCATCTCCAAACTCAAAGAGCCCGGCATCTGCAGCTACACCAAGGGCTGCCCCCACTTCAATAGCATCCACGCCAATGTCGTTGCATATTTTGGTCAATCGAGCAATCTGATCTAAATCAGCGATCCCCAGATTGGATCCGAGCAAGCCAGCGCACTCAAACTCCAGGGGAGCAATAAGCTTCTTCCCCTTTGTATCAGGAAAAACATTGGAACACTGAATCACACAGATTGGCATACATCTATGCGTGATCTTCCCCTCGCCGCCCCGCTCTAAAATCAAATCGTGAAACCGATCCCCTGAAATCTCTTCAGCCTTCTCCCACGTCCCCTTTCGAAAATTGAGTGTGGGCAACCCGCTCAGAGCATTAAGGCTCATTAACATCCCCATCGTCCCATATTCGGTGTAGACCTTTATGGCCGGCTCCTCTATGATCCCCTTGGCAAAAGCCTTGCGAGCTTCGCTCAAGGCCTTCTCATCGAAGACCGGCGGTTTAAAGGTCCCATCGTTCTCAATAACGATGGCTTTGAGGCCCTTGGCCCCCATGACGGCTCCCATCCCGCCTCTCGCCGCGGGTCTGGAAGGATCACCATCCATATCGTTGACAAATACTCCGGCTGATGCCAGCCGGTTTTCTCCGGCCGGGCCGATCGCGAGCAGCCCCACCTCATTACCATATTCCTCATAAACCTTTTCAGCAACCGAATAGGTACCCTTTCCAGCTATGGCTTTTGCGGGTCTTAGCTGTGCTCCCTCCTTATGGATATGGAGTATGAAAAGCTCTCCACTTTGCGGAAGTCCTTCCACGATAATTGCTTTAATCCCCTGGCGAACCAACTTCGTTGCTGCTACCCCGCCTGCATTCGCTTCTTTTATTCCTCCTGTTAACGGACTTTTCCCTCCCACGGATAACCTTCCAGCACACGTAATACCGAATCCATCCAGTGGGCTTGTGGCGATTATCAACTTATTATTCGGCCCGAGAGGATCGCACTTCGGATCGACCTCGTCAAAAGACAATTGGGCAATCAATCCCCGATTGCCCAGAAGCCGGTATTTTTCACCGACCTCCTCTGTCGTGATCTTCTTTGAACTCATATTGACTCTCAAAAAAATCATGATCCCCTCCTGTGAGTCTATGCCTGCATTATCAGAACCAGCAACAAGCTTGGGAGACCATTATTCCCACCTTTTTCGACTTATCTTGAATTCGGAAATTGGGTTTGGAAGATGGTTGATGATCAATCAACGGCTCCAGGAAAAAACTGAGGCCTAAAAGGCCCGTTTGTAGATTTCCTCAAGGGCCTCCGCACTGACCCTCCGGGGATTCGACCGCAATAACCTCGTCACCAGCATGGTTGCCTCAGCCATGGGGCGGATGTCTTTCTCCTTCACTCCAATGTCCCTCATACGAGTGGGAAGGCCAATATCCCGGATGATCTCATTGACGGCCGAGATCGCTTTGAATGCTGCCTCCCGTGGAGAGAGCCCTTCAACTTTCTCCCCTAAAGCCTTTGCTACATCTGCCAGTTCTCTCCCCCTTACCGGAACGTTATACTCCATTACATGGGGAAGAAGTAAACCATTCACCACTCCATGAGGAGCATGGGAAACTGCCCCCAACGGATAGGCCATGGCATGAACCGCCGTCACTCCAGAATTAGAAAAGGCCATTCCAGCCATCACACTCGCCATGGCCATATGGACTCTCGCCTCCAAATTCTTCCCCTGATCGACGACGGTCCTCAAATACAGACCAACCAACTCGATCGCCTTCAGGGCCAGACAGTCTGTCAGAGGATAGGACCCATGATAGAGTACAGTATCTCCCTCTCCTGGGGCAAGGGGCAGGTATTTATAATTAGTAGCGATATACGATTCAATCGCATGGGCGAGAACATCAATCCCCGTAGCGGCGGTTACATTGGGTGGACATGAAAGAGTAAGGAGTGGGTCAACGATCGCTACCCTCGGCCGGAGTTTATTATCTGAAATCCCTTTCTTCAGATTCGCTTTAACGTCAGTGAGAATGGAGGATGGGGATACTTCTGAACCAGTTCCCGCCGTTGTTGGAATGGCTACAATTGGGGCGATGGGACCGGGAACTTTTCCCTCACCAAAATAATCATTGGGGTGTTTCCCATAGGTCATCAGGACTGCCGTAGCCTTTCCCAAATCGATGACACTTCCTCCTCCCAGACAGACGATCAGGTCATAGTTTCCTCTCTTGGCAAACTCGGTACATTCGAGAACCTTTTCAATGGACGGCTCTGCTTCTCCCTGATCATAAACCTCAAACGAAATCGACATCTCCTTCAAAGGTTCCTCGACAAACTCCAGGAGACCCGCATCCCGAATCGAAGGATCGGTCACCACCAAAACCTTTTCACCCTGAAGTCGCTTTACAACCTTTCCAACTTTATTGACAGCATGGTTCCCAAAAATCAGTTCCCCGCAGATCGCAAAACCCCAAACTTCCCGAACCATCTCCATCTCTCACCCCCTGAAATTTCACACGCGGTTCTCTCAAAGGCTAAACCTCTGATATTTAGATTCCACGGCCTCCATCTACGTCTAAACTGGCTCCGGTCACCAATGAGGCTTCATCTGAAGCTAAATATAATGCAGCATAGGCAACATCTTCCGGTTGTGCCAGTCGGCCCATCGGGACAGTATCAATAAAACGTTTTCTCCCCGCTTCAAATTTCTCACCCGTTGCCCCTTGTTCTTCGATAAATTTGGCTAACATGGGTGTTTCTGCAGCCACTGGATTGATGCAGTTGACACGAATTTTGGATGGGGCAAGCTCTATTGCAAGTGCCTTGGTCAGCATGATAGCTGCTGCTTTAGACGTGCTATACGCACTCAAGCCTGGCCGAGGGCGCACCCCACTGATGGATGCGGTATTGATGATGACGCCTCCCCCCTGTTTTTTCATAATGGGGACTGCATACTTACAGCCTAAAAATATCCCCTTGATATTAATATTGATAATTTTATCCCAGAGTTCTTCTTTGACTTCCTCAACAGGAGTGAAGGACATCGGGATTCCGGCGTTGTTAAAGAGAATATCCAGCCTTCCATAAGTATCCACCGTTGCCTTAATCATTCTCTCTACATCACTCGCTTTCGATACATCGGCTTGAATAAAGATTGCATCGCCGCCTTTTTGTTTTACCATTTCGACCGTCTGTTCGCCACCTTTTCTGTCAACATCTACAATGGAGATTCTTGCTCCCTCCTGACAAAATAGTATTGCGCTGGCACGACCCATCCCAGATCCAGAACCGGTAATTAAGGCAACTTTATTCGATAGTTTCATAACTGATCCTCCTTTTGGTTAGATTAACCCGGTTCAATGAACTACCGATTTCGCAAAAGAAAGGTAGACCACTTTTGAAGATCACGAATCTTCTCCAGTCTTCTCACCTGATCCACAATCTTCAAACATCTTTCTTTCGTCATGAACCGACTGCTCAGATCATGAAATTTCTCAATTAATTCATCCCAGGAAAGAGAGTTTTCAGGATCACCTTTGCAATATTCAACCTTTGTGAAATGTCTCTGCCCATTCTTCGCAAATATCTCTACGGTGGCACACCACTCTTTAGGAAAAACTTTATCCAAATCAGGATCCCCGACACATTCAACCTGTCTCATCCTCCGCTTCGCCTCTTTTGAATTAATCTAAGATAGATGAAATTCTCCCTGATCTTCTCTCCTTATTTAGCCCAGCAATGAGGGGCTCCCCTTCTCCAAGGAACCCCAATCTGATCCTATCCTCTTGATCTATGGCACTCGTCATTTCTTCTTTTCCCTGACTATCTGATCGTCCCCTGATAGTGTGCATTCAACTGTCTCTTTCTTACCAGTGGATTTGAATAATCTTGAAGGAGGATGGACGATATTTTCTTCCGATCAATCCCCATCTTTCTCGTTTCATCATGAAACTTTCGGACGTGATCGAGTGTCAACCGACCTTCCTTGGCTCCCTCTCTTGCATAGGAGGCAGCGTTTTTACCGGCGATCCTTCCGAAAACAAGGACATCCAAGAGCGAATTACCTCCTAACCGATTCTCTCCCTGGACTCCACCAGCTAACAGGGTGGCATTGCCTTCTTCAATGAGGAGATAACAGGAACTTTGGGCGGCTCCCTTGACGACAACCCCATCGAAGCCTGCCCTTTTGAGTTGGGGACCCCACTTTCCACCACAATGGCTGCTGCCTGATATGCCAGTTAAAGGAGCTTTGGTCGTCACATTGAAGAAGGCTGAAAACACACCGGTCCCATTGTAAGGGCCTGTCATAAAAATGAGAGGATTCTGGGGGGAAAGAGGATGAATCTGAGCGGCGGTTAAATCTGTTAGCAGTCGTATTCCCAACCCCCGGGCGCCTATATTTTTGTAAAGGATTTCTTCATCCAATTCAATCACCTTCATATGTTTCGATGAAAGATCAACCTCTAAAACTTTTCCCATATATCCTTTTGGCTTCATCAATCTATCCTCC
>Ga0315290_10003084_pt1 | contig 11909 bp, 11 predicted proteins | sample YL17G12_0_MG_FD_203627 | JGI IMG/M metagenome (GOLD analysis project Ga0315290, IMG submission 203627) | Sediment microbial communities from Yellowstone Lake, YNP, Wyoming, USA - YL17G12_0 | ecosystem: Environmental > Aquatic > Freshwater > Lake > Sediment | place: USA: Wyoming | collected...
AATCATTATTGTTCCATGGAAAGGGCTCATGATTGGAAATCCTGATCTGACAACACAAGATGTCGTCCGGATATTGGAACAAAGCGGCAGACCGTTGCATGAATGGGGAAAAGCGGAAGACGGCACACCGATGCTCGTTGCCCGGACGGGTGGTACAAAAAGACCCGCTATCTTTATTACGGCTGGTGCGCATTCGTCTGAAACAGCCGGAGTTCATGCTGCGCTGCGGTTGTTGGATGAGCTCGAGACGGATCATGAAGTGCATATTCTGCCGTTGCGCGATCCGATGGGGTTTGCGGGCGTCCAGCACTGCCTGCAAACAGGCGCTAAGATCTCGGTGCGGGTGAGCAGTCATTCAGAAGTGCTCGACTTTCTGCAGGCTCATGCCGACTTGCTCTGGCAGGAACAGGACCTGTACTTGTTCCTGCTGGGCGAGATTGGTTTTGCCTGGTGCCCACACCTACCGGGGCTGGAGAGTTACTGGCGGATGGAAAACCTCATTGGCGAAGTCTCGCAATTCCATCCTGATGTGGTCCGGCGCCTGTTTGGGAAAAGCGTCATGCTGATCGATCCCGACCCGGATGTGGAAGGGGCTGCTACGATGCAGCGCTGCTGGCATGCGCTTTTCAGCCGGGATGGAGCCTGGCGCCATCTCAACCGCATGTTTGGCGAGGTTGGATCGCCCCCCGAAGTCGCTGCAGTGGATACCCTTTTGCGCACGGTGAAACCTGGTCTGACCTGTGACCTTCATGAAGGGAATGGTAACGGATTTTGGCTGCCCATCCCCAGGCCGGAACAAAATGCAGAACGCTCGTTTCTGATGGCAAAAGCTTATTTTAACTATATCAACAAAAGTGGCTACCCGATTACAGACTATGCCGACTGGCTGGCCAGTGACCACACTCCCCAGACTGCACACGATCCGAGCTGGATGCTGCCCGAAGCGCGTCTGCCCGGACTTTTCTGGGTGGATACACTCCAGCGTAAGGAAGGACACAATCTTATGACCTATGGGGCGCTTTATGGCGTTGGCTTTGGCACGGAAGGACCAATGAGCCAGCCCCTGGCCATGCGCATCGATGGGATCACGAACGGCATCCTGGCTGCCATCCGCGTCTGGGAACAGACGGAAGAAAACCTTTAAAGCAGGAGAGATTATTGAATGGAGATCATTCGTATTAAAGTCGATGTATCTGTGTGCAGTGGCTGCCTTTCCTGTTGCACCACGTGCTCCATGGCACACGAGCAGTATATCAGTCTGAGAGCCGGCCGCGTCAGCGTGGTGCTGCACCCGTTTGAAAGCAGGCACCAGATCGACATTTGCCGGCAGTGTGGGAAGCACCCCTGTCTGGTCGCCTGCCCGGAAGGCGCCATTTTTCGTGATGAACGGGACATTGTCCGGATCAATGATGTGCTATGCACACAGTGCAAGATATGTATGGATGCATGCCCATTGGACGCGATTTTTTGGAACCCGGTCTCTGAAAAAGTGATCAAATGCGACCTGTGTCTAGGGCAGCCGGAATGTGTTCAGGCCTGTCCCACAGGAGCCCTGTCACTGATGATCCTCAAGCGGGATATGCGTAGGAAGAGCCAAGGAGGGGTGGAGTAGGAATATGAATACGAAACAATGTTATGGATGGACCGGGAAAATCCTGTGGGTCAACCTGACCGACCGCAAGGTCGAAATAAGGAGCACCCTGGATTATGGGTCTGCTTATATCGGTGGGCGCGGTATTGCGGCCCGCATCGGATGGGAATCCATCCCACGCGGGGTCGGAGCCTTTGATCCTCAAAACATTTTGATCATCATGACCGGCCCGCTGGCGGGTACAACTGCCCCATTCTCGGGGAGGACTTCGGTAGGTGCACTCAGCCCACAGGGATGGCCGCACGAGTGGTTCAGTCGCTCGAATTTTGGCGGGCACTGGGGACCCTCCTTGAAGTATGCCGGGTATGACGGGCTTGTCGTGGAAGGGAAAGCAGATTTTCCCGTCACGCTTTGGATCGAGGATGGCAAGGTTTCTTTTCTAGATGCCCGCCATCTGTGGGGAAAAGGCTCAATGGAGACCCAGGCGCGCCTTTTCAAGGAACTGGGCGACGATATACGTGTATTGACCATCGGTCAGGCTGGAGAAAACCTGAGCCGTATCGCCATCATCACCACCGAGACAGAATCGGCTGCCGGGCAGGGGGGGTTTGGGGCGGTGATGGGCTCTAAAAATCTTAAGGCAATTGCAGTCAGGGGCAGCGGAGCGGTTTACATTGCCGAGCCGGATGTATTCACCCGGCGCTCAAAAGCCATCATCCATGAGGTTCGCACCGGTGGCCTGTTCTCCAACGCCAAATTGGACGAGCAGCAGGTCAAGCTGTATAAGCAGCGCTGGCAAGCCTGCACGCAGCAGTGTGCACTGAACTGCGGTGGAGGATGCCGCTTTTACAGTGTACAGGGACCTATCTCCGGGCAAGAGCTACGCGGGCAGTTCCACTGCGTCTCTAACTTCATCCCCGGCATCCCCGGCACCTATTACGACTGGAAACTGGAATTTGACAGCGCCTTCGAGATCCGGCACCTGTCCGATGATTACGGTATCAACCATTGGGATTTGCTGTTGGGCATAATCCCTTGGCTGAGAGAGTGTCAGAAAAAAGGGCTGGTCAACGAATTGAACGGCCGCACGATTGATTTCAACAACCCCCGATTCTGGGCGGAATTACTGCATATGATCGCATTCCGGGAGGGCGTGGGAGATTTGCTGGCGGAAGGCGGGCGACGTGCACCAGACCTGTTGGGTTTCGGGCAGGAGGAAGCCAGACCGCTGTACGCCGCCTGGGGCAGTGCCGGGCACTGGGACGCGCGCGGCGACCGCGGCAACAAGATCGTCTATCCGTTCTGGATCGTGCCCGCCCTGCAATGGGCGGTTGATGTGCGTGACCCGTTCAGTAGTGCGCATGGGTACACAGCCATGACCATGCATTGGTCGGAATTCCTCGACGACAAGCACTGCATCCCCTGGGAAAAGATCAAGTCGATTGGGAAACAAATTTACGGCAGCGAGTTGGGCGTAGACCCCTTGAGCCATTATAAAGACAAAGAATTCCCGGCAGTCTGGCACGGCCACCGAAGTGTGATGAAGGATTCGGTGTCGCTCGATGACAATGTCTTCCCCATGCTGTTGAGCTTCAATTCGGAAGATGGGGTTTCACGGACAGATGGCATGGTTGGCTGGGAATATGAATACCATTTATTCACCGCTGCGACCGGCAGCAAGCTTTCGGTTCAGGAGTTTGATCTGGCCTGTGAGCGCATCTTCAACCTGGAGCGGTCCATCCAGATCCGCAATTATGGCCGCTCACGTAAGGACGACGAGAGCGTAATTCCTTACTTTGAATATCCAGAATGGTGGCAGAGCTCACTTGTTGGCGAAAAGAAGAAGCTCGATGTGGATCAGTTTATCCCTCTGCTGGAAAAGTATTACCAGCTGCGCGGCTGGGATGTCCGCTCCGGCTGTCCGACCGCAGAAACTCTTACGCGCCTCGGGCTGCCGGACGTCGCTCGAACGCTGGCTGAAATGAAAATTGAAGCCGCGCCAGAGGAAGCTTGAACCGGGAAATAATTTGATGAGGGAATTGAAAATGATAAAAACTGTTTCAAATTCAGTATTTGCCAGTGGGTTGAAGTCCCCCGAAGGGCCAAGCTTTGACCGCCATGGGGTGCTGTATTTTGTTGATTGGGATGCCAAAGATGTTTATCGCGTGCAGCCAGATGGTACCCGCAGCGTATTTGTGAATACGGGCGGGATGCCTACCGGTTCCAAATTTCATCAAAACGGTCACTTATTTGTAGCGGACGGCGATCTGGGTATCCTGGATATTTCCCCGCTGGGTGAAACTCGAGTGGCCGCAGAAGGATACGATGGCAAAAAATTCCGCGGTCCAAATGACCTGGTATTTGCTCCAAATGGAGACCTGTATTTCAGCGATCCGCGTGATTCCGATCCCGAGCACCCTGTTGGTAATCTTTTCATCATGCGCAGCTCGGGTAAGGTAGAGCTGTTTGCAGGCGGCTTTCAATTTCCGAACGGGGTGGTATTTTCGGATGACGGCCGGACCCTGTATATGGCAGAGACCTATCCCAACCATATCCTTGCATTCGAACTCGATTTGGATGGATACGAGATTTCCCGGCGAGTCTTCGCACGACTGGAGGGTGGTGTGGGGCCGGATGGGATGGCATTTGGAAAAGACGAAAATCTTTATGTTGCTCATTTTGGTAAAGGAGTCGTGGCTGTGATTGCTCCCTCTGGTTCGGTGATTCATGAACTGGAAGTGGGGGGGATCAACCCGACCAATGTCGCATTCTGGAAGACGAGCCTTTATGTTACCGAGGTCAACGATGGCAAAGTGGTCAGGTTGGATGTTGGAGTTGAAGGTCAAGATTTGTTTGGGCTGATGGCATGATGGTTCAGGTCAGGAGGTTTTGATGGAAAGATTAAAGAATAAGATAGCGCTGGTCACCGGTGCATCGCGAGGCATTGGAAGGGGAATAGCCATATGCCTGGCAGAGGAAGGCGCAGACGTTGTGGTGAATTACCGCACCCAGCGTCAGGAAGCAGAGGAAGTGGTGCGTTTGGTGGAGCAAATGGGCCGTAGAGCCATGATATGGCAGGCGGATGCGGCGGACCGCGAGGGTCAGCGGGTGATGTTTGAAGCTGCCATTGCGAAGTTCGGTTCAATTGACATTGCTGTTGCGAATGCTGGGATTAATTACCCCGGGTATGTCATCGATCTGAAGTGGGAAGATGCACTTAAGGTGTTTGAGGTCACGATGTTCGGCATGTTCCACACTTGCCAGTTTGCCGCGCAGCAGATGGTTGCTCAAAACAAGGCCGGCCGGGAAGGCGGGAAGATCATTGTTATCAGTTCCATCCATGAGGAAATGGCAGTACCGGCCAGCGCCCCATATAACATGTGCAAAGCGGCAGTCAATCACTTGGCGCGCACCATGGCGCTGGAACTGGCTCCATACCACATCAATGTCAACAGCATCAATCCGGGCAGGATTGATACCCCCTCGACTCGTTCCGCTTTTGCGGATGAAGCACATATGCACCGAGCTGATCGCCATATTCCATGGCGCAGAGTGGGCACCTCTGAAGAGATTGGAAAAGCGGTTGCCTACCTTGCCAGCCCAGATGCGGATTATATTACCGGGTCAAACCTGCGCATAGATGGTGGTTTTGCCATTAATTTAGACCTGGCCTTTGATGCTTTATGATAATTGTCAGGTTATAAAATCTGGATAAGGAGGAACAAATGATTGGTGGTTATGCAGGTAAGTTTTTGTGGGTTAATCTGGCAACAGGAGTTATTACAGAAGAAATTCCGGATGAAGCATTGCTGCGCAATTATGTCGGTGGGTATGGGGTGGCTGCACGATTGCTGTATGACCGCATTCCGGTCGGCGCAGACCCTCTAGGACCCGAGAATGTGTTTGCGATCCTAACTGGTCCTCTTACCGGTTCAACCGGACCTACGGCCACGCGCTGGACAGTGGCGGCCAAATCCCCACTTACCGGCGGTTGGGGGGATGCAAACGGTAGCGGCTTTTTCGGCAATGCTCTAAAGCGAGCAGGGTTTGATGCAATATTTTTTACCGGGATTGCGCCTAAGTCGGTGTACCTGTGGATCGAGAATGGAAGAGCTGAACTGCGTGAAGCAGGTCACCTGTGGGGGATGGACACCTATCAGGTGGAGGATTGGGTTCAGTCTGAATTGGGGAAAGGGTTTGAGACTGCCTGTATCGGACCGGCTGGTGAAAAACTTTCGCTCATTTCCGGCATAATACACAAGAAGGGTCGGGCTGCAGCACGTTCCGGACTAGGCGCGGTAATGGGCTCAAAACGTTTGAAAATGGTCGCTGTGCACGGCAGTCAGGAAATCAGCCTGGCTGATACGAAGGCGGTGCAGGCGGTCCATAAGAAATATGTAAAACAAATCTCTGATGGAGTCGGATCTTCCAAATTCTATTCTGTGACCGGCACACCCGGCTACACTTCACTTGGCGCGCAAAATGGCGATTCCCCCACCCGCAATTGGGGTGTGAGTACGGACCATTTCCAGAACCCTGACAAACTCTCTTTTGACGAGTTACTGAAATTCCGAGTGAAAAAGAACGCCTGTTGGCGCTGCCCCCTCGCATGCTGGGGAACGAGCAATTGTGTTTACGATAACAAAAAAATAGAAGCACATCAGCCGGAGTATGAGACTGCTTCCGCGTTTGGCACCATGCTCATGAACAACGATTACCCCTCTCTGATTGCGGCGAATGATATCTGTAACCGTTTCGGGCTGGATACGATCTCTGCGGGTAGCTGCCTGGCTTTTGCCATCGAGTGCTTTGAAAATGGTTTGATTGGCTTGGAGGATACCGGTGGGATCGAGCTTCGTTGGGGTGATCACCTTGCCATGATTCGGATGTTGGAAAAACTGGCACTCCGGCAGGATTTTGGCGACGTGCTGGCAGATGGTGTGCGCATCGCCTCTCAGAAAGTGGGAGAAGCCTCCAGACCTTATGCAATCCACGTGGGTGGGCAGGAGCTTGCCATGCATGACCCGCGCCATGAGCCCGGGATGGGCGTGATCTATCAAATGGATGCCACACCCGGTAGGCACACTCAGGCTGGGCAATTTTATTTACCGCCTGGATACCCATCTGATAAGCCCACCTTTGGTGAAAATCGTGATCTGCAGGTGGGTCGTGGCAAGTTCTTAAAGGATGCTGCCTGTCTTGTGCATACGATGAATTCGAGTGGGATGTGCTTGTTCGGTTTCTTCTCCACCAATTACACCTACATTCCGGAATTGCTCAGCGCGGTCACTGGTTGGGAGATCTCGGTGGAAGAGATGTTGCGAATTGGCGAGCGAATAGCTAATATCCGTCAGGCGTTCAATATACGGGAGGGTATCAATGCCGTTCAATTTTCACTACCTGAGCGAGCCTACGGCAGGCCACCGCTTACGGATGGACCTACTGCCGGGTTCCGCGTGGAGGCCGAAATGATGCTTAAAGAGCACCTGGAGAATATGGGTTGGACGCTGGACGCAGCGATTCCTCTGCCCAGCACATTAGAAAGATTGGGTCTTGCAGATATCGTCGGTGATTTGTGGAAATAGATCTTTTTTGAGGTGAAAATAAAATGATGTTCGATGTCTTGATACAGAATGGTTGGGTGGTGGACGGCAGCGGTAAAACGCGTTTCAAAGCCGATGTTGCTGTAACGCAGGGCAAAATTGTCGATATTGGCCAGTTTCCACAGGCGGAAGCTGGCATGGTGATCAATGCCCAGGATCGGGTGGTCTGTCCAGGGTTTATCGATGTTCACAGCCACTCGGAACTTAGAATGCTCGCCGGAAAGCATACAGCTGGTATCCAGATGGGAGTCACAACCGAGTTCACTGGAGCAGATGGCTTTTCCTTTGCACCCCTCACGCCAGCACGGCTGAAGGAATATCAAGCCTACCTCCAAAGCATTTACGGCAACGAAGAAGTGGGCTGGGATTGGACCAGCCTGGAGGAGTATACCCAACGATTTGAAGGGCAAATCTATAATAATCTTGCCCTCCAGGTGCCGCATGGCGTTCTTCGGCTGGCTGTGAAAGGCTGGCAGGGGGGTGCTGCTACGGACGAAGAGATCGAACGTATGGCGCGGCTTGCCCGTCAATTCATGGAGCTGGGCGCAGTCGGTTTTAACACCGGCCTGGATTACGCCCCGGCATCTCATTCGGATTTGCGCGAGTTGGTTGGGATCTCGCGCGTGGTGGGGGAGTACGACGGGGTGTATGCCGCCCATATGCGCGGCTATTCGGACGTGGAACGCGAAAAAGCGATTGCGGAAACCCTCGCAGTGGCGGAGGGAGCTGGTGTAGGGGTGCACATCTCGCATTTCTTTGGCGATGAACAGGTCTATGCCAGCACAGTGCGAGCACGGCAGCGCGGCATCGACATCACATTTGACTCATACTGCTATCCGGCTGGTTGCACCGCGCTGGGCATCGTTCTGCCACGCACCCTCATGCAGAAACCTGTCTCCGAATTTGTTGAAGAACTTAAAACCAGCCAGGTGCGCACCCTGGTAGCGAAGTCGGTCGAGGACTATTTCCCGCCTGACAGCCCGGCATATATTGGTTATGTTTCCCGGTCGCACAACCGCTGGATGGAGGGGCACCGTCTGCGCGAGGTATGGGGTCGTTCCGAGCAGACCTTTGGCGATTTTGTCTGTGACCTTCTCATCGACGAAGCGTTCACGGTCCAACTGGTTTACCCCTGGGTGCTGGATCCACGCCAGGCTGAAGAGCGTATGCACCACACACTTACCCATCCACTGCAAATGCTTATTACCGATGGACTGTATAATGGCAGCTTTACGCACCCTCGCGGCTGGGGCAATTACCCGCGCATGCTCGGAGTGTTTGTGCGTGAGAAGAAATGGCTTAGCCTGGAAGATGCCGTGCGACGCATGACATCTTTTCCAGCACAACGCTTTGGGCTGAAAAACCGCGGAATATTGGAAAAATACAAATCAGCCGATCTGGTTGTCTTTGACCCACTGACGATCCGGGATGCAGCCACTTTTGAAAACCCGCGCCTGCCGCCTGTTGGGATCGACCATGTATTCGTCAACGGCAGCCTGGTCTGCTCGCATGGCAAACTTACTTCGTCCAAAGCGGGCCAAGTAATTCAAAAAGGATAAGGCAAGCCAGGGGATTCTAATATGGGTGTATATCAACCATTTTCGCGCGGGCATTCCTGCCGGGTTTCGGATGCTGTCAAATACTGCGGATTTCGCGCGGTTGTGCTGGAGAATGATCTGCTGAGGGTGGTCGTTCTTCCAGAAAAGGGCGCTGAAATCCATTCGGTAGTATATAAACCGCAGGATATGGATGTGCTCTTCAAGCGCGGGGAGTTAAACTACCCTCACCCTTACCCGGCTGCACTCGTCAACAGTGAGGATGGTTTCATTGCCTCCTATCATGGCGGCTGGCAGGAAATTTTTCCCAGCGGAGGGAGCGCCTGCCAGGTAGGGAATGCCTTTTTGGGCACCCATGGCGAGGTTTTTCTGCTCCCCTGGCGATGGCAGATCCTGGAGGATACGACTTACAGAGTCTCGGTGCGCTTCCAGGTGCGCACACTGCAGATGCCTTTTCAGCTGGAACGTACCATGAGTCTGGAAAAGGGTTCAGCGCTCCTCAGAATTGAAGAAACCCTGGTCAACGAGAGCCCGGAAGAACTGCCGTTCATGTGGGGTCACCATCCTGCCTTTGGGGAACCTTTCCTAGACGGGTCGTGTGTACTCGATGCGCCAGCCACCCGGGTGGATGTGCACCAGGGTGAGGGTGCAGCCTGCCATAGACTGGCTCCAGGCTCACTGGGGGATTGGCCGCTCATGCAAGATAAAGATGGCCGGCCTATAGATCTGAGATTCATCCCGCCTCAGCAAAGCCGGGTATATGATATGTTCTATCTCACCGAACTGACCGCAGGCTGGTGCGCATTGACCAATCGCAAGCTCGGATTTGGTGTCGGACTGGTGTGGGATATTAAAATGTTTCCGATACTATGGGTCTGGCAGGAGATGTGCGGCTCGTCCGGGTACCCCTGGTATTCGCAGACCTATGCCCTGGGTTTGGAACCTTTTACGGGGTACACCACGGCCGGAGGTAGCGGGCTGGCTGAGGTGATCAAAGTGGGACGGGAAAACAGGTTGGCGGGACATGCGCGCCTCTCGACTGAGCTGAAGCTGGTTTGCTATCCGGCAGAGGGGATGCATGGCATTGCAGAAATTAACGGTGATGGAATTATTGCTTTCAGGAAGTGATTTTCACGAACATGTGAGTAACAAAAACATTAGGATTTGTTACTTGATTGCGCAGCCCGATCAATCTGCGATAAGCGCAGGACATTCGGGCGATTAGCCGGCTATAATTCGCCACGACCAAGCTTTCAAAATTTTAAAGAACTAAAAGGGATGTCAATATATGTGCGTGAGTAATAACCAATTTGGTATAAGAAAAGAGATAAATCAAGTTGTTCCATTTTAGAATAATAACCCATCAGGAAATCAGCAAACATTTGGAGACCTTCCGACAATATTCTCTTTAGAACTGACGATACTCAAAAAACAATATTCGTCTTTGAGGCATCCCGGAGCCCTATGAAAACCACTCCCTGGCAAGACCGTAGCCCTGCTGAGCAGAAGCAAGAATTCGAGAACCAAGCTCTCGTCTTGCAAATTCGCGAACAGCTTATGCAGTGGGCGCGCACTTACACCCGCCTGGCCCACGCGCTGGTCGAGGAGTTCGGCGAGGAAGAAGTGCTGGACACCCTCGAGCAGACCTGGTGGAACCTGCAATTCGAGGGTGGTTTGACCTTCCGCGAGGACTTCGAGAAAGACCCTCGCGCCGGTCTGGAAGAAATGTACTCGCTGTGGCACACAGGCCCTACGCAGGACGTCACTGGCATCGTCATGGACGTGGACTTTCAGGTCGACCGCTGGGAGATTCTGGCCTTCCGTTGCTACCACCAACAGGTGGCACTGGACCTGGAGGCCATCGGCGGGCGCAAGATTGGCATCTCCTGGTGCATGAGTGATATGGCCGCTCCACGCGGTTGGTGCTCCAAGGTTGTCATGCGTTTCCCCAACATGCAGTTGCGTGGTGACCCGTTCTGTCGACAAATCCGCCAGTTGGAGGAAGACGCCGACTCGTACCTTGACCGCTGGTCGCGCGAACTTTCAGAACAATATGGCTGGCGCAGCATCAAAAATCTGGAGGAGAAGTAGCCATGCCTCTTAATTCTTCTTTATTCCACCCGCTCCCGTCTAAAGAAAAACTTCTGGAACGGATCAAGTTCTATAAAGAACGCAACGCGGACCTCAGCTCGTATATGTGGTTCCTGCTGCCGCTTACTGCTAGGTTCGGTGACCGCGTGTTTGAAGTGGCGGCAAAATCACTTACTGAAAGCGGCCTGTCCATCACAGTTGAACAACTACGCGATCTCGGACATGAGATGCAGACTCCCGAGGGGCAGCAGAAATATGCTCGAAACCGCGCCTTGCTCATCGACTCGATGATTACAAGTTACAAGCATCTGGACAAGTAATTGAGAATAACTGTATGCTGGCGGCTCCTGTGCTGGCTGGCTCATCCGCCCGGATATAGCACCGGTTCTTGCAAACTTTTTAAAATTCGAGTTCAGTCGCATACATTTGGCACTGGCTATTAATGGGTGGAAAGAATCGATGGAAAGCATGTTCCGGAATCACCTGGGGTCAAGTTTTTAGGTGATAAAAGAAGCACTTGTTTTTTGACGAGGGCTTCTTTGTTATTTTGCTTTTGATTGACGTTTTTTTATGATCTGCTTGCCAATCTCACGAACGGATTTCTTAGGTAATAGTTTCTTGCGGTTCCGCGTATAATCCCCGCGACCAGATTCGTATTGTTGAATAAAGCGAATCGCGCCTGCGGGTCCAAGTTCACGTAACAAGGCTTCAAAGTCTATGGTACGAATTTCATAAAGGGTAAGGGTTTCCGTGGTCATTTCAACACCTCTTCCAGCCTGTATGGTGCAAAAATTCTATCCATAGCCAGGAACCGAAGCGGAAGGCTGCCTGTAATAATCGTGGATGACACCTCCCAGGATATCTCGTCTACGAATCGGTCCTGTTGTGTTACTGACTGGCCCGGATACAGGAAAGTGTTGACCTAAGCCCTGGTGTGGCCTGGCAGTGTTGTAATATGTCAATAGCCGCCCGATGTATACCAGTGATAGCCGCATTGATGGGTACCACCAAAAGGAGTGTGGAGGGGGTTAGGATTCTGATTTTATTGGGGCATCAGAACTTGATTTG
>Ga0315290_10003086_pt1 | contig 11904 bp, 9 predicted proteins | sample YL17G12_0_MG_FD_203627 | JGI IMG/M metagenome (GOLD analysis project Ga0315290, IMG submission 203627) | Sediment microbial communities from Yellowstone Lake, YNP, Wyoming, USA - YL17G12_0 | ecosystem: Environmental > Aquatic > Freshwater > Lake > Sediment | place: USA: Wyoming | collected...
TCTTCGATCTTTGACGCTATTGAAGGAGTGCCCATGTGGTTTTTGCCCTGCTAGTGGTCTGTTGAGCTGCGAACGCGTGGCCGTCGGACGCCGCGTTCGATGAACGCGCCGTGGCTCAATCATCGAACCTGTTCCGTTGTCGACCCTGCAGTCAGGTTAGCAGCGCAGGCCTGCCTGGCTAGAACCAAAATGACCCGCAATTGCCCCTGCTTTTGGGGCTTTCAGCCCACTGCGCGGAGTCTTGCAGACGGGAACGCGGCATCGAGCCGTCGCATCTCGCCAACGAGCGCAGTTCGATGCAACTCACCTTGGCTGTCTGCTTTGGCGTGCGTGCGACTTCGTTCGCTCTTGTCGCGCAGGACAGGAAGTTCAAACACCCTTTGAATCGGCCCGCACACTCATCGGTGCCAGGCGCGGCTCGGCGCCCATCCAGTACAAGCCGTTGGCCATGATGCAAAAGCCCGTCATCGCAAACCAGACCATGGCCGCGCCGACGAAGCCGGTGAACGCCAGCCACCAGGGGCTGTGCAGCAGCGACAGGGCCGAGGCCAGGCACAGGTTGATGCCCACCGCCAGGTAGATGCGGCGTTCGAGATACCAACGGTCGGTCTGCATGAAGTACCAGCGCCCCGGCGCCCAGTCGGGCCGGGCCAGCATCGGCGCAAACCCGAGCCGGGCCAGCACATTGCCGACCGGGCAGAAGCCGGTGAACGCGACCTGGATCGAGACCACGCCAGTGGCCACCACCGCCAGCACCCACAGCGCGTGATGCAGCGCTGCCAAGCCGGTGGCGGCCAGCAGCACCACGCCGGCGATCAGCCAGACGCTGCGTTCGATGTACCAGCGATGGGTGGGGACGATGTAGATGCCGCGGCGCGAAGACATGACTGCCGACCTTTGCAAACGAGGGCTGTGCTGCGAAGCATGCCCGGTCACCGACCCGCCGGCATTGATCCGACGCAACGAACTCAGCGAACCCTGCGCTGCGCCGGACTCGGCCCGTTGACCCATGATCCGGCGGAACGAGGTGCCTTTGGCTTTCAACCATGCGCTCCCTGGCTTGACGGATTGGCTGGCGACAGATCCAGGCGGTTCCATTCAATGCGCCGACTTCGCCAGTGCTGTCCAATGGCCTGCGCGAAGTCTGGGCGCACCAGCTTCGCCCTCGCGCGCAAACTTGTCGAGTGTTCGCTGCGAACGACGATCCCTTCTATCGGGCCGGTGCGATACCGGCTTGGGGTGTCCATCAGCAGTCGTTCGAGCGAGCGTAGTGTGGCTCGGCCGCGGAACACCTCGGCCACCGTCGATATGCCGACGTCCTTCGCGAACGCGTTGCGACAGGTGGTCGACTGGAAAGTCCGATTTTGGTCGTCGTAAAGGTCGAACATGAGCCACCAATCGGGCAGCCGGTCGTATGCCAGCGAGTGGCGCGCCGCGCACCACTCCCCGAAGGCGACCCAGCTGGGCATCAGGTGCGCTGCAAGCCCGTCGCCATGCATGGCCATCCACTGCGAAAGCCGCGCGAACTGCCCGCCGTGCGGTGACTTCAGAAAATGGCCTCGGTTCTGGGCGCGCAGTTGCCCTGGCGCGCCGAGCGAGAATCCAAGGTTTGCTCCATCGACCTTTTCCTCCACCACCACGTCACCGGCGAGCAAGGCATTTGCCTCAAAGGGCGAAAGCACTTTGTCGTCTCGCGGTGTGCCGTTGCCCAGCCAAGCCAGGTGCGGCGTATGCGGAAATCGGAAGAAACTTTGGGTCATGGCAGAGGAGGTATGGCCTGACCAGGAAACTTCCTTGCATAGAACCGGCAAACATCGTCGGGGCAGAGAAACTCGACAGAGACGCCGGCTGCTTTCAGCGGCTGCCACCAGTTCAGCCACTTGCTGTCCGTTGCCTGCCACACGGGAGGCCGGCTTGGATGCGCGGCAGCTGCCGCCAGAAACTTGCGGTCTGGTGGATCAATCGTGGCCTGCAAAGCCGCATCAGGAAACTCGTTGAAGACGTTTTCTGCTGGCTCCGTCAACGCCACTTGCTCCACATGACGAGTGTTCGCGCTGTTCCTGAGCAGCCATCGAACGAACGCATCACCTGGCCCCTTGTTCTTCATGGGCGAGGTCTTGTTTTGGTATTCGCCAAGAATTCTGTAAGCGTCGTCGATGACGACGCGACCGTTCTTCATCAACGTCTCGAGTCGATCGATGCAAGCGTCCACGCAATCTGGCGACACATCCGCGTGCGAGCCGTTGGCGACAAGGACGACGTTGGTGTCCACCACTGCACGCATCATTTGGCCCCGGCAGTCGATGCCGGTGCCTTGCGACGGCGCTCCATTACCGCACGCACTCGCGCCGCAACGTCGGCCATCTCGTCGCCGAAGAAGTTGTCTGGCCAGTTCTCGGCCTCGCCGTTATCGTTCAGCACCAATGGCTCGAGCCGTGCCTGCGGGCCGGTGCGGCTGACGAAATGAACGGCAACGTCTTCCTTGCTGATGCTTCCCTCCGCAACCCGGCGCTGCAACCGAGTCAGAAAATGCTCGGAGTGGCTTTCGACGATGAGTTGTGTGCCACGCGGATTGCCACCTTCCCAGGCTTGAACCGCACAAATGAAGACATCGGCAAGATTGGACTGAACCTGCGGGTGCAGGTGAATTTCGGGCTGTTCCATCCATACCACCGAGTCGGAAGGCGCGTAAAAGGCCTGCACCACGGCAGGTAGCACCTGCGAGAGGCCGAACCCAACATCCGTTAGCTTTACTTGCGCTGACCCTGCGTGGGTGCGCACCAGCACCTCGTATTCTTTGCGACCCTTGGCGACAGGCTTCACGTCGAAATCCGCAATCACGCCCATTTGTTTCAGCCACTCAGCGATGAATGTGTCAAACGGCTGCTTGTGTTGCTTTCGCCCGCGGCTGAGGGTTCGCCCGTCCTGTTTTGCCGATAGAAGCGCGGCCACTGCTGACTCGCCCTGTGGGCCCACATCCGGCGGGGTATCGCCCGACCATTGATATACGCGCTTGGGGTGGCTGCGAAGCGGCCCGAGGTAGTAGAACTGGTTGAAGAGTCGCTCGGTCTCGAGTGCAAACTCAGCCAGAAAGTCGGCGTTCTGGTAGCGCAGCAACGTGCGGTCGGTGAAGCGATAAAACTTCTCCGGCGCCTCTGCTGGCCACTTGCGGCCCTGTGCGTAAACCAGACGCAAAGGCTCACACTTCAGGTCGCCTCCGCTGGCCTTTCGGGTGTGTACTACTTCCAGTGCCTTCGCATCCTTTTGCAGCAAGGTGTAGCGAAACTCAGCAGTCTCGGGCTGCTGCGCCTTGTTGGCGACCAGTTGCGCGCCGAGCTCCAGCTCGTCACCCGTGAAGCTCTTCGTTCGGTCCAACGCGTTGCGAACCGTCATGCTGCCCGGCACACGCCAGCGGAGTTGAAACTCCAACGTCTTGCCCAAGTCGTGACCGTGCAAGCAATCGGCAAACGTGCCTAGGTCGATCAGGCTATTGGTGTCGCCCAGATGCAAAGCCCGCTTGCGGTCGGTGGATAGCACGGTCTGTTTCAACGCGAGCAGCAAGTGCCCCACACTGGACTTTCCCGAGCTGTTGGTCCCGAAGAGCACCGTCAGCGGGGCGAGCCGAAATCCACTGGTGTCAGCCCACGCTTTGAAATTCTTGATGTGCAGATGAGTGAGCATTTGATGCCTCCTGTGGCGGCAGTGTGCCAGTGGTCGGGAGGATAGATTCTTTCACCGTGCCTTCTTTGGATTTTGCAAGGAAGTTGGACCAGTCACTTGGTCGCGGCCCAAGGTCGCGCCAGGCAATTCAAACGACCTTCGAATCGGGCCGCACCGCCAGCGTTGCCAGATGCGGCTCGGCACCCATCCAGTACAAGCCATTGGCCTTGATGCAGAAGCCCATCATCGCAAACCACACCATTGCCGCACCGACGAAGCCGGTGAACGCCAGCCACCACGGGCTGTGATCAGACGCTGCGTTCGATGCACCAGCGATGGGTGGGGATGATGTCGATGCTGCGGCGCAGAGACATGGCTGGTGAACTTTGCAAACGAAGGTTGCGCTGCAAAGCAGCGCCGGTCACCGACCCGCCGGAATTGATCCGACGCAACGCATGCGGCGAACCCTGCGTTGCGCCGGACTCGGCGCGTTGACCATCCAAGCGCACGCCCCATGGTGCGCAATGCAAACCGACAGGTGGGTCGGCGAAGCGCGTGGGCTATTCGGGCTGCAAGTGTTCGACGCCGCGGCGAAAGCGATCCGCTTCCGATCTCATGCCCTTGGAAATCGCCTCCCATGTTCTGGCGGGGAAGCCGGTGGGCAGCTGCGCCTGCACGGCCGCGAGCGCAGGTTGCACACGGTCGACCAAGTCGAGCATGGCTTGAAAGACCCGCGGCCCTCCGTGCTTCATTGCCAACTGGTACCAGTGCCTGGTCTGGATGGCGTCGAGTGCTTTGTGGGCGCTCTTCGAGCGCAGCGCCATGGCGAGCGCTGCCTTCTTGCGCCTGAACTGGTTCGGCCCGTCGCCGAAGTAAGGCCACAGTGACAGGATGTCGTACAGCGGAGTCATGACGTAGCTGTCGCCCGCGCGCAGGAAGATGGAGTAATTCTTGGCATGGCCATCCGTGCCGGCCAATAGCCAGAGCGCGAGCTGCGTGAGCTGGAAGGCGACCGTGTCCTGCTCAGCATCCGCACTTGCGCTCAGCAGTCGCAGGCACGTGGCCATGCCTGGGCCGCCATCGGCCTCGTACTTCAGAGACGGCGGCACACCCAGTGCCTGGCAGAAGTCTTCTTGCGGCAGGCGTGCGATCCAGCGCCCGCCATCCATCCACTCGCGGTCGAAGCGTTCGACCACGAGCACCGGCTGCTCTCCAAACGTTGCCATCCCGGTCCGCGCCACCGGAAGGCCCAGCTCGGACACGATCTGGGCACACACCCATTCGTTCTGGACCGAGTCGGTCAGGTCCACTCGCCTCGATCCGCCGACCAGACCGAGCGGCAGCTTGAAGATGTGCGTGGTCGGCGTCGCGCCGTGGGGTCGGCACCACCGGCCGTTCACCAGCGCGAACGCCGTCTTTTCCTGAGCACCGGCGAGCGCAATGCGAAACAGGTCATCGTCCTCCCGAATGCCAGCACCTTCCTCAGAGGGCACTGCCCTCAGATGGTCGACGACCTGGCCGTCGCTGAGGGGCTCGCATTCCACGCGGTCCCAGCCTTGTGGAGTTGTTCCCTCGGGCAAGAGCTGCACCGCGCCGATGCAGTCGCGCCCGACGGCCCGGAGCAATGAGAAGGCATCGATCTTCCTGGTCTTGAAGCGCCTGCTGATGCGTTCTCGAATTTTCTTGTTGTCGGGCAGGAGGTTCTCGAAGTAGCTCTCGACGGCTTTGCCGCGGACTTCACGTGAGGCCGTGATCGGCAAGGACAGCGACAACGACCGAACCTTCGGCGACTTCAGCCACTGCTCGTGGTAGACGAAGGCGTGTGTTGCCCGATCGACGATCCAGGTGCCGACGAACTCGCCATTCATCCACGCGTTCAGGGCCGTGGTCACCAAGAGCCCTTCTTCGGGTGGATGAGGATCCTGCTTTTCGCGACCGGCTTGCGCGCGACAGGAGTGGGTGAAGCGGGACCGTGAGAAACAGGAGCGACAGGAGCGACAGGAGCGACAGGAGCAGCAGGAGCGCGCGCGCGCGAGCCGGATTCGGCTTCGTGAAGGTGCAAGGTAGCGCCAAGGGCCGCCAGCACCCTTGTGAGCTGCTCGAGACTCACGGTCCCGGGGTTTGACTCGATTTCCGCGACTCGGGCCTGCTTGACGCCGAGCAACTCGCCGAGCTGCGCCTGCGTCAGCCCGCGCGCCTTGCGCAGCGCGCGCAGGTGCGGCGTCAGTTGATCGGTGATGCGGATGGCAAAGCTCATGGAAGGGGCCCTCCTCGAGCTTGCAATGTACTGGCCCAAGCCAGTATTGTCAAATTACTTGCTATGGCAGATATAGCGATAAACCTGGCCTGGACCGGTACCCGACTGTCAGGCTTTGCTCAGCCGGCGCGCGCCGCGACGATGTCGCGCACCCGGTCCGTCGTGCCCCGGCTCACCTTGCCGGCGATCGCAATCGATGGCGGCAGGCTCAGCATGCGCGCAAATTCCGCGCGCACCTGCTCGGCGCTGACGGCGTCGAGTCTGGCCATGACCTCGGCACGCGAACGAATGCGCTGCAGTGCGAACAGGTCTTGCGCCGCCGCCTCGAGGCGCACCACGGGTTGCTCTTGAACGCGCATGCTGCGCACCGCGAGCTGGTTGCGGGCACGCTCCAGATCGACCGGGTCGATGTGCTCGGCCTGCGCCCGCAGCAGCCGCATCACTTCGACGAAGAACTCGTCCACATGCTCCACCGCGGTGGATGCCTCGATCACGAATTGGCCGCAGGCGTCGAGCACGTCAGCCGAGCAGGCTGCGTAATAGACGAGGCCGCGGCGTTCGCGAATCTGGTCCAGCAGCGGCGAGCTCATGCCCTCGCCGAACAGCGTTGCCGCGACCGCACTCGCGTGATAGTCGCCCTGCAGCGCAGGAATCGGGAACCCCAGCACCACATGCGTCTGCGGCGCTCCTGCGAGGCGGCGCGAGGCGATGCCGCCGAAGTACTGCGGCGCCGCCACGGCATTCGCCGCGCCGCTCGGCATCGCGCCGAAAGCGGCCATCGCCGCGCTGACCATGGCGTCGGCCTGCACGCCCCCGGCAACACCGACGATCACGTTCGTGCCGCTGTACTGCCCCTGCACATAGGCCATCAACTCGTCGCGCGTGAAACGCTCGATGTTGGCGCGCGTGCCGATCACCGGCTGCGCCTGGGCGTGCGCGCCGTAGCAGTTCTTGTCGAACAGCTTGAACGCCGCTGACAGGGCATCGTCTTCGTCTTCGATGAATTCGTGCAGGATCACCTGTCGCTCGCGATCGAGCTCGGCATCGGGGAAGGTGCTGGCGAGCACGATGTCGCCCAGCATCTGCACAAAGCGGCCGGCGTCGCGCGCCATGCCACGCATATGGTAGGCGGTGTGGTCCTTGTCGGTGTGCGCGTTGACCTCGGCGCCCAGGCGCTCGGCGTCGAGGTTGATGCGCTGGCAATCGCGCGTCGCGGTGCCTTTGAACGCCATGTGTTCGGCGAAATGGCTGATGCCGTTCAGGCGCTTGCTCTCGTGCGCGCTGCCGGTGCGCACGAACACGCTGACGCTTGCGCTGTCCAGGTGCGGCAAGTGAATCGTGACGACGCGCACCGCGTTCGCCAAGGTCGCAACCGACGTGTCGGCATCGCAGGGCGAAATGTTCATCGCGCAATGTTAGGCCGGAATCCGCGCGTGATGCCTGGGGCGCCGAAACCGGCCTATCATGCCTGCCCGAGGTGCTGCGGCGCGCGCGGCCTGCCTCTCAACCCGAAGGAGAACGACACATGGCGACGAAGAAAGAAGACAGCGGCGTCTACCGCGTCACCGAGATCATCGGCACCAGCACTGTGTCGTGGGAAGCCGCGGCGAAGAACGCCGTGGAAACAGCAGCCAAGTCGCTGCGCGACCTGCGCGTCGCGGAAATTAGCAAGCTCGACATGAAGATCGAAGGCGGCAAGGTCGTTGCCTATCGCGCCCGCGTGTCCTTGTCGTTCAAATACCAAGCATGACTTCGGGGCAGCGCCGCGGCCGGGCCGGTCAGCGTGCGAGCTGCTCCATGGCCACGGCCTGAGGTTCGCCCACGTCGTCGGCCTCGTCGTCCAACCGGTCGGCGAGGAACCCGCCGCTTTGGTGCGCCCAGAGCCGCGCGTAGAGGCCACCCCGCGCGAGCAGGCTGCGGTGGTCGCCTTCCTCGACGATGCGGCCCCGGTCGAGCACGATCAGCCGGTCCATCGCGGCAATCGTCGACAGCCGGTGCGCGATCGCGACCACGGTCTTGCCCTGCATCAGCCGGTACAGGCTGGCCTGGATCGCGGCTTCGACTTCCGAATCGAGCGCACTCGTCGCTTCGTCGAGCAGCAGGATCGGTGCGTCCTTGAGCATGACGCGGGCGATCGCGATGCGCTGGCGCTGGCCGCCCGAAAGCTTGACGCCGCGCTCGCCGACATGCACGTCGTAGCCGCTGCGCCCCTTGGCGTCGGCCAGCCCCAGAATGAATTCATGCGCTTCAGCGCGCTTCGCCGCGACCAGCATTTGCGCGTCACCCGCATCCGGCCGGCCATACAGAATGTTGTCGCGCACCGAGCGGTGCAGCAGCGAGGTGTCTTGCGTCACCATGCCGACCTGGGCGCGCAAGCTGTCTTGGGTGGCGAACGCGACGTCCTGGCCGTCGATCAGGACGCGGCCGCTCTGCACATCGTAAAAGCGCAGCAGCAGATTCACGATCGTCGATTTGCCGGCACCCGAGCGCCCGACCAGGCCGATCTTTTCACCCGGGCGGATGTGCAGCGACAGGTTCTCGATCACGGGGGCGACGCCGGCGCGCGCGGCGCCGTAGTTGAAACTCACGGCATCGAAGGCAATCTCGCCGCGGCTGACGGCGATGGGTTGGGCGTCGGGCCGGTCGACCACCGCGTGCGGTCGCGACAGCGTGTTCATGCCGTCCTGCACCGTGCCCACATGTTCGAACAGGGCCGCGGTCTCCCACATGATCCAGTGCGAAATCCCGTTCAGCCGCAGCGCCATCGCGCTCGCCGCGGCCACCGCGCCGATGCCGACCTCGCCCTTGCTCCACAACCACAGCGTCGCACCCGTCGTGGCAACGATCAGCATCACGTTCAGCGTGTGGTTCACGATCTCGACGCCGCTGATGAGGCGCATCTGGGCGTGCACCGACTGCATGAACTCCTGCATCGCGCTGCGTGCGTAGCCGGCTTCGCGGCGCGCGTGCGAAAACAGCTTCACGGTCGCGATGTTGGTGTACGCGTCGGTGATGCGCCCCGTCATCAGCGAGCGCGCGTCGGCCTGCAGCGTCGCGACCCTGGCCAATCTCGGCACAAAAAAGCACAGCGCCCCGAGGTACAGCGCCAACCAGCCGAGAAACGGCAGCAGCAGCACGAGATCGAAGCCGCCGACCACCGCGACCATGGTCACGAAGTAGATCGACGCGAAGACCAGGATGTCGTTCACGATCAGCACCGTGTCACGCGTCGCCAGCGCCGTCTGCATTACCTTGGCCGCCACGCGCCCGGCGAATTCGTCCTGGTAAAAACTCATGCTCTGGTCGAGCATGCGGCGATGGAAATTCCAGCGCAGCAGCATCGGGAAGTTTCCTCCCAGGATCTGGTACTTGAGCAAGGCGTAGGCGGCCACCGCGAGCGGGCTGGCGAGCAGCAAAACGCTCAGCAGCAGCAGGTTCGCGCCACCGTCCTGCCACAGCCGGGCCGGCTCGACCCGGCCCAGCCAGTCGACGATGCGCCCGAGCATCGCGAACAGCAGCGCCTCGAACGCGCCGATCGCCGCCGCCAGCAATGCCATGCCTGCGATGTAGCGGCGCAGCCCGAGCGTGCACGACCAGACGAAGGCGAGGAAGCCCGGCGCCGGTGCCGGCGCAGGGGCGTCCGGGTAGGGGTCAACCAATTTTTCGAAGAAATTGAACAAGCGACCAGCCTCCCTGACGCTGGGGTCCATCACGCTCCCGGTCGACCGGCGCCGCGCGGCGCCGGACCCGCAGCGTAGCCGATCGGCGCCCGGCCTTCGCCCAATGATCGGCAGGCCGCGGCGTTTCGGGCGCCGGCCCCAGCCCTCATTGCGGCGTGCCGGTTCGCCCTTTGCGCAGCGTGCGGCCCGCCAAGGCGAGTGTCGGGCCGATGACGCAGGCCCAGGCGATTGAACTTCGAGAAGATCTCCGCATCCGAGGCGAGTCTGTGCCCGGCGATGCCAAGAAGCACTGACAATCCGTGCTCGCAGTTGCCCGCTCCCTCGCCGGAGCCACAAGATGTCAAGACTTTTCCCGCCGCGCTACGCGCTGCTGCTATGGGCAGCGGCTCTGTTCCTGCTCGTCAACACCTGCCTGCGCGCTGCCTTGCTCGCCTTCGAGGGGCCCGCCCAGATCGGCCTGACGAGCCTTGACTTGGGCCAGGCCTTCGTCACGGGTTTGCTCTACGACGTGGCTGCGCTGGCCTATTTCCTGGTGCCGTTCGCGCTGCTGGCTCTGGTCTGGCCGGCATCGGCGCGCGGCCAGCGTGGCCATGCCATCTGCGCCACCGCGCTGCTGGCGGCCATGCTCACCGCCCTGCTGTTCACCGCGGTCGCCGAAACCGTGTTCTGGAACGAGTTCTCGTCGCGCTTCAATTTCATCGCGGTCGATTATTTGATCTATACGCGCGAGGTTCTCGGCAACATCCAGCAGTCCTACCCGGTGGGCTGGATCCTGCTCGGCATCGCGATTGTCGCGCTGATCGTCATGCTCGGCCTCGGCCGGCCGATCTGGCACAGCGCATCGGCCGACGCCGGGCGCTTTGGGCAACGATCGTTCGCCACCGTGCTGCTGGTGGCGCTGCCGCTGCTGTCTTACTTCCTCGTCGGCGACAGCCCGCGCGAGAGACTTGCCACCGCAGGCGGGCGCGAACTCGCAGGCAACGGCATGTATGAATTCATGCGCGCGTTTCGCAGCAACGACCTCGATTTCCAGAAGTTCTATCGGACCCTCGCCGGCGGACAGGCGCAGCGCGTGATCCGGGCCAAATTTTCCGAAGCCGGCTCGACCTCACGCTTCACCGACGAGAACCACCCGCTCGAGCGCGAAGTGCGCGGCTCCGGGCCGGCGAAACGACACCACGTCGTGCTGGTGTCGATCGAGAGCCTGGGCAGCGACTATGTCGAGTCCTTCGGCGGACGACCCGGATTGACGCCGAACCTGGACCAGCTCGGACGCGAAGGGCTGATGTTCACGAATCTGTACGCGACGGGCCTGCGCACGGTGCGCGGCCTGGAGGCGCTGACGCTGTCGCTGCCACCCACCCCCGGCCACGCGGTACCGATGCGGACCAACAACAAGGGTTATCAAACCTTCGGCGGCGTGCTCAAGGAACAGGGTTACGAGCCGCTCTACATCTACGGCGGCTACGGCCGCTTCGACAACATGCGCGACTTCTTCGGCGGCAACGGCTACACCGTGATCGACCGCAGCGCGATCGAATCGAACCAGATCTCGCACGAAACGATCTGGGGCGTCGCCGACGAAGACCTGTTCAAGCTCGCGCTGCGTGAAATCGATCTGCGCGCCGGCGCCGGCACGAGGGTGTTCGCGCATGTCATGACGACCAGCAATCACCGGCCTTTCACCTACCCCGCCGGGCGCATCGACATCGCTTCAGGCAGCGGCCGCGAAGGCGCGGTGAAGTACACCGACTGGGCGATCGGTGAATTCGTGCGCCAGGCACGCACGCGGCCGTGGTTTGCCGACACGGTGTTCGTGTTCGTCGCCGACCATACTTCAAACGGCCGCGGCCGCACCGACCTGCCGCCGGAGAACTATCGGATTCCGCTGATCGTGTACGCACCGGGGATCGTCACGCCGGGCCGGGTCGACACGCTTGCGTCGCAGATCGACGTTGCGCCCACCGTGTTGGCCCTGCTCGACGTGAGCTACAAGTCGCACTTTTTCGGCCACGACATCCTCAGCGAAGGGCGCAAGCACCAACGCGCGTTCATGGCGAACTACCTGACGGTGGGCTACATGCAGGACGGCCGCATCGTCGAGCTCACACCCAAGCGCGGCGTGAAGGTGGTCGATGCCCAAAGTGGCCTGAGAACAGCAGGCGGCGACGCCGCGCTCGACGCCCGCCTGAGCGACGAAGCATCCGCCTACTACGAGCTCGCGACCCAGGTCTTGCGTGGCGCAGGCTCGGCTGCGCGATTGCAGCAGGCCCAGGCCCAGGCCCAGGCCCAGGCCCAGGCTCAGGC
>Ga0315290_10003087_pt1 | contig 11901 bp, 17 predicted proteins | sample YL17G12_0_MG_FD_203627 | JGI IMG/M metagenome (GOLD analysis project Ga0315290, IMG submission 203627) | Sediment microbial communities from Yellowstone Lake, YNP, Wyoming, USA - YL17G12_0 | ecosystem: Environmental > Aquatic > Freshwater > Lake > Sediment | place: USA: Wyoming | collected...
CTGCCCGTATTTGAGCAGCTCTTCCTTGTCTTTATTGATTCTCTTTTTGTAATTGTCAAATTCGGCATAAAGCCGTAGATATTTTTCGCTCATTGCCTTCAGCTCTTCCGTAAGGCGCGCGCCTTCATCGGCAAACGCATTTTCAGTCTCTCCTTCTATTACGGTTAACTCTTCTTCAGGCGGGACAACTTGATTTTGGCTCATATCATACTCCCGTATATTTCGCTCTATCTTCCAGCGAGCATTCTGGTAATAAATTTTGCCGTATTTTCGACAATATATATTGCCTTGGCATAGTTCATCCGCGTAGGCCCGATAATGCCGACAACGCCTACCTGCCGGTCTCCCTTCCTGCAGGGAGAAACTATAAGGCTAAGGTCTTTCAGCCCCTCCATGGAATTCTCGGAGCCTATAACAACCTGCACACCTTTAGAGTCAGCGAGCTTGTCTAAGAGCATGATTATCACATGCTTGTCCTCGATTGCCTTTGACAGTTCCCGGATCCTTTTCAGATCGGCGAAATCCGGCAGTTCAAGCACCTCCGACAGTCCCGATACAAAAAGTTCATTGAATGGGAAATAAAGCGCTTCCTTGCATATGCTCATTGCCTTGGATATAAGGCTATCACATTTTAACTTTTCTTTCGACATCTCTCTTAATAATCTAAGGCGGATATCATCAAAGGTAGAGCCGGAAAATTCAGAGTTAAGGTAATGGGCGATCCTGTTCAGATCTTTCTGGGAAATTTCCGGGTCTACTGATATGACTTTGTTTTTTATAAGTCCTTCATCGGTAAAGAGCACCACAGCCGCCTTATTTGTGTGGTACTTCAGGAGGTTAATCCTGCTCAGTGTCGTCATGTCTGACGCCGGAGACATTGCTACGCCGAGGTAATGCGATAACATCGAAAGGCTCTTTGTCGTTTCGCTCAGCAGTAAATCTATATTGTTTTTTAATATCTCAAGTCTACTGTATAACCCCTGAAGGATCTCAATCTCAATGTTAGAATAAGAATCGCCTTCTGCAGTAATCGAATCAACGTAAAACCTGTACCCGAGGTCCGTCGGGACCCTGCCTGAAGAGGTGTGAGGCTGGGCAAGAAAACCCATTTCTTCCAAGTCTGCCATTATGTTCCGTATCGTAGCAGAAGAAAGTCCGAAAGAGTACCTCTTGGTGACTATCCTTGACCCTACTGGGTCGGGGTAATTGATGTAACTCTGGATCACCGCATATAGGACTTTTTTGCTTCTTTCGTTTAAATTTTCCATAGTTAGCACTCTCAATGGTTAAGTGCTAATACTTTAACAAGTGGGAGCGAGTCGTGTCAAGAGCGGGGCGCAACTATTTATAAAATATAATAAATTCAGGTTTATTCCTTTATCTCATCCCACGGCACGCTTCTGTTCCTGCCGTTTCGTTTAGCGTGGTAGAGGGATTTGTCGGCGCGTTCGATGAATTCTTCTCTGCCTTCCTTTATGCCTTCGGCATAGGTTGATATCCCTATACTTATTGTGACATGAAAGGTTTTTTGTTCGGAAGAAAACTCCGTATTCATGACCGTCTTTCTGAGGCGTTCCGCCATGTTCATTGCGCCTTTCGCATCCGTGTTCAGCAGAATGACCGCAAACTCTTCACCGCCGTACCGGGCAGGTATGTCTATGGTCCTCACCGTCTTTTTGATCTTTTCGGCAACCCCTTTGAGTACCGCATCGCCGACCGGATGGCCGTAGGTGTCGTTTACTTTTTTAAAGTAGTCAATATCTATCAGAAGTAGTGCAATAGGTTCCGAGAACCTCTCAAGTCTGCTGAATTCCTGTGACAGCCGTTCCTGAAAATGTCTGTGATTGAACAGCCCGGTAAGGCCGTCCGTTACGGCGAGTCTCTCTATCTCGGCATGGAACCTGGCATTAACCATGGAGATTGACGCCTGGTTTCCGAGCACCTTAAGGAGATCTATTTGCAAAGGGCTGAAGGCATTCGTTTCTTCCGAAAAGAGCGCGAGTATACCCATAAGCTCTTTTTCATACAGCAATGGCAGCAATACAACGGAGCCTATACTATTTGTTTTGAAAGGCATGACCGGCGAACGGTAATCTCTGACATCGGACAGATTATAAAGCTCGCGGTTTTTCACCACCATATCGAGCAGAGTGTTTTTTAGACTGTATGTTTTCTTCTCGGGAGGCTGGAGCCCTTTTTGATTCAGCAGTTCGAATTCCCTGCCTTTTGCCATAAAAAAAGCTGCCATTGCCGGAGCAATCCTGCAGGCGCCGTCAATAAGGTTCGTGACAATAACGTCTATATTAAGGGACGAGAGGAGTTTCGAGCTCTCTTCGTTGAGGATCTTTAAGGTAAACTGTGACCGCTGTATTTGAGGATAAACACGTTCCCTCTGGAGGACCCTCATAATCTGCATCGAAAACACATTAAGGGTATCCTTGTCGGCGCCGGAGAAGGCATGAAACCGCGCGCTGTCGGCGGCTATCACACCAAGCGGGAACTTGCCGTCTATAACAGGGACGACTGCCAGAGATGAGATGCCGCCTTTTTTCAGATAGCCGGCCTCTATCTTCTTCTCATTGAGTTCCGAAGAGACAATGGCCTTTTTTTCTTTATAACAAAGGGTAATGATGCCGTTGTCCGATGGTATAATTCCCTCGAGGCCGTCCGTGGAGCATCTCAATTTCAGCCCGCTGCCGGAACCGATGAAAAGGTTGACCGAATCTGCAAAGACGGCGGTTTTTGCTACATTAAGGAGTTCATGTATCTCGTCATCGGGTTTAAACATTGACTCAAGATAATCGGATATCACCTTTTCATCATAAAAAGATTTCGTCTCAGTAATTGAATCGCCCAAACCTTCAAGCTCTTTTTCTCTGAGGGGCGGCCCGCCTCCTGCCTTTTTCTCCGCCTTGTCCCGCACCAAAAGCGATAGACCTACCGTTACCGTCAGGAAGGAGAGAAAACCGATTTCTTCAATGAGTCCCTGCATGTTGGAAAGATTTTTCAATTCAAGAAACGGAATGAGTACCAGGAGTGAAAGGATGGTCTTTCTGCCATAGAATGCAATCAGGGCTAAAAAAAACGGGAAATACCCGAGCTTCAGCCATGGCACATGAGACGTCTGCACTGCGCCGGCAATCATGAGCGCAAGAGAAAAAAGAAATTCGACGGAATACTTTTTATCTTTGTCCTTTACGTGGGAAAAAGCGCAAAGCGCAACAGTGGCAATACCGAAGACGAACCAAGGGCCTTTCTGCTTTATGGGGAATTCAAAGAGCAAGCCGAGATAGGTGAGGAAAAGAAGGAACGGGAGTAGCGTCGCTACCCGGAAGCCCTGCCTCTCTTTATCTCCTCGTCTTTGTAGAACTTTTTGTACATTAGTTCCCACTCGGGAGTTCCTTCAACGATTTTTCTGGAGTATGACTGGAGTTTTCTTTTGACAATTGCGTCTATTTCTTCTCCGATTTTCATTTCCGCAACTATAGTCCGTTTGATTTCAGTCCGGATTTTTGCCTCATCTTCCGCAGGTTCGATAAGTTTTCGTTTAGCAAGCCCTTTTAAGAGTACATGAGACAGGTGTGATATCTTGTCTTCAGAGAGCATCATAGGACGAGGTTTCTTTCCTTTACAAGCTTTTGTTTGGTGAGTTCAAAGAGTCTCCGGTAATCCATCCGGCCCTTTTCAATCTCCGCAGAGTGGCTTTTCAGTATCTCCCTGACTTCTTCGTGTAATCTGTCTTCTATCGTCAGCTCCTCCAGGATGATTTCACCTGTTTCTTTAAGGAGCTTTTCCAATGGGACGGCGGGCTTTACAAGGTTTTTAAGTATAATATTATCGACGACCTTTTTCGCAAGGAAAGGGACCCAGGTCTTCGGGACCCGCATCCTATTTTTCCGCAAAGGCAAGCAGAGCTATGCTCCTTGCCCGGTTTATTGATGCAGTCAGTTCACGCTGGTGTCTTGCGCAGGTACCGGTCATTCTCCTCGGAAGTATTTTTCCTCTTTCGGTAATATAGCTCTTGAGCATCTTGATATTCTTGTAATCTATATACTCAACTTTTTCCGAACAGAATCTGCAAAACTTCCTCCTCTGAAATTTCTTTTGCAGCAATGTAGCTCCTTTCTCAAATGGCTTTCTCATAATCAATATTCCGTTCCTTTAAAATGGTTCTAAATCCGTAGTTTCTTCAGGCGGGTTGAAATCGGGTTCACCCCCTCCGCTATAAGAGGCGTCCTGTCCGGACCCTTTTTTGGAGAGGAATCTGACCGACTGGGCAACGACTTCAAATTTACTCTTTTGTTGCCCGTTGCTTTCCCATTTTCTTTCCTGAAGCCTGCCCTCAACCAGCACAGAGCTTCCTTTATTCAGATATTTACTGCATGTCTCTGCCTGTTTGCCGAAAACGACATTATCGATAAACATCGTATCCTGTTTCATTTCGTCAGCCTGCTTATACCGGTGATTTACGGCAAGCCTCAGAGTAGCCACCGGCGTCCCCTGAGGGGTATATCTCAGTTCGGGATCTTTTGTCAGATTTCCGATCAGGATGATCTTGTTGTACACTTAAGCTTCGACCTTCTGCTCTGCCGGCGCTTCGGCAACGGGTTCGCTCTTTTCAAGCTCCTGCACCTGCTTTTTTTCAAGCTTTACAACCATGTATTTCAAAACGGTATCGGAAACCTTATAGAAATCTTCAAGTTTTTTGACCGTTGCAGAGGGTGCTTTGAATATAAGCAGCACGTACAAACCCTTTTTCTGCTTCTTGATCTCGTAAGCCAATTTTCTCCTGCCCCAGACATCCACCTTCAGCACTTCTCCGCCCTGGCCTGTTACAAGATCCTTGATCTTTGTCACGGCAGCCTCTGCCTCTTCATCAGAGATGGCGGCATTCATGATAATTATGTTTTCGTATATGTTCACAAACGGTCTCCTTATAAAATATTTTCATCCTTTGCCAAAGAAATCTTAGTTTTATACCATAAAAAACAGCATAAAATCAACTTAATCGGGAATTTCCCCCTTCATGAGACACTTCTATTATACCTGAATCGAGTGATTTTTAAAGCATAGTGAACACGGGACACCTCTTTTTCAGGGTTTCCGTGGTGAATCGCTTTTTTTAGGTTATAATATCACCATGTCGCTGCGTGCGTCCATAGACGTCGGTTCAAACACTCTCAGACTTTTAATCGCCGATGTCAGGGACAATAAAATCATCGAGGTTTATTCGGACAGGAAGATTACCCGGCTCGGCAACGGTACCGACAGCGCCGGAAGACTGCCGGACAAAAACATTGAAGACTCCCTGACTGCTCTGAAGGGATTTTCGGCGGTAATTGCAAAGTATGGGGTCGGAGATATAAGAGCGGTTGCCACAAGCGCCGTCCGCGAGGCAGCCAATGCGGGTATCTTTATAAAAAAAGCGCTAAACGAAACGGGCATAGCCATAGAAATCATCCCCGGCCTAAAAGAAGCGGAACTTACTTTAAAAGGAATTTTATTTTCTTTTGAGGATACAAATCACGGGATATCATTCACCTCCTCTCAGTCTAATCAAAGCGGGGGGTGACTATTTAAACGTGGGATACCGGAAGGGTATCCTTGTAAGGTAGAAAATCCCGGCAGCAAGCTTATTCTTGATATAGGGGGCGGCAGCACTGAATGGATAATCTATAAACCCGGCAATCCCGCAGTAATGGGGAGCATTCCTGTAGGAGTAATAAAACTGTCCGAAAGATATCTGAAAAGCGACCCTGTTGCTCAAGCCGACCTTGATAAAATGAATAATGAAATCATGTCCGTATTGGAAAACCTCCATATGAGGATCGGACGATATTTCGACAAAAACACCTTTTTCATAGGGACAGCCGGTACATTCACCACCCTTGCATCAATTGACCTGAAGCTTGAACGTTATAAACGGGAAAAAGTGCACATGCACAAAATTCCTTTTGACAGACTGCTTCGGACGGGGAAAGAACTCCTTGCCCTGCCGCTTGAAGAAAGAAAAAAAGTAAAGGGTCTCGAACCTGAAAGGGCGGACTTGATTATACCCGGCCTCATATTTACAATTAATACTATGGAATATTTCGGATTCCGTGAATTGACGGTCAGTGATTACGGCCTTCTTGAAGGCGCGCTTTTGTAAACAGAGGAGACGGATGAAAAAAATCTTTCAAAGGCCTGAGAGCCTCAAGGAAGTTCCCTTTCGGTTCTGTCCGGGCTGCGGGCATAGTCTGATACACAGGCTGATCGCCGAATGTATCGATAAGTTGGGCGTCAGGGAAAAGACGATCGGCATCGCCCCTGTGGGCTGCGCCGTTTTCGCCTATGACTATTTCAATATCGACATGATTGAATGCGCCCATGGAAGACCGCCCGCAGTAGCAACCGGCCTCAAACGCTCTATGCCTGACAGGGTGGTCTTTTCCTATCAGGGGGATGGAGATCTCGCTGCAATCGGAACGGCAGAGATAATCCATGCAGCTAACAGAGGAGAAAACATATCCGTATTTTTTGTGAATAACGCCACCTATGGCATGACCGGAGGCCAGATGGCGCCCACTACGCTTCCGGGCCAGAAAACGTCTACAACCCCCGCCGGCAGGAATACAAAAACCGAAGGATATCCCCTGCATGTGTCCGAACTGCTGGCAACAATTGAAGGTGTCTCTTACATAGCCAGGACGTCGGTCAATTCCTTCAGGAATCTCATGGCCTCGGAAAAAGCGATAGAGAAGTCCTTCAGATATCAGATAGAAGGAAAAGGGTTCAGCCTGGTCGAAATACTCTCACCTTGTCCCGTGGACTGGGAATTATCTCCAAAAGATTCTCTTGCATGGATTGAATCCGAGCTGACAACTGTATTTCCTCTTGGAACTTTCAAAGATAAATTCGGGGAGGCTTAACTTTGGAAAACAGCATCATAATAGGCGGGTTCGGCGGACAGGGCATACTTTTTTTTGGCAATATACTTGCCCATGCAGGAATGCTTGAAGGAAGGGAAGTCACATGGTTTCCCTCTTACGGGGCTGAGATGAGGGGCGGCACAGCCAACTGCACGGTAATCATCTCGGACGAACTGATCGGTTGCCCGGTGGTTACAAAACCGGACATACTGATCGCAATGAACGACGCCTCGCTCGCAAGATTTCAACCTAAGTTGAAACAGAACGGTATTCTACTCTTTGACTCCTCACTAATAAATGGAGAAGCCTTTCGGGAAGATATTAAGGCCTTCGGCGTCCCGGCAACCGAGACGGCAAGAAAGCTCGGAGAGACTAAGTCGGCCAATATGGTATTGCTTGGAGCTCTCATTGCAAAGTCCGGCCTGGTGAAAAAACCGTCCGTCTTCAAGGCGCTTGAGAGTTCGATGTCGGAGAGCAAAAAGAAGCTTATCGCGGGCAACAAACAAGCCGTTACGGAAGGGATGAAATACATTGAAAATAAGAAAAGCTAAAATATCCGATCTGAAACCTGTGCATAAACTCGTCAACGAATTTGCCAGAAAAGAACAGATGATTCCCAGAGCTCTCAATGAACTTTATGAAACCGTTCGGGATTTCGTGATATGCGAAGACAACAAGGCTGTTTGCGGCGTTTGCGCACTGCATATCATGTGGGAAGACCTTGCGGAAATACGGTCCCTTGCAGTAGACAAAAACTATCAAAATAGGGGTGTCGGAAAAAACCTTGTAAAACAATGCCTCAAAGAAGCAAAGGCATTGGGGTTAAAAAGGGTCTTTGCCCTGACGTATCATCCCGAGTTCTTCAAAAAGCTGGGCTTTAAAGATACCGACAAAGCAAGCCTCCCGCAAAAAATATGGGGAGACTGCCTCCGCTGCCCCAAGTTTCCCGAATGCGACGAAAACGCCGTGATTATAAATCTCTAATCTACATTCTCAAACAAATCCTTGGCAGCTCCGCAAATCGGACACTTCCATTCGTCCGGAAGCTTCTCAAAAGGGGTGCCCGGCGCTATCACTCCGTCCGGGTCTCCTTCCTCGGGATTATATACATAACCGCAAACGGTACATTTGTATTTGCTCATGCTTATTCTCCTTTCACAATGCTTCTGTAAAAACACGTCCTGTTTCCGGTGTGGCAGGCGCCGGAGCCGTGTTGTATGACCTTCACAAGTAATGTGTCCGCATCGCAGTCATAGAGCAATTCCTTTACCTCCTGAACATGGCCGGAAGTCTCGCCCTTTTTCCAGTACTTCTGCCGTGAACGCGACCAAAAATGCGTGAATCCCGTCTCTATGGTCATCTGAAGCGACTTTTCGTTCATGTAGGCCATCATCAGGATATCGCCGTTCTGCACGTCCTGAATAATGGCAGGTATCAGTCCTTTTTCGTCATATTTCAATTCCGGTATCATTTTTCTCCTCTGTAATAATTTATTCTAAAGGGTTCTTTCTCATTTTGTGTGGGTAATTACATCCCCTCCCTTGAGGGGAGGGGATTGAGGGGAGGGTGTCCTATGAAGCCTCTCCCTTATTGCTTCAAGAACTCCGCTTGTATTCGTCAACACCTCATTATACCAAAAATGAAAATAGGTGGTCTTTTTGTGAGGCCTTTTGCAAGGTGCGTTAACCCTTTTGCCATTGATTTAATCACCCTCTCCCAACCCTCTCCCCTCAAGGGAGAGGGACTTTACCCCCTCAATTTGAGAAAGAACCTTCTAAAGCTTATACCCTATCTTCCTCAAAAACTCTTTTCTGTGTGCTTTGTCCCCGGCTGTCTCTGTACCCTTTGGAGAGAAGCCGTCGATCACCCCCAGGACTCCGTTACCCTGAGATGAAGAAGCTAAAATGACTTGAAGAGGGTTTGCGGTGGCACAGAAAATCCCGCATACCTCGGGGCAATTCTTTATCTGATTTAGGACATTAATAGGGAAAGCGTTTTTCAATAATATGCAAAAAACATGGCCTGCGGCCATCTCCTGCAGGTTTTTTACGCAGGCGTTGATCAGTTCGGGATCGTTCCCTTCCGTCCTCATCAGGCAGGGACCTGACGCCTCCGTGAAGGCAACCCCGAACTTGGCCTGCGGCACGGTTGTCGCCAGTATTTCGTAAAGGTCCTCTATGGTCTTAATAAAATGGGCCTGACCCAAAATAAGATTGCAGCCTTCAGGGACATCGATGTTGATTGTCTTCAATTCCATTAAACGCACCTCCTTCCTTATGAATTATAACCGATAACTATGACTTCATTTGCTATGCTATAATGAAAATAAATTTTTCCGGAGAAGTCAAGCTCTTATTCAAAGGACGATCAATGATATCCAAATATAGAAACAACCCGGTATATGGCATAACAGGAGAAGGGGAGAAGTTTGTTATTCCCGGCGCCACGGTTTTTACGGCTTTACAATTCCTGCATTTCCTGATTATTATCGGTTTTCTCCTTTGCGCCGTCTCTTCTTCTGTTGCAGCTGAGATAACCGGCCCCGAGGTAAAAATGCAGGAAAACGAAATCCATGCAACCGCCTCGTTGTTACTCGAGGATAAATACCTGCAGGAGATAAGGAATGGAATAAAAAAAGAGTTCAGATTCTACTTAGACATATTCAGGGTATGGAATTTATGGCCTGATGAATTTGTCTCAAGCAAGTCCTTCACAAGGACCCTGAGGTCCGACCCCGTAAAAACGGAGTTTATTGCAACCTCAAGCGACGGGAATACACAGATCAAAAAACGGTTCAAATCTCTCGAGTCTATGCTGAAATGGGCATTGAGTTTCGACGACCTTAAACTTGCAAATGTCCGCGACCTTGAGCCGGGCGTCTATTTTGTCCGGGTCACGGTCGAATCCAAAATAAGACAACTGCCTCCCGTAATCGGTTATTTCATGATATTCCTGCCCGAGAATGAATTCAAGATCAGGAAAGACTCGTCGTTTTTCAGCCTCGGAGCAAGATGAAAAATCTCTCTTTTAAGATATTTCTTTTAACGGCTTCTTTCCTCATGGTTGTCACCTTCGGTATCGAACTCCACTACATGAGGCTTGAGGCTGCTCCTTTCTCTACAAGGCTGGCCCTTTTGCTGCTCCTGAACCTGACTTTTCTGGCATTGCTTGTCCTGATGTTCTTTGTGGTAAAAAGTTTTGTAAAGCTATATTTCGAAAGAAAGCACAAAATCCCCGGTTACCAGTTCAAAACAAAACTTGTCGTCACCCTTGTCGTTTTGACCCTTATACCTTCCTCCTTATTGTTCATAATATCGAGCGGCCTCATTACTAACTACATAGACAGATGGTTTGTGCCCCAGATAAGAATGCCGCTGGACAGTTCGATACAGATTGCAAAGGCCGTCTATGAGAATGAAAAACGTAAGGCGCTCGAATTTGCAAAATCGCCTTTCCATGCAAAGACGACCGGGAGCGCTTACAGTGTCAGGCATCTCCTAAAGGTCCCGGATGACGCTACCGAAACAATAAGACTTGCCTTTGAGGGGAAAGAAGGCGCCGAAGTCATATCAGGAGAAAGAGGCGACGTGATAAGAGCGGTCGTGCCTGAATATGAAAAGGGAGCGCTGAGTAGCGTAATAGTCGTGGACTCCCCGGTCCCCGCAGCTATCACAAAAAATGTCGAAATAATAAAGGACGCCTTTGAGAGCTATCTGACGCTGGAGTCGTGGAAGTTGCCCATCAAGGCTAATTTTCTTCTGATACTCGGCTTCATGACACTCATAGTCGTTTTCATGGCCCTCTGGATTGCGCTCAGGATTTCCCGGGGCATAACGGACCCCATTCAGCGGCTTGCCTTTGCAACGCAACAGGTTGCCGCAGGCGACCTCGATATAGCGGTCGATATCGAGAGAGAGGATGAAATCGGACTTCTTGTAAATTCCTTCAATGAGATGGTCAGAAAATTGAAAGCAAGCAAAGAATCGCTTGAATCCGCTTATCTCTATATAAAGAATATTCTGGACAACATAAATTCCGGCGTTATCCTGCTTGACGTCTCGGGTGAAATATCCATGATAAACGGCGCAGCCTGTTCGGTCCTCAACCTCAACTCCGGGGAGGTAATTCATAAAAATTACAGGGAACTTCTGTCCAGAATAAATTCACGGGAAATCCGGGAAGTTGTCGAAGGCATTGAAGGCCGTGAGTTTAAACCGATCAAAAAGCAGGTCCGGACCCTTATAGGCGATAGGATATCTATTCTTTTTATTTTCATAACAAGTCTCAGGGATTCCCAAAAAAAATACATAGGCCTCCTCGTTGTCTTTGATGATGTTACGGATATCATAGAGGCCCAGAAGGCGTTAACATGGCAGGACGCCGCGAGAAAAATCGCCCATGAAATAAAAAATCCTTTAACGCCGATAAAGCTCTCGACCGAACGTATGATGAAAAAATGGGAGCACAAAGACGCCGATTTTGAACAGGCCTTCCGCCAATCAACAAAGACGATCATACGGGAGGTAGACAGCCTGAAGAATCTGGTTGACGAGTTTTCAAAATACGGCAAAATGCCGGATATCAGAAAAATGCCGGCACACATCCCTGCCCTGATCGACGAGGTTGTTCATCTCTATAAAGGATACAAAAACATAGAGGTCCATGTTTCGGCGCCGGACAATCCTCTGCCGGTGGATCTTGACGCCGAACAGTTCAAGAGGGTGATTATAAATATTTTTGACAACGCCATTCAGGCAATGTCGCATACCGGCAGGATTGATGTAGCTCTTACTTTTAATATACCATCTAATATTGCGCTTATCGAAATAGCGGACAACGGACCCGGAATAAAGAGCGAAGACAGGGAGAAGCTGTTTCACCCCAATTTTTCGACGAAAAAAGAAGGGACCGGCCTTGGCCTTGCAATTGCGCGCAGGATTGTTAAAGAGCACGGCGGTAAAATAAATGTCAGGGACAACGTGCCCGCCGG
>Ga0315290_10003094_pt1 | contig 11889 bp, 7 predicted proteins | sample YL17G12_0_MG_FD_203627 | JGI IMG/M metagenome (GOLD analysis project Ga0315290, IMG submission 203627) | Sediment microbial communities from Yellowstone Lake, YNP, Wyoming, USA - YL17G12_0 | ecosystem: Environmental > Aquatic > Freshwater > Lake > Sediment | place: USA: Wyoming | collected...
ATTTTCTCGTTGACCGCCAGGACGGCGATCTCGCACCCGCCGCACGAGGCGGCCCAGTAGAGTGCCAGTTTCGGCTTGGCTGCTTGGCTCATGCGAGCACCTCCATGGCCTCGGCGTGTTCGTGGACGATGGCCTCGAGGGCCTCGATGCGCTGGCCGTTTTCCTGCCAGTTGGCGGCCCAGGCCAGGGGCCCCAGCTTGCGCACCTCCTCGACCATTTGGGTAATGGCCTCGGCCAACTGTTGCCCTTCGGCCGCCGACGCCCAGACCAGGCGGAACCGCTCCGGCTCGATGCCCATCTGGCGCAGCGTGTGCTTGAGCATACCGTAGCGGCGCATGGCCTTGTAGTTCTGGTCGACGTAGTGGCACTCGCCGGGGTGGCAGCCGGCGATCATGACGGCGTCGGCGCCGAGGGCGAAGGCGTTCAGGACGAAGGTCGGGTCGATCCGGCCGCTGCACATCACGCGGATGATGCGGACGTTGGTGGGATACTTGATGCGCGCGGTGCCTGCGAGGTCCGCGGCCCGGTACGAGCACCAGTTGCAGCAGAAGCCCAGGATCTTGGGCTCGAACGTTGGGTTGTCGCTCATGGTCTACGTATTCCTCGCTTTGGAGTGCGTGGGTTCTCGACGTGGATTGTGGGGGAGTTGGGGTCGGCGGGTCAGCGGGCGGAGAGGGCCGACTCGGCCTCTTCGTCTGCGGGCTCGTCGGCGCCGGCGCGGGCGTCCTCGAGGACGGGCGAGGCGTCCCACAGGGCTCCTCCGATCTCCGCCAGGATCTGCCGGTTGTTGAAGTGGGCCCCCGTAATGACGCCGGCCGGGCAGGCGGCCACGCAGGTGCCGCAGCCCTTGCACAAGGCCGTGATCACGCGGCTGACCTTCTTCTCGCCGTCGAACTCGATGGCGCTAAACGGGCAGAGGTTGTTGCAGATGCGGCAGCCGGAGCAGGCCTTCTCGTCGATCGAGGCCACGATCGGCTCGATCATCACCGTGCCCTTGGCGATCATGCCCTGGACGCGGGCGGCGGCGGCCGCGCCCTGGACCACGGAGGCCGGGATGTCCTTGGGCCCCTGGCACACGCCGGCGATGAAGATCCCGTCGGTCATGGTGGCCACGGGGTCGAGCTTGGGGTGGCGCTCCGTGTACCAGCCCGCCATGCTGCACGAAATGCCGCACTTCAGACCGAACTCCTTGGCGTCGGGCTGCGGCTCCATCGCGCCCATCAGCACGACCATGTCGACGGGGATCCGCCGCTGCCTGCCCAGGAGCGTGTCTTCCACCTGCACGATGAGCTTGCCTCGCTCGGCGGGCTGCCTGGTTGCATCGGTGACTTCCGCGACCTTGCCGCGCACGAAGTGCATCCCCTCCTCGAGCAGCCGCTGGTAGAACTCCTCGTAGCCCTTCTGATTGGGGCGCATGTCGATGTAGAAGGAGTACACCTGGGCCTTGGTCTTCTCCAGGACGAGGTGTCCGAACTTCAGCGCCGCCATGCAGCAGACGGCCGAGCAGTACTCGTGGTGGTTGACGTCGCGGCTGCCGACGCAATGGAGGATGGCCACCGACTCCGGCTCGGTCTTGCCGTCGCGTAGCACGATCTTGCCGCTGGTGGGCCCGGCCGCGTTGCACAGGCGCTCGAACTCCATGTTGGTGAACACGTTGGGCAGCCGGCCGTAGCCGAACTGGGGAAGCTTGCGGGAATCGAAGAGCTGCCAGCCCGTGGCCAGAATGACGTTCCCCACTTCGAGCTCGATGATCTTGTCTTCCTGGTCCAGCGCAATGGCGTTGGTGGGGCAGAGCTTCTCGCAGGCGCGGCACTTGCCCCGGTCGAACCAGATGCACGAGGCGACGTCGATCACCGGGATGCGCGGCACGGCCTGGGGAAAGGGGGTGTAGATTGCCTTGCGGTAGCCCAGGCCGGCCTCGAAGTCGTGATCGATCACGCGGCGCGGGCACTTCTCCGTGCAGATGCCGCAGCCGGTGCAGGCGGCCTCGTCGACGTAGCGGGCCTTCTTTCGGATCTTGACCTTGAAGCTCCCCACGGAGCCGCTCACCTCCTCCAGCTCCGAGTACGTCAACAGGGTGACGTTCTCGTGCTGGCCCACCTCGGACATCTTCGGCGTGAGGATGCAGGCGGAGCAATCGAGCGTGGGGAAGGTCTTGTCGAACTGGGCCATGTGTCCGCCGATGCTCGGGCTGCGCTCGACGAGGTAGACGTGGTAGCCGGCGTCGGCCAGCTCGAGCGTCGCCTGGATGCCGGCGATGCCGCCGCCGACCACCAGGGTGTTGGGATTCACCTTGACCGGCATGGGCTCCAGCGGCTCCTGCCACTTGACGCGCTCCGCGGCCGCGTAGACCAGGGCCTTGGCCTTGGCGGTGGCCGCCACCTTGTCGGTGCTCACCCAGGAGCAGTGCTCGCGGAGATTGACCATCTGGCAGAGGTAGGGGTTCAGCTCCGCGTTGGCGCACGCCCGGCGGAAGGTCTTTTCGTGGAGGTGAGGGGAGCAGGCGGCCACGACGACGCGCGAGAGCTTCTGTTGGCCGATGTCGTCCTCGATCATCTGCTGGCCCAGCGAGGAGCACATGAACTTGTAGTCGCGCGAGACGACGACGTCGCGGATGGTCGTGCCCGCCCACCGGGCCACCTCTTCGACGTCGACCGTTCCCGCAATGTTGCTGCCACAATGACACACGTAGATGCCCAGCCTCTCGGCCATGATGATACTCCCGTGTCGATAGCCTAACGTGAACTCGCGGCCGGCGCAGCGCCCAGTCTCGCCTCCAGCACCGGCATGGCCGGCACAATCTCCTTGCCGAAGCCGAGCCTGGTCGGCTCCAGCCCGAGCGCCAGTCCGCACACCTGGGTGAAGAACACCACGGGGACGCGGAAACTCGTCTGGAAGAACCCGTTGACCCGGCTCTGGTAGGCGTCCATGTTCAGTTGGCACATGGGGCACATGCAGAGGATCAGGTCGGCCTCGTACTCGACGGCGCTTTGGAGCAGGCGGCGAATGAGCTCGAAGGCCATGGGCTCGCTGAGCTGGGTCATGTGCCCGCCGCAGCAATGGGCCTTCACCGGGTAGTGGACGACCTCGGCGCCCAGCCAGGTGAACAGGGCGTCCATTTTCATGGGGTACTCGGAGCAGTCGGCCTCGGCGGCCGGGCGGACCACCTGGCAGCCGTAGTAGGGCGCGACGCGCAGGCCGGCCAGCGGCCGGACGACCTTGTCGCGGACCGCCGACTCGCCGACGTCGTCGTGGATCACGTCCAACAGGTGCCGCACCCGAACTCGCCCCGGCTGGTAGCTCAGGCCGCCGGCCGCGAGGCACTCGTTGACCCGGGCTCCCATGGCCGCGTCCTCCGCCATGAGCCGGTCGGTCTTCTTCAGGTTCAGGTAGCAGGCGGCGCAGGGGGCGATCAACTGGTCGAGCCGAGGCTCGACCAGCGCGAGGTTCCGGGCGATGACGGAGCAGGCGGTCAGCTCGTCCTGGGAGAAGTACTCCGTCGCCCCGCAGCAGTTCCAATCGTCCAGCTCCTCCAGCTCGATCATCAACAGCTCGGCCACGGCCCGGACCGACACGTCGTAGGCCGCACTGCTCACTTCCAGGGAACAACCGGGGTAATACGCGTATTTCACGACCTTCCTCCCAACTGCCGGGCTTTGGCGATGATGGCCTGGAGCTGACCGATGTTCTTGATTCGCTTGGGCACGAGGGACATTCGGCCGCGGGTGAACATCGAGAACCCCAGCGGCCCCATGCGGAGCATGGCCAGCGGCTTGTTGAAAAGGTAGAAGCGGCTGGCCAGGCCGAGCTCGAAGCTCCGCCCGTACTTGTCCAGCAGGTTGGTGAACGTCTTGGCCAGCGCCGGCGCGTCGGTGTCTTTGGCCAGCCCGTCCCGGATCGCCAGCCGCTTCAGGCAGTACATGACGTCGGTGATGGGTATTTTCTGGGGGCAGCGCGTGGTGCAGAAGTAGCAGGAAACGCAGCACCACATGGTGTTCGAGGTGAGGACCTTCTCTCGCTCGTCGGCGTTGATCATGGCAAACACGGTGCGCGGCGTGTATTGCATGTCGGCCCCGTTGGGGCACGAGCCGCCGCAACTGCCGCACTGGAGGCAGTGCAGGATCCGTTGGCCGCCGGGCGTGTTCTCGATCACCTCGCGGAGAAACGCCGAGCCGCGCCGGTCCGTCGCATGTTGGATCATAGGTCGGGTTTCCTTGGGGTTTTCTCGGGTTGCCGGCCGGTCGTCAGTAGGATGCCATTTCCGAAACGATGTGTTCCGCCAGCGCGGCGGTGGTCCGGGCATCGAGGCCCAAGAGCCCTCCGACCGCGTCGGGCTGCACCCCGAGCATGGTCAGCTTGCCCGCCGCGTCTCCCGGCGGCACGCCGAAATCGGGTTTGGTGTCGCGGGCCAGCCCGCCGGGAAGCAGGCCGCTGTCCCTGGCCAGCAGCACCATCAGGCGATCGCAGGCACCCGCGGCCTTGAGGATGTTGGCCGGACTGACGTTCGCCTCGCCGGGGGTCACCGTGATCGGGAAGAGCCGCTCCTGGAGCTTCTGGACGATCAGCCAGCCCAGCCCCTCGCTGCGCCGCAACAGACCCGGTGCGCTGAGCAGGTGGATCTTGTGACCGTTGCGGTTGGTGATGGCGATGCTGGCGACCGCCTCCTGCGGCACCCTGGAGCGCTCCGGCTTGGCGGGATGGTGCTCCGGAGTCCGGAAGGCCGCGTCGAGAATGTCCACAATCTCGTTGTCGGCGAACGGCGCCACCGCATAGTAGAGAATGCGGTGCTTCCGGTAGGCCGCCTCCGGCAGGGCGTCGGAGCAGGCCAGGACGATGACCTTCATCGAAGGCGCAAGGGCGTTGATCCGCCCCACTAGGTCCGGACCGCTCTCACCCAGCGAGCACCCGTCCAACAGCAGCACCTGGCACTCGGCCTCACGCAGGGCCCCCGGCAGGTCCTCGCTCCCCGGGACCAACCGGACCTGGCACCCCAGCGACGTCAGCATGCCGGACTGCTGTTCGGCGCTCTCGGGGCTGGCGTTGACCAGAACCACGCGCCGCGGCTTGCAGTGGGAGGCTTCCTCCTCGAAGCGGGTGGTGCAGACGCAGGCGATCCAACCCTCGCCGCAGGGGTCGTTGACCACCGACGCGGGCACCTTGCCCAAGTCCTCGTTGATTCCCGCCACGACGCCGGACACCGGCGAGCGAACGATCACCGGCGGCTTGTCCTCGACCAGGACCGCGGCGATGGGCAGTCCCTGGTACACGACCTCTCCGATTCGAGGCAGGCGAACTCCCAGGATCTTCGCTCCCCGAAGCCCGGGAAGCACCGCGCCGATGCACGCCGACCCGTCGGCCTCCAGCCGGAACCATGCCTCGTCCAGGAACAGGGTCTGTGCCGTCGGCGCCGCCTGGCTTTCGGCTCCCGCCGCTGCCGCCCCCTCGGGCACCTGGGCCTGCTGGCGCGAGCCGAGAACCCGTTGCACCGATCGCGTGATCTCCTCCGGCGTGAACGGCTTGGTGACGTAGTCGGAGGCCCCCAGCCGGATGGCGGCCGCGGCGTTGGGGATGCTTGGGTAGCCGGTCATGATCAGCACGGGCTGGTCCGGCTTGGCCTGGCGCAGGCTTTCCAGGAACTGAATGCCGTCCATCTTGGGCATCTTGATGTCCAGGAGGATGACGGCGAAATCCCCCTGTTTCGCCAGGTTGAGGCCCGCCACGGCATCGGTGCTGACTTCGACTTGAAATCCCTGACGAGAGAAGATCCGCCGGCACGCCTGGCAGATGACTTCCTCATCATCGACGACGAGAAGTCTTGGATTGGTGGACATGGTCTGTCCCTCCCGGTTTTTGGCTTGTTGTCTGCACCTGCCGGCCGGCAGCAGATCCGCCTTAATGCACGGGGCGTGCCAATCGATGCCGCCGCAGGGCCCAATTAGGCGCAGGGGGATGGAATCTTCACAACATCCTGGCAGCCATAGAGTTATGGCTAGCTCTCGAACCGGCAGGACTGGAGGCCCCCCGGGCACAAGAGGCCGTTGGGCTGCCGCAAGGGCCGGATGTGTATGTACAGAGCGTACACACACCGTATGGGCGAAGTGTACACATATCCGTCCATCCTCCGGCCGCGCACGGGTGGCACGGGCATCTTGCCCGTGGGTGGCACCGCAGCACTGGCGAGACGCCAGTGCCACCGAGCGCACGGGTGGCACGGGCATCTTGCCCGTGGGTGGCACCGCAGCACTGGCGAGACGCCAGTGCCACCCAACCGCCGCAGCACTGGCGAGCGAGGCTAAGGGACGTTTTCCCCTCGCAGTCCGTGCCGGCGCAGCAGCGCGTGGAAGTTGGTCCTCTGCATGCCCACGTCGTCGGCCGCTTGCGTGACGTTGCCCTGGGATCGCTCCAAGGCCGCCAGGAGGAATCGCTGCTCGAGTTCCTTGACCGACGCCGACTCCAGTTGGCGCTTGAGCTTCTTGAACTCGTCCCAGGTGCGCGGCAGTTGGACGCCGGAAGGAAGCAGCGTGGTCTGGCGAATCTCCCCGGGCAAGTGCCAGACCTGAATCGCTTCTCCCTCGCAGAGGATGGCCAGGCGCTCCACGATGTTCCGCAGCTCGCGCACGTTGCCCGGCCAGTGGTAGCTCTCCAGTTGCTGCATGGCCGCGGGTGAGAGGCGTTTGGGCTCGGCTCCAATCCGTTGACAGGATCGCTCCAGGAACGTCATGGCCAAGAGCGGAACGTCGCCCGGGCGCTCGCGGAGCGGCGGCAGGTAGATGGGCACGACGTTGAGCCGGTAGTAGAGATCCTCGCGAAACGTCCCTTCCTTGACCATTTCGGCCAGCTCCCGGTTGGTGGCCGCGATGAGCCGGATGTCGATGGCGTGCTCCTGGGTGTCGCCGACCTTCTTGACGCGCTTGGTTTCCAGGACGCGGAGCAGCTTTCCCTGGGTCTCCATGCTCAGGTTGGCGACTTCGTCGAGGAAGAGGGTTCCGCGGTCTGCGGCCTCCAGGAGCCCTTGCTTGGTGGCAATCGCGCCGGAGAACGAACCTTTGACGTGGCCGAACAGCTCGCTTTCCAGGAGGGTTGGGGCCAGGGCGCTGCAATCGCAGGCCATCAGCGACTGCTTGTTGCGCGGACTGAGCCGGTGGAGGGCCCGGACCACCATCTCCTTCCCCGTGCCGCTTTCGCCCGTGATCAGGACCGATCCGTCGGTGGGCGCCACCCGCTTGATCATCGCAAACACCTGCTGCATGGAACGGCTCTCGCCGAGGATGCCCTCGAATCCCCGGTGGAGCTCCAGCTCGCGCCGCAGGGCCGCGTTCTCCTGAATCAGGGCCGAATGCTCCCGGACCTTTTGGACGACCCGCTTCAACTGATCGGGGGTGAACGGCTTGCAGAGGTAGTCGGCGGCGCCCTGCTTCATGGCCTCGACCGCCGACTCGATCGAGCCGTGGCCGGTCACCAGGACCACTTCCGAGGCGACGCCGGCGGCCTTGATCTCGCGGAGGAGTTCCATGCCGCCCAGGTTGGGCATGACCAAGTCGAGGAGGATCACGTCGAAGTGGCCGGAAAGGGCCGTCCTCAGCCCGGCCTCCGGGTCCTGGCAGTGCTCGACGTGGTACCCCTCGGGCGAGAGCACCCGGCGGCAGCTTGCGCCGATCACGGCATCGTCGTCGATCACCAGGATGCTCGGGAGCACGGGGTCGACTTGTCCGGAGAGCTGGAAGTCATTCATGGGTCGGGTCGTTCGTCGAAGCGAGAGGGTGTTCAAGCGGCCCCTGGGTCAAGCGTCGGGCGGGGCTTTCCCCGGCCCGCCCGGCGAAGCGTTCGTCAGCGCCGGAAAGGTCGCGGCGAACGTGCTTCCCTTTCCCGCGGCGCTTTCCACCTCGAGGGTGCCGCCGTGCTGGCGCACGATCCCGTAGCTGACGCTCAGGCCCAGGCCGGTGCCCTTGCCGACCGGTTTGGTGGTGAAGAACGGCTCGAAGATCTGGTCGAGGTGTTCCCGCTTGATGCCGCAGCCGGTGTCGGTCACCCGGACGACGACGCTCTCGTTCTCGCGGGAGGTGCTCAGCAGGAGGGTGCCGCCCTCGGGCATCGCCTCGCACGCGTTCAGCGAGAGGTTCAGGAAGACCTGCTGGATCTGGTTGGCGTCGCCGTCGATGGCCGGCAGCCCGTCGGCCAGGTCCTCGACCACGACGATGTTGTGGAACGCCGATTGGTTGCCCAGCAGGCGCATGGTCCGCCGGATCACGTCGTTGACGTCCAGCGGCGCCTTGGCGCTGGGTCGCTCCCTGGCAAAATCGAGCAGGCCGCGGACGATCCCCGCCGCCCGGGTCGTCTCGCGGACGATCAGGTCCAGGTCCTGCCTGTCCTGCGGGTCCATGTTCTCCTTCTCGCGGAGCATGCAGGCGAAGGTCAGCACTCCGGTCAGGGGATTGTTGATCTCGTGGGCGACGCCGGCCGCCAGGCGCCCGACCGAGGCCAACTGCTCGCTGCGGCCGATCTGCCTGCGTGTGGCCTGCTCCAGTTGCCTCTCGCGCTCCTGGAGGGCGGCGGCCATGTGGTCGATCTCCCGGCAGAGCTCGCCCATCTCGCCCGACGCCGCAATGCCCACCCGCGCCGCCAGGTCGCCCGCCGCTACCTTCCGCTGCATGGCAATGATGTGGCCGATGGGCCGCAGGACCAGCTTCGTCACGAGGAAGATCAACAGCAGGCTGGCCACGGTGGCCAACAGCACCAGGGCGAGAAAACCGCCCACCAGGAGCAGGTGCCTGTGGGCAAACGGCGCCTGGAGCAGCCCCACGTACAACACCCCGATGATCTGGCCGGTGGGATCGGTGATCGGCTCGTACGCGGTGATGTACCAGTCGTTGACCACGAACGCGGGAGCTGCCCACGTCTCCCCGCGATCGAGCACCCGCTCGGCCACCGGGGCGCTTAAGCGCGTGCCCACGGCCCGCTGCCCGTCGGCCATCGTCACGTTGGTGGCGATCCGCAGGTCGCCCTGGAAAATCGTCACGGTGCCGATGTCCCGCCCCTGGTAAATCTGCTCGGGGAACACCTCCGCCTTGATCGCGTCGACGATTTCGAACCGCTGGTTGAGCAAGTCGCCCCCGTAGAGAATCGCCACCATTCTCTTCTGGGGATCCAGGATCGGGATCGCCACGCCCGCCAGCATCCCTTCCGAGCGGAACTCGTCGTCGGTGGGCCGGGCGTTGGGTGTGTCGATCAGACGGAGGTGGGCCCGCTCGGCCAGGTCCTTTCCTTCCAACAACAAACTCTCCTGCGACAGCACGATCGTGCCTCGCGCCAGCCGCTGTTCCTGCACGACGTGGGCCACGATCGGGTTCTCCGCCGGCTTCTCCGCAAGGCTGTCGCCCTTGGCGCCTGGGTTTCGGGCCCGATAGATCACCCTCCCCTTGGCGTCCAGGAGGTTGACCACATCGATGTGGATCTCGCCCTCCCCCCCCGTCTGGTGGGCCCGCTGCACGAGGCTTTCCACAGTCGGCATGTCGTTCTCTACGACCGCCGCCGCGAGATGGGGGTCCAAGGATGCGGCCTGCAAGTAGGCGACGATCGTGTCCTTATGATTGCGGTAGGCCGCCCGGGCCGAATTCAGGTCGAGCCGCACACGGGTTTGCACCTCGTCCAGCCACACCGTTCCGGCATACTGCACCGCGACGTACGACCCCACCGAGTTGACCACCACGATCACGGCAATGACGATCATCGTCAACTTGAACTGAATGGTCATGGTTCCATGCCTCAGCCTGGGTCGGGGCCGTGTGCCACGGTTGCCGCGGCCCGAGCGCCGCGCCATGCTGATTCTCGCATACCGAGCCCTCTTCGGCAAACCTCCTCGAGCATTGGCGACCCGGAGGCCTGGGGTGCCGCCCATGGCTCTTGACCTCGCCGCCGCCCGGGTGGCACTGGCTGCTTGCCAGCCAGTGCAGGGCCGGGCCCCCGAGTACCTCCGCTACGACCAGGACCTGCTGCGCATCACGCGGCACGTCTTCGAAGGGATAAAGGGGTCAGGAGCATAAACTTCGCAGTATATCCTCCTGACCCGCTTTCTTGCGCTTTCGTGCCCGGCCGTCCTGTTGCCTGCCGGTCCGTTGGTGGGGTACAATGCGGCCCGGTGGACCGCCCGGGTCGGACAAGGTGACTGGCAAAATGACCACGCTGCACATCCGCCAGAACGCCGCCCGTAAGGGAAAACACGATATCCTGCTCACGCTGAGACGGCCCGGCCAGCCGGAACGCACCGCCCAGGCCGAAATCCAGTTCGCGCTCACGCCGCAGGAGCAGGAAGACCTTCGCTGGTACATGGAAGACTACCTCGTGCGCGCGGAATCGGTCGAGGAGGTGCAGGTCGAACAGATCGAAGCGTGGATGAAGCAGCGGGGCGAGGAACTCTATACCAAAGTCCTGGCCGCCAACATGGACACCCAGGCCATCTGGTTCGCGGTCCGCGAACAACTGGCCGACCTGCGGATCGAAATCACCACGGGCATCGCGGAAGCGGCCTCCATCCCTTGGGAGCTCATGCGCGACCCCCAGTCCGATTCCGCCGTCGCCCTGCGCGTTCAGTCCTTCGTCCGGGTCCAGTCGAATCCCAACGTCAGCTTCGTGGGGGTGCCGTCCGCCGCCGACGGACGCGTCCGGCTGCTCTACGTCGTCTGCCGGCCGGGCGGCCGGGACGACGTCGACCTGCGGGCGGTGGCCAACCGGCTGTTGCAGGACCTGGGTGAAGACCTCTGCCGCTTCGACGTCACGGCCCTGCGTCCGCCCACCTTCGAGCAGCTTCAGAAGGAGCTCACCCGGGCCAAGGCCGCGAACCGCCCCTACCACGTCGTCCACTTCGACGGCCACGGAATGTACGCCGACTTGAGCAGCACCCCGCTGGCCGATTGGCTCAAGGCCCTCAGCGCGCTCACGCTGGGCCCCAAGAGCCAAGGCAAGCACGGCTACCTGATGTTCGAGCATCCCACGAGCGACGCGAAGACCCGGCCCGTCTCGGGAGACGACCTCGGCAAGCTGCTGCACGACACCTGCGTGCCCGTGCTGGTGCTCAACGCCTGCCAATCGGCCATGCACGAGGCCGTGGCCGGCCGGAAACCGCCCGCCGGCAACGTCCACGACAACGTCCACGACGAGGTCCGGGCGATCGGCTCGCTGGCCCAGGGCGTCGTGGACCAGGGCATCCCCGCCGTGCTCGGCATGCGCTACAGCGTCTTCGTGGTCACGGCGGCCCAGTACATCGGCCAGCTTTACGCGGCCCTGGCCCAGGGCCGCCCCTTCGGCGAGGCCGCCAGCGAAGGCCGCAAACACCTGGCCGCGAATCCCGACCGCTGGGTCGGCCTCCAGCCCCGCCCGTTGCAGGATTGGTTCGTGCCGGTCGTGTACGAGGCCGCCCCAATATGCCTGCTGCCGCCCAAGGACGTTGCAGCCGGGGCCCCGCCCGAGGAGCGTCCGGAGCTGGACCCGGTCCAGACCAACCGCACGCTGCGCCGCTACGTGCCCGACACCGGCTTCGTGGGCCGCGACGAGACCCTGTTGCTGTTGGACCGGGCCTTTGACGAGCACGCGATCGTGCTCCTCTACGCCTACGCGGGCCAGGGCAAGACGGCCACCGCCGTCGAATTCGCCCGCTGGTACGCCCAGACCGGCGGGCTGGGCCCCCAGCCCATGGTCGTGTTTACCTCCTTCGAGAACCACACGGACCTGACCGACGTGCTGAACCAGGTCGGGCAGCAGGCGATCCCGGACTGGGGCGCCGTCAACGAGATCCAGCAGAAGCGCCTCCGCATCATCCAACGGCTCCGCCAGGTCCCGGTGCTCTGGATTTGGGACAACGTCGAGCCGGTGGCCGGCTTTCCCGCCGGGACCGAA
>Ga0315290_10003095_pt1 | contig 11889 bp, 15 predicted proteins | sample YL17G12_0_MG_FD_203627 | JGI IMG/M metagenome (GOLD analysis project Ga0315290, IMG submission 203627) | Sediment microbial communities from Yellowstone Lake, YNP, Wyoming, USA - YL17G12_0 | ecosystem: Environmental > Aquatic > Freshwater > Lake > Sediment | place: USA: Wyoming | collected...
CTTGTCTATGAATCGCAGGACTCCAATCCAGTTCTGCAAAAATTACATATTTGGCACGAGTCAGATTAATCCCTACGTTTCCAGCTCTTAAACCAGCTATCATTAATTTTGATTCTCCTTTTTGGAATTTGTCGATTTGGTCTTGACGTAATTTATCAGATTGACCGCCAATAATAGAAACCGGTGAGAATTCTTCGAGACTGTCATGTAGTAATTTGTGAATAACTTTATGATGACAAAAGACTACAACACTTTCTTCTATTTCCATAATATTTTTAACAAAATTAATTACGTGAGGTAATTTTGCAACACCTGCAATCTGTCTTTCGCTTTGAATTGCTCTTTGATATGAAGCAGATTTGTCAAAAGCAGTTTCAGCATTTTTTTGTTCTTCTTCCAATTTAGTCCATATTTTTCCTAGTTCACCAAAGTAATAATCAGTATCAGCATCAATTACCTCTTTGTAACGAACTTTATCTTTCAGTTCCTTGAGAACGTCAGATTTTTTTCGTCTTAACATTACATGTTTTTGTAATTCGTTTCGAAGTGACACTCTTTTATTTTCAAGTACAATTGCCTTGCCTTTGTCATTAACATAACAAAAGTACTCACAAAATTCTTTAAAACTACCAAGCAACCCAGGTCTTAGAATATCTACAATTGGCCAAATTTCAGAACCTCTGTTGAAAATAGGAGTACCTGAAAGACCAATCCTATAGGAAAGAGAGGGTAGTGCTGCTAGTTTTTTGACAGCTTTATATTTTTGGGTTGTTTTTGATCTTAGGTTATGAACCTCATCACAGACTATAGTCCGGATGTTAAGTTTTGATAAATCAGAAAGACGTTTGTAGAGTAATTCATAATTAATTATATAAAAATCAGTTACAGGAAGTTCTTTGGACTTTCCAGTTCGTATAATAGTTGATGTGGAAGATTCAGATTCAATTATTCTTCCATTTCTACTTTTTTTCTTCATAAATTTGGAAATTTCTCTCTCCCAGTTATTCAGCGTCACTAATGGTGCTACAACTAGTACTGGAAAAGTTTGTTTTTCAGTAGCAACATAAGATAAAGTTTGTACAGTTTTTCCAAGACCCATTTCATCTGCAAGTAATGCATTGCCAGATGATTTTAACAAGAAGTCCAATCCTTCTTTTTGAAAATTCAACAACTTTCCTCTGAATTGTTCTCCAGCTTTTGCACGATTTAAATTATATTTGATTGGTGGCAGTGTTGGTTTTGGAGTATAAGTTTTTACGATTTTTCTTTGCCATGCAGATTTAGATAGAATTTCAAGTGGGTATCTGTCCATAATTAATTTGATCTGTTTTACACTTTCAATACTGTCAGGAATTATTACCTCATCAATATTTTCACCATACCATGCTTCAGGCACAAGTCGCGAGATCATACTTACTGCACGTTGACCTGTAATCTTCCAACTCCAGATTTTTGAGTATTTGTCTAAAACATACTCTAGTGTCCCAAAGTTTTCCATGGATGTCGCCATAATTTGTGGGTAGAATGTTTTTTTGCCTTATGAATCTTGATGTTTCTTACGATCAGACTGATGATCTTCAAAAATCTACAATAGTTAAAATATGAATGAATCCATGGATCATGACACTAAAATTTCAGACAGACTAGAATATGTTTTGAGATTAATGAGGTTTATCGACAGGATGAGGCGTTGTATTTTCATCATGGCAATCACAGTGACAAAGATAAGTCTCATGGTTGTTTGCACAATCAATACATTCGTAGTGTTTTCTAGTTTCACAAGCAGCGCAAATCATACTTGTAGTAAAATGAAGATAAATTTGTATTTTTTCTATTTTAACTCCAACGTTAGTACTCCACTTCGCTTCTTTGAAGCAGTTTATCAGTGAGATCTACATAGCCTTGAGGATCAATCTCTTTGGCAAATCCCTTATCGATGTTTATTAGATAAATTGAGTGTAAATGGGCATTTAAGATATCAGTATATGATATGAGAGGGTTTTTGTAATATCGATCACACAAATCTTTAATTTTTTTTACATCTGATTCATTTCTTGCATTTGGTGGAATAAGAAATACTTTTGGGATTGGAATAAGTCCCATTACAGGAGTTGCCAAAGAAAATTTTGAGCAGTGTTGACTATATCTAGCAATTTTACTCATGATTCGTGCAGCGAAATAATCAATAGTATCCATGGCATGATCAGGGGGGGTAAAACCAGTTTCAATTTCAATAATTGTATTTCCACCTCCTTTTTTTGCAAATATATCACATACTAAAATATCAGAAATTTGTTTTTCCACTTCGACTGAATGACCACGAATAATCAGATTAGATGCACATATGAGCTCTAAAACAGAATGATTGATTTTTACAAGATTTTTTTGATACATTTCTATTAGTTGTTGACGTACGTGATTGAGTTTTGGCAAATCAGTTTCTTTCAAATTTTTAGATAGTTTATCAGTCATTTCATAGACATCGTTACGAAATTTTTCTAAATCCATATATTCATAATTACTTTAGTGTTGGGGTTTAAGAACGTGTTAGGATTTTAGAACTTGACAAATCTATTGGAAAAAGACTTACTAATAACCAAAATAGACATAATTGAACCAATTAAAATCAAAAGAGTTACAGACCCGAATTCAGGTACGACATGAGTTCCAACAATTTCAAAAGTAGCCTTACTAGCGACAGGATAATCTAATTGGATTTGTCTAGAATCATAATCACTTTTCAATTCTTGATATTCTACCATTTTACTATTAGACATCACAGTAAAAACAGAATCAACACCAGTAGAAGACTTGGAATCTAAAATATATCTTGGAATATCAAGTATGATTGATTCAATATCATGTCCCCTCATATCAAGAGTAATTGTTTTTGTATCTGAATTCAATTTACCTTCAGTACCACTTGCTACACCTTTTATGACTTTAAATGGAATACAGTAGATACGACCATTGTTTGCTAGGATAGAAATTTCATCAAGTGTGCATTCATCAACACTGCCAACCAGTGAGGAAACTAGGGTAAATGTTGTCTTGAATTGTCTAGTCTCAACACCACTTTGAACTTTTAGAATGTAATCACCGTTTTGTGTCCAGAGTGGGCTTTCAGTGTTTAATTCAAAAGAAAAATTTCCATCAATATCGGGTGAAAGTTGTTGAATAGTTACAACATTTCCTACAGGGTTAGTCACGATAACCAGTATTGGTGCAATGGTGTTTTGTGGTTTCAAGTATCCATTTACCTTGATAGTGGAGTAGTGATCATAAATTTGTGAGTCAGTCCAGACAGTTAATGGAAACATCTCTTTGTAAAGATCAATTTCATAAGAAGGAATTTGAACACAGCTAGTACAAGTGATTTCTGGCTCGGCATATGAGGTACCAGATAATGACAAAGAGACAACAAGAGATAGAAACAAGACAGTTAAAACAGAGACGTGCATGACATATCGACCAGATCATAATATTTATAGATTTTTAAAAAAACATATTTTTTTATTAAAAGTGAAACTAAAGTACTCAAAAAGTACTGATGAAATAAAATTATTCAAACAACAAATTCAGAAAACTTGATCGGGTTATTTTAGTTTGAAAATTGTCAGTTCTCCCAAAATAGAAAATTGATACCATATACAATAAATAGATTTTTTGAAATCTTCTAAATTCCTTTCAAAATTTCACTTCCTATATACCTGCTCCTTCTTTTTTTCAGTGTTGTGAAAGATGCCGCATTCATACAGAACACATCTTTCCATCATAGGACAGACATGGTAATGTATGTCGATTTTCATTGATGTATGAATATTTTTTTGATTATAATGCATGTGTAGAATGGATAAATTATTCACAAAATCAAGCACAATTCAGACAGAAATAATTTTACGAACAATCATAGTTGAAAAAAATAAAGAACATAATAGCAAAACAAACATAAAACAAAATTTAAGATTCCTCTTTGAAAATTCTTATTGCTTCTAAATGAGAACAATTTGCTTTTAATCCCTTACCATGATGAAACTTGTAGAAGTTTTTGAACCCAGGGCATTCGCAAGTATCAGATGTCACAAAATAAGATTTCTCAGGATCAGATGAAGATTTTATTTGATACAAGTCATCATCGACTTTAACGACACCACCATTTTCAACTAATTTTTTGGCCTTTCGCATAGTATTTGCACTCATAATATAATTATCATACAGTTATTTTTTACTCTTTAATTTTTTCATGACATTAGACCAATCAACATCATCGCTTTTACCTTGAGATAGAGCATTTTCATAAAGTAGTTCAAAAACCCACGCAATGATTTCATCCCAAATTGCTTTAAGTGAATCTTCATCAGTCCAAACTATGCTTGTCTTAACAGCAGTCATCGCCAAAATATTGTTAGCGTTTTTGCTAGGGTGTTTATTCCATTTTTCTATAACTTTATCACAAAATTCAAGAATTTCATTTTTTGTCAGGACTAGTCTGTCAGGGTCAAATGAGGGGTTTTTCGTCATACACAGTATAGAATACCATAGTAAATTAAAATTTTTCAGAATTTGATTTTATTTTATATGTACATAAATTCTCAAAAGAAAAAGGAGCATAATAATGACAATAGACCTTATTGGGCACAAATATTACATGGAATTTGCCCAACATTTCACTATGTTCAACTTAGATCTGAGTAAATGCACATTCCTACTGCAATTATTATAAACTGAGTTTACCATTTCTGTTTATTGACTTTGAAGAGATATGTGGCTACACGATCAATCACCATGTTTGGAGTTTTGATGATCACATTACTCATTACAATTGCACTAGTAGGATCGAATATGGACAGCATATTAAAACAAGAAGTTGCTTTTCAAATAAGGTCTGAAATTACAGAAAATCCTACAATTTCAAAAAGTTTTTCATCAGTAGATGAATTTGAATCATTTATTCAGACTCAAATTGAACAGAGGGTCAAGACTCTAGGATTGGACGAACCGTGGTATTCTCCACAAAGAATTGGGTTAACAATGTATAAAATATTGTTCTTAGATTTTGGTCATGCAACATTTCTTACTAGTGATTCAGGTTCATCAGATGTCAGAGAAATTATTTTAGAGAAATTACCCAGAACAATACTACTATTTACAACTGCAACAATCATAATATCAGTAATAGGTATTTTTCTAGGAGCACTGTCAGGAAGCAAGGTCGGATCAATAATTGACAGAATAACATCAAGTTTTGCAATAATCAGCTCTAGTTTTCCTGTTTGGTGGATAGGAATGTTAATGATATTCTTATTTTCATTTATGTATCAGATTTTTCCTGCAAGAGCAACACCGTTAATTCCATCATCGGATCCAAGTTATATCGGATCCTTACTATATCACATGACATTGCCTTTGATTACAATTATAATCATAGGTTTTGGATCATGGGCGTATTTAGTTAGAAATTTCATAGTAGGAATAATGCAGGAAGATTTCATAATTGCAAAAAAGATCATGGGAATTAATCAGAAAAAAATAATCTATACTCATGCTCTAAAAAATGCAGCGCCTCCAATAGTCACTATTCTGGCACTGAGTCTTTCAGGTTCGCTGGGAGGAGCAATAATCACAGAAGCTGTATTTGACTGGCCAGGTATGGGCAGACTATATTTTGAGGCGATTACAGTCATGGATCTTCCCGTAATTATTGGTGCCACATACCTTTTGACAGTGTTTTTCCTGATCAGCATATTTGTTGCAGATTTGTTGTATGGATATTTTGATCCAAGAGTAAGAACAGGATAATGAGCAGCATCACGTCACAAGAAATCAAAGTGGAGTTTCTTAAAAGCAAGATAGGCATTACAGGAGTTGTCATTTTGTCAATTTTGATTTTTACGTCAATTATCGTAATTGTTGTAATTCCTGTGGATACTTTTAAAGGATGGAATAATCCAGAAAACTGGATTTCATATCCTAAAGTAGCCATACCGGTATGGATTAATTTATTTTTAAGTGAGAAAATTCCTGAACACAGAATTTTGGATACACCAAATATCAACTATGGTATGTCAGGAGACATATTAATCATAACACATCAATTTGGAATAAATTTTGACTATGATGATTTTCCAAATGATTTCATTTATGAGTTTTCTACAAAATATTCAGGAACGCCATTATTACAAATGGATGTGATACGTCCAGATGGCATACAATTAAAATTATTATCAACATCATTACCACATTCAGATTCAAATTCAATTCACAGTGAAAGAATATTTTCCACTGATGAGGCAATTAGAAAAAATCTATATCTACAATCAAATAAATTTTTATTTTCTTTAAGTAATTTATCTTCAGAAGACATCATTTTTTCTAAAACAGAGAATCATAAACCACTAAAAGGAAATTATATTTTTTTGATTAAGATGTATGGGAATAATTTAGAAAATCAAATTCCAGAATCCAAACTAATCATAGGAGGTAAAGCTTTTGGAATGATGGGAACAGATGAGTTGAGAAGAGATTTAGCTATGGGATTGCTATTGGGAACACCTTTGGCACTATTCATAGGGTTGGTTGTAGCAATAGCATCAGTGGTGATGGGTTTGCTGTACGGAGCATATGCGGGATATAGAGGTAAAAAAACAGACGAAACAATGATGAGATTTAATGATGTAATCTATGCGCTTCCTGCACTCCCATTTTTGATTATTCTATCAGTTACAGTTAGCAATAGTATTTTTATGATGGTGGGATTTTTGATGCTATTTGGTTGGGTTGGAGTAGCAAAAGTTGCAAGAAGTATGGCATTGCAAATCAAAACCAGAGGATATGTAGAAGCAGCTAGTATGATGGGTCAAAAAAATTCAAAGATCGTACTTAGGCATATTTTGCCGCAGTTACTACCATATGCGTTTGCTAGTATTGCCATATCAGTGCCAGCCGCAATTACAACAGAGGCAGGACTTAGTTTCTTAGGATTGGGAGATCCATCATTTCCAACATGGGGTCAAATTTTACATGATGCCAATGTATACGGTGCAGCTGCTAGAGGATTATGGTGGTGGATAATGCCGCCAGGGATAATGATAGCCATAACAGGACTTGCTTTTGTCTTTATAGGTAATGCACTAGATGCGATTATAAATCCAAAACTCAAAAGATAATTAATTTTGCAAATTAAATTTTCGAATGATATCCAATGTAACATCATTTAGTTTTATTGTGTATGTTGCAGCATTTGGATCCTTAGACTCGGATAAGGTATCAGCGAATTTTGTTTTCTCTTGCTCGGTTGCACCTGCTTCGTGAGCACATAAAGAAAATGTTTTTAGATTCAGATCATTTTTTAGCAAATAAGAAATAAATTTTTTATAATTACCTGTATCGGACCAAGCAATATTTTTTTCGGTACATGTAGCAATCCAAACATCAATTGAATTATGAAACATTACTTTTTTTCTGATTTCATCTAATGACATTTTTATCATCTAGAAATCAGGGCGTTGCATTTTAGAACCACATCTAGGACAAACACCGCCCTTGTGCTTGTTACTACAAACTAGACACATATAACGCACTCCAGTACCACCAGAGTTCATTCCAAAGAACCCACCGCCAGTTCCAGAATCCCCATATCCTTTCATGCGACTTGAGTATCGTTTTCTTAACAACATTGGGAGCACTATGAAAATAGCCATAGCAGCAACAAGACCATATGGGAATGGAAGAATCATTTGCAGTCCAATGCTGACAGCGAGTGATGCAAACAAGAATATCAAATAAGTTTTATAATTAAACAATTCAAAGAAAGTACACTCAAAATACTTATAAAGTTTTGTCAGCATTTACCATTTTTTCACTATGATTATTTGAGAGATTTTCTAAACTAAATAATTGCTAGGCATATAGAATTACCGTTACCATCCCAAGCAAAAATATCATCGTCACCATAAGGAGATTTTACAATTAAGGATACCAATCCAAAGAAGTTATGAAGATCAGTGACAGAAGGATTAGCCGTTCCACTTGGATGAGAATGAACTATTCCAACATAACTCATATCAAAAGGCAAAAAAGAGTGAGGGAACCCTGCAAATGTTGGTCCAGAATAATTAAACGGTGGAATTACTAGTCCTTCAATTAAGACATGACCTTGTTTTGATTTACCTTTTAAAATAAGAATACATTCATTGGGATGCTTCATTTGGCAGTAAGACAAAATACTATCTAGAACTTTTTTTTGCAAAGAAACTTGTCTTTCAAATTTTTTCTTTTTAAATAACATGTTAAGATGGTTTAGTTTAGATCTAATTAAATTTAGAATTATTACACCTATTTCGATATTAAATGCCATAAATCATAGTACAATATTCATGAAAACTCGAGCCGTTCAGATGTTTGAACAATATATCAACTCAGAAAAAACTAGAGAGCATTATAACTATCTCATAGACAAATTTGTCAAACATGAGCAATTAGATTCATTTGATTCAATTTATCCATAAACAGAGTAGATTTACAGAAAAAAAATTGAAGATAGTCATAGTCACCCAGATATCAGTGCAACGGGATATTTAGAATCAATAAGCAATAGAATAAACAGTATTTGAGAATTTTCTTAGTTTAACTTCGATATCAGAGATTAATTTGGGGATATTATAACGATCTTCATGGATTTCAGCTTGAAATGTTTTGATTTTTAATTCATAATCGTCTTTATCAGAAAGAGCACTTTTCAGATATCTAGTAAGATCAGATAAGTCATCAGGTTCAAGTGTAGTCATTTGATTTTGAATGTTTTTTCTTTTATCTATAAAATTATTTACTTGTTTGATAAATTCATCTAATGCTTCTTCTGTTTCAGTTATTTGAGAGAATGATTTTTCAGCATCTTTGACAGAGATAGAGCCTGAAGAAATCCCTTTTCTTACATTTTCTAAAATAAGTATTATTGAATCTCTATTTTTTAAAAGTAGTACCTCAAAAGGATCTTCGATCAATTTAGACAGTAGATTTTTTTGTTCTTTATCCAATGATGAAACGTATTCATATCTACTAAGAGGTCTGGAAATTTTTGTAAATTGTGAGTTGATTTCATTTTTTATTTGATTTTTTTTGACAGTAAATTCATCCAAAATTTGTTTCAAATCTAAAAATTTCCTATATTCATCCGAAGTTTTTATTTTTTTAATTGAATCTTCAAAGAAAAGAATTTTTTTATCAATGGAATTCACAATCCCCTGAATTTCAGTAATCCTTTGTTCTTTTCTAGTAAGATTATTTTCCACATCATTAATTTCTTTTAAGGCGTCTAAAATCTCAGTAGATGTAGATTTTGCATAATCATAATTTTTTAACAATTGTTGGATTTTAACATGGTTTGAATTCATTTGGATAAGAATTTCCTTTAATTTTTCTGCGTATTTTTTGGCAAAAATGTGTATCACTCTTGTTTGTCGTCCAAGTACATCTCCAATTTTTTTCAACATTTGATTTAAAATGGCACTCAAATTTTCAACATCATCGTATGATGTGATATTAGGTAAATGCGTCGCGTCTTTTTTTATCATATCAATTACTTGTTGTTTGCCTCTAACTACAATTATTCTAAGGTGCTTATCTATTTCATCGACCTGAAGATCATCTTTTTCAAGTGTATTCCCAATCATAATGAGTTCTTTAATCAGTGGTTCAGTATTGTCTCTGAGTGTTTTTATATCAGATAGAATCTGAGATGTTTTCAATTCAAGTATTTGTCGTATAATTTCAGATACGTCTGATAATTGAATCTGTTTTTGAGAGGGAATTTCTTCAGATTTTTCTTCTTTTTTCTTTTTACCCCATCCAAATACCATTTGTTAGGCTTGTTCCATGGGGATTAAATGTGTTAGAGAAATAAAATTTAAAACTCACTCAGAAATACAAACAATCATGACAAAAAATATGAGAAAATCATTTCATACTGATTCAATAAAGAAAACTATTATGATTAAAGCATCAAAAGAAAAAGTTTGGCGAAAAATAAGCGATATCATAGGACTTTCATCATGGGTAATGGATGTCAAAAAAACTACATATATTTCTAAAAAAAGAAGAAATGTAGGGGCAATACGCAAGATTACATTTACGGATGGCAATACTATCGAAGAGCACGTAGTTGCATGGAAAGAGGGTGAATATTTCACATATATTGCAACAGAGGGATTGCCTCTAAGAGCATATGTTGCAACAATTTCAATCAAACAAAAAAACAAAAAAATAACTCAATTAACATGGCAATCTTATTTCAATAGCAAAAAGATGTCAATAAAACAATTTATGAAATTTGTAACATTCATGAGAACATTTTATGAGACATCTTTAGAAAATCTAAAAAAATCATTAGAAAAATAACACTAGAAGAGAAATAAATCAAAGTGTAAATAGGATATCACAAAAAACAAATTCATGAGTGATATACGTTACATCATCATCTGTATTGTGCTTATTTTTTCAGGGTTTTTGATTTTAGGAGTATTTGGGCATGACTATCAAATTACAAACGTAGAAGCCAATGAATTTGGCAAATGTTATGAATATTATGAGGATAAAGAACCGGTTGCAATCAACTGTTCATCTAAGATATTTGAACGGACTTTATTTTTTACAATTATTGCGGTATTGATTGTGGGGGGGATCATATCTTTGATCAAGGGGGTCAAAGGTAAATGGGATAATGAAGTCAGATCAGAAGACATGGTGGGTCCCGGCGGCGACAAAAATCTAGAAAAAGACGATGAAAAATAAAATTAACCATAGAACAAATTCAGTGATTTTTGGTGGATTATAATTCCTCGAATTCTTTGAGACTATATTTATTTAATCGCTGAAAATATACTTCTTCATAAGGCATATCTCTGATTTTACTTGCAAAAATTATATTTAACCTTAAGACATACATTGTTCTTAATCTATGCCTAAAGTTTAATTGTAAAAACGTATAATTTTTTTCAAAATATATCATCTAATAGAAAAAATTGGAGTTGACAGTATCATTGAAAATTTCTCTAAACGAATTCCACATGTGATTTTTTGTTATTGAAGTTCGATAATTTTTTTCATATTTCCAAATACTTGTTCTATTTCGATCATTCTTTCATTGAATTGCTCATCAGTAAGTTCATCGGGTTTTATCAAAGTAATTATTACTTCAGACTTATCTCCACTAGAAACTATTCGCATCGGAACATCCCATTTTGACTCTTGATCAATAAACATATGATCTAGAATTCCAAGAGATTTGTTTTCTTTGAATTTCAATCTAGCATTTCCTCTAGGCGTTAAAAAAGACCACCAACCATCTGATGTCATCTTAGCATCGGGCATCATTTTTGGAGGACAGTTCAAAATAGCATCAAAAGTATCACCTGTTTTTTGGTTAACGATGATAGAAATTGTGCGAGATCTAATCACACTAAATCACTCAATTAATGGTTAAAAAGCATATAGTACAAATTCTTAGCAAAGGCGCTTATTTATTTAGAAATTCCTTAATTTTTTTAAGATTTGTAATGGTAGATTCATGAAACAACATTATAGATTCAGACAATGAATCAGGTAAAACAGTCTTGAGTTTTTGAACTAATTCATCACCACTAGATATCATACTATCAATTAATTTTTCAATCTCATTTTTTTCATTCGCCATTTAATTCACTTAAACCACAATTTCAATTGTCTTTTTTTACAAGTGTTGAGATTGTTCTTATTTTTTCTATTTTTTGGATGGTTCTAGATACAATCTCTCTAACTTTTTCAAAATTTTCAGTATCTAATTTTACCATCATATCATGAGTCCCAATAGTTCCAAACACTTCTTTAACCTGTTCTATTTCCTTTAATTTCTCC
>Ga0315290_10003105_pt1 | contig 11867 bp, 8 predicted proteins | sample YL17G12_0_MG_FD_203627 | JGI IMG/M metagenome (GOLD analysis project Ga0315290, IMG submission 203627) | Sediment microbial communities from Yellowstone Lake, YNP, Wyoming, USA - YL17G12_0 | ecosystem: Environmental > Aquatic > Freshwater > Lake > Sediment | place: USA: Wyoming | collected...
TCCAGGGGCAGCGGCGGGATTTTGTCAAGCGGATTATTCTGACGGCTTCCGGCGGTCCCTTCCGGGACCGTCCGCCGGAGCAAATGGATCGGATCACCCGGGAAGAGGCCTTGCGGCACCCGAATTGGAAGATGGGGCCTAAGATTTCAATCGATTCGGCCACCCTGATGAACAAGGGACTGGAAGTCATGGAGGCCCAATGGTTATTCGGAATTCCGTTGGAACAGGTGGCCATTACCATCCATCCCCAGAGCATCATTCACTCGCTGGTAGAGTATCGGGATGGGTCGATTCTGGCCCAGATGGGACTTCCGGACATGCGGGTGCCGATCGCCTACGCCTTGGCCTATCCCGATCGATTGCCGCTAAATCAGGCCTCCCTCGATTTGACGCAACTGGACGGATTGACTTTTTTGGACCCGGACCCGGATAAATTTCCCTGCCTGGGCCTGGCCCTCAGGGCGGCCAGGACCGGAAACAGCCTCCCGATTGTCTTGAATGCCGCCAACGAGGTGGCGGTGGAGGCCTTCCTGCGGGGAGAGCTGAATTATTCGGGGATCCCGGAAGTTATTCGCCGAATGTTGGATCGGCATGCTATAATTACTCCTGAAGGGCTGGAGGAAATTTTAGCCGTCGACCTTCGGACCCGAGAGGAGACGGCCGCATACATTTCAAGCTTAAACGTTAAAAATTTTTAGAAATAGAGAGCGGGGTTTATGGAATCCTTTTTGATGTTGTTCAGTGGGCCGGCATCCGTCCTGGCCAACGCCGCAGCGGTGCCGGGATGGGGACAGGCCTTCCTGTTGAAAATCATCCCTTTTATCATCGTCCTAGGTCTCCTCATTTTTTGTCATGAACTGGGCCACTTCCTGGCCGCCAAAGGATTTGGAGTCAAGGTGATTCGTTTTTCTTTCGGCCTGGGTCCGCGGTTGGTGGGGTTTAAATGGGGCGAAACCGATTATTGTATTTCCGCCTTCCCCCTGGGCGGGTTCGTCAAGATGGTCGGAGAAGGGACCGATGAGGAAGTTTCAGCGGAAGAACAGGAGCGCTCTTTTGCCCAAAAACCGATCTGGCAGAGAATCGTCATTGTTTTCTGCGGTCCCCTGTTTAATTTCCTGTTCGCTTTTTTGGTATTCTTTCTGGTTTTTCTGGCCATGGGTCAGATGTCGTTGACCAATGAAATCGGTGAAGTTAAAAAAGGGTATCCCGCCGAGCAGGCCGGATTGCGACCCGGGGACAAGATCGTTCAAATCGCCGGAAAGCCGATCAGCGGTTGGAAAGAATTGCCGGAAACGATTCGGAAACACCCTCAGCAATCACTCCCGGTGGTTTATGAACGGGGGAATCAGCGGTTTGAAATCATGGTAACCCCCATTAAAAGCCCGGTAAAAAATATTTTTGGTGAGGAGGTCCAGGAAGCCGTCATCGGCATAACCCCGGCCGGGAAAATGATTAACCAGGATTTGAGCCTTTTCGAAGCCCTCCGGGATGGAGGGATCCAAACCTGGAATATCTCCAAGATGACCGTTGTCAGCCTGGTAATGCTTATTCAGAGGCGATTGCCTTTGGAAACCCTGGGCGGGCCCATTTTCATTGCCCAGTTAGCCGGCCAACAGGCTCAGGAAGGTTGGGTCAATCTGATTTTTTTTACGGCCTTATTGAGCATCAATTTGGGGATTCTGAACCTACTGCCTATTCCCGTATTGGATGGCGGGCACATTTTCTTCTTTCTGGTGGAATCCATCTTTCGCCGGCCTTTGAGCCTGAAGTCCAGGGAGGTCGCCCAGCAGGTGGGGATGTTCGTTTTGCTCCTGCTCATGGTCTTCGTGTTTTATAATGACCTGATCCGTCTGTTTAATAAATGAGAGTGCTGGCCCTCGACACCGCCACCGAAATCGGGGCGATCGCCTTGGTGGAAGAGGATAGGCTCATGGCCCAGACCCAGTTTCGGGTCGAAAAGACCCATTCTCAAAACCTTTGGAGAACCATTCGTTTTCTCTTGTCGGAAACCGGCTGGGGTTTGGAGCAGATAGACCTCTGGGCCGTTTCCATCGGGCCGGGAAGTTTCACCGGGGTTCGGATCGGGCTGGCGACCGTCAAGGGATTGGCCTGGGTAACCCAAAAACCGGTGATCGGGGTCTCGACTTTAGAGATCCTGGCTTGGTCCGTGGCCCCGACACCTTATTTGATCTGCCCGATCCTGGACGCCCGCAGACAGGAGGTTTATTTTGCCTTTTATCGCTATACTCCGTTGGGATCGGTCCTGATGGTCCGGGAACCGGGGCATTTAAGGCCCCTGGCCTTGATGCAGGAAATCCAGGAACCGGCGGTTTTCTTAGGCAACGGGGTTCGACGCTATCAGGAAATATTTAGAGACCATTCAGGGCCTCGGGCCCTGGTTCCGGAGGTCTGGAGTCACCCCCTGTCCGGCTTTACCCTGGCGGCGATCGCGCAAAAGCGGTTCCTTCAGGGGGAAGGCCGAAGCGCTAAGGAAGTCAGCCCCTTATACCTTCGTCCCGCCGATGCGGAATTCAAGCCAAGGGAATCGTCCGGTAAACAGCCATGCGCCTGAAAGTCGGCCATAAGCTGATTCTGATTTATTTAGTCTCCCTGTGTCTGGCCCTTTCGGCGGTCCTGTTTACCGCGCAATCCATTATTTCCCAGCAGGTTCAACGGCGGCACCAAAAAAAATTAGACGGCCTGGCCCAAAGCGTTTTTTTTCGGCTGGAAAAAGAAAAGGACCAGATTCGGCTTCTGATCCGGGCCATCGCCCATCTGGGCCAAATGGGTTTCTTGGTGGATCAGGCTGAAGTCAAGGGGATCAAGCGGTTGGTCTACCCGGTTTTTAAGGATTCCGCTTTGGATATACTGTACATCGTGAGCCATCAGCGGGGCGTATTGGTGCAGTTCCAGTCCGATCGCTTCACCCGTTTGGGCCGGCAGGAAATACCCCTGGTCCGCAAAGCGATCTTAGGGGATTACCGGGTTCGGCTGAGCCGGTGGGAACGGGGGATTTTTCTGACCGGAAGCGCCCCCATATCTATTGAAGAAACCGGTATCGGTCAGGTCTACGCCGGGATCTTGTTAAACAGCGACTTTGTCAGGGAGTTGGCCAAAGATACCGATGCCTTCATGGCCATCATCAAGGAGGGCAACGTGATCGCCAGCACCTTTTCCCAAAAAGGCGCGGAATCGGAAGAACTGGAATTTTCAGAGGAGTTGCTTCAGGATATCAAAGCTCTCAAGGGGCAAACGCTGCCGGTGGACGTGGAAGATAATCTATATACTATGAAATCCATTCCCCTGCGGGACGAGGGCGGAAACCTTTTGGGGCTCCTGGCGATCGGTCTATCTCGCAGCGAATTCAACCAGACCGCCGGTTCCCTGACGCGCAATATACTGCTGATCGGGGCCGGGGCGGCCGGGTTCGGGGTCCTTCTGACCTTTCTCCTGACCCATGGCCTAAGGAACCAGATTAGTCATTTAGCCCAGGGGACGGAACGGATCAGTACCGGGACCTTAACCGGAGAAATACCGGTAATCAGCCGGGACGAATTGGGAAATCTGGCCCAGTCCTTTAACCAGATGGTTGAAACCCTGAAGGAACGGGACCGGGTTCTGGATGAAGAAAAAGAGAAGATTTTGGGCAACGTGGATTTTTTGTCCATGATGGTCCACGATGTAAAGGCCCCGATTGCCGGCATTCGGTTAATGACGGATATCCTTTTGGAAGAAGAGCTGACCGGGGAGATCAAGCCTCGGCTTTTGGGGATGCGGGAAAGCATTGAAGAACTGCTGGCCCATTTGCAAAATGTTTTGTCCATTTCCCAAATTGAAAAAGGGCCCTTTACCCTGATCAAGGAGGAAATCCAGTTAAACCTTACCGCCGCTTTCGTCCGTTCCCAATGTGAGATCATGGCCGAAAGCAAGGGGATTCAGTGGGTAGAGGAATATGATTTCTCCCTCCCGGATATCCCGGCGGATGAATTCTATCTGGAACGGCTTCTCTACAATCTCCTGATCAACGCCTTGCATTGGGCCCCGCGGGGCGGCTGGGTCCGCATCAAGACCGGGCGGCTGGAAGCGAACCGGAGGGATGGGGTTTTTTTAGAGGTCAGCGATAACGGCCCCGGGGTTTCCTCGGAGCAGAAGCCGCAGCTTTTCCAAAAATACAACTTCCAGCGCGGCAAAGGCGACAGCGCTTCGGCTCATTCCGGACTGGGATTGTATATCGCTCAATTGATCGCCAAGGCCCACGGCGGGCTGATCGAGGAGCAGGGCCGGGCGGGAGAGGGCGCCCGATTTATTTTTTCCTTACCCCTCCAGCCCCGGGTTAAATAAACGATGGCCAGCATTCTTTTAGTGGATGATGATCTGAATACCTGTCAGGCCCTGCAGTTGATGTTGAGCAAGGAAGGCCATGACCTTCTGGAAACCCACACCGGCAAGGAGGCCTTGGAAAAGGTTCGGGGCGAAGCGGTGGATTTAGCTATCATCGATTGGAAGATGCCCGGAATGAACGGGCTGGAATTTTTTCAGGCCCTGAAAGCCATCCGCCCGGAAGTCGTCGGGCTGATGATCTCCGCCCATGCCACGGTGGACCTGGCGGTCAGTGCCATTAAGGGCGGGGTTTTTGATTTTATCACCAAGCCGTTTCGGATGGGGGACATCAAAAAGGCGATTGCTCGGGCACTGGAGGCCCAGGCCCTGGTGGTGGAAAACCGGCGATTGCGTCAGGCCTTGAAAGAAAAGGCCTCTTTCTCCAGCATCATCGGCAAGAGCCCGGCTTTTGTGCGGGTCATGGATCTGGTGGCCAAGATCGCCCCGACCCGAAGTACCGTACTGCTTACCGGAGAGAGCGGGACCGGAAAAGAGATTATCGCTGAAGCCCTTCATTTTACCAGTACCCGGGAAGACCAGCCCTTGGTCAAAGTCAATTGCGGGGCACTCAATGAGAGTCTGTTGGAGTCCGAATTGTTCGGCCACGAAAAGGGGGCCTTCACCGGGGCCTTTCAACAACGCCTGGGCCGCTTTGAGTCGGCGGATAGAGGGACCATTTTTTTGGATGAGATCGGGGAAATGAGCCCGGGTATGCAGGTGAAAATGCTGCGGGTGCTCCAGGACGGGTCCCTGGAAAGGGTGGGCAGCAGCCGATCGATTCGGGTTGATGTGCGGATCCTGGCCGCCACCAACCGGAATCTGGAAGAGGAGGTTAACGCCGGGAGATTTCGGGAGGATCTTTTCTATCGTTTGAATGTGATTTCCATCGAAATCCCTCCGCTCCGGGAGCGCCGAGAGGATGTCCCGCTTTTAGCAAATTATTTTTTGGCTAAGTACGGAGAGCTGAACAATAAAAAGATCCAAGGGTTTTCTCTGGACGTGCATCGGGTGTTGACCGGCTATCACTGGCCGGGCAACGTACGGGAATTGGAGAATGTCATCGAACGGGCGGTATCGCTCTGCCAGACCACGACCATTGAGCCCTCCGATCTTCCTCCCCGGATTATCTCCAGCCTGCCCGAGGCCGTGGAACAGATCACCATCCCCATCGGGTTTTCGTTAGAAGAGGTAGAACAGTTGGTTATCGAAAAGACCCTGATAAAATCCAAAGGGGACAAGAAGTTGACCGCTCGAATGCTGGGGATCAGTTTGTCCAGCCTGTACAATAAGATCAGTCGAAATGCCCCGGCGTAACCCGCAAAAACACCGCCGGGATTTCCCCCGGCGATGGAATCCAGCGGAACCCGGCCGCCCAACGGGCGGCTTCCGTCTTCGTTCCCGGGATCTTTGGAACCGCTGTTGGCCCGGCCTGGTGGGGGTGGTTCTTAGCGGGGCAGTACTCCTCCAGTCCCCGAGGAGTACGGAAGCCCAGGGTCCTTCCCCCAAGGCCCCCGGCTTCCGAGAAGTCCCGCCCATTGAAACCAAGGTCAAACAGGTTCCGGGAGATGGAACTTATTCCGTGCCTTTTTGGAAACAGCACTGGGAGCGGGGTCGAAAATTCGTAATTCAGAAAGAATACGGCCCGGCGGTTGCCGCCTATAAACAGGCCTTAGCGCTTAAACCGAATTTGGACGAGGCCCGGTTGGAGTTGGTTCGGCTGCTCGAGACCCTCCAGCGCTACGAAGAAGCGTCCAGGGAACTGGAGCTCTTCGTCGAACATCAACCCCATCACCTCAAAGTGCAGCAGGAGCTGGGAGACCTTTTTCTGCTGCGCAAGGAATATCGCCGGGCGGCGGAATGGTATCAGCGGGTTCTGCTGAAGGACCCGGAAAACCTGACCGTCCGGTTAGCTTTGGCCGGCGCCTTTTCCCAAATCGGAGAAATGGAGAAGGCCTTATTGGAGTGGCGCCAGGTCCTGATCCGGGATCCTCAGCACCTGGAGGCCCGGATGAACCTGGCCGATGGGTTGCGGGTTACCCGCCGGCTGGATGAGGCGATTTCGATTTTGGAGGGCTTGGTCAAGTCGGTCCCCAAACAGCCGGGTTTAAAAAAGAAACTGGCCCAGGCCCTGGTGGCGGCCCAGCGAAATAAAGAAGCCTTCCCTTATCTGCAGGAAATCAACCGCTCGGACCCGAACGATCTGGAAGTCCAATTGCTATTGGCCCGGGTTTTAGCGGCCGGCAAAAATTATGAGCAATCGTTACCCTACCTGGAAACGGTTTTAAAGAAAAAGCCGGAAAACACGGTGGCCCTGATGGAAAAGGCCCGTATTTTATTAAATCAGGGCCAGATCAATCAGGCCCTGAATACCTTTCAACAAATCAGAAAATTTTCACCCGATGATGTCGAAACCCGGCGAGAGATTGCCGAAGCCTTTTTGGCGGCCGGCAATTATCCCGAGGCCTTGGCGGAGTTTCAGGTTTTAGGCCGCCAGTTACCCGAAAACTATGAAATTCAGGAAATATTGGGCACCCTCTATTTGCAGACCAAGAGCTACCCACAGGCCGTTGCGGCCTATGAGGCCTGCTTGGCCCTTGAGCCGGATTACGTTTATGCCCAACTGGGACTGGCCCGGGCCTACCATCTCTCCGGTCAAAAAGAAAAGGCCGTTCCTTACTATCAACGCTTGTTGAAAATTCGGGAAAACCAGGAAATCAAAATGGAACTGGCCTCCTTGTTGATCGAAATGCAGTATTTTCAAGAGGCCTTTGAAATATATGAAGGGCTCCTCCGGGAAAATCCCGGCCTCTGGGAGGTCCGTTATCGATGGGCAACGGCCCTTTATCGTTTAAGGGAGTTTCGACAGGCGAACAGTCAGTTGGAAAAATTGATCCAGGATCAACCGAATCATTCCGGCGTCTGGACCTTGATGGGAAATAACGCCCTCGAATGGGGAGATTATCGGAAAGCCCAGCAGGCTTTCCAGAAGGTATTGTTGCTGGGTGAAGATGTGGGCAATATTTTGATCCGTCTCGGCGAAATCTTTCGGTTGCAGGGACGGCCTTTTAGGGGGACCAATTATTTGGATTGGGCCCTGACTCTGAAACCGGAGGATCAGGAAATCCTAATTCAAAAGGCCCTGGCCTTCATCGAAGGCGGGAACTATGCTCAGGCCCAAAACCTGATCCGGCCCTTGTTGTTCAAGAATCCGCGCTCGTTGACCCTGAACCGGGTACAGGGCCGATGGCTGATGGCCCTGGAGCGTAAAGAGGAGTTTGAGCATCTTAGCCGACATTTGGAGCAATCCTTTCCGGCGGAGCAGGCGCTTATTCTTCAAGACCGGGCCGATTACTATGGGAGAAAAAACCAGGTGGATCTGGCCTGGACCGCGCTGCGGGCGGCCCGGTTAAAAAAACCCGAAGACCTGCAGATTCTTCGTAAACTGGGTCGAGTCTTGATCGAAAATCACCAGTGGGCGGAAGCGGAAGGCTTTTATCAAGGTTTGATCACCGAAAAAGTCCTGTTGGATGAAGCGCACCTTCGACTGGCCCGGATTAAAAGGCACCAGGGAAAACCGGTTCAGGCCATTGAGCATTTATGGAAGGCCCTGGCCCAGGATCCCGACTCGATCGAAGCCCGTTTTTGGTTGTGGCGCCTGCAGGTTCGGAAAGAAGGGGGGGAGGGTGTTTCCAAGATCGAAGAAAACCTTTGGGAATTTGCCCGATCCCGGGAAAGGGGATTGCTGGAACTGGCCCAGCAGTTGGCAGCGGAGAAGCAATGGGAGCCGGCCTTAGCCATCCTGGGGGAGATCATCGAAAAAGGGGAGGATGATGAGGTCATTCTCGCGGCCCTGACCCTGGCCGATTACCGGCTATCCAGAGAAGAATACGAACAGGCCCAGATCTTTCTGGATACGCTTCAAAAAAGGTTTCCCCGGAATCAAAAAATTACCCGTAAGTTGATCCAGGCCCACAGCTTAAATCAATCGTTCGGCGAGGCCATTAAGGCGATTGACGGTTTGCTGAAAATAGAAGATCCTCAGGATCCAGTGTTAAATATAGGAAAGGCGCGACTATTAGAAAAATGGAATAAACATAGCCCTTCCCAACAGACCTATGCCTTTTTACTTACTCCCCCGGCGGATCAGCTCTTGAGGGAAAAAATCCACGAGGAGCATTGGCCCGAAGTGTTTTCCGGGGCCGAATCCTTAAAGGCCTTAGTGGAAGAACCCCCCTCCCGAACCGTCTATCGGTTCTACGAGGAATGGGTAAAAAGCCTGGAAACGGCGGGTCTGGATTCCGGCCTCCAAATTCGGATCCGTGAATTTGTTGATGGCCTCCAAGCCAGGGCGTTGATCCAAAAAAAAGTTTCTTTGGAAATGGAAGGGAAAGACCGATTGCATCGCGGTCAATATCTGCCGGCCAGGGTTATCCTGGAAAACCTCAAATTGATAGACCCGGGAAACGAAGAGGTGGACAGCGATCTGGAACGGAGTTACCGCCTTCAACCCTGACCGTTTTTCTTAAGAGAGGTGTTATGATTAATCCGGATTATCAGGCCTTGTTCACTACGGAAGTGATGCAACAACTGCTGCCCCTCCAACGGGCGGATCAATTTTTTGAAGCCCTGTACGGGGGGATAGAAGAAGGGGCCTACGATATTCGTTTGGTCTTTAAGCGCCATGATCCCGGCCGAAATTCTCTGGAGTTCGAATTGGAACTTCAGGAACGCCCCGGCAAGTGCCTGGCCTGCAATCTGACTTATGGGCTTCCCCAGGTATTTTCCCGCCATCCGGTACTCAACTTAAAAGGAGTGGCCCTGGAGATAGAAAAAGTTTTTCAGGGAAAGGCTCGCTGCCGGAGTTGGTCGCTGGGCCGGACTAATCCGCGGAGCCAAACGCTGCACGTCATCCCCTTTATTCTCACCTTGGAATAACAAATTTTTTTCCTGTCGGCCAATTTTTGTTAGGGAGCGGCTCCGCCGGGACCGGGCTGTTCCTTTCCTCTTTGTAACCTATTGAAATCAAATAATTAAAAATATTCCCCGGGCTGAGTTTCTGGTATTGATCTTGCTTTAAGTGCCAGAGAACTCTTCAGGTTTTTATATTCATGCCGATATAGGGGGATAGGAACAATAATGATGGTACAGGAGGAACCCTTGGGATCCAGGGTCAGGTCGGGTGCGGAAAAAATCAGTATCGTCAAGAGGAGGCTGCAAAACAATGATTTCGATGTCGGCTGGGGTAAGGGACTTCAAATCAAACTGGAAGATCGGTCAGGAGTTAAGGATATGTCTCTCAACCTGGATTTAGCGCCGGGGGATTGCAAATTCATTCCGCTGGAAGCCTTGGAGCAGGAACCGTTAAAAGTGCTTCGGGGTATCGGCGTGGAGCGCCCGGTGATCGAAGACGGGCGGATCGTCTTTAATTTCCGGGTGAAGACCGACGATACGCTGAAGATGCTGACCGTGAGGCAGGTGGGGCAGATGCTGCAAGTCAGTAAAAGTTTTTTGATTCGATTGGTGAAAGCCAAAAAAATAAAGAGCTACAAGTTTGGCCGCCTGCGGCGATTCCTGTTGACCGACGTGATCGATTATCTGTCTTTCAGCGAAGATTGCGTTGATTTGAAAAAGAAAATAAAACGGAACGGCCAAGGCCTGATTTCCAGGATTGATCATTAAAGCCCGGCCAAGAGGAGGAACAGTATGTATTATGAATATTGGGGTCTCAAAAAATCGCCTTTTGATAATGTCCCGGACCCGTCCATGTATGTGGATTGCCACCCGTCCATGGAAAGCGCGCTGGCCGAGTCCCTGTTCGCCATTGAGGAGGGGAATGAGTGCCTGGCGGTGATCATCGGCGACGTGGGATTGGGCAAGACCCTGTCGCTGCGCATGATCATCGACAATTTAGATCAGGAGAAATACAAGATTGTCCTGGTCACCAACCCCAGCATCTCTTTCACCCAATTAATGCAGGAGATGATCGGCCAGTTGGCCGGAAGTCAATGTCTAGAAAAAAGGAAGGCCGTGCTCCTGGAGCGGTTCAACAAGATACTATTTGAGACCATGGATGAAGGTAAAAAGGTGGTGTTGCTCATCGATGAGGCCAACGCCATGCCCTCCGCCAGCCTGGAAAACTTACGGCTCCTGACCAATATGCAGGACGATACGCGGAACCTGTTCACCATGGTCCTGGCCGGTCAGATGGAGCTGGCCCGTCGCTTGGAGCATCCTAAAAGGCTGAATCTTTTCCAGCGGATTGGAACGTACAGTCGCATCGACAAGATTGAGTCCGAGGATTTGGTCAAGGCCTACGTGGAGAAGCGGATTGCTCTGGCCGGAGGAGATCGGCCGGTTTTTTCGGAAGACGCCTTCCCCTTTATCTGGGAGCATTCCGCCCAGGGCGTTCCCCGGCTGATCAATAAAATGTGCAAGCTCAGTTTAAAGGCGGGAGAGACCAACGGATTTGATCGTATTTCCGGGGACCTGATTCATCAGATCGGGCAGCGGTTTGCCAGCATGACGGCCCCGGTGGCCCCGAAAAGAAAATCCAGAAAAAAAGCGGAGGAGAAAAAGACCGTCCCCAAGGAAACGGCGGTCCCACGGTCCGCCGGGCCTGAACCGGTGAACGGGAAGCCGGAAAAGGAGAAGGCGGCCGAACCTCTGATGGTCGAACCCTTTGAGCAGGAAGTGACGACCGCCGGGCCTCCGGTACGGGTGGCGGAAGCAACGGAAACGGCGGATGTCGAACCGGCCGCGGAAACCGCGATCAGACTGGAAGCGGAAACCGTTGTCCCGGTGGATCCCGGTCCGGAAGAATTGGAAATCGGGGAGGTCAAAATCAGCCTGAACATCCATCCCGATTTAATCGCCGAAGCCAAGACGGGAACGGAGGAATTCCGGGTGAAACTGGCCGGGGTGCTGGCCGCCCAGGCGCTTAAAAAATATCCGGAATTAACCGCCTCTCCGGCCGTGGACCCGGTAAATATCTGGAGCGAGATCCGGGGCCATGTGCTGAAAAAGTTTGATCATCCCCGCCAGCAGATTGCGGCTTAAAAAAGGGTTCTCCGTTCGACCGGAAATCCATGGACCAAAACAATCTGGCTCAAAAATGGTTTAAGAAGGGCTGCCATTGCGATCGGGATCCGGAAAAAGCCCATCAGGCGGTGACCGCTTTTGAACGGTGTTTGCGGTTAGACCGTACCTTTGTCCCGGCCTATGTGAACCTGGGATTCATTCACCTCGAAAAGGAGGATTTTGAGTCGGCCCGGGATTGCTTTCAAAAAGTTATTCAACTGAAACCGACCGACCCGGAAGGCTATAACAACCTGGGGTTTGTCTATGAAAAAATGTCCCTTTTAGGCGGCGCCAAACAGATGTACGAACAGGCGTTGCATTTAGAAGCCGAGAATATCGAAGCCCTGATCAATCTGGCCCAGGTCCTGGAAAAGGAAGGGGATTATCATCAGGCCGTCGCCTACTATCAA
>Ga0315290_10003107_pt1 | contig 11865 bp, 13 predicted proteins | sample YL17G12_0_MG_FD_203627 | JGI IMG/M metagenome (GOLD analysis project Ga0315290, IMG submission 203627) | Sediment microbial communities from Yellowstone Lake, YNP, Wyoming, USA - YL17G12_0 | ecosystem: Environmental > Aquatic > Freshwater > Lake > Sediment | place: USA: Wyoming | collected...
ATAACACCAGCAATTTTGTCATTCCCGCGAACCCCGGATCGGTGTCCGGGGCAGGCGCCGAAATCCATCCCGCTGCCGTCATTCCCGCCCCCGATAAGGACATTCGAGGACAGGCTCCAGCGGGAATCTAGCATTCATCTCATGGTTCCCTGCTTGCGCGAGGACAGCGCCTAGATTCCCCCGTATCAGGTACGGGGCAGGCTTATCAAGCCAGTAATGACAATCAGAGAAGTTATACAAAAGTCTTAAGGTGTCATATCGACCCCTTCGGTTTACTCAGGGTAAACTCCGGGAGATATCTTTTAGTTCCCCTCCCTACAGTGACGTTACCTTGCGTTTTTTCTGCTCAGCTTCACCGATGTCATCGTTTTGAGAACTTTATGTTGATCAAGAGCGGAGATCAGGACCTCACAATGTGCAAGATTATTATCTGTTAAGGTGAGAATTAGGCAGTGTGATAGTTTGTTCCACGTTTACTTATAATTTCTTCAACAACTCGGAGTATTCATCAATATGCATCTCTATCTCTCTTAAAATCTCTCTTATCAGGGGTCGCGCAAGCATCCGTCCTTTATGGTGTGGAATAGTTGTTGTCCTTCCATCTTCATGCCTGTAAAAGACATGACTTCCTTTTTGCCGTATACTCTTAAATCCCAATCTAAACAACAGACGCTCCATGGTTGCAGCGTCAATGATCTGCAGTTTGCTCACGCAGAAACCTCAATCTGCTGAACCCCAACAAACTCGGGCAATTGCTCCTTGGCGTCCGAAGCCATTTCCGAAAGACACAATTCAATAACTTCTTTGAGATTTGTTTGAAGCTCATCCAAAGTCGCGGCTTGCGTGTGGGCGCCAGGAATTCCTGGAACAAGTCCTACATATAGGCCTGTGTCATGATCTTTTTCGATGTAAGCTGTTATCTTATGCATCCCCTGCCTCCGATTCATGATTTGCGATCACATAATACAAATATTTTTATTAAATATATCTTAGCACCCTCTAAACATCAAGGCATTAATGCACCTTGAAAGAATATTAGTGCAAAGATGCCAATGCCTCACGGGTCTGTTTCAGGAACAAATCAACCTTGCATTCTTCAAAGAGGCGGATAGCGTCGGGAGAAAATTGTTATCATGAAAGTTCAGCCAGAGTTTTTTCCGTTCTCGTCACCCAGCCGGTGCGCGGTAATCTCGTCAAAACAGATAGATCGCCACGCATTGCTCGCGATGACAATTTGTAATCGCTGGATTCAGGTATCGGTAAATTTATTTGTGCATTCTCTATAAATGATCAATGAAATTCTGGAGAGGAAAATCAGGTCTTATCAGGAATAATTTTGTTGAGTTCTGCCATTAGCTCCGGGAAATTTTTTGTGATGGCGTTCCATAATATATCAATGTCAACGGAGTCGTAACCGTGAATGAGTCGGTTCCGCATGCTTATAATCTTTGCCCAAGGAATCTGCGAATACCTATCCCTAATTTCAATAGGACATTTATTTGCCGCTTCACCGACAAGTTCTACAAGATGGGTCAATGCAAGACATAGAACTTCGTCCTCCTCCAAGGCCTGCTGTGACTTTCCCTCCAGCAATTTCATTGCCTTCTGGACGTAATCACGCATATGGAGAAGACGTATGATAGGGTCATGCTTTGACATACTGAACTTCTGCGTTGGTCATCACTTCGGCTCGAAAATATTTGCTTAAAAATTTTGGTGTAATGATTTCAACTTTCCGCCCACCAAAAAATAATGACAATTCGTTTTCCATATCATAAAGCTCAAAGAATCCGACCTGTGCACTTGGCTCGAAATCAATCAGTACATCGATATCGCTCTCTGGGCCAAAGTCATCCCGCAATACGGAACCAAAAAGCGCAAGCGTCCGAATCTTGTTCCGCATACAAAATTCATTGAGCTTATCTTTTGGTATGAGATTATTACTATTCATGTCCCTAACCATTTGAGATGTTATTGTTTCTCATGTGTATAACACACAGAGCCGCTTTTCGCAATGTTTTTAGCTTTTTGAACTATCCCCCTATTGCAATGACGCCAGCGTCTCCCTGGCCTGTTTCAGGAACACATCAGCCTTGTAGTTCTTTTCTTCCCATTCCTCAGGCAGGGACCTATTCAAGAAACGCCTTTATCACGTCAAGCAACTCTGCTGGACTGACGATTTTAAGCGGCAAGCGGTTGTCGCCGGCAATCTTGGCGAAATCCTTCTTATCGCCTGTAACGAGGAAATCCGCACCAAAGTTCATGGCTGAAACCAGTACTGGCAAATCTTTTTTGTCAATCATGCCCCGATATCTCTTCAAATCTTTTTCCTTGGGCAAGGGTGTTACCTTAAGATGAATTTTAGGAAAGTATTCCCGATAAATTTCCATGATTTCAGGAAGCTTCTTCGCGATATTGCGCTCGATCTCAATCAGATTATATCGACCGGTTGCAGCGGTGATGAAAGGAAGTCGGAGAGACAGGAGGTCGAGGATGATACGCGGAGCGCCCCTATCCGACAGGAAACCGGAAATAATCACATTCGAGTCGAGAAAGATTTTAACCGTCTTTCTTGCCATAAACGTCTTTATAAAGGGTGCTTCTCTCCTCTTTCAGACCGGCCAGCAGTTCTTCGACGGAACAGTTGGACTGTTTTAGAATTCTGCGGATCTGTCTTCTCGCCTCGTCAAGTTCAAGCCTTCTGGGGGTAATGATGACAGAATCACCAACGGGAATGATGGAAACGGCCTGCCCTTCTTCAAGGTGGATCACATCCCTGATTTTTTTTGGGATCGTCAACTGCCCCCGGGATTTGATTTCTGCGCTGATTGCCTTCATAGGATATTTTCATTCCTCCATTCATAAATTCTGAATTCAGTATATACGAAATCAGAAAACAAACAAGCCTAAATCACCACCCCTAAAAATGACGAGCTCGTAAAAGTCTCAAATACCTCCTCTCCCTTGATGGGAGAGGACTGAGGGCAGGGGAAATTCGACTTTTTACGAATCCATCAATTAGTGATAGGCTGAAAATTCACTCCGGCTGTTCTAAGAATTTCAAGAGTTATTTTTCTGACATTTTTCGCATCTGACAATTCCATTGCGACTTCATCTTCGGTAAATCGGCTTTCAACATTGTAATCTGACTCTTCACGGAATTTTTGAAGACGCGCCAAAGTTTTACCCGTTTCTGTAGAAACTTCTCCTGACTTCACGTAATGCAGACTGAAGAGATGCAATACGCCCTGATGGCTTTTCGGTACAACCCCTTTGAGTAGGAGTAAAGCACGAGCATAGTGAAGAACGGCGTAGTAAACACGGGACATGGCATCCAGGCAGAGATTGGCCTTCATCAGTACTTCGGCGCTCTTGAGCGATTCGTCCCCTCTCTGAATTTCCTGTATAATCACGCTTTCAGTCATAGCATCATCTTGTCTCTCTCTATTTCATCAAAAAGCGGGTTGCCTGCATCTCTTAGTCTCTCAAAATCATCGCGTGTGAAAACAACAGGTGAAATATCGACGCCTGTTTCCAGGAATTCTTCGTAAGCAATGTCTATAATCTCTCTTTTTATTAAGTGATTAAGATTATTTACAATAAGCGCCACATCCAGGTCGGAATTTGGCCGTCCTTCGCCTCTTGCCTTGGAGCCAAACAATATACTGTAAAGGTAATCCTGCCCCAATAACTGGACGACTCGGTAGATGAATCCTTTCAGGGCATTCGCTTCTGTTTCATTTAGTTTTGCCGCCATTGGTCACCTCGGAATGCCATTCACATGGCATGTTAATTACTGATTGTCTAACATGAAATAGCATAATTTACAATGATGTTGAATTAGTACATGTCTTCGATGTCAATTTAAATACACGCTTTAGAAATACACATCACTTATTCAAAACTGCCAAGGCTTCCCTTGCCTGTTTCAGGAAGACATCCGCCTCGTATTTCCCACAAAAACTTTCTTGTATCAGGATTCTCAGTCTGACATTTGTTACACCTCACCATCCCACCTCACCCTTATTGACTGCCTTCAAGAATTCAATGAATAGAAGCGCAAAGATCAGGTCGACAATACCGCACAACGCAAGCAAGAGATGAAAGCTGCCAATGAGGTAATGATACACCAGCACAAGAAAAGCAAGCGCCTTGCCAATAATACCCAGCCTGACGATGTCGTGATTCTTATGAATGTTTTTTGAAACCCAGTAATAACCAACGCCTAATGCAAACACAAAAGCCATGGCTAACTGCATGATGCCTGGATAGTTCAGCGGTTGCATATTGAGCCAGGCAAAAATGGGGGCAGTCCAGAAGAAGAACAATACACCTGCTCCCCAGTTCCAGAATGCACCAACCAGGAAAAGCCACTTGTAGTATGATTTTCGGTCCATGGAGTCCCTCCCTTTGGTGGAACGATTTTCTGGCCCATTCAGCCTAATGCCGCCAATTCCTCCTTCGCCTGTTTCAGGAACACATCAGCCTCGCAATATTTAATGATTCGAAATAAATCCTTTGGTCTCGCATAGTCAATTATAAGCACAATAATTGTCAAGTATTTATTGTCTTTTAGAACGCCCCTGACAGGATTTCAGACCAAACACAAGATGCGACAAATCGTTGCATTGCAAAACGTGAAAGGGCATTGTATAGTTTCAAAAAATTGAAGCTCTCCTGGATGATTATGAATTCCGCTGGCAACTGGCAAATTGAACATAACTGCCCTCAGTGCGGGGCCCCTGTGACGCTTGATGAGGCGGATCGCCTCCTTTTATGCACCTACTGCCGGACGAAACTATACCTCTCTACGGAAGGCCACTTCACGTACTTCATACCGCCGCCGAATCCGGCTCCCCGGGAAACGATCTATGTCCCTTACTGGCGTATGAAAGGACTCTCTTATTCCATGCAGGAAAGCGGCGTGTCTCAGCGTTTTGTTGACAGCAATATTCTGGCTCTAAAATCGTGGGGCATCCCTCCATCGTTAGGTCTCAGGCCACAGGTATTAAAACTTAAATTTGTATCTCCGGAAATCGAAGGCCGGTTCATTGATCCAGAGCTGCCTGTTCAAGATGTCCTGAAGAACGCTGCCGTATCCATCCCACAGGTATTAGAAAAACAATTCGGCATTGCAGAGCCGCCCGCTTCTTCCATCTTTCACAACGTCTTTGTCGGAGAAACGACCAGTTTGATTTATTCCCCCATGTACCTGGAGAACAATAACCTGTGCGACGCTCTTCTCAAGCGGCCAGTATGCACCCTAAAGACAGAAGGTGTGGAGGGCATGCTCGCTTCAAGCAAGCCACAGAGCTGGCACATAGCATTCATATCTACTCTGTGCCCGCAGTGCGGATGGGATCTCCAGGGTGAGAAACAGGCATTCATACTCATATGCAAAAATTGCAACTCTGCCTGGGGATGCGAGGGCAAGGAATTTAAAAAGGTGGATTTTGCGGTAATGGAAGGTCCGGGTAAAATATCACACTACCTGCCGTTCTGGAGAATGAAAGCCCGGATAGAAGGCCTCAAACTTGATACCTACGCAGACCTCATCCGCATAGGAAACCTCCCCAAGGCAATTACTCCGGCCTTCGAGAAGACGCCTCTTTATTTCTGGAGCCCGGCTTTCAAAATTAACCCTGCCATGTTTCTCAGGTGGGCTCGGCAGATGACCATTTCACAGCCGGCAGATAAAACGGGCGATTCGCTACCGAATGCGTCCCTCTACCCGGTTACTCTCCCGCTCAGCGAAGTGGCAGAAAGCATCATAATCACCATAGCCGATATCGTTACGGATAAGCGGAGGGTGCTTCCTCTCCTTCCCCAAATTCGCATTACCCTGGATGAATGTCTCCTTGTTTATCATCCTTTCATTGAGAGCCACAATGAGCTCATCCACGCGAATATGCACTTCAGCTTTGATAAGAAATCCCTTGCCTTCGGCACGAGTCTTTAGCAGCGATCCCTGATTTCAAGCGCTGCCCTGCGGCTTGAAGTGCAAGAGGGCGTCCTTCAGACCTTGCTCATCCAGCGTCCTTTCATTCAGCCTGCTCCGAAATGCCTCAATCATGTAAGTAATCTTCGATACGATAAGCCCCCGAATCAGGTAATTGAGGGCAAATTCCTGGGAGGAGTCCAGACCTCTTATATCAAGGGACTCGAAAATTCTCTTAATGACAGGAACAACCTGTTCATTAATCGCCTCTTGAGTCGAAGTAAGTTCACCGTCCTTCTTGGCGCCCCAAATAGCGGGGACAACAAAAGTAATCTGTTCAGACAACAATTCCGCCCTGTAACCGACGAAGATATCCCATACCGCCTTCTCTATCAGCGGGCCGATGATATCGGCAATCTGCATAATGTCTTTGTGTTGTTTTCGAGATTTTATCTTTGCAAGAAATTCTATTAAGATTTTCATTGAACTCATCTTTTGCTCCATAGCCATAGATTAAAACCTTTGCAAAACTCCTCTATTTGTCATTCCGAACGAATGTGAGGAATCTTTATTAATAACTCTCCCGGAGTTTACCCTGAGTAAACACGAAGGGCTAGGGACAAAGATTTCTCGTTTCACTCGAAATGACAAAAAAGAGAATTACGACAGAGTCTCTTCGCCAGAATGACATAAATGCTGGTTTCATACAATTTTGCAAAGGTCTCAGATTGTATCATGCAAAAAACTTTGCTGTTATATTTTCGTCGAGAGTACACTGCATTTAATGATTTGGAAGTGGGCCATTTTGAATTTTATTGAACTATGGGAATTACCAAAATGGATTCATCTTTCTGAGGAGAGCCAACAAGAGGGTTGTGGGCTACTTAATAAAATGTGCCAGATTTATAACCCCTGCAATGGCGGCGAGGATTACCGATCATTTGTGGTTAATTGAGATTTTCGCCTTGATAAATCACAAATCAGGGAGTGCTTCGATGAGCTGCGCAGATTTTACATGAACAGGTGAGACTAGTAAAATGTCTTATACCTACGACCTTACTTCCTTTCCGATCTGCTCTTTTAAATATATGATCAAATAAATCCTCTTCACCGTTTTCTAAATATCGTCTCAAAGAATAAGCACATAAATCTGCAATTTGCACCATGCTGGTTAGATTAGAGTCCACAAACAGGGGAGTCTCAATTATATTATCTATATCCGTCCAAAGGGTTCCTCGCTTATGAAATGCTCTCATCAATTCGGTATGCTTTTTTGCAACCGTCTCATTATTGTCATGTATTATGAGCCCGTGATACTTTTCCTTCTTTGACAGCTTTTCTCCTTTTGAAAGCTGGTTCAAGCACTGCTCAAACCTTGAAACAATCTGTTCAAATGCTTGTTCATCAATAGACTGTACTGCTCGTGTCTGATCGAAGTGAGTTTTATCAATGCACTCTGCGAATAGTCTCGCTACTCCCCAATTTCCAACGGTCTTTGCTACATTGGTAATAAACTTTACCCTCTCGTCGAAAGTTAGATGGATATAGGGTTCTGTCTGTTTATAATTTTTCTTTGTTTGTCTGTACTGAGGATTGTTTGTTTTCTGTAACTGTAACAGCTTGGAGGTTCGATATTTAGCTATTTCGGTGCGCCGTTGCTTGTAATCCAATTTTTCAAAATTTGAAATTTTATGTTGTTCCTGATATTTTCTAAGGAGCCATCCAGAATGTAGTTCAATGGATAGAAGATCATATTTCTGTTTTATCAAATCGATTTCTTTTTCACAGTCTTTCCAGCACCAAATTGGAATTGAAAGACCAGCAAGAACAAAGTGACTTGTGTTTCCTGGAATATTTGATGTTCCTGATTCGTCGATGTAACAGAGATACATAAAGTCTTATTCTCCGCAATAAAAAAGCGACTGGTGATGTGGCTTTAAAAGCCTCTCATCGAGACGCGTGGCGACTCTTTCCAGACGCATTTTTTATTTATTACACGATGTAGGGACGCACTTTACATATTGTTCATCGGCATTGTCAAGAATTTTCTTTAACTATCGTAGGGCAATATTCATGCCGTTTATGTTTTAAACTTTCTCACAATCCTGCAAAAATAGTTTAAGTCAATTACACAAAAAGTCAAGTCGGGAAAGACCTTAGATTGCCTATACGTTTGGATTGTTCATGACCAAAGAGAAAGAAACAAGAAAAAAGGGGATGCATTAATCAAACTGACCCACTACTAATGATTTTTATCATCCGCTGCATCATGGTAGAAACGTCGCATAAAAAAGACCAGGGGCACAGTCAAGACCAGCATGACTGACAGGAGATAGAATACATCGTTAAAGGACATCATGGACGCCTCCCTGATAACCTGATCGTATATCGCGGCAAGGCCTCCCTGACCGGTAAGGGCCGGTTCCATGCCCCTCTGTTGCAGGGCCTCTGAGGCCCGACTGCTGCCCATGACATATGGCATATCAAATGGAGTAAGATGGTCGATAAGGCGGGACTGATGGAATTGGGCCCTCCGTGTCAGGATCGTTGTGGAAATAGCAACACCGAAGCTCCCCCCGATATTTCTCACCAGATTAAAGATTGATGTGGCATTTCCCATTTCCTCTTTTTTCATGCGGGAAAGGGTAAGCGTGGTAAGCGGGATTATTATTAACCCCACGCCAATACCCATAATAATCCTTGGCCACAAAATCGTGTTGAAGTCCACCAGCCTGTTGAACATGGACATGAGATATGTCGAGTAGGCAGTCACAACGATACCGGCGATAACAATACCCTTCGAATTTATCCTGGTTATAAGCAGCCCGACAATGGGCATGACCACAAGAGTCGCAACTCCTCCGGGCGCGAGCACAAGGCCGGCAAGGGTTGCCGTATAGCCCATCAGACTCTGCAAGTACATCGGCAGAAGGACAATACTCCCAAAGAGATTAACAAAAACAAAAAATATGATGATATTTCCCAGACTGAAGGAAAAGTTCTTCAATATCCCCAGATCAACAATGGGATTCTTGACAAACATTTCCACAATTACAAAAATGACGAGCGATATTACGGATGCAACGCATAGCCAGATAATGAAGTCTGAAGAAAACCAATCCTCCCTCTGCCCCTTATCTAATATGATCTGGAGGCAGCCGATTCCGACACTGAGAAATACCAGGCCCCAGTAATCGATCTTCATCTTTGCGTCCCGTATGTACGCGGGATCCACAATAAAGAGCACGGACATCAGGATAGAGATGATGCCCGCTGGGATATTTATGAAGAAGATCCAGTTCCAGGACCAGTTGTCGGTGATCCATCCTCCCAGAAAGGGCCCGATGATAGGCCCGAACATGATGCCTACTCCGTAAATGGCCATTGCCGTACCATGCTGCGACGGCGGAAAGGTTTCCAGAAGTATGGACTGGGATATGGGTTGAAGGGAGCCGCCGGAAAGACCCTGGAGAATCCGGAAGACCACGAGGCTTTGTATGCTCCAGGCGAGACCGCACAAGAGCGAACTCAAGGTAAAAAGCGTAACGGAAAGGATGAGAAGACGTTTCCTGCCTAAGAGCCTGCTGAGCCAACCGGTTATGGGGATAACAATGGCGTTGGCCGCAAGATAAGATGTGATAGACCACGTAGCTTCATCGATGCCGGCGGAAAGGCTGCCGCGAATGTGATCCAAAGAAACGTTGACAACCGACGTATCCATAATAACCATGAGCGTCGGAAGCATCACGGTTAGGGCAACCATCCACTTGTTTACATGTGAATCCACCAGGAAGCTATTCCTTAGTGATGATCGTAGGTACGACAGACATGCCGACCCTGAGAATATGGTTGGGATCCGCCCCTTCGTTGAGGACAATCTTTATTGGCACCCGCTGAACGACTTTCACATAATTCCCTGTTGCATTCTCAGGCGGAAACAGGGAGAAAATAGAGCCGGTTCCAGCCATGATGCTCTGCACCGTGCCCTCAAAATCACGGTCCGGATACGTATCTACTCTGATCTTCGCCTTTTGACCGGGCTTCACATTCTCGATCTGCGTTTCCTTGTAATTTGCAATTACCCAGATATCATTGAGGGGAACAACAGCCATCAGCGGCTGTCCTGACTGTATCTGGTTGCCGGTTTCCACGGACTTTCTTGTGATGTATCCATCCGAAGGCGCATAAATTTTTGTATAACTCTTCTTTAAATCTTCCGCTTTACGGGTCTCTTCCCTCTGTTTCACCACAGAATTCTGGGATTTAAAAGCCGACTCCGTCTGCTGTATGATGGCCTTCTGTGTTTCCAGGGCAGCCTCAATCTGTTTTAGCTGCTCTCTCGACGCTTCAACCTGTGCCGTAGCAACATCAAAATTCGTCTTCGCCTTTTCCAGCCGTTCCTCCGGCACAACCCCTTTCGCGCGAAGCGCCTGAGCCCGTTTGTAATCCAGATCCGCCTGCTTGAGATTTGCCTCCTGGAGCTTCAGATTTGCCTGCGCTGACTTCACGCTGAATTGCAATTCCAACAACTGCTTCTTTGTCACGTCCACCTTCGTTGAAACCTCTTCGAGTTTTGCATGCTCCGCATTCCGCGCCGATTCAGCCTCTCTAACCCTGACATCATAGTCCCTGTCGTCGATCTCAAGGAGGACATCATCCTTCTTTACAAACTGATTGTCTTGGGCATAGACGGCCCTCACTGTACCGGGAACCTTCGATGCGATGATATGAATCCTGCCCGTAACAAAGGCGTCATCTGTGGTAACATACTTCTTTCTGTACTCGCGGTAATAATAAACGCCTGCCACACAGGCTATCAGAAGAACAAAAACCAAAAACAGTGCAAATCTCTTTTTATTATTGTTCATCATTTCGCGGGCTGTGCTCATTTATCTGACCTCATAAAAAAATGCATTAAGCGTCTACATTTCACCTTCCAAGAAATACGCCGCCCAATTATGCAGGCTATTATATCTTTTAGTCGTACATTTTGGCCATGCCAACCATAAAATAGGCAGCTCAAACTTTGTCTCTTCAAAAAGACTAAGCCTTTCCATAGAGGCAAAAAAAAAGGCCAGCCTAACCGACTAACCTCCTTCTACCTGCCGCTTGCGTCATACAACAAAAGACATTTCTCTCCCCGATATCTTACGGGGAGTGAAAATAGTACCATGGACCTCCTTTGCTGATGGGGTCTCTATAGCACATCTTAATAAGTCCCTTATTTGTTTTTATGCCTGTTAGACTTCAAACGCTTCTTGTATTTGTGTTTACTTATTTTCTTCTTTCTTTTCTTTACGACACTTCCCATTACTTACCTCTGATATATCTAATTAATTGCCTTGCTTGCGCAAACTGAGACGCTCTTCCGCGCCTGTTTTCTCTAAAGCAGGCGCATCATATATGATTGAATTGTCTATGTCAATGAAGATAAATAATTTCTTTTTTCCCACAACCGAAGACAAAAAAGGGTGTGCAGGCAGCCCTTGACCAATAATAGAAACTCACCGTTCTCCTTAGTACATCATTTCATTATTAAGGTGTCATATCGACAGAAGGGAGATATCTTTTGGTTTTACCCCGCATTCTTTATGATATAATCTGGTATTGCATACACATTAAATTATCAGTACTAAAAGCGACGACATATTAAGAGGAGCATCACAACACAAAACCTTGAACGTTAGTTGGACACTGGAACAGCTATAAAAACGAAAGGGGGGAAAGTCATGGGAACCAGAACCAAGCGAATTTTCATCAGCGACATTCACATGGGAGACGACAAGAGCATGAGCGCTCCCCATCCTTACGGTTGGTTCAAGGACAATATACCTGTGCTGGCACAATTTCTGGATGATCAGCTAAAAGCTCCCGACGTGAAGGAGGTGGTGATACTCGGCGATCTCTTTGATACGTGGGTCCTGCCC
>Ga0315290_10003109_pt1 | contig 11863 bp, 5 predicted proteins | sample YL17G12_0_MG_FD_203627 | JGI IMG/M metagenome (GOLD analysis project Ga0315290, IMG submission 203627) | Sediment microbial communities from Yellowstone Lake, YNP, Wyoming, USA - YL17G12_0 | ecosystem: Environmental > Aquatic > Freshwater > Lake > Sediment | place: USA: Wyoming | collected...
GCCGACCTCATGGTCATGTTCCTTCGCTTCCGCGAGCTGCCCGACGCCGAGATGAAGCACATCCTCGACTACACGAACTCGGGCCGGCCGATCGTGGCCCTGCGCACGTCGACCCATCCGTTCAACTACACCCGGCACCGCGACAGCCCCTACGCCAAGTACACCTTCAACAACGGCGATCCGAAGTTCAAGGGCGGGTACGGCCGGCAGGTGTTTGGCGAGACCTGGATCAGCCACTACGGCGACCACCAGAGCGAAAGCACCCGGGGCTTGATCGCCAAGGGCATGGAGAACCACCCGATCGTTCGCGGCGCGGAGGACGTCTGGGGCCCCTCGGACGTCTACGGACTGACCACGCTCCACGGCGACTGCAAGCCGGTGGTGATGGGCCAAGTGCTCAAGGGGATGAAGCCCGACGACGCACCCAATCCCGACAAGAAGCTCGTGCCCGTGGCCTGGACCAAGACCTTCACCGGCACGTCGGGCAAGCCCTCGCGGATCTTTCTGACGACGATGGGCCACGGCGACGACCTGAAGAGCGAGGGCTTCCGGCGCCTGCTGGTCAACGCCTGTTACTGGGGCCTGGAGATGGAGGACCAGATCCCGCCGAAGGCGAACGTCGAGCTGGTGGGCAAGTACGAGCCGGTGCCGATCGGCTTCGGCCGGCACAAGAAAGGCGTCAAGCCGGCCGATCACAAGATCGAGTGACGCCGCCTCCTTCGTTTAACCGCAAGCCGAAGGCGTGCGCGCCTTCCGCGAGCGCACGCCCTGCCAGCCCTGCCGCTTTGCAGCCCCTCCGGGCGCGCTCGCCTTCGGCTTGCGGCTAAACGACGCGGCCAAACGACGCGTGGGGGCAGGGATCTCGCTCAGAACTTGATGAGCCCGCGCTTGCGCAGCTCGAAGGCCGCTTTGAGGACCTCGACGATTTCCGGCGTGTAGCGGAAGCCCACGTCGCCGCCGTCGGAGGCCCGGCCCCGGCAGGGACTCGTCGGCCGCAAACGATAATCGAAGTTCTTGGGGTCGGCGAACTGCGGATCCCCCAGAAAGCAGCCCTTGCCACCCTTCGCCTGATCGATGAACGGAGGCGATCCGAACACGTTGCAGTGTTCGATGCGCACGTTGGCGGAGGCCGACTGCACGGAAGTGAGGATGCAGTCGACCAGAACGTAGGTCTCGTCGACGACCAAGAGAGACCGTATCGTGCAGCGGCGCATCTCGCAGGAAGAGCCCAGGGGCTCCGTCCCATGGATTATGCAGTTCTCCAACTTCGAGCCCGAGATCCCAGAGAGAGCTGCCAAGAAGAACGTGTTCTTGGCCACGATTGGCCCGCCCAGTTTCGCGCCAGCGAAGAAGCAGTCCTCCAGCCTCACCGCACCTCCGCTCAAAGGCGACGAGACCGGGCTGTAGACGATTGACGAACGAAGCACGAGTTGGCCGGCGATGCACACAGGGGAAGCGCCTGCCGCTCCCACGTGTGTAAGCACCAGCTTCTCCAAGGTCACCCGGGGTGCGTCTACCTGAACGAGGATCGGAAAATGCGTCAACCGGCCACCCGATGTGATTGTCGGCCAGCACCGGGATCCGCCTCGAACAACGAGTCCCTCCTTGCCGAGGAGCAACTTCTCGTTATACGGGCCGTTGTCTTGAATCTCGATGAGGCTGTTGACCGGTGCCGCATCGATCGCCTTCTGGATGTTCGCGAAGTCACCCTTGCCGTCCTGGCGGACGGTGAGGTACTTCCCAAGGTTGGCGACGGCCTTCTCCATCTCCACCAAAGCGGGTTTGCGGTCGCCATCGGTCAACGCGGCAGTGTCGGCATAGTCCGCCTTCAGCTTGTCGATGATCGGCTTCAGGTCGAAGAGTTCCTTCCGGGTAAACAGGCCCGCCGCCTCCTTGTAGAGGTCCTCGGCCTCCTTTTCCGCGATCCCACGCTTCGCCGCCTCGCGGGCACCGTCGATCGATGGCTTGTTGGCGGCATACCAAGGTATGCCGCTGTACTTCGTTTCCAGCGAGGTAATCGCCCTCTGGGCGGCAGAGAAGCTCCCTTTGTCGATCAGGTCCCTGACGCGGCCGAGCATCGCTTCCGCCAACGGGACGAGGTACGGATCGACGTTCGTCCCCAGCTCGCGGGCCTTCTCCAGGTGGCTCTCGGCAAGCACCGGGACGCTGGAGGCCATGGCGATCAGCCCGGCGGCAAGCCAGTCGTCGGGCGTGTCGGGATCGATGGCTCGTTCCAGCAGTTTGGGAACCGCCTTCTCGCCCAACTCGCTCCAGGCCAGGCGCTCGGCTGCGCCGGAGATGAGCTGCGCGGTGATCCCCTCCTCGTCCGCCTTCACCACCTCGCCGCCCATCCCGCGGAGCATCAGGTCGCTCTTCTTCAGCTTCGGCTCGGCCGCGTTGATCCGCTCGATGATCCTCGCCTTCAGCGCCGCCATGCGCGCGACTTCGTCCCGCCGGGCCGAAAGCCGGGCGGTCAGCTCGGCCTCCTCGAAGCGAAGCTTCTCCAGCGCCTTCCCGGCCCCGATAAAGTGCCACGCCGCGATCTGCTTCTCCGCCTCCCCGGCCTGCTCCGCCCAGCGGGCCGCAAGCGCCTTGCGACGCTTCTCCGCCGCGTCCTCCTCCCCTCTCCCTTTGGGAGAGGGGAGGGGTGAGGGCGATTCCTTGGCCGTTTCCTTAGCCGCCGGCTCCGCAGCCGGCGGTTTGCCGCCGGGTGGCACTGGCTGCTTGCCAGCCAGTGTGCCGGCAGGCAAGGACGCCAGCCCTACCTCGCGCCACTTCGGTCGGAGGAGATGTTCTTTGCCGTCGACAATCTCCACACGCTCCTCGATCGCGTCGTAGCCCAGCCGGCTCAGTCGCACCACGTGCGGACCGGGAGAGAGGCGCAGATGCAGCCGGCCCGCGCTGGATTTCAACGCCAGCGGCTCGATCTCCTGGATCGCCCCGTCGATCTCCAGAATGGCTCCGGCCCGCTCGGCCTGCGCCCACTCCAGGACCAGGTTGGGCGTCGGCTGCCACCGAAGCACCACCTTCCGCTCCTGGCCGGCCTCGACGCGGATCGTCTGCTCCGGCACGCGATAGCCCGGCCGAGTGGCCCGCACCCGGTGCTCGCCCGCCGCGTAGCGAACCTCCGCCGGGCCCGACGCCGGCAACGCCACCGCCGCGTCGTCGATCATCAGCTCCGCCCCGGCCCGCTCGGCCTCCGGCCAGTCGAACACGAGCACCGCCTCCCTCGGGCCGCGGCGCAGGGCGAACATCGCCCAGAGAACGACGGCCGCCAGGAGCACCGCCCCCGCGGCCAGGCCGGCGGCCAGGCCCCGCGGCAGCTTGCGCGAGCCAGGCTTGCCGGCCGAGCGCACCACGGCCGTGGCCTCGGCCGGACCCACGATCTGACGCAAGAACTGCGTCGCCGAGCTGCACGAGGCCAGGTCCTGGGTCGGCACCAGCGACTGCTCCGGCTCGGGCGCAGGCTCCCCGCGCGACCGGGCCACCAGCGCCGCCAGGTTGCTCGCGGCGGCCAGCGCCCCGATCGCGTCGGCCACCTCGACCGGCCGGCTCGGCCGCTTGGCCGGCTCCTTGGCCAGCATCCGCTCCACCAGCCGCGCCAGCTCCGCCGGAACGTCCCCGCGGAGCCTCCGCAGCGGCGGCACCGGGTCGCGCAGGTGCGCCGCCATCTTCTCGCCGGCAGTCTTGTAGCTCGGCCCGCTGAACGGCGTGCACCCGGCCAAGAGCTTGTACAGCGTGCAGCCCAGGCTGTACACGTCCGCCCGGATGTCCACCGACCGGCTGTCCGAGATCTGCTCCGGGGCCATGTAGTCGACCGTGCCCATCGCCGTCCCGGTCCCGGTCACCTCGTCGCCCGCCTCCGGGTCGAACTGGAACCGGGCCAGCCCGAGGTCCAGCAGCTTCACCACGCCCTGGGGCGTCACCATCAGGTTCGACGGCTTCACGTCCCGGTGGATCAGCCCGTGGCGATGGACGTGCTCCAGCCCCAGCGCCGCCTGGCGGATGATCTCGCAGGCGTCGGCCACGGCGAGCGGATGGCAGTGCCGCCCCAGCGCGTTGAGGTCCACCCCCTCGACGAACTCCATGACCAGGAGCCGCGTCCCTTCGATCTCCCGGGCGTCCATCGCCCGGACGATGTTCGGATGGTCCACCGCCCCGACGGCCTTCATCTCCCGATCGAAGCGGGCCACGGCATGCTTGTCCCGCAGGTGGTCCTTACGGAGCACCTTCAACGCCACCACGCGGCCGAGCCGGGTGTGCATCGCCTTGTAGACCGCGCCCATCCCCCCTTCGCCCAGCTTCTCCAGGAGCCGGTACTCGCCCAACTGGCCGAGCGAGGCCCAGGTGGCGGTGCGGGCATCGGCGGCGGGTGGCACTGGCTTGGCCACGTAGGGTGGCACTGGCTGCTTGTCAGCCAGTGGGTCGGGTGGCTGGGACGCCTGCCCTACGGCTACGGCGGCCGAGCGGGCCTCCAGCTCCTTGCGCAGGCGCTGGTCGTACATGGCCTTCTTGTGCGGGTCCAGCAGCCGGATTCGAGCCGCCGCGACCTCGTTGAGCAGCTTCTGGGCCAATCCCGCGTGCGTCCCCGGGGCCAGCGACTTGAGGTGCGCCATGCGCTGGTCGGCGGCGTGCTCGATCACCTCCGTGCGATCTTCCCACAGCCGTATTCCCAGCAGCCGGTAGCAGCTTGGCGGCTGCTCGTCGGGCGGAATCGCCAGCCAAGTGTCGTAGGGATCGAACGGCTCGGACACGGCTCACCCGACCTTCCGCCAACGCAGTCGACACGATTCCGGTCCGAGCGTGCCGGACCGGCGCCCTTCGCAGCGGGAATCGCATGCGGGGTATGACGTATCCAGGGTATAGCGTATCCTTTACAGTAGCCTGAACCATCGGGCAGATCAAGCAGCCCCTGCGGGCGCGCTCGCCTTCGGCTTGCGGCTAAACGACGCGGCTAAACGACGCGGCTAAACGACCCGGCTAAACGACGCGACGGGCTCACTCGACGCACGCCTTCGGCTTGCGGCTAAACGACACCGCCGTGAGAAACCCGGTCTAGGCGCGGAGCGGGATCCCCTCGGTCTGGAGGAAGGCCAGCAGCGCCGCCCGGAAGCCGTCGATCTCGTCGCTGGCGAGCGTGTGGTCCCAGGAACCGAGCCAGTAGCGGAAGGTGTAGCTGCCTTTCCCCGTCGGGAGCCCCTTCCCCTGGTACACGTAGAGGAACTCCCTGCGCACGACCAGCGCATGCGAGAAGCGGGCGAGGCGATCCTCCAGGGCGGCGAAGCCGCGGGCAAGGTCCCAGACCAGCGAGAAATCCTGCCAGGAGCCGGGGTACTCGGGGGCGGGCCGGTACGTAAGCTGCGGGTAGACGGTGCCCTCCAGGTCGTCCATGGCCAGCTCGAACCAGACGACCTGCCCTTCCTCGGCCACGGTCTCCAGGATCTTGCCGGTGAGCACGCCCAGCCCGCCCACCGGCTGTCCGCCGCGCAGCACGCGGAGCCAGTGTGCGGGGACGTGCCATGGGGCATCGCCCTCGGCGCCGGGGGCGAAGGCCATCGGCTCGCCGATGACCCGGGCGAGGTCTTCCACCGCCCCGCGGATGGCGCGGAAGTGCTCCTCGAGCGCCGGCTGGCCGCCCTGGCTGAAGCCGATTCCGGCGAGCCGGTTTTGCTCGACGGGGGCGCCGTCGCCGGCCTCCCAATACACCCGGCCGATCTCGAACAGGCGGAATCCGTCGCGGTGGACCCGGTTCGGCCGCACCAGCGCCAGGAGGTTGGGCAGAAGGGTCGTTCGCAGCAGCCGGTTCTGCCGGGCGCTGGGGTTCTTGAGGACCAGCGGCCGCTGAGGCTCGAACCCCAACTGGGCCAGCCAGCGGTCGTCGGTCCAGCCGTAGTTGTGCACCTCGAGAAACCGGTGGGCCGTGGCCAGGAGGCGCCGCACCTTGTGCTCGATGCGCAGCGGCTTCTCGACGTGCACCGGGTGGATGGGCACGGCCGGCATGCGCGGCTCGATCTGCCCGTAGCCGTGGATGCGCAGCACCTCCTCGACCACGTCGGCCGGGATGGAGACGTCCTTCTCGCTGCGATGGGGCGGAAGGCCCACATCGAGCCGATCGCCCACAAAGGCCGCCTGGAACCCCAGGCGATGGAGGATGGAGGTGACCTCGTCGTCCGGGAGTTCCTTGCCGGCCATGTCCGAGAGCGACTGCCGCGACATCTCCAGCGGCCGGAAGCGATCCTTCAGGTCGCCGGCCACGGTGAAGCGGGAGGTGACCCGCGGGCCGGCGCCGGCGTCCTGAGCCAGCTTCAGGATCCGGGCGATGGCGACCTGGACGTTCACCGGCGGCTGGCTCTTCTCGAAGCGCTGGGCCGACTCGGTGCGCAGGTCGAGCCGGACCGAGGTCCGGCGGATGCGGGAGGCCTTGAAGTTGGCGCTTTCCAGGAGCAGGCGGGTGGTCGCGGGGCGGACCTCGCTGTTGAGCCCGCCCATCACCCCGGCCAGCGCCACCGGCTCGCTCTGGTTCCAGATCAAGAGGTCGTCGGCGAGCAGGGGGCGCTCTTGGCCGTCCAGGGTGGTGAAGGGTCCGTCCCGGCCGAGCTTCGCCACGCGGATGGCCCGGACCAGCTCGCCGTCGAAGGCGTGGGTGGGCTGGGCGAGCTCGAGCATGGCGTAGTTCGTCACGTCGACCAGGAGGTTGTACGTGCGCTGGTCCAGCGCGTGCAGGCGCCGCTGCATCGCCAGCGGGGAGGGGATCGCCCCGACCACCGAGAATTCCAGGCAGCCGTAGCAGGGGCATCCGTCCGGGTCCTCGACCGACAGGGGATACGCCGGCAGCGCGTCGTAGACGCTCAGGTCGGCCGCCGGCAGCGGCCTAAGCTCGCGGCGGAAGATGGCCGAGAGCTCCCGGGCAAAGGCGTAATGCCCCCAGAGATCGGGCCGGTGCGTGAGGCTCTTGTTGTCGATCTCGACGATCACGTCCTCGGCGGGCACCAGCTCGGCCAGCGGGGTGCCGTTGGGGATCGACGCCGGGCAGTCGAGCACCCCCTCGTGCCAGCGGCTCATGCCCAGCTCCATCGGCGAGCAGAGCACCCCTTCGCTGCGGCGCCCGCCCACGTCGGAGGCTCGAATCTCCACCCCGTTGGCCAGGCGCACGCCGGGGGGAGCGAAGGGGGCCTTCATGCCGACGCGGAGATTGGGGGCGCCGCAGACCGTGTCATACCGGGCCCGGCCGCAGTCGACGGTGGCCAGGCGCAGCTCGGGCGAGCCGGCCACGGGCTCGACCGCCGTCACCTCGCCGATCACCACGCCCGACACGCTCCGGCGCAGGACCTTAAAGCCCTCGACCTCCGCCGTACACAAGGTGAGCTGCTCGACGAGCGTCTGGGGAGCGATCCCCGAGAGGTCGACGAAATCGGATATCCAGTCCAACGAGATCTTCACTTACGCTCCCTGTAGGGTGGGACGAAGTCCCACCGAATGTGCTACTTGGTGGGACTTCGTCCCACCCTACAAACCCCCAGCTCACACTGCCGCGGGAAACTGCTCGCAAAAACGCACGTCGCCGGAGTTCATCAGCCGGATGTCGGGGATGCCGAACTTGAGCATGGCCAGCCGGGTCAGTCCCAGGCCGAAGGCGAACCCGCTGTACTCGGACGTGTCGATCCGGCCGAACTGAAGCACGCGGGGATGGACCAGGCCGCAGGGGATCAGCTCGATCCACCCGCCCCCCTTGCACGTGGCGCATCCGCGGCCGCCGCAGAACAGGCACTGGCAGTCGAGCTCGAAGCCCGGCTCGACGAAGGGGAAGAACCCCGGGCGCAGCCGCACCGTCACCTCGCGGTGAAACACCTGGGCCAAGAGGGCCTTCATCACGGCGATCAGGTTGGCCACGGAGACGTCGCGGTCGACCATCAGGCCTTCCAACTGGTAGAAGGTGTTCTCGTGACTGGGGTCAATGGCCTCGTAGCGGAAGCACCGGCCGGGGAAGATCGCCTTCAGCGGGGCCCCGAACCGCTCCAGCGCCCGGACCTGGTTCGCCGAGGTATGGGTGCGCAGGAGCCGGCCGTTGGTCAGCCAGTAGGTGTCCTGCATGTCGCGAGCGGGGTGGTCGGCGGGGACGTTCAGGGCGTCGAAGTTGTAGTACTCCGTCTCGACTTCCCAGCCGCTTTGGACCATGAAGCCCATGCCGTGGAAGATGTCCTCGAGCTCCATCTGGACCAGGGAGACGGGATGGATCGAGCCGACCGCGTGCCCGGTGCCGGGCAGGGTGAGGTCGAGTTTCCCCGCCGGCCCGGCCGACGCGGCGGCACGCCCCTTGGCCGCCTCGGCCGCGCGGGCGATCTCGGCCTCGGCCAGCGCCTTCAGCTCGTTGATCTTCTGGCCGAAGTCGCGGCGCTCCTGGGGACTCATCGCGCTGAAGTCGGTGGAGCGCATCAGGGTCGTGATCGACCCCTTGCGGCCGAGATACCGAACGCGGACCTCCTCCACGGCGGCGGGGGTGCCCGCCTTGGCCAACTCCCCCAAGAGCTGTTGACGGATCGCTTCCATAACCACCTCAAACGCGACGGGACGGGCAGCAAATCCCCACGGCGAGGGGAAGTCACTGCGGGACTCGATGCCGGGAGCCACGTGGGCCCAGGGGAGTGGACTTGTATATCCCATGACAAGGGGGAAGGTCAAGCCGGTTCGCGGCAATCCGCCGTAGGACGGCCCCACCTCTTGTATAGTCGAGTGACAGCCGTTAGTATAGTATCCGTCAGGCAATGGGTCGTGAAGAGGCTGATGGTCGAGCCGCGCGGCCGACGCGAGCCGCGCCTACCTGCGATGCGACTGAGACTGTCCACGAAGATCGCCGCCTTGATCGTCGCCATGGTCGCTACGTCGGCGGTCAGCAGCCTCCTTGCGATGCTGTCGGTGTGGCAGATCACGGGCGAGGAGGAGCGGCTCGTCCACGAGATCCTGCCGGCCATCCACGCCGCGGAGGACCTGGAGATTGCGCTGTTGGACCAGAAGGGACTCACGGCCAGTTTCATGGTCGAGGGGGGCGATCGCCGGTGGCTCCACGAGCTGCGGATGAAGAAGGGCGATTTCGACGAGGCGCTGGGGCAGGTGCGACGCAGCGTGCTGACGGCCGAGGGCGAAGCCATCCTCCGGAAGATCGAGGCTGCGTACCGCGGCTATTGCGAGGAGCGCGACCGCACGGTGGCGCTGTACGAGGCGGGCGAGGCCGAGAAGGCGAGGGCCCGGCGCCAAGACCACCTGGTCCCCCGGTTCTACGAGACGCACGCCCTGTGCAAGGACTTGCGCGAGGCGAGCCGGCGGCACGCGGAGGCGGGCGAGGCGAACGTGCACCGCGTGATGCGCCGGGCGGCGTGGACGCTGGGGCTGGCGGCCGGCACCGCGATCCTCCTCGGAGGACTCCTCCTCTGGTTGTTCTTTTTCAGGATTCTCCTGCCCCTGCGCCGGATGGTTGCGGACGCCGCGTCCCAGGCCGGCGAGGGATTGGGGGGCGCGGCCGGCCCGGGGCGGGACGAGCCGGCGGCCGTGGGCATTTACCTGCGGACCCTGATGTCGGACGTGACGGACGCCCGCTCCGTGCTGGACCAGAGCCGTCGCCGCCTGCAGATCGCCGAGAAGCTGGCGGCGGTGGGGAAGCTCGCCGCCAGCGTGGCCCACGAGATCCGCAACCCCCTGACCGCCATCCGGATGTGGCTGTTCTCGATCCAGCAATCGGTGGGCAAGGACGAGCAGATGGGCCGGAAACTCGCGATCGTCTTCCAGGAGATCACGCGACTGGACGATATCATCCGCAGTTTTCTCGAATTCTCCCGGCCGCCGGCGATCAAGCTCGGGGCGCACGACGTCGGGGCGCTCGTGGCCAACACCCTCGATCTGTTCAGCCAGCGGGCGCAGCAAAGCGGCGTGCGGCTGTTGGGCCCGGCCTCGGACGGCCTTCCCCCCGTGCTGGCCGACCCGGAACAGCTCAAGCAGGTGCTGGTCAACCTGCTGAGCAACGCGGCCGACGCCACGCCGCGTGGGGGCGAAATCCGAGTGACCACCTCCTGCGAGCCCGATCCGAAGGGACGCCGCATGGTCGTGGTTCGCGTGTGCGACACCGGGCCGGGCATGCCCGAGGAGGTCCGCCAGCGGATCTTCGAGCCGTTCCATTCGACCAAGGACACCGGCACGGGGCTGGGACTGTGCATCGCCGCCGCGATCATGGCACGGCACGAGGGACGCCTGATCCTCGAATCCGCCGCGCCGGGCGGCACCTCGTTTGCCGTCTGGATCCCGGCAGTCCGGGAAGGGCCCGAGACAATACGATGAGCAGAATTCTCGTGGTCGACGACGAACCGAACGTGCTCTCGGCGTTCGAGGAGATCCTCACGGGCCTGGGGCACGAGGTGCTCACCTCCCGGCAGGCCGCCACGGCCTTGGAGATGCTCCGGGCCGAGCCCGTCGAGCTGGTCATCCTCGACGTCTGCCTGCCCGGCATGGACGGGCTGGAGGCCCTCGAGCAGATCAAGCAGCGCGAGCCGCACCTGCCGGTGATTGTGATGACCGGGCAGGGGACCATGGAGACCGCCATTGAGGCCACGAAGCGGGGGGCCTACGACTACCAATTGAAGCCGTTCGAGCCGGGTCTTATGCTCGAGGCGATCGAGCAGGCGCTTCAAAGCTCCCGCATCAGCAAGGAGCACGTGGCGATCGATCCGCCCTCCATTCCGGCTGCCGGCGACGCCATGATCGGACGCAGCCCCGCCATGCAGGCCGTCTACAAGGCGATCGGCCGCGTCGCCCCCACCGACGCGACCGTCCTGATCCGGGGCGACTCGGGCACGGGCAAGGAGCTGGTCGCGCGAGCCATCTACCAGCACAGCCGGAGGAGCCGCTGTCCGCTCCTGGTGGTCAACTGCGTTGCCATTCCCGAGACCCTCCTGGAAGCCGAGCTGTTCGGCCACGAGCCCGGGGCGTTCACCGGGGCGCGGGGCCGCCGGATCGGCAAGTTCGAGCAGGCCGACCGCGGCACCATCTTTCTCGACGAGATCGGCGACGTCTCCCCGGGCATCCAGGCCAAGATCCTCCGCGTGCTTCACGACCGGAGCTTTCAGCGGCTCGGCGGCAACGAGACGATCCGGGTGGACGTTCGGGTGCTGGCCGCCACCAATCGCCAGCTCGAGCGGGCCATCGAGGAGGGGACGTTCCGCCAGGACCTGTACCATCGCCTGAACGTGGTCTCGATTCACATCCCCCCGTTGCGGCAGCGGCGCGAGGACGTCCCCGCGCTGGTCGAGTATTTCGTCGAGCGGTTTGCCCGCGAGCTGGGCGTGGCCAAGCCTCCCATCACTCCCGAGGCGCTCGAGCTGCTTCAAGCCTGCGCGTGGCCGGGAAACGTGCGGGAGCTGGAACACGCGATCCAGCGGGCGATGGTCTTTGCCCGAGGCTACCCGATCCAGGCTGCCCATCTCGCCCTGCCCCCGGCAGCCGGCGGGGCTGGGGAGCGGCCGGGGCCGGCGGTCTTCGACGCCGCCCGGCTCGACGAGCTGGCGCAAAGCTACCTCGACGCGCACGCCGGGGCAGGGGCCTACGAGCAGTTCATCGATCAGCTCGAGCGGTCCTTGCTGGCCGAAGCGCTCCGCCGCACCAAGGGCAACCAGACCCATGCGGCCAGGCTCTTGGGTCTGCCGCGCCCCACCTTGCACGCCAAGATCCAGAGGCTTCGCCCCGCCCCCTAGCCCAAGTTACGCAGTTGCGCGGGGGTGGTTCGTTGGCAGCAAAAGACTTACGTCCATTTTCGGGCCAAAGTTTCCACTACATTGGTACGACCTCATCGATGCGGCGGAGGCGGCGGGGCAGGCCGACC
>Ga0315290_10003112_pt1 | contig 11854 bp, 7 predicted proteins | sample YL17G12_0_MG_FD_203627 | JGI IMG/M metagenome (GOLD analysis project Ga0315290, IMG submission 203627) | Sediment microbial communities from Yellowstone Lake, YNP, Wyoming, USA - YL17G12_0 | ecosystem: Environmental > Aquatic > Freshwater > Lake > Sediment | place: USA: Wyoming | collected...
GAACTGCTACAAGTGGGTCTCGAAGCAGGTGCCTTACACGGTCACTCGATGCGTGCCCCGCGTGGTGTGCAAAGAGGTGCCGGTGAAGGTTTGCAGCCCGGTTCCCTGCTGCCCGAAGAAGTGCTGCGCGGCGACGGCCTGCGGGCCGGTGGCCGCGGCTCCCAAGGCGTGCGTCCCGGCCGGCTGCGGCAGCTAGCCCGAAGGGGTTGTGAGTGTGCCCTCCTTCCGATCCCGGAAGGGGACCTGGTCTGGTCAACCAAGGCGGCTCGATCTGAAAAGGTCGAGCCGCCTTTTTTCATGGCCGTTTGCGGCGACGGCATTTTGGGGACCGGCGGCTCAGCCCGCCTTCTTCGTCTTCTTCTTTTTCGCAAGGGGCTCGCCGTAGGGAGGGTTCCAGGGCCAGGGCAACGTGCTCGTGCGCCGGGCCCAGCCCTCCCATTGGCCGGCCATCGAGCGGACCCGGTCGCTGTCCGATCCGGCCAGGTCGTGAAGCTCCGTGCGGTCCTGGTCCACGTCGTACAGCTCCCACTTGCCGGCCGGGCCCTTGGCCACGAGCTTCCATCGCCCGACGCGGATGGCCCGGTTCCCCTCGTGCTCCCAGCACAGGGCCTCACGCGAGATGGTCTTTCCCTGGAAGGCGGGCACCAGGCTCCACCCCTCCATGGGCCGGATGGCGTGGCCGTTGAGCTGCGCGGGATAGGCCGCCCCGGAGACGTCCACACAGGTGGCCATGACGTCGATCAGGTGGCCGGGCTGATGTTCCAGCTCCCCCCGCCGCTTGACCCCCGCCGGCCAATGGACCACCAGGGGAGTGGCAATCCCCCCTTCGTGTACCCAGTGCTTGTACTCCCGAAACGGCGTGTTGGAGACGTTGGCCCAGCCCCGTCCGTAGGCGATCCACGTGTCCTCGGGCCCGGGCATGGGCAGTTGCTTCTTTGCCTCCTTGGGCTTCGCGCGGCCGACCTCCTCGGCGCAGCCGCCGTTGTCCTGGAGGTAGAACAGCAGCGTGTTGTCGAGCTGGCCGCCGGCGCGGAGGGCCTCGACGATCCGGCCGATCCCCTGGTCCATCCGATCGACCATGGCCGCGTAGACCTCCATGCACCGGGCCTCCCAGTCTTTTCGCTCGACGCGGTCCCAATCGCCGGCTTGGGGGCTGAGCTTCCAGCCGGGCCGGATGAGCCCGAGGCGCTTTAGCCTCTCGTACCGCGCCTGGCGCACCGGCCCGTAGCCCGCGTCGTACCGCCCGCGGTACTTGGCAATCTGGCCGGCCGGGGCTTGCATGGGCCAGTGGGCCGCCGTGTAAGCCACGTAGAGGAACAGCGGGGCAGTGGCCTTGCGCTGGCGGTGCTCGTTGACGTAGCGCACCGCCTGATCGCTGATGGCGTCGGTGAGATAGTAATCCTTGGGGCGATACTCCGGGTCCGTGTCGATGGTAATCGGGGCGTTGTCCCGCGTCAGCGTATTGGGCCGGAAGTAGTTTGCCGACCCGGTGATGATCCCGTAGTACCGCTCGAATCCCCGTTCGAGCGGCCAGTTGCCCGTCGGCTGCTTGACCGACCTGGTGACGTGCCACTTGCCGGCCGCGTAGGTGGCGTATCCGGCCGCGTGGAGCACTTCGGCAAGGGTGACCGCCTGGCGGCTCAAGTCGCCCCGGTAGCCGTCCAGGCGCTTGTCTTCCATCATGTGGCCGACGGCGGCCTGGTGCGGGTAGAGCCCGGTCAGCAGGCTTGCCCGGGTCGGACAGCACCGGGCCGTATTGTAGAACTCGGTGAAGCGGAGCCCGCCTGCCGCCAGCCGATCGAGCTGCGGCGTCTCGATCTCCCCGCCGTAGCAGCCCAGGTCCGAAAAGCCCATGTCATCGGAAAGGATCAGCACGATGTTCGGCCGGGGTGGTTCTGCCTTGCCCGAGGGCGCCGATGCGGCCGTGGCCGCTGCCGGCGCGTGGGCCAGTCCGATGGCCGATCCGAGCAGGATGGCCCACCGCGCCAGCCACCGGCCGGCCCGTGCCCGAAGCGTGTCTCGACTTCGCATCGTCCGATCTCCTCGGAGTTGCAGGGTTTTCTTTTCAACCACCCGCCACAATGCCAAGCTCGGCGCAGGTCTCCACGGGGGAAACGGGGTCGGGGAGCCCTTGCCCGCCTGCGGAGCCATGATAGCGGGGAGAGTTTGGCGGGAAAAGAGCGGCGGGAAAGGACTCCCGCCCCATGAGCTACACTTCAGGGGAGGCATGCCTATGCGGTGGATCATCGTGGTGGGGCTCATCGTGCTCGGGTTCGGCGTGCCGGCAGCGGCTGCGCCGCCCCACGACGTCATGGTCGAACTGACGGTCCGGGGCGACCGGATCGAAGGCGCCCCTTTGGCCTGGGATACGCAGGAGGTCGTGCTCCTGGGCCGGGACGGCCGCCTCTGGCGGTTCCCGCCCGAGGAGGCCCGCGACTTCCGCAAGACGTCCGATCGGTTCCAGGGGTATTCCTCCTCCGAGCTTCGGGCGATGCTGCTGAGAGAGCTGGGAGACGCGTATGAAGTGAGCGGGACCGGGCACTACATGGTCGCGCATCCCCGCGGAGGGCGCGACGACTGGGCCCAACGCTTCGAGGACCTCTATCGCTCGTTCTATCGCTACTTCTCGGTCCGGGGACTCCGGATCGAGGAGCCGCGGTTCCTGCTGATCGGAGTGGTCTGCCGGGACCGGGCCGATTACGTGCGCCAGGCGTCCCGCGACGGCGGGCCGGTGGCGCCGGGCACGCTGGGCTACTACTCCCAACGGACCAATCGGATCCTGCTGTACGATCTGGCCGGGGGCGACGCGAAGTCGCCCCGAGGGCAGGAGAACGCCGCCACCGTGATCCACGAAGCCACGCACCAGATGGCGTTCAACACGGGCCTGCACAGCCGGTACGTGCCGCCGCCGCGCTGGCTGGCCGAAGGGCTGGCGACCGTGTTCGAGGCGGCGTTCCTCTCCGAGGCCCCGGCCGATGGTCCGCGCCGCGGCCGCGCCAACCTGGCTCGGCTCGAGCAGTTCCGGAAGCTCGTGGCCCCCCGTCACCGGAGCGAGCTTCTGACCGAGGCGATCGCCACGGATCGGCTGTTCCAGGCCAACCCGGGCTGGGCCTATGCCCAGGCCTGGGCGCTGAGCTTCTGGCTGATCGAGACGCAGCCGCGGCAATATGCCGAGTACCTGGCCCGGGTTGCAGCCCGACCCCCCTTCGAGGACTACCCTGCCGCCCAGCGTCTGGCGGACTTCGCCATGGTGTTCGGCGACAACTGGCGGATGCTCGAGGCCCGGCTGCTGCGGTTCGTGGAGGAACTCGAGTAGCCCCAGGACCTAAGTTTTGACCTGAACAATCTATGGCCTAGGGTTTCTATGGACACACGGTGTCCGGAGGTCCCTCGCTTGGGTGGCTAGCCGGCGGGGGTGGTGCGCGCAGCCGTTTGTCTTATCTGTTGTTGAACGATCGGCGACCATGGACGACCCGGCCATCCCCGTGCTGTTGGAAGACCCTTGGGCGGATGAGTTTGCCCAAGTGCTTGGCGAGCAGCGCGACCGCGTGCGAACGTTTTTTGCGGCCCAGGGCGAGCGCCTTCAGCGTGCCCAGGCGGAACTGGCATCGCAGGTGCAGCGCCTGGCCGAGCGAATGGAGCAGGAACGTGGGGCGGTGGGGAGAGATCGCCGTGACCTGGACGACCGGGCGGGGGAGCTGGCCCGGCAGGCCGAGGGCCTCACCCGACTGAAGGAGGAACTCGCCGCCCGGCAGGCGGAATGGGAGCAAATCCAGGATCGGGCCATCCGGCAGCACCGCGATCTGGCCGAGGAGATCCGGCGTCAGCAGGAGGAGTTGGGCCGGCGTCAGGAGTCGCTCGAGGCCCGGCGAAAGGAAATCGACGCGGCCGAGGCCCAGTTGCACCAGTCGCGCCAGGCATGGACGCTGGCGTGCGAGGGGCACAAGGCCGAGGCGGAGCACGCGGCGGCGCTTCGGGCACGGCTGGAACAGGAGCTGGCCGGGCTCGACGCCCAGCGCGGGCAACTCGCCGCGGCGCAGGCCGAGACCGACACTCAGCGCCGCCGGATTGCCGAGCAGTTCAAGGCCCAGCGGGCCGCGCACCTCAGGGAGCTCGAGCGCCGCCGCGCCGAGCTGGAGCGGCTGGACACCAGCCACCTGGGCCAGTTCCAGCAGCAGGTCGAAGACCTCGGCTCCCGGCTGCAGCAGCAGAGGGCGGAATTGGAGCAGGCTCGGCAGCGTCACGCCGAGCTGGCCGCGAAGCTGAGCGAGGCGGAGGGGCGCCTCGGCGAGCGCGATCGCGAGCTGACGGCGGCCCGGCAGCAGGGCACCGGCCTCGAGGGTGCGCTGCAAGGCCTCCGCGCAAGTCAGGCCCAGTTGTCGGCCGAGCTGGAGGAGGCGGGCCAGCGCGAGCGCGATCTCGCGGCGCGGTTGGAAGCGGCGCGAAACCACGAGGCCCAGTTGACCGCAGCCCTGGCCGTCGCCCGAGCGCGGGAAGCGGAGCTCGAGAGCCAATCGGAGGCCGCCAGGCAGCGGGGACGCGAGCTCTCGGCACAGGTCGACGCCGCCCACGGCCGTCACGCCGAGATGGCCGCCGAGCTGGCCGGGGCGCGCGAGCGACAGGCGGGACTCGAGGCCCTGGCGGGGGAAAGCAGGAAACGCGGCGCGGACATGGCCCGGCGCATCGCCGAGCTGGAGACCGAGCTCGCCCGGGCGCCACGGCCCGGCGAGGCGGCGCACTCGGACGATCATCGCCGCCTGGAGCTGGCCCTGGAAGACGTCCGGGAGCTGAAGGCCCGCAACGAATCGCTGGAGGAGCAGCTCCGCCGCGCGCAGACCGGCGAGCGACAGGCGGAAACCTTCGGCGGCACCGGGCTCGACTGGGAATCGGAGAAGCGACGCATCCTCGCCTCGCTCGAATCCGAGTGCCAGGAAGGACAAGGCGGCGAGGGCGGGCAAGCCACGCGCCGGGAGATCGAGAAGATCGTGCGGGCCTCGGACCTGGCCATCGGCGAGAAGGAGCGCGAGATCGCCGAGCTCCGGCAGCTCCTCGAAAACCAGAGCGCCAGCCTGGGCAGCGTCGCCGTCGGCGCCGCCGCGCTGGGACAGGTCCTCGACAACGACGCCCTGATCCGCGAAGAACGCGAGAACCTGCGCCGCCTGCAAGCCGAGTGCGAGGAGAAGCTCCGGAAGGCCGAAATCGAGGTCTCGCTGGAGCGGGCGCAGATCGCCAGGGAGCGGGCACAGCTCGAAGAAAGTCGCCGGGCGATCGGCGACCACGCCGAGCACTCCCAAGCCGCCTCCGACCAGGCCGACAAGAGCGGCAAGCCGGCCAAGCCCGCCCGAGGCCGCTGGCTCTCGCGCCTGGGATTGAAGGACCCCTCGGCCGACTGACGAGGGCTTCCCCCAGCGGCTACTCGCCCACGACCGTCACCACAATCGTCCGCTGGCGCGGATGAACGTCGCACTCGAGGTGAAACACCTGCTGCCAGGTGCCCAACACCGGCTCGCCTTCGGCAACGGGGACGCACAGCGACGGGCCCAGCAGCGTGGCCTGGAGATGCGAATGGCCGTTGCCGTCGTGCCACGCCTGCTCATGACCGTACTGGAGGCTGGGGGGGATGAGCCGGTCGAGCATCTCGGGCAAGTCGCGTTCCAACCCGGGCTCGAACTCCACGGTGCCCACCGCCCCCGTGCTTCCCAACGTGAACACCTGCGCGGTCCCCACCCGGATCCCCGACCGGCCAACAATCGCCCCGACCTCCGAGGTGATGTTGGCCATGTGCCCGTGCCCTCGGGTCTGCAATCGAAACTTCTCTTGATGGACCATCCGTATGTCGCTCCGCCAAAGGACTGGGTTCTCCGGGAATCTAAATGAGGTTGCGTGATTTCAGGAGGCGCACTCGGATGGGTGGCTGGGGCATAGCGCAGCGGTGCCCCGGCAGTCCACGCCTGGGGCTTCGTCGCTGCGACCACCAGCCACCCCGGGGACCGCTGGAATCACGCAACCTCATTTAGGAATCGTTTTGCCACAAGACACTTTGCCAGCATTCGGTATTCAACCGTCTGGCAGTGCCGCTGGCCAGGGGGGGCCGTCCCGCCGTACTCATTGTGGTGGGAATCATTCCCCCCTCAAATGCTTTGACGCAACTGGGGAATTTGGCAAGAATGATAGGTTTACGGAGAAAACTCAGGTGTCTATGGGTGCTCCAGACGGCAATGACGGGATGAGCCTTCTCCGCCTGGAAAGGGTGGGCAAGACGTTCACCATGGGGGAGGTCGTCGTCGAAGCGCTCAGCGACGTCTCCCTGGAGATCCGGCAGGGGGAATTCCTGGTGATGGTCGGCCCGAGCGGCTCGGGGAAGACCACCCTGTTGAACATCCTCGGGGGGATGGACACGGCCACGAGCGGCCGGGTTTGGTTCCGCGATCGGGAAATGACCGCGTTCAGCCGCGCGGAGCTCACCCGCTATCGACGCGACAGCGTCGGGTTCATCTTCCAATTCTACAACCTCGTGCCCAACCTCACGGCCCGGGAGAACGTCATGGTCGCCACCGAGCTGGCCTCCAGCCCGATGGACGTGGCCGAGTCCCTGCACCTGGTGGAGCTGGACGAGCGCATGGATCATTTCCCCTCGCAGCTTTCCGGGGGGGAGCAGCAGCGGGTGGCGGTGGCTCGGGCGATCGCCAAGAACCCGGCGCTGTTGCTGTGCGACGAGCCCACCGGGGCCTTGGACTACGCCACCGGCATTCGGGTGCTGCGCCTCCTGGTGGACCTGAAGCACGCCCTGCGCAGGACGATTGTCCTGATCACGCACAACGGGGCGATTGCACCGATTGCCGACCGGGTCATCCGGCTCCGCAGCGGGCAGATCGTCGAGGTGCACGCCAATCCCAGGCCCGTCCCGCCCGAGGAGGTCATCTGGTGAGCGCCCTGGACCGCAAGCTGCTTCGCGACCTGAAGGGGGCCCTGGGCATGCTCCTGGGGATCACGAGCATCATTGCGGTGGGCGTGACGTGCTACGTGGGCCTGGCCTCTGCGTACGTGAACCTGGCCGAGGCGAAGCGGCACTACTATGCCCAGTGCCGGATGGCCGATTTCACCATCGAGGTGAAGAAAGTCCCGGTGGCGGAGCTGGCGCCGCTGGCCGCCTTGCCGGGGGTGGCCGAGGTCCGGCCGCGGATCCAGTTCTACGCCGCGGTGGACTTGCCCGGGGTGGAGGAGCCGCTCAACGGCCTGGTCCTCTCGCTGCCCGACCAGCCCCGGCCGATCCTCAACGACGTCCTGCTCCGCCAGGGGAGCTACTTCTCCGAGCGGCGGCAGAACGAGGTCCTGGTCAGCGAGACGTTTGCGCGGCAGCACCGGCTGGAGCCGGGCCAGTGGGTCCACCTGGTGCTGAACAATCGGCGCCAGGAGCTGCTCGTGGTGGGCACGGCCCTGTCGAGCGAGTTCGTCTACATGCTGGGGCCCGGCACCATCACCCCCGATGCCGAGCACTTCGGCGTGTTCTACGTCAAGCAGTCGTTCGCCGAGGACGCCTTCGACTTCGGCGGCGCGGCCAACCAGGTGGTCGGACGCCTGGACCGCTGCGAGCCGGGCGGCGTCCGGGAGGTGCTCCGCCGGGCCGAGCAGGTGCTCTCACCCTACGGCGTCTTCTCCACCACGCCGCTGGAGGACCAGTTCTCCAACCGCTTCCTGACCAACGAGCTTTCCGGGCTGCGGGTCTTCGCGGTGATCGCGCCGGCGATGTTTCTCGGGGCGGCGGCCCTGGTGCTCAACGTCCTGTTGAGCCGGCTCGCCCGGCAGCAGCGCACCGTCATCGGCACGCTCAAGGCGGTCGGCTACAGCGACCGGGAGTTGTTCTGGCACTTGCAGAAGTTCGCCTTGAGCGTGGGGGTGGCAGGCGGACTGCTCGGCTGTGCCCTGGGCTGGTGGATGGCCGGGGGAATGACCGGCATCTATCGCCTGTTCTTCCAGTTCCCTCGCCTGGAGAACCGCTTCCTGCCGTCGATCCACCTGGCCGGCCTGGCGATCAGCATCGCCTGCGCGGTCCTGGGGAGCCTCCGGGGGTGCCGGGCCGTGCTGCGGCTCCGACCGGCCGAGGCGATGCGCCCCGCCGCTCCCCGCCAGGGCAAGGCCGTGCTGCTGGAGCGGGTCCGCTGGTTCTGGGGATCGCTCAGCTCCGGCTGGCGCATGGTGTTGCGCAACGTGCTGCGCAACCGCCTGCGGACCGCCGCCGGCGTGTTCGCCGCGGCCATGGGGGCCAGCGTCGTGATCAACGCCCGGATGATGGCGGACGCCGTCGACTACTTCGTCGATTTTCAGCTCCGCCGGGTCATGCGGAGCGACATGGACCTCACCTTCCAGGACGAGCGCGGCGAAGGCGCCCTGCTCGAGGCGGCCCGGCTGCCAGGCGTCGACCGCGCCGAGCCGTTCTTGAGCGTCGCCTGCACGTTTCGCCACGGGCCCTACGTGAAGAAGGGCTCGATTACCGGCCTGGTCCCCGGGGCGCAGTTGACCGTGCCCCGCGACCAGGCGGAGCGGCCCATCCGCGTCCCTGCGGCCGGCCTGGCCATGAGCCGCACCCTGGCCGAGATCCTGCACCTTAAGCGCGGCGATTGGGTCGCGATCGAGCCGATCAAAGGGCTTCGCCGGCCCGTGCAGGCCCGGATCCTCGAGATTGCGGAAGGGTACTTCGGCACCAGCGTCTACGCCGACCTCCACTATCTCAGCCGCCTGGTGAACGAGGACTTGGCCATCAGCGGCGTGCAGTTGGCGCTCGACCGCGACGCCGGCCGCCGCGCGGCGCTTTATCGCCAGCTCAAGCAAATGCCCACCCTCCAGGCCGTGGCTGCCCGCGGCGACATCATCGCCGGCCTGGAGGAAACGGTGCTCAAGCACCAGCGCCAAGTGATTCACATCATGATCCTCTTCGCCGGAGTGGTCTTTTTCGGAAGCATCCTCAACGCCTCCCTGGTGAGCCTCGCCGAGCGGCAGCGGGAGCTGGCGACGCTGCGGGTCCTGGGCTATGGCCCCTGGCACATCGGCTCCCTTCTCCTGCGCGAGGGCCTGATCGTCACCCTGGCGGGCACCGTGCTGGGCATGCCCATAGGCTACTACCTCACCGTGGGAATCGCCTGGGCCTACAACACCGAGCTGTTCCGCCTGCCCATCGTCGCAGGCGGCAGCACCTGGATGGAGGCCCTCGCTTTGGCCCTGGCTTTCGGGCTTTTGGCCCACGTGTTCGTGCAGTGGGCCGTGCACCGCATGGCGTGGCTCGATGCGCTGAAGGCGCAGGAGTAGGACAATGCAGAGCATGAAGTGGAACATTCGTCTGGTGATCGCCGCGGTCGGTGTGGCCGCCGTGCTGATCTGGCTCGTTGCCGGTTGGTTCTCGCCGGGGACGGCCGTGGACGCGGTTCGCGCGAGAACCGGCCGGATCGCGGAGTTCGTCGACGAGCGGGCCATTACCCGGCTCCCCGAGACGTTCGTGATTGCCACGCCGAGTGCCGGCCGCATCGAGGCGATCGCCCTGGAGGAGGGCACGCCCGTGTCGGCCGGCCAGGTGGTGGCCCGGTTTGTGCCCATCGACCTGAGCCTGGCGGTCCGGGAAGCCGAGGCGGCCATCAACCGGCTCAAGGCGGCGATCCACGAGAGCGGCGATACCAGCGTGGAAGAAACCGCCCGGAAACAGGCCCTCCAGTACGTCATCTCGACCAAGGCCGCGGTGGACGCGTCGGAGGCCCGCTTGGAGGCCGGCAAGGAACGTCACAAGTATTCCGAGAAGGATCTCGACCGGGTGCGCAAGCTCGTGCTCGGCCCCAGCCGTGCCCGCTCGGAGGACGACCTCGATCGGGCGCTGTTGGACGAGGTGCAGAGCCGGGTCAACTACAAGCAGGACGGATTCATCCACGCCGCCATGCTCTCCCTCCAGGCGGCGACCGACCTGCTGCCCGTCATGGTCGGCCAGTACATCGCCCGAAAGGGCCTCAGCAAAGCCGTGCTCGAGAAACAGCTCGTCGAGGCGGAGGTGCGCCTGGAGCAGGTCCAGCTCAGCCAGGAGCGCGGGACGATGCGAAGCCCCGTCCACGGCGTGGTCCTGCACCGCTACGTGCGCGACGAAGGCTTCCTGCCGCCCGGCACCAGGCTCCTGGAGATCGGCCAAATGGAGCGCATGGAAGTGGAGGCCGACCTGCTGACCGTGGACGTCGTGGGCGTCCAGCGCAACGACCCGGTGGAGATCTACGGGCCGGCCATCGGGGTCCCGCCCGCCCGGGGAACCGTCGAGCGGATCTATCCTTCCGGGTTCGGCAAGATCAGCTCCCTGGGCGTGGAGCAGCAGCGGGTCAAGACGATCGTCCGCTTCGAGCCTGACGACCTGAAGCGCCTGCTTGCCGAGCGGAACCTCGGCGTGGGATACCGAGTCCGCGTGCGGATCGAGACCGCCCGAAAGGCCGACGCGCTGGTCGTTCCCCGCTCCGCGCTGTTTCGCGGGCCCGGCGGCCGCTGGCAGCTCTACGCCGTGCGCAACGGCCGCGCCCACGTCCAGGACGTGACCCTCGGCCTGGTGAACGACGAGTACGCCGAGATCACGAGCGGGCTGGCCCAGGGCGACCTCGTGATCCCATCGCCAGAGAGCAGCCTGGCGCACGGCCGGCGCGTGACGGCGACGATCCGCGAGGAGTCGGCGGCACCAACGACGCAATCGCCGGCGACGGGGCGGGGAAACGGGGAGTAGACGGCGGGACGAAGTCCCACCAGGGGAGCTTCCACATCCCCGCTTGCCAGGCCAGCACTCCCCGGCGATAATCAACGGCCTGAAGGTTCCACCCAACGCCGGGAAAGACACCATGTCTGCGGCCAGCGACACGCCGGTCCTCGAGCTCACCTTCTGCGACGTGGGCGGCAGCCCCTGGGAGGGCCGGGCCACGGTCCGCTTCCAGGGCGAGCCGGGCGACCCCTTCCCCGTGCGCGAAGCGCTCACCAGCCGCCAGCGCGACGACGTCCGCTGGTACGTCGAGCGGTTCATGGATTTCCCCGAGGGCGGCAACGAGACCCGGGCCAGCCAGATCGAGGACCTCCTGGCCCAACACGGCCGGGCACTCTGGGACGGCCTCCAAGGGCCCGCACTCCAGCAGTGGCTCGGGGCCGTGCAGGCCCTCGGCCGCGGCCGGCTCGAGCTCCGCGCCGCCGATCCCCGCGACGAGATCGCCTTCCGCACGCCCTGGGAGCTGATGCGGGTCGGGCTCTTAGCGGCCGGGCCCGGCACCCTGCTCCACCAGCTCAACGTCGACGTCGTCCGCCGGGTGAACGCCCCCGTGCCGCTCCTGGCATTGCCGGACACCTCGCACGGCCTGCGGGTCATCACGATCGTCTGCCGGCCCGACGACGCCGGCTTCCTCGATCCTCGTTACACCCCGGAGGCGATTTTGGAGGCCCTGGCCGATCGCCCGGAGGTCGAGGTCGATTTCTGCCGGCCCGGCACGCTGGCCGCCCTGATCGACGCGCTCCAGGCGGCGTTCGAGGCGGGCCGGCCCTATCACGTGGTCCACTTCGACGGCCACGGCGACTACCTGGCCGAGGAAGGCGGGGTGGGGATCCTTTGTTTTGAAAAACCCGACGGCACGGCCGACCCGGTCCGGGCCCAGCGGTTCGGCGACCTGATGGCCCGGTTCCGCGTGCCGCTGGTCGTGCTGGAGGCGTGCCGCACGGCGACGAAGTTCTTCGCCCAGGAGACGGTGGCCGGGGCGCTGTTGCGTCAGGGGGTGGGCACGGTGGTGGCCATGGGCCACGCCGTCCACGTCGACATGACCCGGACGCTCATGGAGGGCTTTTATGGGGCGATCGCCCGAGG
>Ga0315290_10003114_pt1 | contig 11853 bp, 11 predicted proteins | sample YL17G12_0_MG_FD_203627 | JGI IMG/M metagenome (GOLD analysis project Ga0315290, IMG submission 203627) | Sediment microbial communities from Yellowstone Lake, YNP, Wyoming, USA - YL17G12_0 | ecosystem: Environmental > Aquatic > Freshwater > Lake > Sediment | place: USA: Wyoming | collected...
ACGGTTTGTAGACCTTGGCGGGAAACCAGTGCAGGAGCAGGTTCGAGACGACGGCGTCGCCGGCCTCGCGATCGGACGCGGGGCGGAAGCTCCACAACCGCCTCTGGTGCACGCCCGGCGCCTCGGACCCGTCCTGCGCGCGTTTCTGCAGAAACTTCATGAGAGCACCTCAGGCAATCGTCAGGCGGAAGCTCTGGTCCACTTCGTCCGCCAGATCCACGATGAGCTGCCCGTCGTCGGGCGACACCGACAGGCGGTACCAGGCGAGCGGCTTCGGGGCCGGGCCCGCGACGTTGGTGCCGTCGCCTGAGTACTTCGACCCGTGGCACGGGCACATGAACCGGTGCGTGAGGCGCAGGGGCTGGCCCTGCACGGTGGTCTCCTCGGGCCGCGACAGCGCCTCGGCCCGCACCGTGCACCCGAGATGCGTGCACACCGCCGAGATCGCGTGGAACGTCTTGCCCGCGCGGAACACAAACACGCGCTCGTCGGGCAGGAACTTGAGCCCGTCGGGGAACTCCCCCGGCGGTCCCAGCTTCACGGTGGTGGGCGCGTCGTAGGTGACGTTGGGCACGAGCGATCGGAGCGACGCCCCTGCCTGCGCGGCGATGGCGACGATGCCGGCGCCGGTACCGAGCTTGAAGAGAAAGTCGCGCCGGTCTGTGCGATTGGGATCCTGTGAGTCGCTCATAGCATGTCCGCTCAGGAAAAATGCGCCGGGCCTACTCCGCCCGCGCCCCCGAAGGCGCGAACCGTTCCGTGATTGTGAACTTCTCCATCGTCATCGCGTCGGTCGGACAGCGTGTGGCGCACAGCCCGCACCGGATGCACCGCTCGTCGTCTTTGATCATCGCGGCGAGCGGCAGGCCGCGCGCGCTGGTCCTGGCCGCAAGCGTGTCGCGCGAGGCGCCGTCGAGATCGAGGGCGTCGAACGGCACGATGGCCAGGCAGTGCTCGGGGCAGATGTCGACGCAGCGGTTGCAGAGCACGCAGCGCTCGGGGTCGTAGATCGTCTGGACGTGGCAGACCAGGCAGCGGGCCGCCTGCTCCCACGCGTCGCCCGGCGCGTACCCCGTCTCGACTTCGGCAATCCCCGTGCGCCGCCCAACATCGAGCGTGGGCGGTGCCTTGCGGTCCATCTGCTCGAAGCCGGCAATCATGCGGTAGCGCGGCGTGGGGATCTTCTCGATCTCGAGGTGTCGCACGACTCCCGTGCCGCCGCCGGCGAACGCCTCGTGGATCGATCGCGCCGCCCGCTTGCCATTGGCGACGGCGTCTATGAGGTTGCGTGGGCCGAAGGCGACGTCACCGCCCGCGTAGACGGCCGCCGCGGAGGTGGCCATCGTTGCCGGGTCGATCCGGATTGTGCCGCCCGGCGTGAGCGCGACGCCGTCGGCCGGCTTCAGGAACGACAGGTTGGGACGCTGGCCGATCGCCAGGATGCACGTGTCGGCCTCGAGCGTGATCACATCGTCGGAGTCGTACTCGGGGGCGAAGCGGCCGCTGGCGTCGAAGACCGAGCGCACGGCCCGCAGCTGGATTGACGCCAGGCGCGCGCTGCCGTCGAAGCGAAGCGGGCCGCGCCTGGTGACGAAGCGGATGCCTTCCTTGCGCGCCTCCTCGAACTCCTCGTGGCCCTGGGTGGTGCGCAGCACCGGCATTTCGTCGAAGTTCTCGAGCGAGACAATCGTGATGTCGCGGGCGCCAGCGCGCATGGCCGTGCGGGCCGAATCGAGCGCTTCCTTGACGCGTGCGTCGGCCGCCGCCTCGAGGCCGGCCAGTTCGGTCGCGTCGCTGCCCTCGCGCAGCGCGGTGCGGGCCGCGTCGAACGCCACGAAGCCGCCGCCCACCACCACGACCTTGCGGCCGAGGGTGACGCGGTAGCCGTGGTTCACGTTGAGCAGGTAGTCGACCGCCTTGATGACGCCATCGAGCTCGACGCCCGGCACCTGAAGGTCGCGGCCCTCGGACACGCCGACCGCAAGGAACACCGCTTCGTAGCCCTGGCTCTTCAGTTCGGCGAGGCCGAATTCGGCGGTGAGCGGCGTACGCAGCCGCAGGTCGATGCCGAGCGACTGGATCTTGTCGATCTCGGCGCGGATGAGCGTGCGCGGCAGGCGGTACTCAGGGATGCCGAAGCGGATCATCCCGCCCGGCTCCTCGGCGCCTTCGAACACCGTCACTGCGTAGCCCAGCAGCGCGAGGTCGTGCGCGGCAGACATGCCGGCCGGGCCGGCGCCAATGACAGCGACCTTGCGCTTCGTGCCCGCGCCAGCCGCGGCGGCCGGCTGGAACGCCGCCACCGGCAAATGGCCCGTGTAGCGATTGCCTTCGCCGACCAGCGTCGTCCTTAGGGAATCCTGGGTGTCGGGGAGCGTCGATTCGACGCCGTATTGTTCGGTGACGTGGCGCTTCAGCGCGCGGATGGAAATGGGGCCGTCGATCGAGCCGCGGCGGCAGGCGTCTTCACACGGAGCGGCGCAGACGCGGCCGCAGACCGAGGCGAACGGGTTCGGCGCGCGCGCCACGAGAAACGCGTCCTGGTTGCGGCCCTCCGCGATCAACTGCACATAGCGGCCCGCGTCGGTCGAGACCGGGCAGCCCGCCTGGCATTTGACTTGTGCTTTCCAGTGTTCGAGATCGGGAAGCCTGATGCGGATCGCCATGTCCTTCCCCTTCGCCGATAGCATCACTCCGCTGGGGGCTCGGGACTATGACGCCGGTCATAAGGCTCGAATCGCGGCCGCGTCGGAGATTCTAACCCCAGAGGACCTTCGCCGCACATCTTTCGGCCAGGAATGTCAGCCAGGAAGCGCGCTCTCCGCATCAGACAGCTCGAGCAGCGCGGGCGTGCTGCGCTCGACGCTGGACTGGAGTTGGGTGGCGTAGTTCTGCGTTGCCATCATTCGTGGTCGCCGTCGATCTCACGTGTAACTGGCCCGAGGCGGTCCGGTCCCGTCTTCTCCACCCGTGCGGCAGCTCGTTCAGCGCTTCGGAATCGGCGGCGGACCGGCCGGCAGAAACCCCTGGTAAGGTTTGCCTTCCACCTTGGCGGCAAACTCCTTCCGGATCTCGGCCCGCTTGGCCGGGTCGGTGTACAAGTCGATCATCGTCGAGGCAAGCGCCTTGGCGGCGTAGGTCATGCCCGTGTGGCCGATCGACATGCCGCCGCACGCGACCACCGGCCACGCGTGCCACGGGGAGTCCTTGGGCGCGGTTGTGATAGTGAGCTGGAGGGTCGGCACGTTCCAGCTCACGTCTGCCACGTCGGTCGATCCGCCTGCTGGGGGACCCGGCTCGGCGACGAACGGCTTGATGGTGTCGTCCAGGCCGGCCTGTTCGGTCCCGGTGGCTTTCTGAAGCTCGCGGGCGAACGCCTGCTCGGCGGGCGTGAACTTCGGCGGCCCAAGCCACTTGAGGTTGTCGAAGACCAGGCGCTGGCCGGCCATGTTGACGAGCATATTGTAATCACCGCTCTGCACGGTCAGCTTCGCCTCGACGTCGGCCGCGAGCGCCGATCCGGCGACGATCTTCCGGATCCGCGTCATCACGTCCTCGACACCGTCACGGTCCACGTCGCGGACCCAGCACCAGAGCTTCGCGTAGGCGGGAACGACGTTAGGCACCTGGCCGCCGTCGACGATGGAGTAATGGATCCGGACGGTCGGCTTCACGTGCTCGCGCAGGTAGTTGACCGAGTGCGTGAAGATCTCCAGGCCGTCGACGGCGCTGCGGCCGTTCCACGGATCGAAAGCCGCGTGCGCCGTCTTGCCGCGAAACTCGACGATGAAGTCGACCATCGCCTGGCTGCTCTTCGTGTCGGCGTCGTTCTTGTCGCCGGGGTGCCACGAGACGACGATGTCCACATCCTGGAAGAGCCCGGCGCGCAGCATGTAGAGCTTGCCGCCCACGTTTTCCTCGGCTGGCGTGCCGTAGAAGCGGATGGTGCCGGCGATCTTTCCGGCCGCGATCTGTTCCTTGATCGCCACGGCGGCCCCGAGGGCTCCGACGCCGAGGAGGTTGTGGCCGCATCCGTGGCCGGCTGCCCCGGCTTCGAGCGGCGAGATCGTCGACTCGGCCTTCTGCGACAGTCCCGGCAGCGCATCGTACTCGCCGAGAATGCCGATGACGGGGGCGCCTTGACCGTACTCCGCGACGAAGGCGGTGGGCATCTCGGCGACGCCGCGGCGGACCCGGAATCCTTGCGCCGCCGCGTAAGACGCGAGGGCTTCGGCCGATTTCGTTTCCAGGAGCGCCGGCTCGGCATACGCCCAGACCTGGTCGCTCAGGCGAGCCAGTTCTGCGCCGTGCGCATCGATCGAGGCGGCGGCGGCGGTCTTCTGGGCCACTGGCGGGGTCTGGGTCTGGGCCAGCGCAATCGACACGAATGCGACCGAGCAGAGTCCGGTCAAGACGCGGTGCAGCATACGGCGAACCTCCAGTAGTCCGGGAACGGGGGAAAGGCCAGGGCCGATGTTCGCGACGGTCTGGAGAGTATACCGGAACTGAGCGGATCAACGCGATTCGGCGTCTCGCGCCACACACCGCGCCCGAGGTGGAACGCCGCGGCAACAGGTCTCGGGCGACGTTCCTACCGGCTTGCCGCCATCGGGTTGTTCCACGTGAGGCCAGGGAACTTCGCAAAATCGCCGTCGGTCGAGCAGAGGGTGAGGCCGTGCTCGATCGCCAGAGCCGCCAGGCGCGCGTCTGGCACGAGCCGGCTGGTCATCCACGAGTGGGCGAGAAGGGCACCGAGGGTCTCGGCGTGCTGAGGACCTGGCTCCGGGATCCACACCGGTGCGCAGGCGATCCACTCCTCGACCTGGCGCCAGGCCTCGCCCGGCGTCACAGCGTGACGAACGACAACAGGGTTACTGGCGAGACGCACGAACGCGAGCAGGGACGGCCACGGCAGCGCTACGCGGGCCAATCCGTTCAGTTGCTCGTCAAGCCAGACCCGGGCACGCTGATGCTCTGGGGCCGCGTGATTGGCGGCGTAGAGCAGGAGATTGGCGTCGACAAGGATCACCGGTGGTCCTCGCCGTCAACCCGCGACAGTACTTCTTCGACATTGTCCAGGCTGCCCACCAGGCTCGGCCCGAGGTTGAATCCGGTGGTCCGGAACCGTTTACGAACAGGCCGGGGCCGGTCCATCGCCTCCAGCCCGCCTCGAAGCGCCTCGTTAACGAGCCATTTGAACGGCCGGCGCTGTTTCTTGACCGCCGTCTTCAGCCTGGCCGCCACATCGTCGTCCAGCGTGAGGGTCGTCCGCATGACGTGATGCTAATCCTATGATGTTGTGATGTCACGCTTGTGATGTGTTAACCATCACACGCACGGCTGCCGCCTAATCAACCGTGTGAATCCGAGGGTTGCGGCCTGACGTCGAGTTAATCACTCCCGGAGTGATTGACTCCTGTCTCGGTCGGGATCTCCGATCGCGCGGGATCACGCAGACTCTCAAGATACAATGGCCCGACATCAGTTCATGTATCCCCGAAAGGCGTCTGACCAGATCGTGCGAAGGCTCGTCGTTGGCTCGGTGCTCACCGCAACGGCGCTCCTGACGTCGTGGGGCGCCGAGTCTCGACCATCACTCCTGCTGCAGCCGCTGCCGCCTCTGCAGCCGTTCCTGGCCGAGGCGCGCGCGCGCCTGGTCAGCGACCAGCTGTTGCAAGTCCACTACACGTTCGAGGAGCGGCACACGCACTATGACCACGATGCTGCCGGAAACGCCACCCAGACGTTCGAGCAGCTCATCGAAGCGTATCCCGCACTCGAAGAAGACCTCGACTACCGGCGCGTCGTCTCTGTCAACGGCAAGAGTGTGCCGGCCAGGGACCTGGAGAAGCGTGACCGCGAGCACGCGAAGAGGGTCCAGGATTGGGAGGCCAGGATCCGGCGCGACGGATCGAACCCGGCCGACAGGCTCCGTCAGCGAGAAGAGATCGCCCACGCCAAGGAGCGAGCCCTCATCGACGAGTTGATCCTGCTCTACGACATTCGGATGCTCGACCGCGAGGTGATCGGCGGCCGGCCGGCCATTGCCTTCTCGCTTGCGCCGCGCCCGGGGTACGCGCCGAAACATCCCGATGTGCGGCTTGCCAGGCACTTCGGCGGCCGAGCGTGGCTCGACGAGGCAGAGCATCAGCTCCTCCGCCTCGAGATGGAAGCTTTGGAGGACGTGTCGCTGGCGGCGGGTTTCGTGGCCAAGCTCAGCAAGGGCAGCCGGATGGTGATGGAACGGAGGCGGTTCGAGGATGGAACCTGGCTGCCGGTGCGCACGCACTACGCGGCCAGCGCACGGGTGTTGCTCGTCAAGCGGATCGAACTCGACCAGGTCAGCGAATGCCGAAACTACAAACCGCAGCCCATCGACAGGATTCCAGTCGTCGGTGGAGTGCCGACTATCCGCTGAGAAACGCTTTCAGGGACGTCGTGCCGGATGCGTCGCGCCGGCGATGGCGGCTCCGGATCTCGTCAATGTTCGAGCGTCGTTCAAGCGTCGAACGGCGTCTTTTCGGTGCGCTTCGACGATAATTGGCGGTGCGTTCCGTCTTGCCCGACACCCCGAAAGGATCTGTTGTGACCATCCGCCGTTTCCTCGTCCTCGCCGGCCTGGTTGTGAGCGTGCCTCTTTCAGCCGGCCAACTCCCGCCGGCCGATCAGCAGGTCCTCAAGTCGATCGACCAGCGCCGTGACGCTGCTATCGACCTGCTCGCACGTTCGGTCAACATCCAGAGCGCCACGGAGAACCACGAGGGTGTGAAGCGGGTGGCCGATGTGTACGCCGCGGAGTTGGCGTCTCTCGGCTTCGAGACGACGTGGGTGGATCAGAAGGCGGTCGGGCGTGCGGGCCATCTGGTGGCCGAGCACCGGGGAACCCAGGGCACCCGGGTTCTGCTGATTGGCCACCTCGACACCGTGCTTCAGGGTGAACCGTTCCGGCGCGATGGCCGGCGCGGCTATGGCAGCGGCTCGTCCGACATGAAGTCCGGCAACGTGATCATCATCGAGGCGCTCCGCGCCCTTCATGCCGCCGGCCGCCTCACCGACCGCCAGGTGATCGTGGTGCTCACCGGCGACGAAGAGGACACGGGCAGGCCGTACGAGCAGAGCCGGGCGGCGCTGGTTGAGGCGGCCACGCGCAGCGACGTCGCGCTGGCCTTCGAGGGCTACGAGCCCGGCACGGCGGTCGTGGGCCGCCGCGGGTTCAGCTCGTGGCGACTCGAAGTGACGGGGTCTCAGGGGCACTCCTCCACGATCTTCGGCGACGACCGCGGCAGCGGCGCGATCTTCGAAGCCGCGCGCATCCTCAACGCCTTTCAGGCGGAACTCCGGGAGCCGTATCTCACCTACAACCCGAGCGTGGTGGTCGGCGGCACCGACGTCAAGTACGACGCGGCGACCTTCACGGGCACGGCGACGGGCAAGAACAACGTGGTGCCCCGGTCGGTCGTCGTCTCGGGCGACATGCGCTTTCTGTCGCGCGATCAACTGGAGCGGGCCCGCGGGAAGATGCGATCGATCGTCGCAGCGAACCTGCCAAAGACATCGGCCACGATCACGTTCGAGGATGGCATGCCGTCGATGGAGCCGACCGACGGCAATCGCGCGCTGCTCGCCACGCTCGATCAGGTGTCGCGCGATCTCGGCACCGGCCCCATCGTCATCCACGATCCGTCCAAGCGCGGTGCGGGCGATATTTCGTTTGTGGCCACGCTGGTGTCTGGACTCGATGGCCTCGGCGGATTGGGCGCACAGGAACACGCCCCTGGCGAGTACACCGACCTGGAGGAGATGACGGTGCTCACCAAGCGCGCGGCACTGCTGCTTAATCGGGTCCTGTGGGCGCCTCGGCCTGCCGCGCGGCAGCAATGACGCTGGCGTCAGCGCGTCGAAGAGGTCCTGGCCCTCCTATCGACCTCTCTGCTCCAGCAAACACTCCAATGCGCGGGACACCAGCGTCCGTCTTCGAACCGACTCGATCCGTTCGACGATCGCGCGGGCCGCACGGACGCTGAAGCCTTTCGGGAACTGCAGTTCAGGGAGGGCGCGAAACAACCTGGACCGGGCTGGCGTGAGGTAGAGGAAATCGATCAGCGCCTTCTCCGGCGTGGCGAGGCGACCACCGGAGCGGCCGGCGTCCTCGAAGCCGAAGAAGAACGCCGGCTTGACGTGATGAACCGACACGGTGCCGAGCGGCGTGGTGAACCGCCGCGTCCGCGCCAGCGAGACGGCGTAGGTCACGGCGGGCATCTGCGAAATGGCCCCGTGGAGGTAGAGCGCACTCTGGAGCGAGACGTAGGCCGGAAACGGACACGTCAGGTATTCGGGGAGTGCGAGCGGATCGACGCGGTTCGGCAGCGCCCAGACGCCGCGCCTCAGGCGAATCATCTGGCCGGACGCGGCCAGGCGCGCCAGCATGACACTGGCGTGGCCGTTCGCGACTCGCAGACGGGCGGCGACGTCGCTCGTGGTGAACACGATCGCGTCCATCGATGCGATCGCCGAAAGCGCGTCCACAAGTGTCACGGCCGGCCTGCCCGTAAGGCTTCGACCACTTCCAGCACGATGGTCTCCCAAACCGACGATGAGTCGTACTGCGGCTGGTCGTCGGGTGGAAGGTACGCGAGGACCTGGCTCTTGAACATGCCAAAGTCGATTGTCATCGCATTGGCACTCGCCCGCTCGGTGACCCTGGGTTGGAGTTCGTCCACCACACCCGCTGCTCCACTGATTGCCAGCAGGTGGTGCAGGTCGAACACGTCGCGCGCCTGTATTTCGCGACGCCCCGCGAGCGCACCGATCTTCTGCCGGAACGCCGCGGCCGCATCGTAATGACTCACCATCAGCGGCGGCAACTGGTACGCGCGCGCGATATTCGCATCGACGCTGCCATACACGACCCCCTCGTCCAGGCCGCGGTGCGAGAACTCGATCTTCGTCGGGAGCGGGATCGCGGCGCCCTCGACGTGGAGTCCGAGTTTCCATCGTTGGGTCGTATCCGTCTGCTTGTGCTCGGTTACGTGGTCGATGCGCATGGCTCTGGCCTCGAGGATCTGGGCGAACGGCCGCGAGGCGAGAATGTCCCTCACCTTGTCCCGGAAGACATGGGTCTCGACGTCTCCCAGGTCGAGGTCCATATCCTCGGAGTAGCGGATGCTCCGGTGGAAGAAGCGCAGGTTGCAGCCGCCCTTGACGACGAACAGCTTCTTGTCGACACGCCGGCTAAGTTGGGAGAGAAAGAGGAGATGAAACTGTTCGACGAATCGAATGGGTGTGAAGGCGTCCATGTCGGCTCGGGATGTACCACCGGTTTCAAGATCCGTTCTCGCCGCCGCACAACTGGCAGTTCACGCAGGTCTTGAAACCGTCATTATTAATACCTGTTATCAACACATATGTCAATTACGAGTATTACAATCCGACCAGGTCAATCCTCAACGCGCGGGAGCGCGTTCCTGCCCGAGGATGATCAATCGCACGTCTGGCGGCAGGGATCGATAGAGCGACGCGCCATCTTTCGGATTCAACACGATGCGCACCCGGACCGCGTCGCGATCCGTACCCGATGTGGCGGCGATCGCATCGTGCCACTTCGCGCTCCACCAGGCGCGCAGGCGCGCCAGCCGCCCCGCCTGGGCGTCGGCATCGAGCGGGCGCACCTCGATGGACCGTCCCTCGTCGAATCGCACCTGGTACCGCGACGGCACCGGGTACAGCTCCTCTGGCGTCGGAGGCACAGGCGGAGCCTCCGGTTCGGCGGTGCCCTTGCCGGGCGGCGCGGCCTCGATCACGAGCCGATCGATCAGGCGCGGCGGATCGAGTTCACCGTGCGACCAGATGGCGTCCTGCCACGGCTGCGGATCGCGCCGTGCAATCCACGCAACCCGCGGCTGGCCCACCTGCAGCCCGATGACGGGATACCGCTGGAGTTCCGCACCGCGCAGCATCAGGGTGATGTCCGAGGCGCCGGGATCGAGCACGAGGTAGAACGCCTTGCTCCCGGCCAGCTCGACCTGCCGCTGCAGCAGACGGTTGACGCGCTGGAGCCGCGCCACCCGGGCCTGGATGTCCAACGGCTGCGGGCTGGCCTGGTCCTTCGCGCACGCCGTCGCCGCAAGGCCCGCCGCTCCCGCGACAATCGCCGCCAGACAGAATCGCGCGAACGGGTGGTGGTTCGTCATCACGTGTCAGTAGATGTAGATGCGCATGCCAATCCGCGCGTTCGCCCACACTTTTCGCAGGTCGTCACGGCCGACGCGGATGCAGCCGTGCGACACGGCCCGGCCCAGCAGGCGCTCGTAAAGCGTCCCGTGGATCAGGAATCCGTTGCCGAAATACAGGCCGTACTCGCCAAGCGATCCCGACTCGAGACGGTCCGCCGGGTTCTTCGGGATCGGCTCGCTGTCTTCCACGAAGGCCCAGTCGGGCTTCGCCCACACAGGATTGCGCAGCAGCGACAGGACCTCGAACTGCCCGCGGGGCGAGTCGAACACCCATTCGCGCTTCTTGCCGATGGTCTCCTTGAGCACCATCCCCGATCCGGCCGAGCACTTCGCCTCGAGCAGCGTGGCGTCATCGCGCTTCAGGTACAGCCGGTTCTGGGTCTGGTCGATGACGATGTAGACGCCTCGAGGGGCGGTGGCACGAAGTGCCGCGGCCAACTCGCGACTCCGCCGATCGAGGCGCGCGGCAAGCTGTTTCAATTCCGCGTCGCCGGCCGGGATCTTCTCCGAGATGGCCGCCGGGCTGTCGATGTATGGCTGGTAGCGATAGCCAGTGCCTGCCCACGCAAAGCCGACAACGATCGCTGCCACCGCGACGCCCGTACGCCGGCCGAAGGGGACCAGGCCGAGGCGGCGCGCGGCCCGCGCGAACGACATCGCCCGCGGGCGCGCAGCGGCCAGACCCGGCTCAGGGCCTGCGGTTGGTGGCGTCGCGCGCATGCCGGTTGGCGAACTCGGCGATGGGTCCATAGGTGTCGCTCCCGACGATGGTCACCGGCGTGCCCACGATCACGCGGCCGAACAGGTGATCGATGTCCGGGTTGGTCACGGCCACGCAGCCGTTGGTCCAGTCGTAGTCACGGCCGCCCGCGCCATGAATCTCGATCAGCCCGCCAATCCGGGCCGACGCGGGAATCTCGCCGCGGCCGCGCCCGCGGGCAAACGCCGCACGATTCTCGGCGTTGGGATAGTTGATGAGCAACGCCTTGTAGTAGTCGGACGAGAGGTGGTCCATGCGCGCCACGATGCGGTACCGTCCCTCTGGCGTGGCCCCGTCCCCCTCCTGAAGTTTGTCGGCGACCCAGTTGAACCCGAGTTCGACGTCGTAGGTCTTCACCGGTTCGCCTCCGACATAGAGCGTCATCAGATGCGCGTCCTTCACGACGACGATGGCCGCGCGATTCTCGCGCCGCGACCAACTGATGGTCTCGCTCTTCCAGCGCTGCCATCGGGCGATGATAGTGGCATCGGCATACCGCGCGGCGACACCGGCCGCGTGGTCGCTCACCTGCCCGGCCAGCGATTCGGCATCCCGCGCGCGCGCCTCGGCGGTCTCGATCGCGCCGGCGCGCTGGTACGCACGCGCCTGGTCGAGCGCCGAGCGCGCCGCGGCCAGCAGCGATCGGCCGGGCCCAAGGTGAATCGTGGCCGCCACAGCCTCGCCGGCCGCGACGGCCGCCTGCGCTTTGTCAATCTGCGCGATCGCCAAGCGAGTCGCATCGAGACAGCGGCTGCGCGCGAGCGTTGCCGCGGCACGGGCTGCGCGTTCGGCGGCAGACCACGCGTCCACCACCGTCGTCTCGTCCGGGATCGGCCAGGCGCGCACTTGCTCGATCCGGTG
>Ga0315290_10003115_pt1 | contig 11849 bp, 20 predicted proteins | sample YL17G12_0_MG_FD_203627 | JGI IMG/M metagenome (GOLD analysis project Ga0315290, IMG submission 203627) | Sediment microbial communities from Yellowstone Lake, YNP, Wyoming, USA - YL17G12_0 | ecosystem: Environmental > Aquatic > Freshwater > Lake > Sediment | place: USA: Wyoming | collected...
CCGCCCAAACTTAAACCTGTGTTGGCTTCTCCTACACCTGAGAGAGCAACGTCGTCAACATCATCTCGTAGATTAATTGTAACACTGTCTCTATTGATGCCCGTATTCTGAGTAAGATAGAACTCAGGACCGAAATTAAAGACATTTAATCCACGAAACTTAGCTAGATTATTAGACTGCTTGGCTGTAATTCCATAGAACCCAGGGCCTATGTCTTTAAGTCTAGCGGCATCTGTGCCAGCAGTCGGGGTACCTAAATTAGTTAACTTAAAATTACCCATGCTTTCATTAGCAGTGAAATCACGACGGCCGTCAATATGAATATATTGAGTGTGGTCATCTGCTGGAGCAATTAGCCCTGACAGGGCATTGTGGGCTGATACTCCAGAGCCGCCGCCAGAAGAAACCAAGTTCACTAGTGGTTTGCCAACAGAGTCTTTACTTAGATAGAATTCAGCTTTACTGAACGTTAAAGTATCAGATGTATAATTAGGTAAAGTACCGTCTTTAAATGTGATGCCGGAAATACCAGAGCCGCCACCAGTAGAGCTTACATAGAAATTACCAACAACCTCGCCGGAAGAGCCGATAGTAATTCGATCCGTCCAAGATGGAACACCTGTATTCCCGGTGTTTTCTTGAATCCTAAACGTGTCTCTAACCTTATCCCAGAAGATTCGGTATTTATTATGGAAATCTTGCTCACCTATTTCAAAAGCAGCTACAGCCGCATTTTTCACTTCAGTATAAGAAGAATCAAGACCGGCAGCCCGAACAATAGGATTAAGAGACTCTGCATTTGAACGAGACTCGTTCAATTGATGAGAGAAGGCTTTCCCATACTTCGGCCAGGGCGCGTAGAATTCTGATTGGAGTGTTGTTTCCGGGAAGCCTGACATTTATATTCCTTATGTTAGGTAGAAGCTGGAAACAGGTATAGACTGAATATAGAACTCCCCATGTATAATTCCTTGAACATAAAATAAATCTACGATAGGAGGAGAGAACGTGATCCACTGCGCAAACCCATCTTGGATGTCTTGAGGAAGCTCATCCATATCTTCAGGGTTGACTTTCAGTTCTTCTACGTTTTGGGTGCTTATGAGACTTCCATTACCGTCATAAGCTAACGGCAATAACCAGGATTGCTGTTTAGGTATATTAAACTGAGGGACGAACCACGACCCTAAATAAAAACCTCCTGAAATCTGAGACATTCATTAAGTGCCGGTGTTACTGTGGTATATTATACATTCACCGCCGCTTGGGACTGTTACCTTAAGCCCAGCATCAGCCAACCAGGCTATAGACGATGAGATGGCCGAGGCGCCGCCCGCCGCTAGAGTTATGTTGAACAGAGCGGTTCCAGCGGTATTTAAAAAGTTAAATGTGCCCGCGCCTGATAATATCATACCATGAATCCTAACAAATTCACCGCTTGCAATTACCTGAGTAGTCAATGACAGACATCGAGTGAATCTAGGAGCAAATGCTTGTGTTGACATTATTCTTGTTCCTTTTCCGCGACAGGCGCGTTTTTCTTATATAAATCAGATAGCCATCCCGTAAATTCAAGGAAAGCTAATACTTCCTCTTGAGTGCAAGAAGTCTCTACTCGGTAGATAGGAGGAAGGACTTGACCTAGAACTAGGTTCAAAAGTTCTTCCTCTCCTTCTTTATTACCGATCTTTTCAATTAAATCAACTATCTTTTGCTTGCCAAACCCAACTAATATGAGATTGTCCATGTAATTCCCCTCATTTAATTATCTGATTTTTCGCTTGACAAAGCCAATTTTTTAACAGATAATTGGGGTGTAAGTGGAGGATAAAAATGGATAATAGTCTTAAGCGTCCTGGGACTCGTAGGACGTATGATTCACTGTTCAATAAGTGGGTTCTTCCTATCACGGAGACAGGTCCCATAGATGAAGCTGGGTTCTATATTTGTGTAAACTATTGGAAGAATAATTCAAAGCTGGCTCCTAGAACAATTAAAATACTCATCCGTCTGATGTGTAATGAAGTAAAGCTTAAGTATGGGGTTGATCTGCCTAGGGTAGAGACAACTAAACAGATAATGCGGAACTTGCAAGAGCCTGAAATTAAAGCACTATCCAAGGATAATGTTAGTCGCCTTGTAGAAGCGTGTAGAAATACTGAATTGTTCACGCCAGTAATTATTGCACTCCATACTGGGATGCGACGTGGGGAAGTGTTTGGGTTGCGTTGGGGAGAGGTGGACATTTTAAAGAGAGAAATTCACGTAAACCGATCCTATGCCGGTCCTACTAAGAGTGGGAAGTCCAGGGTCGTGCCGATTTCTTCAACTTTAGAGAAAGAATTACTTGCTATTTTCCCCATGAAAGCAGATAATTCCTCTAAGAGTCTTGTAATCGCTAGAAATTTCGACCCGAATCCGGGGCTGCAAGGCGCATGTCGTAGGATTGGAATTGAGCCTATCAACTTCCATGCTCTGAGACATACCTTCGCTACGTTGGCTCTAGAGGCCGGGCGAAGTCCTAGGAAGGTTCAGCAGGTCTTGGGGCACACCGCCCTAAGCACCACCCTAAATTGTTACTGGTCTGTTACACAGGAGAAAATGGACGTGGAGTTTATGGCATGAGAGTAATAGTTGAAGATGATCCTTGTGAGCACTGCTGCACAGAGGCTGGAAGTAAAATGTACAATGGCCTATTTGTTTGTCATAAATGTGACAAGAGCTTGAAGAAGCTGTCTCGTAAGCAAGAACACAAGAAGCTAAAGCAGAAGGAAAGAGAAAATGAAGACTATTGACTTTGATCAAAAGATACGGGAGGTTGCAAGTGATCTGGTGGTGGTAGTACCTAAGTCGGCTATGCCAGTTAAAAGTTATGCTGTAAATGAATCTTGCCTCAAGACAGCATTAAAAATCATTGCAGACGAACTACTCAAGGACCCGGTTATTAAGTCTATGATGGACTTACGAAACAATCCTACTCCTAGTAACCAAGAAATTTTTTTAAGTAATGTTAAGGAAAATATAGACTATCCTACAAAAGTAAGATTTCAGGAACTCCTGAATGGTGTGTTCATTTATAAGGAGGCTACAGATGTCACAACTTCGACCGTTTGAAAGTGTAGTATTTCAACTTTTTCTAGACCTGCTTAGGGCTTCTGGTCATGCCATGAACCAGAATCAAATTGAAACACTGCGGGCTTCCTCTTTCCGATTCGCCGAAATTTTTAAGGCAGAGGCTAAAGTAGCCTGCCTGGAGTATCTCAAGGAGTTTCAGGAAAATGTAAAGGCGTCTATGGATGAGCTAGAAGCTAAGATAAGCCAAGTCAGTGTTAAGAAGCCGAAGGTAAGTGAGGCGAAGGATCTAACTGAAATGTTAAATAAAGTGGATAATGAGAATTCACTTGACAAAGGTAAAAAAATAGCAGATAATTAAATAGGAGAACAATAAATAGATGGATAAAAGACTACTAAAGAAACTACAAAATGTAGCCGATCAAGTTATTTCCGCTTATGACAACAATCAGAGCCTTGCCGAAATTGGCAAGCTCTATGGTTGTAGTCCATCTACAGTTGCTTCACTACTAAAAGCTAACAACGTGACCCGTAGACGTAAGGGTCCTAGAGGTAAATAAATGGCGTTTGTAAATAAACTGGTTAACCCTACCCCATGGAAAGTAAAGATTCCTTATGATAGAGGAACCTTTCTTGTCATCGAGGCAGACGGAGAATACGAGTTCGCTAATGCTGACATGCAGCGGGACTTTGAGCCGGGCCAGCCTGGATCAGAAGAGATCCGTAAGTTGATTGATAGCAATGGTGTCTTCCTTCTAAACCCTGATCTTTCATATGATCTACAAGCTCTACGAGCCCTACAGGCCACATATAAATACAAGAAGTCTCTACGGGACGAGATGATCCAGCGCCTACGAGACGGACGAATTGCCACAGGTCGGGCCATTGACGACGGCACTCTTGAAGAGGCTGTTGAGTCTGCTGGATACGGCGTCAAGCTAAACATTCGAACCGGTATCCCCGGTGTTCAAGGTCAACTTGACGCGATCCAGAAGCGAATCAAGTTCTTGGAGAAAGCTGTTGAGACTGATCCGACACGAGGTTATGTAAAGGAACAGCTTGATCCTACACGGACTTGCTTCGTCACTAACCCGCCTCGTCAGTTCAGTTCAAAGACTGGACTATTGATGTTCCTTGAAGAGAATCCTACTATCAAGGCACAACATGATAAGTATCTAAAGGCACAAAATGGGTAAATCAATTACAAAGAATGGATTCACTGTTGAGATCCTACCTAAGATGCTGTCTATCCAGACCCTTAAGTTCTCGCCATCAGAATCTGTATCTTTGGCAAGCGCACTAGGATGGGCCGGCAGGATGGCACCACAAAAGGTTCTACCTCCAACTGTAAGTAGTGGAACATTTGTAGTTACATTTAATGAAGACGGTAATCATAGTGTCTCACGGGAAGGAACTAAAGGCAATATCTATTTCACCTTCCAACAAGTTGATGGGCTGGTAGAGATAGTTAATATGGGCCTTGAAGCCCATAAGACCTTGATGGAAGTTAACCGAGCTGAGCGGTTGCGTGGGCGAGGCCGGACAGGATCACCGGGCCAGAACAGTCCAGACATTATCGACGGTCGAGGTTAATTGTCGGAGGGCTACCCCTCCTTCACTTAACATAGTCTTAGAAGTCTTTAGATTCTTTTCGAACGAAGCTGCCCGATCCGGTGTGCTGACGAAACTAGGGTCCATAGCCCAATAGACCTCATCCATCCCAGTATTCACTAATAGCCTCGAACAATTAGCACACGGCAGTGCCGTAATGTAAGCAACGCAGCCTTTGAGTGGTGTACCCATTCGGGCTGCGTTTGCTATTGCATTCTCTTCTGCATGGGCATACCAAGAATACTTATCCTTAGTTCTGTCATGCCGTTCTGGGTACGGTATCGGACTATCAGTACAGCCACGAGGCAATCCATTGTAGCCTGTAGACCTAATCTCATGGTCCGGGCCAATGATAATGCAACCCACCTTCGTATGAAGGTCCTTTGACTTGGTTCGAACCCAATGGGCTCCAGTCATGTAATAATCATTCCAGTCCATTGTTTATTCCTTAATCTTCGTTATTGCTTTCTTTAATTTCTCTTTATCTATAAAATCTAACTTACTAGCTAGGTATTCAAAATCAAGCGCATATCTAGGGTATTTTACTATAATAGGCGATACATCAAACTCAGCACATTCTAATAAAAACTTGTGGTACGATGCGAGTATGTCTTTTCTAGTTTTTTCTTTATATTTAATTATTTTTTCTTCTGTATCAACAAGAAGTTTGTAATCTTGAAACCCGTTATAATACGAAGGTGTTCTTTTTGATTGAAAACTTACTAAGCTATCTAAAATTTCATTAATCTCTCTAACACAAAAAATTATTTTTTTAGGTTTCCAATTATTTTTAATAGCATAAAAAAGTATACTTCTTCCATTTAAAGTAGGTTGTTTAATTGCTTCTGGATGGATTATATCTTGTCTAAGAAACCAATCACTTATATATTCAAGTCCACCTTTTTTCTCAACCTTATATTCAAATATTGTATCATTAGAAAAACCTGTATCGAATCCGCAATAATGGATAAGCTCAAGCATCAAAGTCGTCCCGGATCTAGGATAGCCGCCTATAAGTATCATTTACCACCCTGATCGAATCACAGAAACCACTTTTTCGGCGTCTTCAAGTGACATCCGGGTATGCAAAGGAAGTACAAGATACTTGCTTTCAATTGCATCCATGTTGGGAAAGAACCCATTACAACCACGGAAAATTGAATATCGGTCATTACGGTAATGGACCTGACCAGATTCGATGCGGTGTTCCCGGAGTTTATATTGTAGTCTTACTCGGTCTTCCGCAACAACCGTACATAGCCATGCAGCGTGCTCTCTGTCTGTGTAGCCTCCACCAATAAACTTAATCCCGGCCACATCAACCAACCCTTTTTCATAAACGGAAAATAAACTCTTCCGATGCTGCTTTGTGGCTTCCCACTCCTCAAGACCAGCAAGCCCCATAACAGCACCAATATCAGTCATCTGGTACTTATAGCCAACCTCTCGAATATCGTTTTCCCAGATTGCCTGATGCTTGCTCTCTCGATCAATACCAAACCATCGAATTCGTTTTGCTTTCGGAAGCAAAGACGAGTCCTTCATCACAAGCATCCCACCATCGCCTGTGGTGATATGCTTAACAGCCTGAAAAGAGAACATAGTAAACTCTGAAATAGAACCAACGCTTCGACCTTTATATGAGGCCCCAATGGCGTGGGCCGCATCCTCGATTATAGGTATACCAGCATGGTTGGCTATAAAATGTAGCTCATCCATATCGCACGGCAAGCCGCCATAATGAACACACACAATTGCCTTTGTTTTATTTGTAATCAACCTTCGCACATGATCCGGGTCCATATTTAAAGTATTAGGCTGAATATCGGCAAAAACCGGTTTTGCACCTATGTATAGCAACGGAATGTTGGTTGCTGTACAAGTGAAAAGAGGCGCGATAACCTCGTCTCCACTACATACACCAGCTAATATATACGCAAGATGTAGCGCGTCTGTGCCGGCCCCTACAGCAATAGAACTAAACCCTGAGCAGAACTTATTAGAAAACTTAGCCTCAAATTCCTCGACGGCTGGCCCTTGTCCAATCCATCTAGTCGTTAGCTGGTGAGCTACTTTTTGACGAGCTAGATCACTAACGTGAGGGTGAAACAGTACAATATTCCCATCGCTAACACTCATCATAGGAAGCTCAGATTTTTCGTCAATCATTTTTAAAATTAAACCTCGCCTGTTCTTCCTTAGCCGGGCGCTTTCCGCGCACACGCTTAAGTCTATTCATCACGTTTTCCCCGTGAACAACCTCCAACCAAGAAGGATTTACGCCTTGCCTCATGATATGTACCGGATAGCCGCTGTCTCCCGCTTGCGTGTGGCAGCACTGATATGCTGTTTCCAGACTACCAGTCGGTTCAATAAAAGAAAGAAAAGAATTCCACTTAGTATTGTGAGGATAAACACTATCTTCGTTCCACTTATAACCTCTTACCAAGCTAAGCCAGAACTTGTCTTTCGATTCCTCCCAAAAGGCTTTTGAATACTTCTGGACGTTTTCTATATAGTCAAACGCAATACAATCATCGTTATCCAATCTAGATGTTATCACGTAGTCGGTGTCTTGTTTCCCTATGTAATCTGCTATAACCTCACCAATGGTTTCTAGCCGAACAGACCGCTCCAGCCGTGTCTCATTAGAACCAGGTTCAATCTTCCATTTATGGTTCTCAAAGTCATGGTAAATTACAGTTGCCCCATAAGAATTTAATATTTGTTTAAATTCATCTGGGGTTCTGAAATCGCTAACAAGTATCCATTCAAAGTTCTTGTTGCTCTGAGCCTGTACGCTAGGAAGGGTAAACCTCTCAAATACCTTCTTCCTACGCTGCAACCAACCCAGGTCATATAAGTCACAATTCCATTGAGTGACTAAGTAATGCTTCATATACCTCGCTCCTGAATTATTATAACCTGTGTACACTGTTCGAAATTGGAGATGAAATGTTCAATGATCGAGAACCGGCGTCCTATGTATTGAGCAAATTCCTCAAATGTCCACTCCCGCGCATGAGCCTTGTTGCCAGGCGGACCATCTTGACCTCTTGTCAGCATTGCGCGGTCGGGCGTTGAAATGACACTATACCGTGGATTACACTGCTGAATTAGGTTCAACAATTGGTCTGGGTCGCGCATGTGTTCGATGACATCGGAGCAGATTATTAAATCAAAATCGGTATGTGGTTCCTGCTCGTCGGTCCAATTACGATCGGGATAAGTTTGTTTCAACCATGAAACCGTGCGAGGTAAATCTATACCTAACGTCTCTTTATCGCTGAAATACTTCAACAGTTTGTACCCTGAGCCCGTTCCAATGTCCAAGACAGAATTAAGTCCGAATGAGTCAGCCAGCGCCCGTGCTCTCTCGTATACTTCCTTTTGCCATTCATCTTTGAGTGGCGTGTCGTCGAAGTATCTATTGTTAAGCCGCGCAGTGTAGCCGTCTTTGATGCAATAGCAATCACTCATATTATAGCCAAGGAAACTTTTCTAGCTTAACCCACTTACAATGGCTAAACTCGTTCATCCTGATCGCTCTCTTCTTTGCCCTGGCGGTATTCTCTTTTTTAGAACTTCGGCTCATCAACACACAATGCCAAAAGTAATTATCAAAATCAGCCCTTGCTTTAGCTTTTCTACTTCCATGTAAAGACCCCTCTCTAGGACGAAGAGAGTCATTAGGATAAGCTCGAACATAGTAATAGTAAGAAACAATATGAGCTTTCACCCCAGCCGAGAAGGTTTCTTCAGAGACCCAAACTCCCAGATCGTCTTCCTTGATTTGCTTGTAGGCTGTTCTAAAACCCATATAATCCCCAGGGTTTTCAATGTTATACTTTAGTTTTTCAAGAGCAAGAACAGGATAAATTTCATCTGGGTCAATCCAAATGACTTTATTATGCTTATTGCTGTATTTATTTTTAACATCAGGAAACTCTCGCGGGTGTGCAATTTTCTCACAATGTACAGGCACTCCCAAAGAACGAACCTTGTCAATAGTATTATCAGTGCTACCCAGGTCAACAACAGATATGTCTGGGAATACTTCCAAAGCCGGTCTCAGGCAATCAAGGATAAATCTGTCTTCGTCCAACGCAACAACATAAACACCCAAATTACCCATCTTTTTCCACCTCGGCAACAATGCGATCTTTGCCTCTAAGTCTCCAAAATTTAACTGATTTTGCTTTTTGTGTTTGACATAAATCGTAAAAATCCTGTTCTGACCATTTATTATAATGATAATCATTAGGAGCTTGTATCTCCCCACCCTTCCACATCATAGGACTATAGTTCATCTGAGTCAGGTCCCATGCCTCGCCTACTCCTGTAAAAAACAGCTTACCGCCTAACTTTAAGCGCTTCCACATCTGATGGAGCGCTTCCTTTTGAATACTCGGATGCCAGTGTTCAAAATTCTGGATGGTTATAATATAATCGTACTCTTCATCCTTCAAATCACTGGTTAGGTTAAATACGTCGGCAACTTGGAACTTGATGCCTGTGCTAACATAGTGATTACGGGCTTTTTCGATTGCGGTAGGCGAGCAATCAATGGCTTTCATAGTTACATCAGGACGAGACTTTTTCAAGCTTGCGGCGAATGCCCCCTGCCCACACCCGATCTCTAACACACGAGCATCCTGTGGAATGCTTTTTACGATAGTTGGAAGCACCCAACCGCTTTCCCTAGGCCAAGACTCCCGGTGGTGTCTAATTTCCCAGTACACAGGAGAATTTATTTCAAGCCCGTTAATGTTCATAGAATCCAAGGTAGCTTATCTACCTTCTCCCATTCAAGTTCTCTATTATATATTTCTGTCTTTTCTAGTCTTTTCTTGCGTCTGATGTTATCTTCCCTTACACTACTTCTCTGCATTAGAACCGCGTGCCAACACCAGACTCCGTTAAAGATTTTTGGTTCTCTCTTGGAAAGATCACCGGCAAGAACCTGATATGGCCAAGGGTTAGAAAAATTGAATTCTTTACAATCAAAAGCTTCGTGCCCGTTCATTCTTAGTTTCTTGTCTACATATAACCCATCTTCTTCTTGTTTAATCATTTTCCACGAACATCGAACGGTTTTATATGGTCCCGTCTCTCCTATTTGAATAAGCTCCTTGAGCCTATGAAGGCACTCGACAGGAAAGATTTCATCGGAGTCTATCCAGACAACCCAATCGTGCATTCTACTATAATGATTTAAAAGCTTTTTATAGGCCAACCCATCCAGACCTTCATGAACGTGAACCGGAAGACCCATAGACTTAGCAATCTGAACTGTCTTATCCACACTGCCCAAATCAATAAATTGGACCTCGGGAAACACCTCAAGAACTGGTTTGATGACATCTGCAATGAAGATATCATCGTCCTTTGCCGGTATATAAACTCCTAAATCCATTTCGTAAATACCCTTATACTCATTACATGTAAATCGGTTAGCTATTTCTTAAGTCTAATTCTACTGTCTGTTCATTGACCCGGTGTTTTCTAAACACAACCATATTTGGTCTAATCGTCATATAAAGAATGTCGTTTTTGGCAGAAGTAATAGGTCTAATCAAACCAGTTAAATAGGTTTCTAATATAGGATAGCTCGAATGAATGTGATTCTCATTCCAGCTTACAGCAGTGTCCTCAATTACATAATAACCACCTGGCTTTATGGTCGGCCATAGAGTTTCAAACGCAATAATCTGATGGTGGTTATTATGACTGCCATCGTCTATTATAATATCAAATTGCTTATCTACAGCAAATCGGGCTAGTTTTTCTTTGTCTTCAACGTTTATACGAACCGCGTGGGTTCTTTCTCCTCCCTCTGCTTCGAGTCTTCTAATGGGACTATATCTACAATCAATGCCGTAAATTTCGGCATTGACAAAGAAATCTTTCCACGCTCTCATAGAGCCGCCTCTGTTAATGCCTATTTCCAATAAAGAAGTAATCTCATTTTTCAAGTGAGAGAACGCCTCGTCATAATAATATGCGTGTCTGCTTATGAGCTTATCAGTAGAGCGATTTACTGAGTGTTTAGCAAACATGTCAATTAAAGTTTCCAAGGTAGCCCCTCCACTCGTTCCCATTCAAAATATCTATCATATTCTCTAGTTTTAATTTTTCGTTTCTTAGCCCTGGTAGCTTCTTCGGGCTGGCTGCTTCTATTTAATAGAACCGCGTGCCAACACCAGACTCCGTTAGGAACAGGATATTCTTTTAATAAGTCAGGACCTCTAAGCACTTCCCGCGGCCAAGCGCGGCCAAGCTCGTATATAGCAGAATTATAAGCTTTATGACCATTGATTTTGGCTTCTATTGAAACCTCATAATAACCGTTCGTGTCTCGAATAGTCTTCCACCCACATCGAATGGTCTGAGTGTCCTCGGGTTCCCTGGATCTGCGATCTATCAATTCCTTTATTACCTCAAGAGGCTCAGGAGCATATATTTCATCAGAATCAATCCAGAAAACCCAGTCGTGTCTCTTTGCGTACTTATTCATAGCAACCGTAAACGAAGCACCGTCGTGGCAAGGATCAACTAAATACTTAACCCCAGTCTCTCGAATCTTGCTTACCGTATCATCTTTACTGCCTAAATCAACAATTATAACTTGAGGGAATGCTTTTACAATAGGCACAATCACATCTTGAATATAAATGTCATCGTCCTTAGCTGTAATGTACACACCTAAGTCCATTTATTTCTTAACCACAGCCAAAAGAAACACACCTTGTTCTCTATGGTCCTCACCTTCGTTAAATGGAACCTCAATCAGACGCCCTGATTGAGCTATTCGCTTTATGACAGGAGACTCAGGAGGATAACCCTCATCGCCTGCGGCAATGATCGTGCCACTTAGTATCTTCTGTACCAAGAATTCCGAGTCCCGTTCTACGTCATCCGGCCAGAAATAATACACATCTGCGGCTGGGATAGGGTCGATTCTGTAATCTTGAATCAGGACTTCAAACCCTCTTTCTTGTGCATGAACGTACCTTCGTCGAAGACATTCAGTTCCAAACACCCGCTTTGCATATCGGACCATAAAGCCTAGGTTATCACCCTCAGCACACCCAAGTTCACAGACAACCTTATCTTTAATAATATCAGCTATAGCATCAGACACAGCCATCGGCGACCGATAAGGG
>Ga0315290_10003117_pt1 | contig 11847 bp, 12 predicted proteins | sample YL17G12_0_MG_FD_203627 | JGI IMG/M metagenome (GOLD analysis project Ga0315290, IMG submission 203627) | Sediment microbial communities from Yellowstone Lake, YNP, Wyoming, USA - YL17G12_0 | ecosystem: Environmental > Aquatic > Freshwater > Lake > Sediment | place: USA: Wyoming | collected...
GCCTGCCAGACCTTCGGAGACATGATGATGGCGGCCTCCAACCCGACGATGTCGTCGCGTAGCTGAACCATCGAGCGCCACCAGGCGTTGCGGACGTTGCGGCGGAGCTCGACACCGAGAGGGCCGAAGTCCCAGGACGAGCGCAGCCCGCCGTATATCTCGGACGATTGGAAGGCGATGCCCCGCCGTTTGGCGAGCGATGTGATGGCCTCCATGAGGTCGGCCATAGGGATGCCTCCTTTCTCCCGGCCGCTGGCAGCGGCCGCTGGCGTGGGGGCCATCTTATCCGGGCGCTTACGTCTCGGGTCGAAAGGGCCGATGATGTCTTGATGGAGAACTGCTCCAACTGCGGAGCCAAGCTGGCCCCCGGTGCCGAATGGTGCGGCCAGTGCCTGGCGCCCGCCAAGCCGTCCGCTTCGGAGCCCGAGATGAGCGGCTACCTAAGAGCCAATCTGCGGCCGACAGCTCCCCCGATAGACATGACCTATTCGCGCTGGAAGGCGGGGCCCGAGAGCTTCGGGCTCGTCGGCAGGTGCTTCCTGACGATCCTGCTGATCATCGGGGTCTTCGTCGGCTACTTCCTGGCGCAAGGAGGGATGGTGGTCACCGTGGGTATGCAGATACCCGCGCCCTCCTCGTATGTCATGTATGCGATCCTGGCGATCCCCCTGTCGTTCTGGGGCCTCAAGACGATCTGGAAGAAGGCGCGCATCAAGTGAACGGCCAACCATCGGCGTATGTCTGCGCAAGCTGCGGTCGGGACCTTCCCAGCGGGGCAAGGTGGTGCCCGCACTGTCACTCGGTCAACGTGACCTTCATCGAGCGGGAACCGGACACAGACCGCGTCATCCAGGTTAGACCCCCGACGATCGTGGACGACGAGAAGATCTGGGGCTCGGCTGACGCGGCACAGGACGATCGTTCCCTATTCGAGCGGACCAACCCTGGGTTGAGGGAACCTCTCTACCGGAAGGATTCGTCCCGATGGCAGGCCGGAGTGAATACCTTCGGACCCGCGGGCCGCATCATCGCGACCCTCTGCGTGCTGGCCGGCTTCATCCTCGTTCTCTGGATGTCGAATGGGTTCTTGTTGATCCTCCTGCCCCTCTGGGGCATCGGCATGTGGCTGATCCTGCGAGACGTCTGGCGCAAGGACGAGATCGTGAAGGCCAGGGAACGCAAGACCTGAGGCCCTGACGGGACAGGTCAGTCGGGAACCCATACCTCCACTGTGGTTCCCTTCGCTGGGATGCTCTCGATGCGGGCCGAACCCCCCAACATCGCGGCGCGTTCCCGGATCCCGGCCAGGCCGAAGTGCTCCACCGGCGACTCCGCTTCCGGCGGCAAGCCCCGGCCGTCGTCCGCGATCTTGAGCGAGACCCCTCCGGCCTCCGGCCCTACGGATACGACGACATGGTCTGCGTCCGCGTGCTTCACGACGTTGCGGATGGCCTCCTGAGCCATCCGGTACAGCCCAGAACGCGCTGGGCTATCGGGCTCCTTGATCAGACGATTGCGCACCTCGAACCGGAACCCAGCGTTCTTGGCCTCTCCCGACAAGTAGCCTTCTATGGCCGCCGCCAGTCCCTGGGTGTCGAGCGCCGGGGGGCGCAGTTCGAACATCAGATGTCGGAGCCTCGCGATCGACTCTTCCACCGAGTGTTCGAGAGCCGCGAACTCCTCGTCGGAGGCGGGCGCCAGATGCTTGCGGAGCACGCCGAGGCGCAGCCCGACGGCCGCCATCTGCTGTACGGAATCGTCGTGGATGTCGGCCGCGATGCGCCGCCGCTCCTCCTCCTGGACGTTCACCATCTTCTCTCGCAGCCGTTCCCGCTCGTCCCGCGTTCTCATCAACTCGGTGATATCCACGACGACACCCTGGGATACGCGTTCGTACCCGGCGATGTCGTGCAGCAGAACCGCTTCCTCCCGGATCCAGAGTTCCCGGCCATCACGCGTGAACATGCGAGATTCGATACTCAGCGGCATGCCGTTGCGGTAGTGCTCGAGATCGTCGGCAACGGCCCTATCTCGGTCGTCCGGGTGACGGAGGTTGGGCCACAGTTCGCCGTCCGCGTAGTACTCCTCCGCCGCGAAGCCGAACACCCTCTCGATCTCGGGGCTCACGTAGATCGTGGTGATCCGTCCCGTGTCGGGGTCCTCTACCGCGTCGAGGTAGATACCCGCCGGCATGTGCTCCACCAGGGATCGATAGCGGCGCTCCGCGTCGCGAGCCGTCTCGCGAGCCGTCTCGCGCTCCGCGATCGTCGCCGCGAGAGCCAGGGTGGAAACCGCAAGGGCCACGACGAACACCTGCGTCTCCGAAAGCGCCTCGGCGAGAGTGTCTCCCACGATCGCCGCGTGAGACCCGAAGGGGCCAACCCACATGTACGTCCCGGCAAGGGCGATCGCTGCCACCGTTAGGTTGGAGGAGATGGCGCCGACGGGACCGAAGCGGATCGCTAGGAAGAGGGCGAACGGGAAGACGATGAACGGGAAGACGAACAGCTCCGTGTCGCCCGGCATCAGGAAGATCAGAGTGCTCACGACGGCCAGCGCCCCGAGTGACGGAGCGAAGGAGGACCATCGGACCGTCAAGGGCTCCGGATGTTGCGCCCGCAAGGAAGCGAAGACGAGCAACAGCATCGGTGCCAGTACCACTGCGCTCGTGGCGTTGCTGAACCACCAGGTGGTCCACAGCTGCGCGAACTCGTTCCCCGCTATCACGTCGCCGAGGAGCAGGGAGCCAACTCCCAATGTCGCGCTCGTGGCGGCCCCGAGCAGACCTGCGCCGAAGACCACGACGGCGACGTCGCGGAGGCGACCTAAGCTCGGGCTGAAACGGAAGTAGCGCAGGAGGGCCACATCGACAGCCGCCTCGCAGGTGCTGGCCAGTGCCGAGCCGACGTGAACGATCGGTGGCAGGGAGGCATCGGTGGCGAGGCTGGCCAGCAAGGCACCAGCCGCGATGGAGGGAAGGTACCTGTACCCCCCGAAGAAGACGATGGTGACGGCGACCGCGGTCCCGATCCAGACCGGTGCGGCCACCCCGTTCTGCACGCCCTGCCACGATAGCCCCGCGTACTCGGCCGCGAACTGGACCCCTGTGAAGAGGAGTATCAGGGCCGCCGAGCGCAGGATGCCTCGGTTCTTCCCCTCTCGGTCCGTGCCGCCTCCCTCTCTCATGCCCGATTGTCCACCCGGTCGTGGCGGGCGGCAAGACGCAGGGAGATCTCAGTCCTCCAGGGCGCCGAACCTGCGGGAACGCTTCTGGTAGTCGCGGATCGCCTCGAACAGGTACTCGCGTCCGAAGTCGGGCCATGGCACCGGCGTGAACCAGAACTCCGAGTAGGCCGCCTCCCACAGGAGGAAGTTGGAGATGCGCTGCTCGCCGCTGGTTCGGATCACCAGGTCCGGGTCGGGCATATCCGGGTACTGCAGGCGGGACGAGATCGACTCGGGTGAGATGCGGTCGCCCTTGAGTTTGCCCGCGTCGTGGTCGACGATGAGCTTCTTCACGGCGTCCACTATCTCGGCGCGACCGCCGTAGTTCAGGGCAACGGTTAGTGTTAGGCGTCTGTTGTGTTTCGTCTGCTGTTCGGCCACCTCGATGTCGTGCAAGACCGAACGGGGCAGGCGCCAGTCGCGTCTTCCCATGAAACGCATCCGTACCCCACGCTCGTCGAGCTCGTCGCGTCGGCGGTGCAGGATCTCGCGGTTGAAGTTCATCAGGAACCGGACCTCGGGCTTGGGGCGGTTCCAGTTCTCGGTCGAGAACGCGTAGATGGTCATCCACTTCAGACCGATCTCCAGGCCGCCTTCGATCGTGTCGAAGAGAGCCTGTTCCCCAGCCGTGTGACCCGCCGTGCGGGGAAGCCCTCGCTGCTTCGCCCAGCGACCGTTGCCGTCCATCACGAGCGCCACGTGCTGCGGCATACGCTTCGGATCGACGTCGTCGCGCAGACTCATCGGGCGACGCTCCGGGCCAGCGAGAGGCTCTTCATGCGCCGTTCGATGTGGTACTCGGCGAACGCATAGAGCAGGTTGCGGGCTTCCCTGTGCGGCCGTTGATCGAACTCCAGCTCTCCGGCATGGTCGAGGTCTGTGCTGGCCAGCGCAACCAGGCCCGCGAGCGCGGCGCCGCTTACAGGTTCGGCGCCCGGGTCCGCGCACCTGGAGCAGACCGCGCCGCCCTGGGGTGTCGAGAAGTACGAGGGCTCCTTGCCTCCGCAGACGGCGCAGGCGGTGAGGTTCGGATGGAAACCCGAAACCGACAGCAGCTTCATCAGGAACGCCTCACCGACGGCCTCGCCGCTCGCCGGTTTCGCGTCGAGCGCGCGCAGGCCTTGGAGCAACAGCAGGAACAGCTTCACGTTGCGCTCGTGTTCCTCCGCGACCTTGTCCACGGCCTCGAGCATCGTCTCGCCCGCTGCGAAATAGGTCAGGTCTTCACGGATGGCGCGGTGTTGGGCGATGATCTCGGCCTGCGTGACGGTGTCGAGCGCTCCGGTTCCGCGGTAGACCAGCAGCGACACGTGGGTGAAAGGCTCGAGGCGGGCGCCGAACCGGCTCTTGGTCCTGCGGATGCCCTTGGCCACGGCGCGGACCTTGCCCGACCCCTGGGTCATGATGGTGATGATCTTGTCCGCCTCGCCGAGCTTGTGCGAGCGCAGGACCACACCCTGTTCCTTGTAGAGAGCCATCGCTACTCCAGTTCCCGAAGGATGTTCTCGAAGAGCGACGAGGAACCCAGTCTGAACGTGTGTGGCGAGAGGAACGCTAACCCCAGGATGCCGATGACCATGGACATGAAGTCCATCGCCTCGACGCCGTCGGTGATGCCTCCGGAGAACTTCACTCCGACCATCTTGCCGGTCTTGGCGTGGTGCTCGGCAACCGCCTCCAGCATCGGACGAGCGGTCTCCTCGGTGGCCCCAGGTTCCACCGTGCCCGTGGAGGTCTTCACGAAATCGGCGCCGGCGACGATCGCGAGGTTGGTGGCCTCCTTGATCTTCTCGGGCGTCCCGAGAGCGCCGGTCTCGAGGATCACCTTCAACTTCTTGCCGCGCATCCATTTGGCGGTCGCGGCGATCTCCTCCCACGCTTGAGCCTCCGCGCCGGAGAGGAATGCGCGCCAGTTGAAGACGGTGTCTATCTCATCCGCGCCGAGCCTTATTGCCCTCTTCACCTCGGGCTGGCGTCTCGTGATGCTGAGCGTGCCTTCCGGGAATCCGCCTGCGGCGACTATGGTGCGAACCGGGCTGTTCTTCATCGCCTCGACGGCGACCTCGACCATGGCCGGCAACACGGCGACACCGGCGGCGGGGCGTAACCCCTCCCCGGGGTTCTTCGCCCGTTCGCACTTCTCGCGCACCTGCTCCTCGGTAACGTCCTCGGAGAGCATCGCGATGTCGAGACAGCTGATAGCGACAACCAGGAAGTCGCGTGGGACGTCTTCGCCCTCCATGAACATGCTCATGTTCGCCCTACTCCTGCTCGTCGCCTTCATCCGGCGGCGGTGGCATCCGGGTTATGAGTATCTTGGCGATGCGCCGGCCCTGAACCTTCTCTGCCTTGAAATTTAAGCCCTGGAATTCGACCTCCTGGCCCTGGGTCGGGATGTCCCCGATCAGGCCCATCATCAGGCCGCCGACCGTGTCCCATTCCTCGTGAGGTAGCTCGACGTCCAGTAGCTCCTCGAGTTCGTCTATCGGCAGACGTCCATTGACGCGGTAGCGGTTCTCTCCCACCGGCTCGATGTTCGGTTCTTCGACGTCGTACTCGTCGGTGATCTCGCCGACCAGCTCCTCGAGGATGTCTTCGAGGGTGACCAGGCCCGAGACCGAACCGTACTCGTCGGTGACCATCGCGATGTGGAACTTGTTCTTCTGCATCTGCTTGAGGAGTTCTGCGACCTTCTTGGACTCCGGGACGAAGTTCGCCTTGCGCACGACCTCGTTCAACCAGATGTCGGCCTTGCCCTGGTGAAGCGCCTTGAGCACGTCCTTGGCGTAGGCGAAACCGATGACTTCGTCGAGGTCTTCCTTGTAGACGGGCAGACGCGAGTAGCCGTGCTGTAGGACGAGCTCCTGAACGTCGCGCAACGCCTTGTCGTCTTCGATGGCCACGATGTCGGGCCGTGGAACCATGACCTCTCGCACGATCGTGTCGCCGAACTCAAAGATGGAGTGGATGAGCTCCTTCTCCTCTTCTTCGATGCTGCCCTCCTCGTGGCCGACCTCCGCCATCGAGCGGATCTCGTGCTCTGAGACGAACGGCCCCTGCTTGAGCCCCTTGCCCGGCAACAGGATGTTCGCCAGCTTGATGAGTAGGTTCGTGGGAACGGCGAGAAGCCGACCCAGCCCCCATACGAGCGGCGACAGGGCGAGCGCCACCCGATCCGAGTGCAGAACCCCATAGGTCTTGGCCATCGCCTCGACCATCACGAAGTACAGCAGCGTGAACACGACGGACATCAAGGTGACGCCCCATCCGCCGTAGTAGTGCTGCGCAAGGATGGCAACGAGGACGGCTGAGCCGTTCTGGGCGAACATCACCGCTAAGTAGACCGGGTTGAGGGCGCGCGCTGGATCCTCCTCCAGCCGGACCAGGATGTCGGCGTTGCGACGCTTCTCCTCGCGCATCGCCAGCGCCCGCATCCGAGTCATACGGGTCAGCGAGGCCTCCGCCATCGCCAGCAACGAACCGAGCAGAACGAGCGCCACGACCGCGAGCCAGAGCCAGATCACGACGGCACCGTCTCAACGTAGAGCGCCTGTCGCTGCCACATATGCGTCTTCTGCTCCTCTTCCTCATGGTCGTGGCCGAGCAGGTGCAGGATGCCGTGCACCAGCAATAGCCTCAGCTCGGCCTCCACGTCGGGGTTGTTCTTGGCCGCCACCTCAGGAGCGATGATGACATCACCCAGCACGCGTTTCCCGTCTTGCCCCTCCTCTTCGTCCATCGCGAAGGAAAGGACATCGGTCGGGCCGGGCTCGCCCATGTATCGCTCGTGGAGTTCGGCCATCTCGTCTGCCGTCACGAACGAAACCGAAAGCTCGGCGGCGGCTCCGATGCCCTCGCCGAGCAGACATTCGGACGCGAGCGCTGCAAGGCCAGCTTCGTCGATCGCCGCGTCCTGGCGGTTCGATACGAGGATGGTCGGACTATCGCCTGGGCCGTCGCTCACGGCGACGACTCCCGGGACGCTTGCTTCTCCGTGTAGTGGCGGTAGGCCTCGACGATCGCCTGCACGATGCGATGGCGCACCACATCGTGCGCCGTCAGGTTCACGAACTCGATGCCGTCGATCGCCGAGAGTATCTCGGCGACTTCCACCAAGCCCGAACGTTCCCCCGGTTGAAGATCGTTCTGCGTTACGTCGCCGTTGATAACAGCTTTGGACCCGAATCCGAGGCGTGTCAGGAACATCTTCATCTGCCCGGGAGTCGTGTTCTGCGCCTCGTCCAAGATGATGAACGAATCGTTCAGAGTCCTTCCGCGTAGGTAGGCGAGCGGCGCGACCTCGACGGTTCCGCGTTCCATCAACCGCGGAAGAGCCTCGGCGTCGGTCATCTCGTAGAGCGCGTCGTACAACGGCCGCATGTACGGGTCGATCTTCTCGTAGAGGGTTCCCGGTAGATACCCGAGCTTCTCTCCGGCCTCGACGGCGGGTCGGGTGAGGATGATGCGCGAAACCTCTTTGTCCTGCAGCGCTTTGATCGCAGAGGCTACCGCGAGGTAGCTCTTACCGGTCCCGGCGGGGCCGATCGCGAACGTCACCGTGGAGCGGCGGATCGCATCCACGTATTCCTTCTGACCTTCCGTCCGCGGCGCTATCGCCTTGCCGCGGCGGGTGAGTATCACGTCGCCGAGGACCGCTGAGGGCTTGAGACGCTCCCCGCGGATGAGCTCGATGGTCTGGCCGACGGAAGCGCGGGTGAGGGTCTGACCCTGAGCGAGCAGCGTCATCTCCTCCTCGAAGAGCTGAGCGACCTTCTCGGCTTCGCGAGGCTTGCCCGAGATGGTTATCTCGTTGCCGCGAACCAGGATCTCGCAGTCGAAGGAGGACTCGACGAGCTTCAGGAGCTCGTCGCGCTCGCCGAGCAGCGCCACCATGGGCTGAGTGCCCGGCACCTCGATCTTCACCTGCGTTACGGCTGCCGCCAATTCTCGGGGCCTAGCCCCGTCCCCTCCCGTTGCAAAAGGGGCCGCACCCGCGACCCCGCCGCACGATTATACGCGCGGTCGAGCTCTGCGGATACCCGAAGGGTGCTAGCCGGGAGGCCATGCCATGGGCCTTCCGCCCAGCAGATGGAAGTGGAGGTGATGCACGGTCTGACCTGCGTCCGCCCCGACGTTGCTCACCAATCTCCAGCCGGTCCGATCCACGCCCTCGGCCTTGGCCAAGTGTGCGGCGGTCTCGAAGATCTCGGCGAGCATGTCGGCGTTCCTGTCCTTGACGTCGGCAATCGACTCGATGTGCTCCTTGGGGATCAGCAGGATGTGCGTCGGGGCCTGCGGGTTGATGTCGCGGAAGGCGACGACGTTGTCGGATACGTGTATGACGTCGGCCTCGATCTCACGCACAGCGATCTGGCAGAAAAGGCATTCCCCCATCAGTCACTCCCTCCAGGCTTGCGAAGCGTCCCCGGCATGTGCTTGCCCTTCTCGGGCCTCTCCCCGCGCAATTCCGCGATGCGCTCGAGGAGCTTCTTCTCTTCCTTGGTATGCGGGCTCGGTGTGACGACCTGCAGCGTCACGAACAGATCGCCGCGACCGCGCCGCCCCAGGTTCGGCACCCCCGCGTTCTTGACCCTCAGCACCTCGCCGGACTCGACCCCCGGGTCCAGCCTTATGCGCTCCTTGGCGTCGATCGTCTCGATCTCGACATCGCCCCCGAGTGCCGCCTGCGTCATGGGGACCTCGAGGATGGTGAACAGATCCTGACCGCGGCGTTCGAAGACGGCATGTGGCTCGACGATCAGCGATACGTAGAGATCCCCGGGGCTTCCACCCAGCCGCCCGGCGTTGCCCGCGCCCGTGATGCGCAACTCCAGACCGTCGGACACGCCGGCCGGAACGTCTACCTCGACGGCCTTCAGGCGGGCGACCCGCCCCTGCCCGCGGCAGTCCGAGCACCTGCTGATTATCTGCTCGCCCGTTCCTTCGCAGACGCCGCACACATGCGCCGTCATCACGGTGCCGAAGATGCTTCGGGCCATCTCCTGGACCTGGCCGGATCCGCTGCAGGTTCCGCATCTCGTCGGCGCGGTTCCTGGCTCGCAACCACTCCCGTCGCAGCGCGTGCACCGCTCGAGCGTTTCGACGTGAACGGTCTTCGCAGAACCGAAGACGGCCTCTTCGAAGGTGAGCTCCAGGACGGTTCCGATGGATTCCCCGTGGCGGCTGCGCGTCGCGCGCTGACCGGATCTGCGTCCGGTGGCCTGGCCGAAGAACATCTCGAATATGTCGCCGATGTCGGCGAACCCGCCGAACCCTTGCGGCCCACCGGATCCGAAGGCGTCGTATCGCTGGCGCTTCGCCGGGTCGGACAGGATCTCGTAGGCGCCCTGCACCTGCTTGAAGCTCTCCTCGGCGGAGGCGTCGGCGTTAACGTCCGGATGGAACTTGCGCGCCAAAGTGCGATACGCGGTCTTTATGTCGTCCTGCGACGCGTTCCGCGAGACACCGAGGACCTCGTACAGATCGTGCGGTTGGGACGACATCTACTCTCCGAGCTCCGTCGCGAGCTCCGAGAGACGAAGCGCAACGGCGCGAACGGCGAGGATGGTCGTCTGGTAATCCATGCGCGTCGGCCCGACGACACCGATCGTTCCCAACATGGTTTCGCCCGCACGGTACGGCGCGGCGACGACGCTCGCCTCCCACTGCTCGGTCGAAGGGTGTTCGCGACCGATCATCACCGACAACTCGTCGGCCCCACTCGCCTCCTTGAGAAGAACGAGCATCTCGGTCTCGCGTTCGAGCGCCTCGAAGAGGCGGAGGATCGTTTCGCGGTGCCAGCGGGCGGCCTCGCCGGCGAGGTTCGCGACACCACCGGCGATGACGTGGTCGGACTGCGATCCCTCGTGCATGTCGCCGAACGCGTCGGCAAGGGCGCGAAGGAGGCCCTTGATCGGTTCCTTCGAATCATCCGCCATGCGCAGCGCCCGCACCTCGGCCTCGGCGACCGTCAGTCCTCGGAACGCCTCGCCCAGCACCTTGCCGAGATCCGCGAGGTTGTCGTCGGTCATGCCCTCGGGCCTATCCATGGCCCGCTTGTCAACGCGACCGTGCTGCCCGACCACCAGCGCCAGCAAGGCGGACCCGATAGAGACGAGTTCAACGTGCACCACTCGCTCACCCGACAGAGAGGGCGGAGTCGCCAGCCCCGCATACGTAGTGAGATGCGAAAGCAGTCGCGTCGCGCCCTTCAGCGTTTCCTCGAGGTCCATCACGGCCTGGGAGAGGAAGTCGGCCACCTCGCGCCGCTGGGGGTCGCGCAGCTTGCCCGGCGGAAGCGAATTGACGAACTGGCGGTACCCGAGGTCGGTAGGTATCCGGCCCGCGGACGTGTGGGGATGGCCCAGGTAGCCCATCTCCTCGAGCGCCGACAGTTCGTTGCGAATGGTGGCCGGCGAGACCCCCAGGTCGGAGTGGTCCGCGACGGTCTCGCTGCCTACGGGTTCGCCTGTGCGCACGTACTCCTCGACCACGACGCGAAGCACCGCAGCCTTGCGCTCGCCCAGCTTGTGTTCCTCGGCGCTCTCGACCATGGGTCCATTATTAGCACTCCCCTGCCCGGAGTGCTTGAAGACGAGCCGCCGCCCGCGAATGGCGCGCGCCTAGCCCGTCAGGGCGAGCACGACTTCGTTGGCCAGGAACATGCCGCGCTCGGTGAGGACGTAGCTGTCGTTCCGCCGCACCAACAGGCCTTCTCGCAGATACGGGTCGGCACGAGAGGGGTCCACATCCTCGGCCGCGATACCCTCGCTCGTGCGCAGGCGCAGGAAGAACTCCTCGGTTCGGGCCTCTTCGGGAGTCAGGAACTCCTCGCCTCCGGTCGGCGCAACGCCCGACTCGACCTGCTGCAGATAGGCCTCCGGCGGCCGCGTGTTCCACCACCGCCGCCCGTTCCGATACGAATGCGCGCCGGCACCCAGACCGACATACGGCTGCCTACGCCAGTAGCCCTGGTTGTGCCGACACTCGAACCCGGCCTTCGCCCAGTTCGAAACCTCGTAGTGCTCGTACCCCGCGGCGCCCAGCACCTCGCAGGCCATCCCGAACATGTCGGCCTGCAGATCCGGGTCGGGATCGGGCCTAACCCCGCTCGCGATCTGCCTCCCCAGCGGCGTATTGGACTCAACGGTCAGCGCGTAAGCCGAAACATGCTCGGGCCCAAGCGCCACGGCCTCCCCAAGCGTCGCCCCCCAAGCCGCGAGCGACTCCCCCTCGGCCCCGTAGATCAGATCCAGATTGACGTTCCCGTACCCCGCCCGCCGCGCAGCCCCGAACGCCCCCCGCGCAGAATCAGCCGAATGCACCCGCTCCAGCGAACCCAACACCCCCCCATCGAACGACTGAACCCCCATCGACAGCCGCCCATATCCCGCCGCGTACAACTCAGACAACATCGCCCGATCAACCGTGTCCGGGTTCGCCTCGATAGTGACCTCAGCACCCTCCGCGATATCGAACCTGGACCTCAAGTGTGCGAGTAGCGCGATGAGTTCAGCCGTCTCCAAGGTCGTCGGAGTGCCGCCACCCAGAAACACGGTGTCGAAACGCACCCCATCCCAAGACGGCGCAACAACATCCGCCTCAGCGCACAACGCAGCAACG
>Ga0315290_10003118_pt1 | contig 11847 bp, 10 predicted proteins | sample YL17G12_0_MG_FD_203627 | JGI IMG/M metagenome (GOLD analysis project Ga0315290, IMG submission 203627) | Sediment microbial communities from Yellowstone Lake, YNP, Wyoming, USA - YL17G12_0 | ecosystem: Environmental > Aquatic > Freshwater > Lake > Sediment | place: USA: Wyoming | collected...
TCTACACCGCACAAACGTTCTTACGTAAGATTATGGAGCCGGCGGGAGGACTTGAACACTCCATCAGCCGAATACAATTCGGCCGCTCTAACGTTGAGCTACACCGGCACAAAGTTCGCCTGAAACAACCGAGCAACTTATTAAAAGACCTCACCGTGCTTCCAGGTCTGATTCGCCTGTTCTGCTAACGCGGGAAAACCCCTTTGATAGTAGGTGCCCTGCCGAACGCAGTCGCGACAGCCAGCCAATCAACCCAGACGGAAGTACTCCCAAGAGCCCTCGGTGCAATTTGAGTCGCAAAACCAACTTGCCTTTAAGCGTGAGAGGAATGAAGTATCTCGGAAAGTTCATCTGCACAAAACCATTTCGACGCTTGAAGTCTGCGATTTGGCTTTGCATCTTGTTACCGTAACTGAACTTGCTGTATACAAGATATGATATTCTCTTTTCTTCACATACTTCAACAGCCTTGGCAATCAACGCGTTCATTGGCCGTTTGTCGTAATGTGATGCCTTGGACAAAATTTGCATCATATTGGCAACCCTGCCTACATAGACGAACTTCATGAATCCAATCAGCTCACCGTTGTGATACGCACCAATGAATTCACTCCTATCCAGATAGGTACCGTTTTCCCTCTTGACTGTTTCGAGATCCTTCCCGAAATGCCAAAATCGCCTACCCTGCCTGACTGGCATTTCATCGTAAATCTCCTTAATGCCCTGAATAAACTCCTCATCGAACTTAGCTACCTGAACAATCACTCCTCGCTTGGCTGCCCTGCGCACATTCTTGCGGGACTCTTGCGGTAGCTTTTCCCACCAATCACGAAAGCACCCGGTGCAAGCAACCGCAGCGTTGTCCCACTCGAAAGGATAAGGATGCTTCGCCGTACCCTCATAAATCTTTTCAGCAAATGTCAGAATGTCAACTCGCAGGCTGCTTTTAGCTAACTTCGGGATAAACTCTCTAGGGTCACAAATCGATTCCCCTTCCACGAAATCTTCATCACGTATGGCTGCTGTTTTAATTACGTTGCCAGTGACAACCAGTATTTGTCCATCTATATGAACCGATGGAACACGGATTGTCTTTCCTCGTACAGCAATCTCAATGCTATCTATCTTCACAGATTCAACTCCCGTCTCCCTTGCTGAATTATACTGATATCTTACCTTACGTTGACCACAGCACTCAGGAATTAACCTAAAGCCAAAGATTCCATAACGTTACCGTCTTGATCGCACGCTTTTCCTGTGTAGATGGAAGACACTTAATTCCTCACTCAGCGATTAAGAGAATGCGACCCTATACAGCCAATCCGCGGTATGTGATTTTGCTCGAATTTGATGTGCTACCCTCACCGTGATGATCGTCAAAGCAAAGGCACCAACGAAGGAAATAATCCACAGCGTCCAGTTATTCAAATTAAGTGACATCAAGCTCCGTTGCAGCAATTGCAATAAACAAATTTGAGCGACATAGCCAAAAAGGGAATACTTGCCAAGCAAGATGATCGGGCTTCGGATTTCACCCCAGGCCGCACTCCTAACTCCCACTAAGTAGATAAGCATCACACTTAGACACACACCGATGACTTGCAGGAAATACTCTACACCCCAGATGCTTATCGCAATAATATAGCCAACGTTTAAACACGCAACGGCGTATGGGTGGCCTGTCCAATTGTTTACTTTCTCTATCGGGTAGAAGCCGAAAACCATTCCGAGTATTCCGATTGCTATGAGCGAAAGGTTTGGACTCGGAAGTCCATAAAGATCGAGAAATGCGACACACAGAAACAAAGCCGCACAGATCAGATGAACAGAATATTTATGCACTTGAATTGCCAGGAAAATCCCTGCAGACAGAACCAGAAGATAACTTATTGGAACGAGAACTCCAAAAGACATCCTGGCGTTCCCTGAAATGTAGATGGTAGCGGCATCACGTATGAAGCCGTCAACACCGGGCATTGCACCCTTGTAGCTCCTCGCAAAGAAGATATTCGCGGTCACATTTAAAAGCGTGAACAACGCTAAGAGTTTCAACCCTCTAATGATCAACCGCACATAGAGCCTAGAATCGCTGAACCCGTACTTTGTCGGGTATACATTTGCTATCAAAAATCCTGCCAGAAAGATGAATGAAGGGGGGATAAATCTTAGGTAAGCATATACAGGTCCTTCGATACCGACAAAGTAATTGATCCAATGATATAGAACCATGAACAAGACCAGCACGCCCTTGGTAAAATCGAGTGCTGGATTGCGATCGTCGGCATTTTCCTGTCTGTCCATTGAGTATTCAAGCCTATTGTAGAGTGGGAGAGATCGGCCCCGTCAACCGGGGGAAGGAAATACATTTGTGGACCCGATGGCTGTCCGCGGATGCAGCTGCGCGCGATACTCCATGATGGCGAACAGTGTCACAAACCATAAAACGCCGACCTTGTTGAATGATGCTTCGGAATTATTATAAATAACTGCTGAGAGCAGCATGACAAACCTGATGCTGCCTTCTGGTGCACCAAGTACAAGCTGCTTCCTAATCTTCCTATAAGCCGAAAAGAGCAGGACAACTAACAGACCAACGCCGACTATGCCACCATTCAGATAGGTCTCAAGATAGCCATTGTGGGCCTGCATAATGCCGCCGAAGCTCTTAAACAACCGCACTAACCGTTCTCCCGCCCAGAAAGTATTGAAACCCTCACCCACAAGAGGATTCTTCTGGTAAGTCAATAAGACCGGCCAGACATCCGTGCGAGTTGTCAGGGTCATGTCCCGCCCCAGCAGATCCTCCACAAATAATTTCTTGATATTGAGCATGGAATCCAGCATCACGAAAAGCACCACGCTGCCCAATCCGAACGCCTCCACTCTCCCCGGCCTTCGCGTGACGGTTGGAAGACTAAGAATGATAAGCAGCGCCGATCCAAGGACGGCACACACCAAAGACGTCATGCTATTCGCGATTACCAAAAGATACCAACACATCAACAGCACCACGACTCGAGAAACGAACATGGACTTATCTGTTGTTTTCCTTGTCTTCCCTCTAAGGGTAAGAAGATCCCACAGAACAAACAACGCCCCGACGAATGCGAGAACACCGAGCGTGTTCTTGTGGGTGGCCACACCTACCCACATGAGTTCGCTTCGATCATACCCTGAGTAAACTCGCCCCCAATCCGGAAAATAGCGAATCAACAGGACAGACAAAGGAATGCACAGATACGCGACCCTCGAAATGACGGCCTTGATCGAAACGATTGGCTCCTTATCCGTCAAAACCACCAAGACCATCACGACGTTGCCAAGATCTTTGAACAACCGCTTCAAAGTAATAACTGGGTAGTCGGACCAGGTAACGCTCAAGAGCCAGAACAGGTAGAACACAACCAGCCATATGTTGTCCCTGATGACCGTCGACAAATGAATGTGTCTCCGCAGCAACGCAATTAGCCCGGCAACGATCAGGGACAGACTAACGAGGGCTTCAATCGGATTGCCCTCATCAATGGAAGACTCCAGAATGCGACCTTGGTCTGCTCCGCTGAACCATTCCGTCACCGGGCGCGACCCATAAATCACGGCCCATGCGACCACGATCCAGGCGCAGAATGACACCGAAGCCCGCTCTTTCGCGTCACGGTAATAGAGCCAGAGAAGCCAGAGGCTGAAGACAAATAGGGCTAGAAGTCCCGTCATGACACACGGACGTCTTTAGGCGCTTTGGACCATGATTGGCCCGCCATATTCCGAAGCATAGTGATGTACTTTTCCTTCTCCTTACTCCATAAAAGTCTTTTGCGAACTCCCTCCAACCGCTTCCGGTACTCGAGCAAACAGTCCGGATTCTCCGCTACGTGATCAATCATCTGCGCCAGCGCGGCCGCATCTCCAGAATCGAAGAACATGCACTCATTAGGCCTAAAGTAATGTTCGATGGCGGCGTTTCTCACCGTGATCGACGGAATACCCAGGCAGGCATATTCGACCAATTTTAACGGCAGGGCGAAATTTGCGACGGATGAAGCCCCAACATCCAAGGGGACCAGACCGACGTGACAATCGGACAACAACTTAGGAAGGTCGTGTAACGGAAATATACGATTAACGAAGTCGATGACATCACTCACACGATACTTCAGAATTAGGTCGGCCAGCTTCGCGCTGAAATCTCCTTCACCAATAATTCTGATATGGATCTTTTCTCGATTCCGAACCTGGGCAACAGCCTCCACAAGCATTCCTAATCCATATCGTTCAAGGATTGTCCCGTGGAACACAAAACGAACCTTTCCCTCCACAACGGGATATGGTATCGGCTTGAATATCTCGTCATCGGCGAAGTTTGCAACCACGCTAATGGCTTCCGGACGGTACCCATGTTTGATCAGAATCCCATTCTTCAACGAATCGCTGACCGTAATTGTCCGATCCGCAAAGGCCACGCTAAGCTTTTCCTGTAGGAGGAGCATCCGACTCACGGCGTTATGCGTAAGACTGCGGTACTTCGAGCCATAGGTCTCCGGCATAGGATCATGAATATCGAGTATCACTTTTGAACCGAACAATTTTGGAACAAGTGCCACAAAAACCAATGCATCCGGCATATTGTGAACATGGATAACCTTGTAGCGCCTCCTGAAAAACAATCGGGTCGACATCACCGCGCAACGAACGAAGAACTTCGCATACTCCTGCAGATACTTTAAACGAGAGGACCCACGGTATCGCTGCTGCACACGGAATACCCGAACGCCACGAACAGTTTCAACTGGAAGCTGGCCCTGGCGGCGCAGAGTGATCACGTCGACGGCAAAGCTTCCCTCAAGAGCTGCCTCGGCAGCCCTAATCACTCTGGGATCGTTCTCGTAGTGCGTGTAGGCAATCATCAACACGGCCGGGGATGTGCGGGGTGCGGGGTGAGGGGTAAGGGGTGATGCCATGAAGTTTGGAACACGTATTACATATTACGCGTCACGCCCTCCTGTCCCTTCCTTGATGAAAACACTCTCCGAATCCTCGCCATTTGCTCGCGCCTGTGAAACGACCGCAGTTCCTGCGGGATTGGGTTCGGCTTGCGGGAAAGCCAAGCGCAAGTGTACCCGAGCATCAACGACAGGCTACCGAAGACCAGGGGTTTATTCTTCATTTGAAACAGTCCTCGCGCGATCTCCCAGAGAGGGTGGTTCCCGACCAAATAATCTTCCTGCCCATGGCGAAACCTCGCCTTGACGCGATTGCGGTCGGCCGTCCCCATCGCCCGATGGTGAGCACAGGTTTTCTCGATAAAGGTACGTGTCGTCCAACCTCGCATACGAGCCGTCGTCACCGCCACCCAATCGATCCCCCCGCCTTTGATCGGGGTATAGCCCCCGATCTCCTCAAAGCATCGTCTCCTAAACAACTGACAGGCCCCTGACACATGATTCAGATTTGCGAGCGCATGCCCGTAACTGTGAGATCCTGGGCTGCCCGCATCTTCGACAAATGGCGTACCTGCAACCCCCAGATCGGACATCTCATTGAACTTGCCTAGAAGGAACTCATAATAGTCCTGCGGCAGAGTAATATCGGCGTCCAGATTTCCAACCAGGTCAAAATCAATTCCCTTCAAAGACTCGTAGCCCGCATTGACCGCATGCGCTTTCCCGGCAAAATTGCGAACCGGACTCCGTTCCACCCTCAGCAGGCGGATCCAGCTATGAAGCCGGGCATAAGACTGCACAATCTCATCCGTCCGGTCGATCGATCCGTCGCTGACGATGACCCATTGCACCGGCAACAACGTCTGGTCTGCGACCGAACGAATCACTTCGTCCAGATGCGCCTCTTCGTTCCACGCGGGCGTGATGAGCGCGTATTTCATGCTTAAGGCTCCTCGACGCATGTCGATCGCTTGCTCGTAAGTTCTCAGACTTGTGACAGGGTGAGTTTCCCCATGAGTACTGACAGGGCTTTGACCATCGTTCCCTGGCCCCAGTGCAGCATTGGTGTCTTGACTTTCCGCCAGCCGAGGTCCCGATAGAAAAAATGCCCGTCTTTCGCTTGCATGTTGTCGATGGTCCACTCAGCCACTTTCATAGCCAGCACCAGACATTCAGGATCCTCCCCGGCCATGGTCGCAAGGGTGTCGATGGCCTGCGACACGCACTGGATATCTATATGGTAAGTGTTATCGTGAAAATATTTCGGACGCCCATCTGCCTCAAAGAAATGGGATGTGTAAAATCGAAGGCCCTTGTTAAGGCAATCGTTGAAAGAGCCATCTTGGGTCGCATCCCTGTAACTCTTCAAGGCCGACAGGTTGTATCCTGTATGGAAGTTGTCTATCCAGTGATATTTAGGCTCTTCAGCGTAATACCACGCACCGTCGCCTCGTTGTCGAAAACAAGTGTAGGACATCGCACTTTGTGCCAATGTCAGGGCCTCATGGTTCTTGGTGAGCGATCCAAGACGCGCAAGAAACGCCGAGGCCATCGCGTTCGAATTGTGAATCGACGACTGACGATAGGCGACATAACTCAAGCAACTGCCGGCCTCCGTACGCTCCCTCGGCAATTTGAGCATCCAATTGCCTGTACTTTCTGCGACCTGCAAATATTTTTCGTCGCACAACAGTTCATACGCATCGAGAAACGCCTGCCCGATTAAGGCACTCCAGATCAGCAGCGGCTCCCCATAGGGACGCCGCCCCCCTCTGGTGGCATATTCATAGGGATCGCCCCAGCAAAACTCGCCAGAGAGGGGTGACCGGTTAGCCATGAGCCATTCGAGACAGACGAGAGCCTCACGACGCACGTTGTCGTCCCCGTTCAGTCGGTACATCAACAGGTAGCCCCAGGCCATATAGCCCCGACCGATTGCGGACTCATGGGGCGATATGCCGAGCAATGGTCGAATGTTGAACGGCGCACGCAGAACCACCTGCTGGAGCACCCGCATGGGAAAGACCCGACCGCCGGTGAGAGAATACAACCACGATAGGTTTCCGTCGGCCGGCTCGTAGCCCCGATACTCGTTCCTTTTAACCCAGGAGATAACCCTCCCCAGGCTTTTCTCAATTTTTGCTTTCAAATGTATCGGTCTGGTCATTAATTGCGACCCTCAACCTTGATTCAGTCCTGTTCTTTCAGGTCAATCCCAAATGGAGAATTTCTCCGCAGCGCCTTGTTACAGGGTGCTTCGATCAAATGATAGAAGGCGCTCGCCGTCATCAGTACCGCACCGATGAAGAAGAAGGCTCCAGCGATCCGCAGCCCTTGCGTTTGCATACCAATCTTGTGGCTTGCCGCCCCAACAAACTTCAACACGACAGCGTGAGTCATATACATCGAGTAGGAAATCAATCCGCCATACACAACAGGCCGTTGTGAGAGAAACTGACCAAGCCAGCCACCATCGTAGGACAGGCCTAAGATAAGTAATGCAAAGGCTAAATAGATCAGCGAAATCGAATGGTTGAAGAGCCCTGAGACTGCCACAATGAAGAGCAGCAATCCGGTGGTGGCAAACCAGGTTCCAGGGAAATCTGAAAGCAAGAGACGCAGCCGGTACAAGGCCGATCCAGCCATGAAAAGAAAAATAATCTCAGCGCACTTTCCAGGAAATTGCGCAATAGGAAGAAAGGTATGTCCTGCTAAAAGAACGCCGATCGCGAGCAATAAGATCAAGCGGTTCGATAAGTTGCGAAAAGACCAGAATGCAATGGGAAATACAAACAAGTACGCAAACCACTCCGCGTGAATTGACCAGGCCGGGTAGTTCCATAGCAGGTCCTTTGAAAACCAGGAACGGACCATGGCCACTTCAAGCGGGAGAATCTGCAAGGAATAGTTGCTGCTCTCGATGTGACCTGAATGCGCAACAATGATCCCAATGTAAACCATGAGGGCGAGCAAGGAGGCCACATGCACAGGCCACAAACGGGCGAATCTACGATAAATGAAAGCAGCGTGATCTTTCAGGCTATAGCGAGCGAAATACTTGTGACTTAATATGAATCCGCTGAGCATGAAAAACATTGGCACCGCTAAATACCCGAGATTGAGAAGCCATTTGAATGGCTTCCCAATCGAAATGAGTACTAACTCGTCTCTGAAGTGAAACAGGACAACCCATAGGGCGGCAAAGAAACGAACACCGGTAAGTGCTTTGATGTCTCTAGGGATCATAGTCTGCGTGTATGTACTACCTCGAAAATAATCAAGAAATGTATGCGTGTGGGGCGATCTCAGCAGTGACAGAAGAACTAAGACGCACACCAGAAGCTTAATTGTTTCGTTGACGACAAGAGGGTAAGAAACGCGACTCTCGCCCAGGACGAAACCGACGGCAATGCACGAGCTGACCCAGAATAAATCACATGCAACATGTATCGAACGACTCAGGGCCTAGAAACAGTGTGCCGTGATCTGACGTCCTCCGCATCGGGCAGACGCTCGATAACATCTGCACTAGCACTGCTTTGTTTGGTTATCGGATCAAGACCGGAGTGCTTTAGATAATTGGTGGCCGCCTCACCGATGATTCGATAACCGTTCTTGCCCGGATGCATATCTCTGGTGGTTTGTGCATAAAGCTGATTTCCAACCGACTGTTTTAAAGCAGGTAGCGTATCCAAATGCGCAATCCCCGCGCCGGTGAGAAACTCGAGTAGAGACTTTCTCGCAGATCGCTCGTTCACAATGACCCGATCAATCGCCTCATGCAAATGAAACCTTGGGTTGTTCTCAAGATACTCTGAAAATACCGTTTCCTTTGTGGGGATAATGACGACAAGTAGCCTACAGCCTTCTCGGCGGCACGCCATATCCATCTCCTTCAGCAAGTAAAACGTAATGCGCATGCCCTCCCGAACCGGGCCGCTACTCTGGTCAATTCTTTCCACCATGCCGGTAGGACGAAAGGCCTCACGGATATTTTTGTCATCGACAACCAGCGTGGTTGTGTAAGGATCACTGTCGGTAGAAGCCTGCTTGAATCTGATAGTCTCCTTCACCAGCGCCAGGAGCGGACCATGAAATACAAGTCTGTACACCATGCTGTGTTCTGAGAGCCAGTTTCTCAGGTCTGCGCCCCAAACACGAGATTCGGGTGCCCCCCAGATATCAGCATTCACATTGTCCCACCGTCCGTTCCTGAGTGACGACCAGTGGTCCAGCCCATAGGTGATCGAAAAGGCGTTCTCGAAATCGTCCCCCATGTAGAGACCACAAACGACCCATTTGGGATGGAGCTTGAGGCCTTTGGTTGTCAGAAGATGATAGTATTGGTTCGGCCCATAGCCGCCAAGACCGAGATTGTACACTTCGAGCCCAGTCCCTCGTGCGACGACCGAAGGCCATGAGTCATCCATTGTGGCCGTATTGCCGAAGGTGTGTGAGTCTCCGATCGCTACAACGTCAGCCGTGGAGGGTACTCGCCTATTCCTGAAGCCCCATTCGTCAAAACCAGAACTGTTTGGCGCGATCGTGATTCCAAGTACATTGTCTCTAATTGTCTCTGCCGAAAGATAATCAGCCGGATTGAGAATTAGCCTGGCACCTGCCTCGCACAGGAGGACACCGATGGAAAGGGAGACAACCAGGATGATTACTTTTGCGATGGTCTGCTTCAGCTTCATTGCACTGTGATCTTGGTGTTTTGAATTTCTACTGGCGATGGGGAATTGAGCAACTCGTCTGTTTGGTCAATCTAATTGCGCAGGTTTCACTTATCGGGCCGACAGCTTCCAAGAATCCACTCTCCGGTAGAAGCACTCATGCTTATCGGGCTACATCTTTTTAGCCTAAACCTCGATTTCAACAGGAGTGGCTCCGTCAAAAACTTCATCTATCACTTCAGCCCCCAGCAAACCGGGTCGGTGGATACGGATAATGGCTCCGGGGCTGACTGAACGAGGTGCGGACACTTGGACACGGGCGACGTCAGAAAGATCTTTCTGGATAAACCGGATCGAGCGGCGCCAGCGGAACCACTCCACAGCATCCCCGGCCTTGGCAAACCATGCCCGGTCGCCCTTCCCGACCTCTCCCAACAGCTCCCGATAAGAGCCTCCCCAGAGGCGTTCAGGGGCCAGGCTCCGCTCGTGCCAATTGATGACCAGGGTGCCTCCGAAACGTCTCGCATTCGCCACGATCCGACGGCATAGTTTTGACGCTTTCTCTCGCCCGAGGTTCATCCGTCCCGAAGAGAAGAGCGCCGAGTCCATGATGGACATGGGCAGCTCCATTAGGGTTTCGCTTCCTACGGGACGAAATACCTGCGATGTACCTGCCCTGTACCCCACGGCCTCGTTGTATCCCCAGGTTGAGTCGTAGTCGAATCCGGCAATCTCCAACGTCCGCGGTGAGTCCGAGGAAAAGTATAACCAGTGCATCCGGATACCCGCTGTCTTCTTGCCCGTGAGTGAGCTCAACTGCCTCATTTCTTCACGCCCCGCATCGGCATCGCGCCATGCGTCGATTCCATGCACTGCTAGCTCGCTCCCACGGTCTGAGGCCTTCCTCACTTCTTCATGAATTTCGCCTATCCCGTAGGGAGAGGCTCGCCAGGTGTTGAGGGTACCGTCCGGCGCAAGGCCAGCCTGGCCTTTGAATGGAATCAAGAAGAAAGTGGACCGCCGCCCGTCCTCTACCTTGGCATAGTCCTCGAAGGGACGCCAAAAATCCGGTGCTAATCCCAAAAACACGAAGGGTAAAGAACAAAAGGCCAGCCAGTTTCTTCCAGCCTCTTGAAGCGACCGACGGCCCCGGGCAAGATCGGCCAACGTCCCAACCGATGCGCGATAGATGAACCCCGCCAATGTTCGATCGAACTTGTGCCGCCTGATCCCGAAAAAGTCTACATCGTGCGTAAGACAGCAAATGAAGTCATGACCCTCTGGATGAGGAGGAATCTCTAAGAATGGAATGCTCGACTCAATAAGCAGATACCGGAGTAACGCGATATGTAATTCAAGCGTGGGCGTCAGCGCCTGCGCCGCAGGCTGTCCCTCCGTCAGCAGATACCGGATTTCATCGAATAGGTTATAGCCCACTCGCCGGACGACGCGACCCCCCTTGTGATACCAGCAATCGAGACACTTTCCCCGAGCCTTCAGGATACGATCGCCTGTATCTGCCTCGAACAGCGCGGCCCTTCCGTAGATGGGAAATGTCGATTCTCCCCACTCTATGTCTACAGGGCCGCTGGCGTGATTCACTACGACCCCTGCCTCGCGGTCGATCTCCTGCTCTCCGGAGCCATAGACCAGGAACACCTCACAGTCAAGATCCCCGATAAAGCCGTCCGTAGTGAGAATGACGCGGTACTTCTTCCCTGGTACTGCCCGCTCCCACGGAGTCTTGAAAAGTTCAAAGAACTCCCCTGCCACATCCATATCAGCCAGGCTTGCTACTAGACCGATCATCGTACTTTACCAAGGGCGCAACTGTCGGGCTGGATCGGCACTGCCATGGGTCTCTTTCTTTTAGAACAACGTGTAAATGAACGGTGCGACCGCCGACCCCTGTGAAAGCACGATCAGCCCTCCAAGCAATACCATCACGAGAATGATCGGGAGTAACCAGAATTTCTTCCGCTCTTTCATGAAGGCCCAGAGTTCTATCACAAAATCGCCCATACGCACCTCCTATTGACGAGCACCGACTTAAAACTGGTGTTTCATATGGGAATGGGGTCTTGGAGATCGGACCACCCTGTAGGTCGTACTCGACGCAGCAAATGCCTGCCTCATCGTATCCTTCCCCATGAGACGAAACACAAGTCCCATTGGAGTCAGCAGGGCATAAAACACGATGCCGAGCAGAATCCTGGTATTGATCCACCCCA
>Ga0315290_10003119_pt1 | contig 11847 bp, 7 predicted proteins | sample YL17G12_0_MG_FD_203627 | JGI IMG/M metagenome (GOLD analysis project Ga0315290, IMG submission 203627) | Sediment microbial communities from Yellowstone Lake, YNP, Wyoming, USA - YL17G12_0 | ecosystem: Environmental > Aquatic > Freshwater > Lake > Sediment | place: USA: Wyoming | collected...
CTTGGTAGCAATAGCAGTTTGGCTGATGTCATTTGTTGTGCCGGTTAATGCCGGATGTCGATGTGCCTGCGTCGACGGAGAATCAAGAGCTGTTTGTTCCAGCAGCTTTGACATTAAACCGTCATGCACGCTACACAATTGCCCCTGGGGCACGTCCAAGAACCTTGATGCTGAGCCGGTACAAACCCCGAAGATGTCTCTTCCGGGCAACTCTCGGTGCGTAAAAAGGCAGATATACAACGATCAGATACATACCTACGAATGGAAAGACGTTTGTTCCTGAGCTGATTGGATCAGGCTTGTAAGAAAGCCACTGGAAATTACTCCATAGCCGCCACTGATAATTGATAAATTTGATAAGTTCGAGCCCTGGCCGGTGAGGCAAAACCCCCGTTTTATCTAAGGATTAGGGCAAAACCGACAATAAAAAACGCCAGCCTCTAGCTGGCGTTTTTGTTTTATAGTGCGAATTTCTTACTTCAATGCAGCCAGCGCGGCATCGTAGTTGGGTTCGTTGGCAATTTCCCCAACCAGTTCGCTGTGCAACACTTTGTTGTTTTCATCCAGCACTACCACGGCACGTGCCAGCAGGCCGGCTAGGCTACTGTCCTTGATCAGCACGCCATAGCTCTCGCCAAATTGCGCCGTATTGCGGAAGCTGGACAGGTTAACCACATTCTCAATGCCTTCAGCGGCGCAGAAGCGGCTTTGCGCGAATGGCAGGTCAGCAGAAATATTGACGACGGCGGTATTGTTCAGTGCGGCGGCGCTTTTGTTAAAAGCCCGCACCGACATCGCGCAAGTTGGCGTATCGATGCTGGGAAAAATGTTCAGCACTTTGCGTTTGCCGGCAAAATTGCCCAGCGAGGTCTCGGCGCGGGCTTTATCTGCCAGCTTGAAGTCAGGAGCACTCTGGCCTTTTTGCGGTAGGTTGCCGCCGAGGGTAACGGGATTGCCTTTCAGGGTAACGGTGCTTGTCATATTGAGTATCCTTGATAATTTGAGTATGAAGTATATTAGTCTTAATAAATGGCAACTGCAAAAACAAAAAATGCCCCCAATCACGAGGCCATTATTGTATAACAAAATGCTAATACAGCAGTTTGCTGGCTCGGACTGGCAGCGAAGTAAAAGCTGCCTGGTTTTATTCTGATTAACTAATAGTAGCTCCTCCAGTGCTTGCCCATATCGGGTAAAATCCTGTTGTATGCAACCTTCGTCTTCAGCCCATGTGCCGTCTTTCGTCCATCTGCGCTGCCACAGCGAATATTCCGTTGTGGATGGCATGCTACGCGTCGATGATTATGTGACACGCGCCGTGCAGGACGACATGCCTGCATTGGCGCTTAGCGATCTTGCCAATCTGTTTGCCACGGTCAAGTTTTACCGGGCCGCCCGCGGCAAGGGCATCAAACCGCTGATTGCTTGTGATATCTGGCTGGAAAACGAGACCAGTCGGGATCAGCCGTATCGTGCCTTGCTGCTTTGCCAGTCGCATGCGGGTTATCTGCGTCTTTGTGAATTGTTGACCAAAGCCTATCTGCATAACCAGTATCGCGGGCGTGCCGAAATCAAAAAAGACTGGTTTGTTGAGAATGGCAGCGAGGGCTTGATTTTACTGTCAGGTGCCATGCTGGGGGATGTAGGTCAAACCCTGTTGCAGGACAACAGGCGCGGCGCAAAACAGCTGGCGCAAAGCTGGAGCAGCCTGTTTCCAAAGCGTTATTACCTTGAATTGCAACGTGCCGGACACGCGCAGCAGGAAATGTATATTGCACGTGCATTGGCGCTGGCCGCTGAACTTAATCTGCCGGTGGTAGCCACGCACCCGATACAGTTTCTGCATACCGATGACTACAAGGCGCACGAAGCCCGCGTGTGTATTGCCGAAGGTTATGTATTGGCCGATAAGCGCCGCCCACGCCTGTTTACGGAAGATCAGTATTTCAAGACCCAAGCCGAGATGCAGGCCTTGTTTGCAGATATTCCAGAGGCACTGGCCAACACTGTTGAGATTGCCAAACGCTGCAATTTTTCGTTGGCGCTGGGAAAAAATTATCTGCCACAATTTCCTACGCCCAATCAGGAAAGTCTGGAAGACTACCTAACTACACAGTCTCACCAAGGGCTGGCTAAGCGACTGCAAGTGTTGTATCCAGATCCGTCACAACGCCTTGCTAGGCAGTCAGAGTATGAAGCGCGTTTGGAATTTGAGAACAACGTCATCATACAAATGGGTTTTGCCGGCTATTTCCTGATTGTGGCCGACTTCATCAACTGGGCCAAGCACAATGGCGTGCCGGTTGGTCCGGGGCGTGGCTCGGGGGCCGGGTCGGTGGTGGCTTACAGTTTGGGCATCACTGATCTCGATCCTTTGCGATATGCCTTGTTGTTCGAACGCTTCCTCAATCCGGAGCGGGTTTCCATGCCCGACTTTGATATCGATTTCTGCCAGGAAGGGCGCGATCGGGTAATCGACTACGTCAAGCAAAAATACGGCCTGGCGTCAGTCTCGCAAATTGTCACCTTCGGCACCATGGCGGCCAAGGCGGTGATTCGGGATGTCGGACGCGTGCTGGATTTGCCATTCAATCAGGTTGATAGTCTTGCCAAACTGATCCCCAATGAGCTGGGCGTCACGCTCAGCAAGGCGCTAGAGATGGAGCCGCAACTCAAAGAGCGGCAAGCCAAGGAAGAAGAAGTTAAAGTGTTGCTGGAGCTGGCGTTGCGTCTGGAGGGCTTGACGCGCAATGTCGGCATGCACGCGGGTGGTGTACTGATTGCACCGGGCAAGATCAGTGATTTCACGCCGATTTATTGTCAGGCCGGGGGCGAGAGCCTAGTCAGCCAGTTCGACAAGGATGACGTCGAAGCCATCGGTCTGGTGAAGTTCGATTTTCTCGGTCTGCGCACGCTGACTATTCTTGACATGGCATTGGTAAGTGCCAATGCCCAAGGTGCGGCACGGAGTTTACCACCATTGGCATTTGACAGCTTGCCGCTGGATGACGCTCCAACCTACAACCTGCTCAAGGCCGCCAACACCACTGCCGTATTCCAACTGGAATCGCGCGGCATGAAGGACATGCTGAAGCAGGCCAAGCCAGACTGCTTCGAGGACATCATCGCGTTGGTAGCCTTGTACCGGCCGGGTCCAATGGACCTGATTCCAGATTACATACGGCGCAAGCATGGCTTGCAGAAAGTCGAGTACCCGCATCCCAAGCTGGAACCGATCTTGCGCGAAACCTACGGCATCATGGTGTATCAGGAGCAGGTGATGCAGATTGCCCAAGTGATTGCCGGTTACAGTCTGGGTAACGCTGATTTGCTGCGGCGCGCAATGGGCAAGAAGAAAAAAGAAGAGATGGATGCGCAACGCGCCATATTTACTGAAGGCGCCACTAAAAATGGCATATCGGTACGCCAGGCGAAAGACCTATTCGATTTGATGGAAAAATTCGCCGGTTATGGTTTCAACAAATCCCATGCGGCGGCCTACGCTTTGGTGGCCTATCAGACGGCTTATCTGAAAACTCATTATCCGGCTGCCTTCCTGGCTGCCACCATGTCGGCAGACATGAATAACACTGACAGCGTGCATATCTTCCATGACGATTGTCTGTCCAACAATGTGGAAGTGTTGCCCCCGGACATTAACCGAAGTGAGTTCCGTTTCAAGCCGCTTAATGAGCAGCAGGTACTTTACGGCCTCGGAGCCCTGAAAGGTACTGGCTGGGCGGCGATTGAAGTGATACTGACCGCGCGTGAGCAGGATGGGCTATTTAAGGACTTATTCGATTTTTGTCATCGTCTCGATCTGCGTAAAGTGAACCGGCGCGTGATCGAGTCCTTGATTCGTGCCGGTGCTTTCGACAAGCTTGAGCCTAACCGTGCTGCATTACTCGCGGCCGTTGGTTTGGCGATTGAAGCAGCCGATCAGAGAGGCGCAGCCATCGGTCAGAACAGCCTGTTTGGCGATGTAGTCGATAATGCCGCACACGCCTTGCCCAAAGTGCCCGCATGGCCGGAGCAGGAACGCTTACAGCATGAAAAAATGGCGCTCGGCTTCTATTTCAGCGGCCATCCTTACACTGCATATAAAAAAGAACTGGCTGCCTTTATACACGGTGGACTGGCGACATTGACAGCGCAAGAGCAACCGCAGTTACTGGCAGGAGTAGTGACGGCGATTCGCACCCGTGTGACCAGCCGTGGCAAAATGGCCTTCGCAGTTCTGGATGATGCAGTGGCGCGGGTTGAGGTGGCCATCGGTAACGAGCTATTCATGGGCAATGCGCAGCTTTTGAAAGAAGACCAGCTACTGATTGTCGAGGGCAAGGTGACTAATGATGATTATACTGGTGGCCTGCGTGTCGGCGCGCGGCGCTTGTTTGATTTGGCTGCGGCGCGCAGTGCCTACGCCAGCCTGCTCAAGCTCTCCTGCAATGGCCAGGCAGACGCCCTGAGGCTGCGTGAATTGCTGGCACCGTACCGCAGAGCTGAGCCTGCTTTAGAAAATGTGCGCAGTTCGGATAATCACCGGGGTTGCGCAGTACAAATTGAGTACCATAATGCCGATGCTAGTGTAGAACTGGCTCTGGGAGACCAATGGCGCGTGGAATTGCGTGACGAACTGCTGCGTGGATTGAAAAGCTGGCTCAGCGAAGAGAACGTAAAAATCCTTTATAATTAGAGAATCTCTGGTTAAATCCCACATGGCCGAGACTGCGGCTTTGCGGGATGGGATGCAAGGAAGGCTTCGAAGTTAATGGTTATTCCCTTAACCAGAAGTCTGACACCGCAGACCGCTTGTAGAGCCTTGTCCCAGATAGGTTACATGAAAATGGGCGCTTGCGTTGTTGCTCGCCTTGGCTTCGTAGATTAACTATGGACCTGCGGCGTACGCTTGGCAATCATCCCATTTTCGCTAGCAACGCGGCTAATGGCGGACTTAATCAGAGGTTCCTAAGTCATTGCTTTTGGAAGGTAGCTACATGAAAACGAGTTTTCTGGAATTCGAACAACCGATCGCTGAACTCGAAGCAAAAATCGAGGAATTACGCTACGTGCAGGACGATTCTGCGCTGGATATTTCGGAAGAAATTGGCCGCCTGCAGCAAAAAAACCAGACCATGACCAAGGAAATCTACAGCAAGCTCAATGCCTGGCAGATTTCTCAGGTGGCGCGTCACCCTCAGCGGCCTTACACCCTGGACTATATTCAGGGCATGTTTACCGATTTTCAGGAGTTGCACGGCGACCGCGCTTTTTCTGACGACCCGGCGATTGTCGGCGGCTTGGCGCGTTTTGAGGGCCAGCCGGTGATGGTGATTGGCCAGCAGAAGGGCCGCGACGTCAAGGAGCGCCAATACCGTAATTTTGGCATGCCGCGCCCGGAAGGTTATCGCAAGGCGCTGCGCCTGTATCGTATGGCAGAAAAATTCGATCTGCCGATCATCACGCTGATTGATACCCCTGGTGCCTACCCCGGCATTGGCGCGGAAGAGCGCGGTCAATCCGAAGCCATCGCGCGCAATCTGTACGTGATGGCCGACCTGAGGACCCCCATCATCGGCGTAATTATTGGCGAAGGAGGCTCTGGCGGTGCGCTGGCACTGGGTGTGGTTGATCATCTGATGATCTTGCAGTATTCCACCTACTCGGTAATTTCGCCGGAAGGCTGCGCTTCCATCCTGTGGAAGAGCGCCGATAAAGCTTCGGAAGCAGCAGAGACGCTGGCCATTACCGCAACGCGTTTGAAAGCGCTGGGGCTGGTCGACCGTATCGTCGTCGAGCCCATGGGTGGTGCGCACCGTGCGCCAGAAGTGATGATGCAAACCTTGCGTCGCGCTTTGCTCGACGAATTGCAACGCCTGCAAGCCAAATCCACGCAAAACCTGCTCGAAGCGCGCTTCGAACGCCTGATGAGCTATGGCAAGTACAAAGAAGCCAACATCAACTGAAGCCGAGGGCCCAGTCCAGTACAAATCAGTCCAGTGCATAGCTGAAGCTTACGCTGATCTTGCTGTCCGACTAGAAACCTTTCTTGTCCAGACCATACAGCCGGGCCAGACCTTGCTGCTGGCGCTGAGTGGCGGTCTCGATTCCCGTGTGTTGCTTGATCTGCTGGTGAACATGCGTACAGTGCTGGGGTTCAAGCTGCAAGCCATGCACGTGCATCATGGCCTCAGCCCGAATGCCGACGACTGGACAGAATTTTGCCGCCAGCTCTGCCGCTCCAATCAAGTACTTTTTGAGGTTGTGCGCGTCAAAGTCCGGCGCGATAGTGGCCATGGGCTGGAAGCCGCCGCGCGCAAAGAGCGCTATCAGGCGCTACTCGCATCAGCGGCAGACTATGTGGTACTGGCGCATCATCGTGATGACCAGGCCGAAACCTTGCTGCTGCAATTGCTGCGCGGAGCGGGAGTCAAGGGGCTATCCGCCATGGCCACCAGAGATGCCGACCGCCGCCTGCTGCGGCCTTTGCTTGATGTGCCGCGAGCAGCTTTGGAGGCTTATGCCCTCAGTCATCAGTTGCAGTGGATAGAGGACGAGAGCAATCTCGATCACGGTTATGACCGCAACTTTTTGCGCCATCAAATTCTTCCCGAACTTGCGCGACGTTTTCCGGCAGCACAGGAAACATTGGCACGCAGTGCAGCGCACATGGCTGAAGCCGCCTTGCTGCTGGAAGAATTGGCGAGCGAAGATGCGCAGCGTCATATACACGACAATCTGCTGGATACTGCCGGCTTGGCGGGCTTGAGCGAGCCGCGCGCGCGCAACTTGCTGCGCTGGTGGCTATCCGCCAATAAGGTGGCACTGCCCAGTGCTATCCGCCTGCAGGAAATGCTGCGTCAGCTGCTTAGCGCAAAGCCCGATGCCAGCTTGAAAATCAAGCTGGATCATGCTTGTTTGCGGCGCTATCTAGGCATGGCTTACCTGAATTTCGAAATTGTTTGTCAGCCTGTCAGTTTGGTCTGGCAGGGCGAAGCGTCGCTAACGCTACCGGATAACAGCCAGTTGTTATTCCAGCGCGAAATGGGACTGGGGCTGGCGTTGAATAAAGCCGCCAAGTTAAGGATCAGTGCCCGGGAGGGCGGTGAACGCTTCAAGCCGGATCGTGAGCGGCCAACACGTACGCTCAAGCATCTGTTGCAGGAAGCACAAATGCCACCCTGGCTGCGCGAACGGCTGCCGCTCATCTATTGTGAAGATACTCTGGCTGTGGTACCTGGCATTGGTGTGGCTTGCGAATTGCAGGCGAAGCATGAGGAAATGGGGCTGGTGATTGCCTGGCAGCAAGCTTGATTACGCATTTGGGATTTTCCAGCAAGGGTTCCAACACATTCCAGACGTTATCCAGTAACCGCCTCTGAGCCGCAGCAGTGGGATGCAAGCCATCGTCCTGCGTCAGTTCCGGTTTGCCAGCCACACCATCCAGCAGGAACGGTAATAGCGGCAGTGTGTAGCGCTTTGCCAGTAGGGGAAAGGTCTCGCTGAATTCACGGGTGTAACGAGGCCCGTAATTTAGCGGAATCTGAGTGCCGATGAGTATGACTTTGGCTTTGATTTTCTGGCTGGCTTCAATCATCGCCGACAGGTTGCGTTGCATCTCGGCGACCGGCAATCCACGCAATCCGTCATTGGCGCCGAGCTCGATCAGCACTATCGCCGGTTGCTGTTGTCTGAGCGTGGCCGGCATGCGCGTGAGGCCGCCCTGCGTAGTTTCCCCGCTGACACTGGCATTGACTACCTGATAAGGATAACCCTGGCTTTGCAGGCGCTGTTGCAACAGGCTTACCCAGCCTTGCTCGCGCGCTATGCCGTAGGCTGCGGAAAGGCTGTCACCATAGACCAGGATGGCCGGAACCCGGGTGCTCGGGATGGCTTGGGAATCCGGGAGGGCTGGCGCTGCCGGTAGAGGGCTGACTGCGCCACTTAGAATGAATATCAACAGTAACCGGAAAAACATTGATGCATGCACCTAAAAATGAGTTGGCAATAGAGGTGATCGGCCTCGCGAAGCATGTTACCAGCAACCAGGCCAGGCTGACGATACTCTCAGGGCTACAGCTGGCTATGCCGCAGCGCGAGACACTGGCCATTCTGGGGGCTTCCGGCTCGGGCAAGTCGACTTTGCTGGGGTTGCTCGCAGGGTTGGACACCCCAAGTGACGGCAAAGTGCTGATCAATGCCCGGGATATTGGCTTGCTGGATGAGGATGGCCGCGCTGCCTTGCGTGGACGCAGCATGGGCTTTGTGTTTCAGTCATTCCAGTTGCTGCCCTCGCTCACCGCGCTGGAAAATGTCATGTTGCCTCTGCAACTTGCAGGACGTGATGATGCGGCCGGCCAAGCCAAAGCCGTACTCAACCGGGTGGGGCTGGAGCAACGCACCACGCATTACCCACGCCAGCTTTCCGGCGGCGAACAGCAACGCGTCGCCATCGCGCGTGCTTTTGCGCCAAGGCCTGCTATCCTGTTTGCAGATGAACCTACCGGTAATCTGGATGCGGCCACCGGTCAGCGCATCATAGATTTATTGTTTGAACTGAATGCCGAGACCGGCACGACCTTGGTGCTGGTGACGCATGACGCTTTGCTGGCGGCGCGTTGCCAGCGTCGTTTGCAATTGATTGACGGCCATTTGGAGCCGATGTGAGCGCCCTCGGCCTGGCTTGGCACCAGTTGCGCAGTGCCTGGCTCGCAGGCGAAGTGCGAGTGCTGTTGCTGGCTCTGGTGCTGGCTGTCGGTGCAATGACTGCGGTCGGATTTTTCACTGACCGTATCCAGTCCGTGCTGAACCGGCAGGGCAGTTTGCTGTTGGGTGCAGATATGGTGGTGATTGCAGACCATGCTATCCCTGAAAAATACCGTCTTGAGGCCGCTAAATTAGGTCTGAATGCGGCTCAAACGCTGGATTTCCCCAGCATGGTGGTGCATGGGGATGCCAGCCATCTTGCGGAAATCAAGGCCATCAATGGCAGCTACCCCTTGCGTGGTGAGTTAACCATTGCCGCGCAGGCATTTGGCGCAGGACGCAACGCACAGGGCGCACCGCAGTCTGGCAGCGTATGGATAGAGCCACGGCTGGCCAGCTTGCTGGGGGTGGCGCTGGGGGACAGCATTGCAGTGGGCGAGCGCCAGTTACGGGTGGCGGCCTTGCTGCAACACGAACCGGCACGCGGCGGGGACATGTTCAATATCGCGCCGCACCTGTTGATGAATGAGGCGGACATTGCCTCTACCAAGCTCATTCAATACGGCAGCCGCGTCAAATATCAGTTGTTGCTGGCGGGCAATGCTGCGACAACGGCCGCCTATTCTGGCTGGATCAAGCCACTATTGGCACGCGGGGAACGACTGCAAGACGTCAAGAGTGCGCGGCCGGAAATCCGCAGTGTACTGGAAAAGACGCAGCAGTTTCTTGGGCTGGCTTCCATGGCCAGCGTGATTCTGGCCATGGTGGCCATGTCGCTGGCCTCACTGCCATTTGTCCAGGGACATTTGGACACGTTCGCGCTGATGCGCTGCTTCGGCGCCTCACGCAGACTGATTATGCATGTGCTGGTCTATCAAGCCTTGCTATTGGGGCTTATAGGCAGCCTGCTTGGCTGCGTGCTGGGTTATATGGCACAGGCAGGATTGGCGGTATTGGTAGGCAGCCTGTTTGTGGAAGCCTTGCCGCCGCCAAGCTGGACACCAGCGCTGGCTGGCTTGATTGCCGGACTCGCGGCGATGCTGGGCGTGGTCTGGCCGCATTTGCAGCGCCTGGGTGATGTACCGGCCTTGCGTATTTTACGTCGTGATCTGGGTGATCTGGATACAACGGGCTGGCTGGCTTATTTACCGGGCCTGGCTGTGATGGGCGCATTGATATTCTGGCATGCGCATGACCTGAAACTGGGTTTGGTCACACTGGCTGGGTTACTGGCGCTGCTGTTGGTCAGTGCCGGGTTGGTCCTGTTAGGTGGGCGCTTGTTGCATCAATTGCCACTCGGTAGGAGCAGTGCCTGGAAGCTCGGTATCGCCGGGCTCATGAGGCGGCCGGCGATAACGGTTGCGCAGGTGATCGGCCTCAGCCTGGGGTTGATGGCGCTGATATTGCTGGCGCTGGTACGCGGCGATTTGCTGCATAGCTGGCAATCCTCGCTGCCAGCCGATGCGCCTAATCGCTTCATCATCAACATCCAGCCCGACCAGATTGCGGGCATGCAGTCCTTTTTATCAGGCTCCGGAATTGGGGCTACAACGGTCTTGCCGATGGTGCGTGGACGGTTGATCGCGGTGAATGATAAGCCGCTGGTAGCTGCGCAATACAAGGATGACCGTGCCCGACGCCTGGTTGAGCGCGAGTTTAATTTATCCTGGACAGCGCAGATGCGGGCTGATAACAGAATCCTTGCCGGGCGCTGGTGGCGGGCGGATGAGCAGGGTAAGCCGCTGCTTTCGCTGGAGCAGGGCATCGCCGAAACTCTGGGGATCGAGCTCGGTGACAGATTAACCTACGATGTCGGCGGAACGCCGATTACCCTCAGCGTGACAAGCCTGCGCAAGGTGGAGTGGGATAGCATGCGCGTCAACTTTTTTGCGGTTGCACCACCCGGCGTGCTGGATCAATTCCCTGCCAGCTATATCACCAGTTTTCACCTGCCGCTGGGGCAGGAAGCAACCCTCAATCATCTGGTCAAGCGCTTTCCCAATCTCACCATCATCGATGTGGCTGCGCTTATGCAACAGGTGCGCGGCATCATGGACAAGATGGTCTACGCTGTGCAATATGTATTTGGCTTCAGCTTGCTGGCCGGACTGGCGGTGCTCTACGCTGCGCTGGTGGCTACCCGGGAGGAACGTACGCGGGAAGCGACATTATTGCGGGTATTGGGAGCTTCCAGGCGCCAAGTGGTAATGGCAACCATGGCCGAATTCTTCTGTATGGGCTTGCTGGCGGCAGTTATTGCCACGCTTGCCGCCAGCGTCCTGGCTTATTACATCAGCGTGCATCTGCTCGACATTCCGTATGCGTTTAATTTTGGCTTGGCCATGATAGCCTTGGCCAGTGCTTGTGTGCTGGTGCCGCTGGCGGCCTGGCTGGGAGTGAGTGGCTTGCTGAATCAAGCGCCGAGGCAGATATTACACAGCGTTTAATGGCTATAACCAACCCAGAATTGGCTGTATATAACCATATCTATTGGGTTACACTATCCAGTTTGAATGATGTGGTTATTGTAGTTCGTTGATTAAGATAAAGATATCTATAAGGCTCAAGCTTGGCATGGAACTTGATATACAACATCTGGTTCAAGAACAATTCTAACGAACAATAGTAGGAGAAAGTAATGAAGGACAGGCAGTTGTTTCGCGCCAAGGCAGTTTTCGCGGCGGTACTCGCCATCTATGCCACACCGCAAACCACTTATGCAGCCAATAAGGCTGAGGCACTGGAAACTGATACGGTTGAAGTCATCAGCACCACGCCATTACCAAGCATCGGCACTGCGCTGGATCAGGTGCCTGCCAATGTGCAGGCAGCTTCGGCGAAGTCTATCGCAGAGCAGCACCCACTGGATTTGTCCGAATTCATGGATAACAATCTGGGCTCGGTGACCACCAATAATACGGTTGCCAATCCTTATCAGGCTGATGTTTCCTATCGTGGGTTCAATGCTTCACCTTTGCTGGGCACGCCGCAAGGCATCTCGGTATTTGTCGATGGGGTGCGCGTCAACGAGCCTTTTGGCGACGTGGTCAACTGGGACCTCATCCCGGCCAATGCGATTGCCAACATCAACCTGATTCCCGGCTCGAATCCGCTGTTCGGGCTCAATACGCTGGGAGGCGC
>Ga0315290_10003120_pt1 | contig 11846 bp, 7 predicted proteins | sample YL17G12_0_MG_FD_203627 | JGI IMG/M metagenome (GOLD analysis project Ga0315290, IMG submission 203627) | Sediment microbial communities from Yellowstone Lake, YNP, Wyoming, USA - YL17G12_0 | ecosystem: Environmental > Aquatic > Freshwater > Lake > Sediment | place: USA: Wyoming | collected...
CGAGGTGCAGGCGCGAGCCACGCGCCGGTTGTCGCGGCTGGTAGAATCGCTGCTCGACTTCGGCCGCATGGAGGCTGGGGCCCGTCCCTACCGGCTCGAGCCGCTCGACGCAGCCGAGCTCGTCGAGGACGTGGTGCGCGACTTCCGGCAGGAGGTGGCGGGAGTAGACTTTACCGTTGACTACAGCCGGCCGGCCGGCGACGCGATGGTGAACGCGGATCGCGAGGCGCTCGCCCAGGCGCTCTGGAATCTCCTGGACAACGCCGTCAAGTATTCTGGCGACAGCCGGAGCGTGCGCGTGGAGGTCGAGAAGGCGCACGAGGTGACGATCCGCGTGCGTGACGACGGGTTCGGCATCGACCCGTCGGAGCACAGGCAGATCTTTCGCAAGTTCGCCCGGGGGGCTGCGGCCAGGGATCACGGCGTCAAGGGGACCGGCATCGGCCTCGCCATGGTGAAACACATCGTGGACGCCCACGCGGGCAGGGTCACTGTCGACAGCGAGCCCGGCCGAGGGAGCACCTTCACGATCTTCCTGCCCGCGGGAGGTTGACCATGCCGCGCATTCTGATCGTCGAGGACGAGCGGGACATCGCACTCGGGCTCGAGGTAGACCTTACGAGCCATGGGTACGAGGTCGAGACGGTCCGCGACGGCGAGTCGGCGGTACGGCGGGGCCGCGAAGCCGGCTGGGACCTGATCCTGCTCGACCTCATGCTCCCGCGCAAGGACGGCTACGAGGTCTGCCAGCAGCTCCGCCAGGCCGGCGTGCAAACGCCGATCATCATGCTCACCGCCCGGACGCACGAGGCCGAGAAGATCATGGGCCTCGACCTGGGAGCCGACGACTACGTCACCAAGCCGTTCAGCCCGCGGGAACTCCGATCCCGGATCAAGGCCGTGCTCCGGCGGACCGCCGACGAGTCGGCGGGGGTCTACCGGTTCGGGGATTGCGAAGTCGACTTCGACCGGGGCGAGGTCCGGCGGGGCGGGACTCCGCTGGACATCACCGCGCTGGAGTTCCGGCTGCTCTCCGCCTTCATCCGCCGCCGCGGCCGGGTGCTGAGCCGCCTGCAGCTCATCGACGCCGCATGGGGGCCCGACACGTCCATCACGGACCGCGTCGTCGACACGCACGTGCTGAACCTGCGAAAGAAGATCGAGCCCGAGCCCGCCAGGCCCCGCTTCCTCACGAGCGTCCGCGGGATGGGGTACCGGTTCGACGGGTAGGAGGACGAGCGGCGGCGGTCCACCGATGGCGTCCCCCTTTTTGCATCTCTTGACAATTTGTTGACGGGTCTTTGCGTGCCAGGCGCTAATCTCTGTACTCATGCGGAGGGTTAGAGACGCTCCGACGACCATCAAGATCCTCCTGATTGCGATCGTCCTGATCCTGCTGCCCGGCGCGGTCCTCAGCTACGTCAGCTACATTTCCGTGAACGAACGGGCCAGGCGGCTCGAAGCCGGCTATCGCGGCACCCTCTACATGGTGCGCGACAAGATGGAGGCGGAGGTCCTGAGGCTGGAGCAGGGTCTCCGCTCTTCCCTGGATGATGCTGGCGCACGACCGCGGAGCCTGAGCGCTTCGAGACAGCTGCTCCGCCAAGTCGCTGCAAACCACCCCTGGCTGAGACGTCCTTTCCTGGCAGGCCCCGACGGCGACCTCGTGACCCCTTCGATATCGTTCGGATGGCCAAAGCCGCCTTCTCAACCGTTCTCGTGGGCCCCTCCGCTGAAAGACCTCCTTTCGAGGGCGGAAACCGCCGAGTTCCTCCGCAAGGATGCCGCAGGCGCGCTGCAGCTCTACGTGCAGGCATTCGAAAGGGCACGCTCGTCAGAGGAACGAGCCGAGCTGCTTTCGCGGGTCGGCCGCTGCCGTTTCAAGCTGGGCAACTACCTGGGCGGGATTCAGGATTATCGGAAGCTGCTGGAACTCTCCGAAACGGCGACAACGGTTGGGGAAACCTCCACATTCATCATGGCATTGTCGCAGATCGCAGATGGGTACGCCGCGGCGAAGGATGAAACGGGCCGCACTGGCGCCCTGCTGCAGCTGCATCAACGACTGGTGGAGTCTCCATGGGATGCTTCCGCCACAGCATGTGAGTACTACCTGAAGCAAACGGGCCGGGAGCTCGAGGCCTCCGTGGCCCTCGCCGGCAGCGACCGATCGGCGATCGGTCCGCAGAAGATGAACGCCCTTAAGGAACTCGAGACAAGGCGCCTCGATGACATGAAGCACGCGGGCTGGATTCAGCGTGCCCTTCTTCCGGAAATGCGGTCCGGGCGGAACCGAAGCCTCGTCGATCCGTCCATCGGGCACATCTCGGCAAAGCGCGAAAGCACGATCGTGTCCGTCGGCTACCTCCAGGTCGAGAGAGCGGCACCAAATCCTGACCCATGGATGCTCGGGTATGAACTCAATGAAGATCAGGTCATAGGGTCTCTGCTGCCACGGGTACTGGAGGGCGTCGACCTGGGAGGGGACATCCGAGTCGGGATTCTCGACGAAGGGGGCAAGGTCCGCTTCCCGCACACGAACGCTGTGCCTCCGTCATTCCTCGCAGCAGGGCATTTCGCAGAGGTACTACCGTCGTGGCAGGTAGGCTTGTTTCACCCCGACGGCCGATCGATCGACGATCTCATCTGGAGAGAGAAAGCCACGTCTCTCGCCTTTCTCGGCGGGACCCTACTGGTCATCATTCTCGGAATCTCGTTGACGGTGCGCGCCGCCGCCCACGAGGTGGCGCTCTCCGGGCTCAAGTCCGATTTCGTCTCGAACGTCTCGCATGAATTCAAGACGCCGCTTGCCCTGATCCGCATGTTCGGCGAGACGCTCGAGACCGGCATGGTCGAGAACGAAGCGAAGCGCCGCGAGTTCTATCGCATCATCAGAACTGAAAGCGAACGACTGACGCACCTCATCAACAAGGTGCTGGATTTTTCCAGGATCGATGCGGGCGTCAAGCAGTACACTGTTCGAGAGGCCGATGTGGTCGATGTGATCCGAAATACTCTGGACACATATCGGCTTCAGGTTCGCGATCTCGGCTTCTCGATCGACTCTCAACTCCCGTCCCACCCGGTCATCGCCCGCATCGACCCGGATGCCGTCTCCGAGGCGTTGCTGAATCTGCTGGACAACGCAACGAAGTACTCGGGGAATAGCAGACGTATCGGGGTGTCGGTGGTGACGAGGGATTCCTCGATAGTTGTCTCGGTCGAAGATCATGGCGTGGGCATCCCGCAGGAGGATCTGCCGCACATCTTCGGCAAGTTCTATCGTGCGCGCACGCAGCAGACCCGGGAGACTCCCGGCAGCGGCCTCGGCCTAGCCCTGGTCAAGCACATCGTCGAAGCGCATGGAGGCCGTGTGGAGGTCGAAAGTGAACTCGGGCGCGGAAGCCGGTTCTCCTTCGGCATTCCGCTTCAGGGTTAGGGCCTGTTAGCAAACAAAGGTAGCAACATTTGTTTGCTAACAAGCCCTTATGGCGGGCCCACAGGATCAACTTGTGACCTTTATTCATTTACAGCGCCTTAGAGCCGGAGATGTCATGTGAGGGAAAGAGCCATGACGGATCAGCCCCAGGCGCGAATCCTCATCATCGAAGACGAACGCAACATGGTGACGGGGCTCCAGTTCAACCTCGAAGCCAGGGGGTACAAGGTGTCGGCCGCCTGCGATGGCGAGGACGGATACCAGAAAGCCCTCGAGCAGCACCCCGACCTCATCATCCTGGACCTGATGCTCCCCAAGTGCGACGGCTACGAGGTGTGCCGGAGGCTGAAGAAGGAAGTCCCGGACATTCCAATCGTCATGCTGACGGCCAGAAGCCAGGAATCCGAGGTGGTTCTGGGCCTGGAGCTGGGTGCGGATGACTATGTGACGAAGCCTTTCAGCGTGCTCGAGTTGATGGCGCGGATCAAGATGGTCCTCAGGCGTTCCGCGCCTGAAAGCCGCGACGCGGGGGTCCTGCAGGTCGGAGACCTCGTCGTTGATTTCTGGAAACATGCGGCCGAAAAGGCCGGAGAGGCCATCGATCTCTCGCCGCGCGAGTACGAAATCCTCAAATACTTCAGCAAGCGCCGGGGTGAGGCTGTCTCGCGCAGCGAGCTGCTCAACGCGGTGTGGGGCTACGACTGCTCGTCGCTCAGTCGCACCGTGGACACGCACATTGCCAAGCTGAGGCAGAAGATAGAAGCGGATCCCCGCTCGCCGCGGCACATCATCACCATCCACGGCATCGGATACAAGTTCCTTGTTTGACAAGTTTTTGCACCGTGTTTGCGACATTTGATACCCCCTCCTCCACACTGACAGCCGACTCCGGATGATCGGAGGAAGGAGGATTCCCATGAAACGCACGCCGCTCCTGGCCCTCTTGGCAGTCACTCTGGTCCTGTCAGGCTTTGCCGCTGCGACGCAGGATCTCACGGAGGTGTTCTACAGGGCGGTCCACCTGCAGGACGTGAAGGGAGATCTCGAGGCAGCCATTCCTCTGTTCGAGAGGGTGGTCAGTGAGTCGAAGGACCCGGCGCTCGCGGCCAGGGCCCAACTGCGCATCGGGATGTGCTACGAGAAGTTGGGCGCGACGCGAGCACTGCAGGCCTATCAGAAGGTCATCGATCGCTACCCTCGCCAATCCGAGGAAGTGGCGACGGCGAGGGCGCGTATCGCCGTCCTGAACCAGTCTGCAACAGCACTGCCTTCATCAAAGGCCGCCGGAACCATCTTCACCAGCCAGGTGTGGACAGATGCGCGGGGAGGTGTCTTCCTGGGTGCCCCTTCACCGGATGGGAAGTACATCACTTTCATAGACCGGGAGTCGGGGAATCTTGCCATTCGTGACCTGAAGGCAGAACGGCAGAGCCCGCTGACGAACGAAGGCTCGTTGGAGTCGCCGGAACAGCTTGCCGAATACTCGATATGGTCGCCGGATGGGAGACAGGTTGCTTACGCCTGGTGGCGCGGATCGAAGATTGAGTTGCGTATTGTCCCGCTGGATGACCCCAGGGCTCGGGTGCTCCTTCGGAATGATGACGCGACCTGGATTGGCCCGCAGGACTGGTCTCCGAACGGCAGACAGATACTCGCGAACATTTCCTGGAAAGGCGGCCGCGATCAGCTCAGCCTGGTCTCGGTTGCCGACGGTTCCGTGCGATCGCTCGAGAGAGATTCCAGAGCAGCGAAGTTCTCGCCGGACGGGCGCTTCGTCGTCTATGAGCGCCCGTCAGGGACTGATGCAACTGGCGACCTGTTCGTCGTGACTGTCAATGGCGGTGAAGAACACGCCCTGGTGAAGCACCCCGCCGACGATACCCTCGTGGACTGGTCGCCCGACGGGAACTGGATCCTGTTCTGCAGCGACCGGACCGGCGCCCGGGGCGTATGGATGCTCCCGGTGACGGAGGGACGACCTGCGGGAGAGCCACGCCTCGTCAAGGCGAGTATCGGCAGAATCCGCCCCCTGGGCCTGGCTCGGGACGGCTCCTTCTATTACGCCGACGTGAAGGTGGCCAGTGACATCTACGCGGCCCGAATCGACCTCCTGTCGGGAAAGGTCCTCACGTCTCCGGCCAAGGCCATCCAACGGTTTGAAGGGTCCAACATGAATCCCGAGTATTCACCGGACGGTCGCCATCTCGCCTTCGTTTCCAAACGAGGCCAGATGGTCTTCCCGACCAACCGGGGGAACGCTCTTTGCGTCCAGCCGCTCGCGGGCGGAAGTGAGCGGGTCTTCTTCGAGGAATTCTCCGGCCTGGGCGTTCGTAACATCGCAGGACCCCGCTGGGCGCCCGACAGCCGCTCCATTCTGATTGCGGGCTGGGGAAGCAGGAATGGGATCTACAGCGTCGACATCGAGACAGGCAAGGTCGAGATTGTTGTCGAGTTGCCCGCCGGTGCCAGCCTCAGGCACCATGCGTGGGCCCGTGACGGCCAGGGCTTCTTCTACGTGAGGCAAGATCGCAAAAAGGACTCAAGCCAGATTCTGTATCGAGCTCTGACAAGCGGTGACGAGCGTCAGCTTCACTTTGGGCCTGCAGCGGAAAACTTCATGATCGCAACCTCGCCAGACGGACGATGGCTGTCTTTCATCAACCGCGACCCAAATGGAGTGTTGAGAACGATGCCGACGAGCGGCGGTACTCCGCGCGAGATCTATCGGTTCGCCCAGCGGACTTGCTGGGGGCCCGAGTGGACGCCTGACGGCAAGTCCATGCTCGTGACATGCCGACAGCCCGGGAAGCCCAGTTGGATCTTGTGCCGAATCCCCGCGGAGGGAGGAGCGATCCAGGATCTCGGGCTGGAAGCCGTGATCTCAGGGAAGGTAAGTCTGCACCCGGACGGCCAGCGCATCGCGTTTGCTGTCCAGAACACGCCAGACAGCGCCTCCGACGTCTGGGTGATGAACAACTGGCTGCCGGCGGCCAAGCCGACAGCGGAGGCGTCGGCGCAGAAGATCAAGAAGTGAGCCGGAACGGGACGCGCGTGTGCCACTCGGCCGGCTGGTTGTAAGGGGGCCGGACACCTCCATCACCGACCGTGTCGTCGACACGCACGTGCTGAACCTGCGAAAGAAGATCGAGCCCGAGCCCGCCAGGCCGCACTTTCTCGCGAGCGTTCGCGGCATGGGGTACCGGTTCGACGGGTGAGCGGCCTTACTTCTTGACCTTCTGTGCTGAGGCCGCGGGTGCTTCCTTGGCGAGGGGCAGGAAGTTCTCCATGACCCAGATCTCGCCGCGGAGCTTCTGCGCCTCGCCTTCCAGGCGCGTGAACGCGAGGCGACGCCCGTCCGGCCGAAAACGTAGTTCCTCTCCAATCTCGAAGTTCAGATCATCGGGCGCTCCACCTGCCACCGCCACGCGGTACAGCCTGATTGCTCCCTGCAACTCCTGCAGCTGCCGACCGAAGTAAACGTACTTCCCATCTGGAGACCAAGCCAGCGTGTCGGCTGCACGCCTTCCCACCGCTTCCGAGACTAGTTCGTGCGGTTCGCCTCCGGTCGCGGCGATCAGAATGACTCGCCTGGCGTGAGCGACAGCGACGTGCCGGCCGTCGGGGGAGAGGGCGATGTCGATCGGAACTCCCGCACCGCCCGTGTAGAGAGTCACTTCGTCCCCTGTGCGCAGATCGTGCCGCAGCAAGGTCGTACGGCTGCCGAACGCCATGGCGACGTAATACACGACATCCCCTTCTGCGCTCCAGACGAAGTTGAAGACACTCTCCCCCTTTCGAGGACTGGCGAATTGGCGGATGAGCTTGCCAGAAGTCACGTCGAGGACCCGACACACGCTCGCTGACTGCGCCCTGCTGACGGTCATCGCCACCGAGTTGCCGTCGGGCGACCACGACAGGCTGTAGACCGAGCCGTTGACATCGACGAGCGTCCGCTCGGCGCCCGTCTCCATGTCGTGAATGCGCAGCCGGGCGTCAGCCGGCCTGAGGAAGCCGTGGTCGACCAGGTAGGCTAGTTTTCGCCCGTCGGGGGACCACGCGGGCAGGCGAGTTGACCCGCTGAAGTGCTCGGTCGCCAACACGGGTGCGGAAGCGGCCTTCCGCGACTCGACGTTCCAGTCCACGAGTACGACGTCTCTCACCCCGAGGTCCGGTGCGAAGTAATAGGAGCCGTCAGGAGAGAAGCCGATCGGAAACACCATTCCAACGTCTTTGCGGAGCAGCAGCGGCGAGCCCTCGGCTCTGCCTCCATCCACCTGCACCGACCAGGCGTCGTACGCGCCAGAGCGATTGCTCGCGACTAGAACGCGGCGCCCGTCGGGCGTCCAGTCGAGGAGGCGGTCGTCGTACGGCCCGCTGACAACTGGTACCGGCCGGCCTCCGGACGCCGGCATCACGAACACATCCGTGTTGAGCGACTCCGAATCCGGCGGCGCGTCGAAGGCGACGTACCTCCCGTCGGGGGACAGGCACACTCGGCTGGCCCCAATCAAGCCGACCTTCCACACGGGGCTGATCTCGCCATTGTCCAGCGAGACACGGACGATCTCCGTCGCGTACCCTCGGCGGTACACGGCGCCAAGCAACGCTGACCCGTCCGGGAACCAACCGACCGGATTGACCTCACGCCTTTCCGCGCGTGGGCTGGAGTACAGCACCCGCACATTCTTGCCAGACTGGTCAGCAAGTCGGAGCTCGTTCACTTCACCCTTGCCCTGATACCAGTAGTACGCGAGCCGCTTCCCGTCGGGGGACCATCGCGGGCTGAACGCGTAGTCGTCCGTCTTCCAGTTGCCTCCCTTGTTGGTGATCGTGTGCGATTGCCCCAATCGCAGGTCCCGTACGGCCAGATCGCCAGTGTTCCAGTCCACGTAGGCCAGCAGTCGCCCGTCAGGCGAGATTGCGCCAAGAGGGTCGACGTTGGCGCCGCTCCACACGAGACGGAGCGTCGGGAGCGAAGACGTCCCGCGAGGTCCTGCCGTCAACGCGGCGAGCCGGTCTCGTGCGGCCGCCACCTCGCTGGCCTGCTTCGGGAAGTCGGCGATCACCCGCTCGTAGGCGCCGCGCGCCTGCGCGTTCCCGAGCTTCTCGTAGCAGATCCCGACGTGCAGTTGCGCCTTCGCGCGAACCGCAGGATCCGCGGCCTTGTCGTCGGCGATCCCTTTGAAGATGACGATGGCCTCATCCAGGGTTCCTTCGGCGTTCTCCTTGAGCAGACCCTGCTCGAACCGCGCCGAGGCGCTCTGCGAGAGCAGCGGCGCCGGGGCGCTGAGCAGGCAGGCCAATAACAGCACGACCATGTAGCGGGATCGGGTGCGCATGTCTTCCTCCCTCATGATTCACTTCACGCTGAGGTGAGGATAGCCACTCACGGAACGGGCCTTGTCACAGGCGGGTCGGAACGCCGCAAAGAGTGCGTCAAAGTTCGTCGCCGTCATGGCACGAACTTGTACCCGACCCCCCGGACACTGAGGATGTGCTCCGGATGCGACGGATCGGCCTCGAGTTTCTTGCGCAGGTCGAGAACGAAGCTGTCCACCGTCCGGGTTGTCGGAGTGACGTCGTATCCCCACACCTTGTCGAGCAGGTCGCTGCGATGTACGGCTTCGCCGGCGTGCTCGATCAGATAGCGCAGCAGGTCGAACTCCCTGGCGGAGAGCTCCACTCCCTTCCCCTCGACATCCGCCTGATATTTCTTGAAATCGAGCGTCACGTTCCCGAACGAGTACCGCTCCACGCCCTTTCCTTTTGCCTCGGACCGCCGCAGCAGCGCCCGGATTCGCGCCATGAGCTCCGAGACGCCGAAAGGCTTGATCACGTAATCGTCGGCACCGAGATCGAGCCCGGCCACCTTGTCGATCTCCTCGCCCCTCGCGGTCAGCATCACGATGGGAAGGCCCGGTTTTCGCTCCCTGACCTTCCGGCAGATGTCGTAGCCGCTCAGGCCTGGCAGCATCAGATCGAGCAGGAGAAGATCGGCCGGTTCTTCCATGGCCTTCTTCAGCCCTTCGTGCCCTTCCGTCGCAGTCAGAACCGTGTAGCCTTCGAACTTCAGGTTCATCTCCAGGCCGCGGAGGATCTTCAGGTCGTCTTCAATCACGAGGATCGTCGCCATTTCCGCTCGCTTCCCCTCAGGCATTTCCCTCTAGTCCTGGCAGGACGATGGTGAAACTGCTCCCTTGCCCGACCGTGCTCTCCACTTCGATCCTGCCTCCGTGCGCACCGACGATGTGTTGCACGACGGTCAGCCCGAGACCGGCGCCGCCCGCGTCCCCTTCGTTTCCCGCAGGGGAGCGATAGAACTTCTCGAAGATGCGCCTCTGCTCGCCTTCGGGAATCCCGATCCCCTTGTCGGACACGCGGAGATAGACGAGGTGGTCCCGGCTCGACAAACCGATCCGCAGCCATCGGTTGTGATGAGAGTACTTGACCGCATTGTCCATGAGATTGAGGATCGCCTGTTCCAGGGCGTCGGCGTCCCCTGCGGCCTTTACGCCAGGCTCTATTTCCGCTTCCAGCGTGAATCCCTGTTCCTCCAGCGAGTACTTCAGGGTGTTCAGCGCGGAGCGGACCACTTCCGACACATTCACGTCGGCCATCCGGTACTGCTTCTGCCCGCGCTCGATCGTCGAGAAGTCCAGCACCGTGTTGATCAGGCGGGAGAGCCGGCGCGTTTCACCGACGATGACGTCCACGGATTCCTGCCGCTCGGCTTCGCTGCTGATCCGACCCAGTTGCAGCGTCTCGGCGAACATCCTGATGGAGGTGAGCGGCGTCTTCAGCTCGTGCGTGACGTTGGCGACGAAGTCGGTTCTGAGCTGCGACAACCGGCGCTCGCGGGCGAGGTCGCGCACGACGAGAACAACGCCCAGGACCATGCCGGCCACGAGCAGGGCCAGCGTCGTTCCATAGATCCAGCGTTGGCGCGAAATGTACCTCGAGACGATTCCCGGGTCGCGCGGGCGGACGCTCACCCGCCACCCGGGCACGAGCGGGCTCAGATCCCGCAGCACGGCCACGGCCCCGTCCGCGTACTGCTTATCGCCACGCGGGACGATGTCCACCTCCATCTCGAGCGTCGTGGGTGTTCGAGCAGCTCGTTCGAGCAACGCGGCTCGCAGATGTTCGAGATCCACCTCGAACCCCACGATCTCTGGCCGGTTGCCGACTCGGTGGACGACGTAGAGTCTGGGGCTGCCCGCAACCTCGCCGGCCACGGCCCCAAAGGGGCCCAGGTCGAGCATGGGGAACGAGGCGGGATCCTTGGATTGGAAGAATTCGATGCTCCTCGCGTCTCGAGTCACGAAGTCCAGCCGGCTTCGCAGTATGCCGAGCTGGCGCGGGATGCGCTCGTTCGCCGCCGCAATCCCCGGACTGCGCTTCAGCCAATCCTCGACGTCCCGGAGCAGCGGTTCCGTCTGATCGGTGAGAGGTTCTTCCCCGCTCTCCAGGCGCGAAAGCAAGGCGGAGAGGGGGCCAACCACGGAGGTCGGATCGTGTGCGCGAATGCGCATCAGTTGGTGGAGGGCGTAGCGGGCGAAGGCCACTCCGTTCTCGTCACGAAGGCTGCCGTAGCGCTCGAGCAGCAGCTCGTACCGGGAGACCGACTGCTCGCTCCGTCCGCTCTTCGCCAGCACGCGCGCCAGGCCGTTGATCGCCGCCGCACGCGTCGACGGCTGCCGGGCTGCGCCAGCCGCCTCCCGATAGAGCCGCGCCGCTTCGTCCGGATTCCTGTTTCGGAATTCCGCTGCCTCGGCGCCTGAGAATAGGGCAACGAAGCGTGTGGATTCGGAAGCGGGTTCGCCCGCGGCACCGGCCTCCATGTATCGCGGCCACAAGAAACGGCCGGCGACGTCGAGGGAAAACGCCCGGCCGACATAGGACCGCGGGTCGGTCGGGGGTACAGGTTCCTGGAAATCGGGATGAACCCTCTCGGCGGTTGCGAAAAAAGCTGTCGCAGTCTGTGTTAGTTCATCCCGGAGGAACGCGCCGAGCTCCGCCGCGAGCCTCTGCTCCTCTTCCTGAAGTCTCTTCTCTGCAAGTTCCTTCTGGCTGCCGACATTCTGGATGCTGAAATAGGCCAGAAAACAGCCGGGAATCAGGATTGCGGCCACGAAAAGGGCGCTCAGCCTGGTGCTGCTTCTGCCAATGTTGCGGGCCATCGTGTGGAACCGCACCTTCTTGGGTTCGATTCTAGTGCTTTCCGCGCGCCCTCTGTCACAGCTCCGTCAAACAACGGTCAAATCTCGCAGTTCAGTAGACGAAGAAAAGGGGCCAGGCCCTTTTTCTCCGCCCAGCGAAGGCCTTTCCGCAGTTTCGTGCGACGGCCGCGAAGAACTGGTCGGCCGGACTTCCCGTTGGGGTCGGAGAAGGAGCCCGGACTGCCGGG
>Ga0315290_10003125_pt1 | contig 11838 bp, 10 predicted proteins | sample YL17G12_0_MG_FD_203627 | JGI IMG/M metagenome (GOLD analysis project Ga0315290, IMG submission 203627) | Sediment microbial communities from Yellowstone Lake, YNP, Wyoming, USA - YL17G12_0 | ecosystem: Environmental > Aquatic > Freshwater > Lake > Sediment | place: USA: Wyoming | collected...
AACGCCCTTTGGGGCAATGTACAGATAGCCCTTCATGGGTCGGTGAGTGAAATCCATTACCCGCGCGTGCGGACGCTTCAGCTCGGCCTCATGGGCAATCGGTCCCACGCGCACCACCAGATCGTCTTCCAGCACGCCGCAGCACATATTGCCGCGCAGCATGAAGGCCAAACCGCCGAACATTCGCTTCTCAGCAAGCCCGCGTTGGCTGGCCAGCGCCAGGCGGACACGCTTGGCGAGCTTTTCGTCAAAGGCCATGAAGATCTCCGAAGGCGGTCAACGTCGGCGCTCAGCCGCGAGCCGCGCGTGATCGCTGTTTCGGTTTGGTCTTCTGCCGAACGCGACTCGTCGGCTGCAGCGCCTTGTTAGGCCGGCTGCCGGTCACCGCCTTCGTCTGCGAAAGGCGCACCAACAACCGCAGGGCCTTGTTGACGGACGCCGAATTCGGGAAGACCGCCGCAATATCTGGCGCAAGGAACACGACATTCGTGCCTGCTTGATAGGCTCTGTAGTGCTTCCCGCGCACGCCTTGCGAGAAATCGTACTCGGGCCGCATCTCGTCACTGTCGTGTGGCTGGTTTTGTGGACTCATAATGCTTGCGCTCTGGTGAGTTCGCTTCACGTGCGTTGATGATCCGAATTCGACCGGTTCGTTCCGTGTACGCGACCACGATGAGTCGCGGGGCCATCGCGCTACCAATACTCAGAAACCGTCGCTCGCCGACCGAGTGGTCGGGATCCGGGATGGTCACCTCGAGCGGGTCGCTAAACACGGTCATGGCTTCGGCGAAATCCACACCGTATTTCTTGGCGTTTGCCGCAGCCTTGAGGGGATGCCACTCGAATTCCGCGATTGATTCTACCCCGCATCGAGTTCAGTTGGGGTTGGGCCTGACGTTGCGGCTCACCCGCTGGCGCACACGGTGCAGCTGCGCCAGTCGGGTGCAGCCCCATGTTCGGCGGCTATCGCTGGCCCCTCTTGCCTGAGCAATCGACGAATTGAGAACGGACCAGCTTCTCGAGTGTGTCTTCCCTGGCGCCGAGGATCGACGGCCCTTCTCGGTCGTACCACTCGCGGTAAGACTCCGTTTTCGTTTTGGCGTCAGTGAGCACCTCGATCTCGTAGCGCCCCCCACCTTCCCAGATGAACGTATCAGTCACCTCGTAACGGACTCGCATCCACTCGCCGCGGTGCATCGCTAGGAAGTAGGAGATGTATCGGGGCGACTGTGTCCAGAGGAAGAACCACTTCGCCTTCTCATCTTTGGGCTGAAACCCGACGTGAAGGTAGTCTCCCTCGCAATACCCGAGAAACCGTCCGTCGATTTCGTGGGTGGAGATTACCTTCTGAGGGGACCGGTCTTGCGCCTGTCGCTGCCCAGGGGCGAGAGCGGCATTCGCGAGTATGAGGATAGCCACCGTGAGACCGAGGTATTGCTTCATGGTCCATCCGTGTCTTGTCCGCCGAACATCCAATAGGGAGAAGGCGTGCTTTCCGGGTTCGCGCGTGGAAACGGCGGATCCCGCCTGACGCCATCGGCGCCTGGCGAGCAGATTATGTTTGGAGGGTCGGCGAGGAGCAAGTACCTCTGCAGTCCTGCAGTTGCCAGGCGCCGACGCAGACGGACCTGTGGAAAGCTGCCGGCGGCATCGTACGGCCATTGCCGTGGTTAGCTGACGGGCGGCATTTGCACGGGTTGATTGCAACCGAAGTTTCCGGCCCGCCCGGGTGCGCACCGCGGCGGTGAGGTCCTCGACTGGCAGGTGCGCCAGGCTGATCAGCGAGACCGTCCCATCGTCCAGCTCAGCCACCGTCCGTGCAGCATAGCACTCGTCGAACAGTGTGTCGGGCGTGATCTGGGCGACAGGAAGCAGTGACCGCTGCGGCCGGGGCGTGTCGGTCGCGGCGGATCAGAAATAGGAATTCAATAAACCTGCTGAGCCGTCAGGAGACCCGTTGCCATCTGCGGTGGAACTTCAGAGTAGAGAGGTCAGGGGTGACGACGGGCCGCATGACCGAGATGCGCCTCGCCACTCGGCTAGCACAGGGTCCCTCTGTGGCGTCCGCGTCACTGGGACCCAAGGGGCTGGACGTACGGCTATTCAACAGTCGGTGGAGTACGTTCCTGAAGCCTGCTCTCCAGCCAGAGGCGCAACTGTCGCAGGCTGTCGCGCGCAGCCATCCGGTCAAGGGACACCGGTGCGTCATAGTCGTCGTAACGGTAGATCGCGCCGAATGGTGTCAGTGCGTCAAGGTTCTCAAACTGCGCGGGCAAAGGGTGGCCCGCTTCGGCAGCGAGAGACATCAACGCCCCGATGTCGTGCGTCTTTCGGAATCGGACACCGACATCCGACAGCAGCGCTTTCAAGATCTTCTCAGCAGCCTGCTGGCAGTGAAATCCAATGATTTCGTCGCTGACATCGCCGGATGTCAGCACCTGGTCGAGCAGCGCTTCGTCCTGGGCTGCCTTCCGGAGCAGCAGCAGGGCCTGCTCACGCCGCTTCATAGAGCATCCTGCCTTCGCTCGCCGCCTCGAAATACACATTGCCCGGCGTGTCTCGCCAGTACTCGAACTTGTCCGTACTCACCACGAGCAGGTCCACGGAGACGTCCAAGGACCGCAACAAGCGACTCAGGCGCACCATTTCCTCGCCACGATTGGCGACCTTCGACTCGACCACCATGACGTCGAAGTCGCTGTCTTCGGAAGCTTCGCCGCGAGCTCGAGAGCCAAAGAGGATGATGTACTTCGGCTGGGCTGCTCGGGCGAGTAGTTCGGTCAGGCGTCGGAGCGTTTCATTGTCGGTTGCCCGGGATCCCTCAAGCACGGCGCCCTCCGCTCCGTAGTGTGCCACAAATCAACCCACCGCGCAGGCAGCGACCGGCCTCGCGGCGTAGGTCGGCTTCAAGGCCGCGTAAAGCTCGCCGTAGCGGGGATAGAGGGATTGGTAGGCGCCGACCCAGTCGACCACCGGCTCGTCGCGTCCGGTGACCGCGATGGTCGCGTCGCGTTCTTCACGCGGCGTGTGGCCGAGGCTGACATCTACCTCCTCACGATCGAGAACTGAGACTGAGAGCTGACAGTCAACAGCGAAGCGCCGACCCTTGCATTTCTCCGGCTGAGTCGCCACAATCGTCGTCGTTGCTCACTTCCTCAGACCAAGGCGCGGCATGATCGGCACGACGCTGCAGCACTATCGAATCGTAGGCAAGCTGGGTGCAGGCGGCATGGGAGTGGTGTATGCCGCCGAGGACACCAAGCTGCAGCGGCGCGTGGCGCTGAAGCTGCTCCCGCCGGAGCTGGCGGCCGACCCGGAGCGCCTGCAGCGCTTCCAGCGCGAGGCGCGAGCCATTGCCGCCCTCAACCATCCAAACGTCGTCACGATCTATAGCGTCGAGGAAGCCGATGGGGTCCAGTTCCTGACGATGGAACTGGTCGAAGGGAAGACGCTGGGCGACCTCATCCCCAAGGGTGGGCTGCCGCTCGAGGAGTTGCTCCGGCTGGCCGTGCCGCTCGTCGATGCGGTGGCCGCCGCGCACCAGCACGGGATCGTGCACCGCGACCTCAAGCCGGCCAACGTCATGCTCGACCACGACGGCCGGCTGAAGGTGCTCGATTTCGGCCTCGCGAAGCTCAAGCCGGAGGTTTCGGCGACCGAGACGACGCGTCTGGCGATGCGATCGCTCACGCAGCCGCATGTCATCGTCGGCACGACCGCCTACATGTCGCCGGAGCAGGCCGAGGGGCGGCCGGTGGATCAGCGCTCGGACATCTTCTCGCTCGGCGTGGTGCTTTACGAGATGGCGTGCGGGCAGCGGCCGTTCGGCGGTGACACGGCCGTCTCGGTGATCTCGGCGATCATCAAGGACACGCCCCGGCCATTGTCGGATGTGAAGCGGGACATCCCGCCCGCCCTCGAGCGCATCGTGACGAAGGCGCTGGCCAAGGCCCCCGCCGAGCGGTACCAGAGTGCGTTCGACCTGCGCAACGACCTGCAGGCGGTGCAGCAACAGACGGCGACGGGCCGAGCGGTGCGGGGCATCGTCCGGGCGGTCGCCCGGTCGCGCTGGACGCGGCGGCTGGCGCTCGGGGCGGGGCTGGTCGCGATCGTTGGAGGGGTGTCGTGGTATGTGGTGGCTGGGCGGGACGGCGGCGGCCAGCGCAAGCCGCCGGCGGCGACACTGCGCTTCCGCGTCGACCGACTGAGCGCGCAGCCAGGCGTGGAGCAGTTTCCGAGCCTGCTGCCGGACGGCAAGTGGCTCCTCTATTCTGGCCAGGAGACCGGGAACCGGGACATCTATCTGCTGAGCACGAGCAGTCAGAAGCCCATCAACTTGACGGCCGACTCGCCGGCCGACGATGACGAGCCGGCGGCGTCGCCCGACGGCGAGCGGATTGCGTTCCGGTCGAGCCGGGACGGCGGCGGCATCTTCGTGATGGGGCGCACGGGCGAAGGCGTGCGGCGCGTCACGCCTACTGGTGTCAGCGCGGCCTTCAATCCCGCCTGGTCGCCGGATGGGACCGAGATTGCGTATACGACCGAGAATGTGCAGCTGACGCCCATGAACGGAGAGGGTCTGAGCGAACTGCGGGTCGTCAACGTGAGCACCGGGCAGCAGCGCAAGCTCGTTGTGGGTGACGCGCTGCAGGCCAACTGGTCGCCGCACGGCCAGCGCATTGCCTACGTGTCGCGGCAGCAAGTGAGCGGTTCCGCCGGCAGCACCGGCGGCAAGGCCGGCTGGATGGAAATCTACACCGTTCCCGCGGGCGGCGGGCCGCAGGTGCCGGTCACGCAAGACCCGGGGACCGACTGGAACCCCGTCTGGGCGCCCGACGGGAAGCACCTCTACTTCGTCAGCAACCGCGGCGGCAGCATGAACCTCTGGCGCGTCGCGATAGACGAGTCGTCGGGAAAGCCCCTCAGCGCGCCCGAGCCGATCACGACACCGGCGCCCTTCCTCGCGCATCCCAGCATCTCGGCCGACGGCCAGCGGATCGCGTATACCGCTGTGTCGCAGACCTCGAACATCCAGCGCCTCGCGCTCGATCCGGCCACCGATCCGACCACGGTCACCGTGACAGACGAGCCGAGCTGGGTGACCTCCGGGTCGCGATTGTGGGCCAATCCCGATCCGACGCCGGACGGCGAGTGGGTGGCCTTCTACTCACGGGACCAGCCCGAAGGCGACGTGTACGTCTGCCGTCCTGACGGGACGGGATTGCGTCGACTGACGAGCGACGCGGCCATCGATCGCGTGCCCCGATGGTCACCAGACAAGACATGGGTGGCGTTCTTCTCGGACCGCGGCGGCCGGCTGAATGTCTGGAAGATCCGCGCCGCCGACGGCAGCGACCTCCAGCAGGTCACCGAGACCGGAGGCGTCCCGGTCTGGTCGCCCGACGGCAAGCGCCTCGCGACCTCGTTTGCCTTAAGCACCGACCAACTGGCATGGGTAGTCGACCCGAACCGCCTTGCGAAAGCGCAGGTGCCCGAGGTGTTGGCGATGCCCGACAAGGCGCTCCGCCCGTTCATCCCGAACTCCTGGTCGCCTGACGGCGCCAGGCTGGCCGGTCAGATTGGGTTCAGCGACCGCGGGGGAACCGGCGTCGTGCTCTACACGTTCGCCTCGCGCACATACGAGCGCCTGACCGACTTCGGCGAGTGGCCCGTCTGGTTCGGCGACAGCCGGCGGCTCCTGTTCGTCTTCAAGGGGCGCGAGTTCTGGGTGGTCGACAGCCGCATGAAACAGACCCGGAAAATTTACTCGACGATCTGGGACACGCTCGGCCCGCCGCGGATAACGCGCGATGGTCGCGCCGCCTATTTCGCGCGGCGCGTGACGGAAGCCGACATCTACCTCCTCACGTTCGAGTCGCCCGGCAGCGGGGGCCAGGTCGACGAGCGGCGGTAGGACGGCGTTACCAGGAGAACCTCAGCGCGGACTGCGTCATCCGGCCGCCCGGCCACTGGGAGCCGTTCACGTCGGCTGCCGACGTAGCGGACCTCGAAGGTCATCGCTGCGCCGAGTTGGTGCCGCCACCCGAGACTGTAGTGAGCGCGTCGTAGGTCGGCTTCAAGGCCGCGTACAGCTCGCGGTAGCGGGGGTAGAGGGACTGGTAGGCGCCGACCCAGTCGGCCACCGGCTCGTCGCGTCCGGTGACTGCGATGGTCGCGTCGCACGCGGCCTCGACGCTCGGCCACGCGCCGGCGCCGACACCGCCCAGAAGCGCTGCCCCGTAGGCCGCGCCCTCGGTGCTGTTGACGGTGAGCATCGGCAGGCCGAGCGCGCTCGCCACGATCTTCCGCCACAACGGGCCCTTCGCCCCGCCGCCGGCGATCCGGACCTCGGTGACGGCTCCGAGACCCGCACCCTGCAGGAGGCTGAAGCAGTCCCTCATCGAAAAGGCGACGCCCTCCAGGACGGCGCGGGTCATGTGCGCCCGCGTGTGACGGAGGGTGAGGCCCACGAAGCTGCCGCGCGCGAGCGGATCGGGGTACGGGGTCCGCTCGCCCGAGAGGTAGGGCAGGAAGATCAGTCCCTCGCTGCCGGCCGGCGCCTGCTCCGCCTCGGCCACGATGTCAGCGAAGCTCTCCTTCGGCGTCAGGGTGTCGTGGTACCACTGCAGGCTGCCCGCGGCCGAGAGCGTCACTCCCATGAAGTGCCAGCGGCCGGGAACGGCGTGGCAGAAGGCGTGGAGGCGCCCCTCGGGCTCGACGAGCGGGGCGTCAGTGGTCGCGAAGACGACCCCGGACGTGCCGAGCGTGAGCGAGACGACGCCGGGCCGGACGGCGCCCGCGCCCACGGCGCCGGCCGCCTGGTCGCCGCCGCCGGCCATCACCGGGGTTCCTGCCTCGAGTCCCGTCTCGGCCGCGGCCTCGGCCGTGACCGTGCCGGTTGTCTCCGGCCCCTCGAACGTGGGAGGCATCCAGTCGGCCGGGATGTCCAGCTTCTGGAGGATGAGCTTCGACCACGTTCGGGCCTTCAGATCGAACAGGATGGTGCCTGACCCGTCGGCCTTGTCCATCGCCGCCTCGCCGGTCAGGCGCAGCCTCACGTAGTCCTTCGGCAGCAGCACGAGCTTCGCCTTTGCGTAGACCTCCGGCTCGTGGTTGCGGACCCAGAGGATCTTCGGGGCGGTGAATCCGGTGAGGGCGAGGTTGCCGACCTCCCGGATGAGCGCGGCGCGCCCGACGCGCTTCTCGATCTCGGCGCACTCGGCGCCGGTCCGTTGGTCGTTCCACAGGATGGCGGGGCGGAGGACCCGACGCTCACCGTCGAGGAGAACCAGGCCGTGCATCTGACCGCTGAGGCCGACGGCGGCCACGTCCTGGCGGCTGGCGCCCGCCTCCGCGAGGGCCTTCCGAATGCTCGCGGCCGTGCCCTTCCACCACTCGTGAGGGTCCTGCTCGGACCAGAGGGGCTTGGGGGTCTGGAGGGTGAGAGCGGTGGTGGCGGACGCCGCCACGCGTCCCCGCTCGTCGATCAGGAGCGCCTTGGCGCCCGTCGTGGAAACGTCGATGCCCAGGAAGTATCGAGCCATCTTGTCGTCTCCAGCTATTCCGGGGGGGAGCTACTGCCTGTGTCCGGCCGGCAGCACCCGGGCCTTCTGCACGAGCTTCTGGCCGCCCGCCTGCACGGTCACCGTGTATTCTCCGGGCACAACGGCGCGGCCGCGGCCGCCCGTCATGTCCCAACTCACCCTGTTCATTCCGGCGTTGCCGGTCCCGTCGAGCGTTCGAATGGCCGTGCCGGCCTCGTCGGCGATCGTGATCTTCACCGCGCCGTCCGCCTTCGACTTCAGGAAGTAGTCGAAGCTGAGGCCATCGTCATTCGGCGCGACGAGCTGCCTGTCGCCGTAGAACTCGAAGTTCCCAATCGCGCCGGGGGGCGGCACGGGCCGGGCCTGCACCGCAAAGAAGTGCGCCGCGTCGTCGAACGCGCCCTTCTTGGCTTCCGCCAGCCACACCGTGTTGGCAACGTAGAGGCCGCGGCCGTACGTCGCCACGATCAGGTCGCGCTCGCGCGGGTGAATCACCAGGTCGGTCACCGGCACCGTGGGCATGTTCCCCTTCAGCGACGTCCACCGCCGGCCGCCGTCGAGAGAGACGTGCACGCCCCTGTGGCTTCCGACGTACAGGATGTCCGGGTCCTTCACGTCCTCGACAATCACGTCGATGGCGCGGTCGGCCAGGTTCCCCGAGATCGACGTCCACGTCGCCCCGAAATCGGTGGTCTTCATCACGACCGGCGCGAGCTCGTCGAAGCGCCGGCCGTTCCGGGTGACGTACGCCGTGCCGGCCGCGAACCCCGACGCGAGCACTCGCGTCACCGCGTAGTAACCCGGGCCGCCGGCCGCCCCCAGCCTTGCGCTGACGTCGGCCCAGGCCGCCCCGTGGTTGCGCGTCACCTGCACCTTCCCGTCGTCGGTCCCGACCCAGATGACGCCTGGCGCGACCATCGACTCGGAGATCGTGGTGATGGTGCAGTACTGCACCGTGCTGCCCGGAGGCGAGATCTTCGAGGCGTCGCTTGTCGTCAGGTCGGGACTGATCTCCTCCCAGTGATCGCCCTGGTCCAGCGACCGGAAGAGCACCTGCGCGCCCGTGTAGATGATGCGGCTGTTGAACGGCGAGAGCGCCAGCGGCGGCGTCCAGTTCCACCTGAGCGGCGGCTGACCCGCCGCGCGCACCGGCACGATCGAGGTCCGCGTTCCGGTCTTCTGGTCCAGCCGGTGGTGGCCGCCCCATTGGATCGTGTTGTAGACCCACCGGCTGTCTGTCGGATCCACGCGGTTGTACATCCCGTCGTTGTCACCGACGGTCACCCAGTCCTCGGGACCCACGCGCCCGGCCGGGCCGTTGATCGGGCCCCGCCACGAGTCGTGGTCCTGGAGCCCCCCGTAGATGCGGTACGGGTTCTCCATGTCCACGGCGATCGAGTAGAACTCGCCGCCCGGAATGTTGGCGTAGTGGTCGCACGTCTTGCCAGCGTCGTACGAGATCTGGACGCCGCCGTCGCTTCCGAGGATCCAACGGTCGGAATTCTGCGGGTCGATCCACATCGCCCGGAAGTCGCCGAACCCTTTGGCGAACACGCTGCGCGAGTTCCACGTGAGGCCGGTCCACGTCTTCCCGCCGTCTTCGGAGCTCAGCAGTGAATCGCAGTTGATGATGATCCGCTTGTCGTTGTTCTGATCGACGCGAATCTGGTTGAACGAATACCCCGCCTTGGAACTCACGTCGTCGGTCGCCGCGTTCATCCTGCGCCACGTCTTCCCGCCGTCGTCGGTCCGGTAGACTTCGCCGCCGATGTTGCGGGGTTGCGGCTCGATGTTCCGCGCACGGTCGCGCCTCGCCTCGTCCTCGGTGGGCGGCCGCTTCCCGAAGTTCTCGGTCACGGCGTAGATGACGTTCGGGTTCTTCTGATAGATGTCCAGGCCAATCCGGCCCTGCGGCGTGGCCGGCAGGCCGCCCGAGAGCTTCGTCCAGGTCTTCCCGCCGTCGGTCGTCCTGTGGATGCCGCTCGCCGCACCGCTTTCGAGGAGCTTCCACGGCCGGCGCTGGACGTCGTACATCGCCGCGTAGAGCGTGTCGGGCTGGCGGCGGTTGATCACGAGGTCGATGGCGCCGGTCTGATCGTTGACGTAGAGAACCTTCTTCCAGCTCTTGCCGCCGTCGGTCGTCTTGAAGACGCCGCGCTCCTGGTTGGGCGACCACAGCCTTCCCATCGCAGCCACGTAGACAATCTCCGGATTGGTCGGATGGATGACGATGCGGCCGATGTGCTGCGTCTCCTGGAGTCCCATCCTCTGCCAGGTCCTGCCGGCGTCAATCGACTTGTAGACGCCGTCGCCCGGGTAGGAGACGCGAACGCTCGAAGCGTCGCCCGTGCCGACCCAGACGAAGTTCTCGTTCGAAGGCGCGATTGTGAGGCACCCGATGCCGGTCACGTCCTGGCCGTCGAACACGGGCTGGAATGTCGTGCCATTGTTCGTCGTCTTCCAGACGCCGCCGTAGCGGACGGCGACGTAGAAGGTGTAGAGGTGCGACTTCAGCGGCGTCTCTGGAACCGCGATGTCCGACACCCAGGACCCGGCGCGGTAGGGTCCGAGGGCGCGGTAGGTGAAGCCCGCGAGATTGTCCTCGGTGAACGAGGACGAGGATGGCGCCGGCGCCTGCGCGAAGAGCGCGGTCCCTGCCGCAGCCAGCACCAGCACCACAGCGGTGAGCGCGCGTTGTGTTGTCATCGTCATGCACTCCGAGCCGTCTTCCCGCCTCCGCCCTTCGGGCTACGGCGGGCAAGCCCGCTGCCGCCCTTCGGGCTACCGCGTGGCAAGCCCGCTGCCGCCTACCGCTGTCCGTAGTACGCCCGCGGCCCGTGCTTCCGGAAGAAGTGCTTGTCTCGCAGTGCGGGAGCGAGCGGCTGGACCGCGGGGTTCAGCGCCACCGCGTGCCAGGCGATGCACGCCACCTCTTCCAGGATCGTGGCGAGATCCGAGGCTGACCGCGCAGATGTCGCCCAGCAGAACGGCCCGTGGCCGTGGACGAGCACCGCCGGGATTTCCATCGGATCGAGGCCCGCGAACCGCCGCACGATCACCTGGCCCGTGTTCCACTCGTAGGCCGATTGAATCTCGCCGGCCGTCATCGCCTCGGTGATCGGAATCGCGCCGCGGAAGGAATCGGCGTGCGTGGTGCCGAGGCACGGCAGTTCCCGGCCGGCCTGCGCCCAGATCGTGGCGAACCTCGAGTGGGTATGCACGACGGCGCCGATCTGCGGAAACGCCTTGTAGAGGGCGAGGTGCGTGGGCAGGTCCGACGAAGGCCGGAACGGCCCTTCGACCACGCGGCCCTCGAGGTCGGTGACGACGAGCGTGTCGGCCTCGAGTTGCTCGTACGGCACGCCGCTCGGCTTGATCACGACCAGGCCCGTGTCGCGGTCGATGGCGCTTGCGTTCCCGAACGCATGGACGACGAGGCCGTGGCGGACCAGTCCGACGTTCGCCTCGAGAACCTCGGTCCGAAGTAGCGCGATTGTGCTCATGCGTGCCTCACTTCCGCAGCGATCCGGCGAAGCGCGGGCAGGACGTCGCCGAGCGCGGCCGGCTCGGCCTCCCGGCGTCCCATCGCGAAATACAGTTTCCGGTAGAGGGCGAAGATCCGTTGGTAGACGGCCGCCTGCCGCGGGTCGGGTTCGACGATCTCAAAGCCCGGGCACAGCGCGTGCTGCGCGTCCTCGACGGTCCTGAAGGCGCCGGCCGCGAGGAAGGCGAAGATGGCGGAGCCGAGGCTCGTCACCTCGGCGGTCGGCACGAGGATCGGCTTGTTGAGGACGTTGGCGTACACGGCGTTGAGCGTCGGGTTCCTGCGCGGGATTCCGCCGCCGTTGATGACGCGGCGGATGGGAACGCCGTACTCCTCCATCCGCTCGAGGATGATCCGCGTGTGGAAGGCGGTGCCTTCGATCGCGGCGAAGAGGTCGTCCTCGGCCGTGTGCGTGAGGTTCCACCCGAGCGTGGCGCCGCCCAGTTCCGGATTGACGAGCACCGTGCGATCGCCGTTGTCCCACGTCAGACGCAGGAGGCCGGTCTCCCCAGCCCGATAGCGCCCGAGGCCTTCGGAGAGGGCGGCGACAGAGGTTCCCGCCCGGCGGGCAATGGCGTCGAAGATGTCCCCGGTCGCCGAAAGCCCAGCCTCGATTCCGGTCAGTGCCGGATGGACCGAGCCCGGCACGACGCCGCAGAGCCCCGGCACGCACGCGGTCTTGTCGCTCACCGCGATGATGCAAGTGGACGTCCCGATCACGTTGACCACGTCGCCGAGACGGACCCCGGC
>Ga0315290_10003126_pt1 | contig 11836 bp, 9 predicted proteins | sample YL17G12_0_MG_FD_203627 | JGI IMG/M metagenome (GOLD analysis project Ga0315290, IMG submission 203627) | Sediment microbial communities from Yellowstone Lake, YNP, Wyoming, USA - YL17G12_0 | ecosystem: Environmental > Aquatic > Freshwater > Lake > Sediment | place: USA: Wyoming | collected...
CGGGGCGGGCTCATCCTCGGCCTGGTCCTCGTCCTGCTGGGCGGGGCCGCCCTGCTGGTGCAGGTCGGCGGGCTCTCGATCGGCTGGCCGATCTGGATCATCGTGCCCGGGGTGGCACTCGTCCTGGGCGCCGTCGTGGTGGGGGGCTCCGGCGGTTCCGGCATGGCAAGCTTCGGCGGGATCGTGCTGATGACCGGCGTCGTCCTCGCCGTCCAGGAGGCCACGGGTCTCTACCAGACCTGGGCGTATGCCTGGGCCCTCGTGGCGCCCGGCGGGGTCGGCGTCGGCCTGACCGTGTACGGCCTCCTCGCCCGGCGCCGGGACGATCTTCGGAGCGGCCTGACAGCGCTCTTCGTGGGCGTCGTGCTCTTCCTCGTCGGCTTCCTCTTCTTCGAAGGGGTCCTCGGCCTCTCCGGCGACCAATTCGCGGGCTGGACCGAGGTCGCGGTCCCGCTGGCCCTCGTCGTGATCGGCATTCTCGTCATCGTCGGGGCCCTCATCCCGGGCCCGTGGCGCCGGCCCGCCGCGGTCGTCCACGACACAGACGATCGAGCGGCGGCCGAGGGCGGCGAGGGCGGGTCCGGCTGGACGGCCCCGGTGCCGGACCGGCTGGCGATCCCCCTCGAGGGCGCCGCGGACGCCGAGGTGATGGTGACGTTCGGTGCCGGCCGCCTCCGCATCGGCGCAGCGGCCCCGGGCATGCTCGTCGACGGGACGTTCGCCGGCGGAGTCCGCGTGGAGCGCACCGGGGGAGCCGGACGAGCGCGGCTGGCACCGTCGACTCCGCCCTCGGCCTGGACCCTCAACCGCGCGCCCTACACGTGGACGATGGGCGTCAGCGGCGAGGTGCCCCTCCGCCTGCGGGTCGAGACCGGCGCCGCCGACGCCGAGCTGGATCTCTCCGGCTTGCGCCTCGCGGAGCTCCGGCTCCGGACGGGCGCCAGCGAGACGCGCGTGACCCTGCCGGCCGCGGCGGGCGTCACCCTCGTCGATGCCGAGGGCGGCGCGGCCACGATCCGCTTCCGCGTGCCCGATGGTGTGGCGGCGCGGATCCGCTCCTCGATCGCCCTCGGCTCGAGCGATGTCGACCCGGTCCGCTTCCCCCGGACCGCGGCCGGCGATGCGTGGGAGTCGCCGGACTTCGAGAGCGCCGCCAACCGCGTCGAGATCGCGGTCCGCGGCGGCATCGGCAGCGTCTCCGTCTACTGATGCGCGCCCTCGTCCTGGATCGGCCCGAGCCCCTGGCCGCGGGCGAGCCCCTGCGGCTCCGGGAGGTCCCGGACCCCGAGCCCGGCGCAGGCGAGCTGCTCCTCCGCGTGGGCGCCTGCGCGGTCTGCCGGACCGACCTCCAGCTCGTCGAGGGCGATCTCGTCGCACGTCGCCTGCCGACCATCCCGGGCCACCAGGTCGTGGGGCGCGTCGATAGCCTCGGCGCGGGAGTGACGGGCTGGGTGGTCGGCGAGCGGGCGGCCGTCGGCTGGCTGGCCGGCACGTGCGGGACCTGCCGGGCATGCCGGGGTGGCCGAGAGAACCTGTGCGCCGCGGCGCGCTTCACGGCCTGGGACCGCGACGGGGGGTTCGCCGAGCGGATCGTCGTCGGGGCGGACGTCGCGCTTCGGGTCCCCGACCTGTTCGACGACCCGGCGGCTGCTCCGCTCCTGTGCGGAGGTGTCATCGGGTACCGGTCCCTGCTGGTCTCCGGGATCCAACCGGGAGGCCGCCTGGGCCTCTACGGCTTCGGCGCCTCGGCCCGGCTCGCGATCCAGGTCGCCCGCCACTGGGGTTGCGAGGTCCACGTCGCGACGCGCTCGGCGCACGAGCGCGAGGGGGCCCTGGCGCTCGGGGCGGCATCCGTGGGCGGCTACGACGATCCCCCGCCCGCCCCGCTTGACGCCGCCGTCACGTTCGCCCCGGCCGGCGCCGTCGTCGTGGCGGCGCTGCGCGCGCTCGACCGGGGCGGCACGGTCGCCATCAACGCAATCCATCTCGACGGGATTCCGGCCTTCGGGTACGGGAGCCTCTGGTGGGAGCGGAGCCTGCGCAGCGTCGCCAACTACACGCGCGACGACGCGCGGCGGTTCCTGGAGCTCGCCGCGGTGATCCCGATCCGCACGGAGACGGAGGTGTTCCCCCTGGAGCGCGGGGCGGATGCCCTCCGCCGGCTTGGTGCCGGCAGGTTGGCCGGGACGGCCGTCCTCGTTCCCTGATCGACCGGCGCGTCGGCGCACCACGAGCCGCCGGCCAGCATGCGTCGCGGGGTCGTGCGGGCTGGCCGGAGTGCCGTGATCCCGCTACGCTACCCGCTCCCGGTCCTGACATACGACACGGCACGAGCTTGGGGTCCATCGCACATGCAGCATTCGACGAGCCGAGCAGCGTCGCCGGCAGTGGTTGGGCCCCGGCTCCCCGGAGGGCGCCGTGCCGGCCCATGGGTGGCGGCCCTCGTCGCCGCACTCCTCGCCGGGACGTCGATCGCGCCGCCGGCCGCGGCCGCGGCCGCCCTGGTCGTCGATCGGACCTGGACCGGGTCCTCCGGGACGCAGGTCGCGGTGACGTTCGTCGCGTACACCAACGGCACGGGGCGGTCCACGATCAGGCTCACGAGCGCAGGGGCGAACCAGAAGTGGACCCCGACGTTCAGGGCCGGTACCTGCCGTTCCGTCGGCGCGTGGATCTCCAGCCCGGGCCCGATCCGGACCGACGCGACCGGCTCGGGATCGCGGGCCACGACCTGGACCGCGACCACGACCGGCAAGGCCTGGGCCTCCACCCGGACCTACGGCACGTTCACGCTGCGCGTGACGGCCGGTGCCACCACGCGCTGCGCGCTTCTCACCTTCGAACACGCCACGCGCGTCCAGGTGGTTGGCCTGGGCATCGACCTGCCCGTCCTCCGCGGCACCGGCGCCATCCAGTGCAACGTCGCGCACTACCTCACGATGGCAAATCAACCACCGGAACAGGGCGCCACGTTCCTGTACGCCCACGCGCGGACTGGCATGTTCCTGCCGCTCCTCACGGCATCCAAGGTGAACAACGGGGCGTCCCTGATCGGCAGGACCGTCTACGTCTACACCTCGGAGAGCAAGCGGTATCCGTACCGCATCGTGGCCGTTCGGCGCCACCAGACGAGCATCCAGCGCGCCCTGGAGGTGACGGCGCGCCAGCTGTGGCTCCAGACGTCGGAAGGCCCCTCTGCCACCACGACCAAGCTCGTGGTAGTCGCGGTGCCGGCGGGCGGCCCGGTGCCCGTCGCCAGCTCGGTCGCGATGCCCACGCCCCACCCGCTCGCCTGTCGCTGACCGCGGTGCCCGCCCTCGTGTCCCGGGCCGCTCAGGCCCGGCGCGCGATCGGCGCCGGCGTGCCGCGACCGCTCACTCGAACTCGCGGTGCCGGGCGACGGAGAGGACGAGCGTGGTCGCGTAGAGGCCGGTCAGCCCGAGGAAGGGCCAGCTGATCCGGAGGCCCAGCGGGAAGAGGGTCACGACCGCGAACAGCAGCAGGACCGCGACGACGAGCGGCCAGAAGCGCCGGGCGAGCACCAGCCCGCCGAGCAGGAAGTGCACCGTGGCGAGGGCGAGCCCCGCCGGGACGACGACGAGGAAGAACGCGAAGGCGCTCGTGTTGCCCCCGGACCAGCCCGGGGCATCGACGAGTCCGAGGTTGGCGGCTACGACGAGGAACGTCGCCGGCAGGAGCACCACGATGACCACGATGCCGATGGTGCCGAGGAGACGCCCGCAGGTCGTGAGCAGCACCGAGCGGTCCTCCACCGGGACAGCCGGCTGCGCCCCCTCCCGCTGGTCCGTCATGTCGGCCGCTCCCTTCCGGCGCTGCCGCGCGCCGCGGCGAGGATACCGCGCGGGTGACCGCGCGGGCGGCGGACAATGGGTCGAGTCCGCCCGGTCGCGGGCGGCCAGCCCTAAGAAGGGCCTGGGGGATGAAGGCCTGGTCCGCCATCGGCGGCCGCACATTGCCGGTGTCCGTCTGGCGGGCGGGCATCGCGACCTCCTTCGATCGGCGGGTCCATCGGGCCATTTCGACTATGCTGACCGCACGTGACCTTTGATTCGCTCGGCCTGTCGGCCGAACTCCTCCGCGCCGTTGCCGACGAGGGCTTCACCGCGCCCACGCCCATCCAGGTCCAGGCGATCCCTCTCATCCTCGAGGGTCGTGACGTCATGGGCGCGGCCCAGACCGGGACCGGCAAGACGGCCGCCTTCGTCCTCCCCATCTTCGAGCGCCTCAGGGCCCACGCGAACACGTCCTTCTCGCCGGCCCGCCATCCGGTGCGGGCGCTCGTCCTCACGCCGACCCGGGAGCTCGCGATGCAGGTCGCCCAGATGGCCGCGGCCTACGGGCGCCACGTCGCCCTCCGCTCGGCGGTCGTCTTTGGCGGCGTCCCGCTCGACCCCCAGATCAAGGAGCTGCGGAGCGGCGTGGAGCTGCTCGTGGCAACGCCCGGGCGCCTGCTCGACCTCGTCGGCCAGCGCGCGGCCAACCTCGGCCAGGTCGAGATCCTCGTTCTCGACGAGGGGGATCGGATGCTCGACATGGGGTTCATCCCGGACATCCGGCGAATCCTCGCGCTCCTCCCGGCGCGGCGCCAGACGCTCCTCTTCTCGGCGACGTTCTCCGACGAGATCCGGCGCCTCTCGAAGGAGTTCCTCAACAACCCGGTGACCGTGGAGGTGGCGGCCCGCAACGCCACCGTCTCCACGGTGCGCGAGGTCCTCTACCCGGTGGACCGGGAGCGCAAGCTCGAGCTCCTCGAGCACCTCGTCCGCACCCACGACCTCCGCCAGGTCCTCGTCTTCACGCGCACGAAGGTCGCCGCCCGGCGGATCGCCTCGGACCTGGACCGGCACGGCTTCGCCGCCACCGCGATCCATTCCGACCGGACCCAGGCCGAGCGGATCCGGGCTCTCGCCGACTTCAAGTCCGGCGAGGTCGAGATCCTCGTCGCGACAGATGTCGCCTCCCGCGGCCTCGACATCGAAGAGCTCCCGGTGGTCGTCAACTTCGAGCTCCCGACGAAGGCCGAGGACTACGTCCACCGGATCGGCCGCACCGCCCGCGCCGGCGCCAGCGGGATCGCGATCAGCCTTGCCTGCCCCGACGAGGTCGACTACCTGCGCGCGATCCAGCGCCTCCTGCGGCGGGCGATCCCGGTCGAGGTGGTGGAGGAGTTCCTCCCCGACCCGGAGACGCCCGTGCATCCCCTCCACCCCCGCGGCGGCGATCGGATCCCGGCCCACCAGCACAAGGCCAGCCGGGTGCACCACCGCCGCTGACGGCGACGCGGACGGAACGGCCCCCGACCCCGCGCCGGACGGCCACCGCCACCGGCCACCGCCCCGCTACCATGGCCGCGTCTACCAGGCCCATCCCGTCGTGCAGCAGGGACCCCCGAGGGAGCATCGCGAGCATGTCGCAACCGCGCCGAATCGGCATCCTCACCGGGGGCGGCGACGTTCCCGGCCTCAATTCCGTCATCAAGAGCGTCGTCTATCGCTCCTCCGAGCTCGGCTTCGAGGTGATCGGACTGCGCCGGGGCTGGGAGGCCCTGACGCACCTGCGGCCGGGCCCCGACCTGGACCCCGACTACGTCCGCCCGCTCAACCGCGTGAACACCCGGACCATCGACCGGACCGGCGGCACGTTCCTCCACTCGAGCCGCACGAACCCGAGGAGGATGCGCGCCGGCACGCTCCCGTCCGTCGTGCCGGACGAGCGCCTCGCTTCGCTCGAGACCAGCGAGGGCATCTACGATTTCACGCCCGTCGTGCTCGAGAACCTGGACCGGCTCGGGATCCACACCCTGGTCTCGATCGGCGGCGACGACACGCTCTCGTACGCGAAGGTCCTCGCCGACGCGGGGGTCCAGATCATCGCCATTCCCAAGACGATGGACAACGACGTGCGGGGGACGGAGTACTGCATCGGCTTTTCGACCGCCGTCACGCGGGCCAAGGACGCCATCAACCGGCAGCGGACGACGCTCGGGTCGCACGAGCGGATCGGCGTCTTCCGGGTTTTCGGGCGCAATGCCGGCTTCACCGCGCTCTACACGGCCTACGTCACGTCGGCGCGGTGCGTCATCCCGGAGTACCGCTTCGAACTCCAGCGCCTCGTTGACGTCCTCGTCGAGGATCGCCGCAACAACCCCAGCCGCTATTCCTTCGTGATCGCCTCAGAGGGCGCGCTCCCGCAGGGGATGGAGCTCACGGAGGTCGGCGAGGCCGACGCCTACGGCCACCGCCACAAGGCCAGCATCGGCGAGTTCCTGGCCGACGAGATCAAGCGCCGGACCGGTATCGAGACCGTCAACTCGGAGCTGACCTACGACCTCCGCTCCGGCGACCCCGACGCGTTCGACCAGATGGTGGCGATCACCTTCGCAAACGTCGCCATGGAGCTCGTAGTCGACGGGAAGACCGGGCAGATGACGGCGATCCGCGACGGGCGCTACGGCTACTGCCCGATCCCCGAGCCGGGGGCCCGGACCGTGGACGTCGAGCACGCCTACAACGTCGAGCGCTACCGCCCCCATTACGACAACAAGATCGGCCTGCCGGTCCTTCTCACGCCGTCCGTCGTCTGAGGCGCGCGGGGAAGCCCGACGAGGGCGCCGCGGGGCGACTGGGCACTCGTCGCCCGGCAGGCGCCCCCGTCAGCGTGACGCGTCGGGGTCCGTGACCACGACGCGTGCCGAGCGGCGCCGCTCGGCGTACATCCGCTCCTCCGCGGTGCGCACGGCGGTGTCCAGCTCGCCGACGGCGCTCGGGCTCGCCCAGCCCACGGAGAGGCGCAGGGCGACGGCGCCGGCGTCGAGCCAGCGGTCGCACTCGCCGCGGATCCGCTCCACGTAGTTGATCGCCTGGATCTCGTCCGTCTCCGGCAGCAGGACGAGGAAGCGGCCGCCGCCCACGTGGGCGACGTGGTCGGTCCGGCGCGCGCTGCGGCGCATCGCCCCGCCGACCGCCGCGACGATCCGGCGCGACGCGTCGGCGCCGAACCCGCCTTCAAAGCGGGCGAAGCCGTCCAGCTCCGCGACGACGATGCCGACGGGACGCCGGTAGCGGACGTAGCGGGCGTTCTCCTCGGCGAGGGCCCGCTCCCACGCCGCGCGCGAATCGAGGCCCGTGGACTCGTCCACGTAAGGATCGGCCGGGGTGACGCCCGGCGGGCTGGTCGGCGCCGGGAGCGTTGCCGTCGCGGTCGGGCCGGCCGGGGCCGCGTAGGCCGTCTCGCGACGACGCGGGGCGATCGAGAGGAAGCCCTCGATGATCTCCTGCTCCCGCGGATCGTCGACGCGGCGGGCGGCGGCCGCGAGGTCGGCCGACGTGACCGCTGACTCCTCGGCGGGATGGTCCGCGTCGGGGTGGGCGGCGGGCGGCTCGGGAACGGGCGCGGGGCCGCGCTGGAAGGCGGCCGGCGCAGTCGCGGCGAGCGCCGGAGCGGCGACAGGCAGCAGGGCCGCCGCGACCGGCTGCGGGGCGACCGGCTCGGGGACCGCGACCGACGTCGCGGACGGATACGGCGCGGCCGCCGTGGCCGGCTCGGCCGTCGGCGTGGCAGGCGCCGAATCGCGCCGGCCCTGGCGGCCGCGCCGAGCGATCAGGGCGCCGGCGAGGAGCAGGAGGATCGCGACTCCCGTCACGATGAGCGCGACGAGGACGTAGGTGATCTGGTCCGACGACACGTGCTTCCTTCGTTCTTCCCCGATCGTGCGTTCTGCCCGGCGGTGCCCGCGCCGGCGGCTTCGCACGACCGCAGCCGCACTCTACACGCGAGGAGGGGCGGTTTGGGACTGCCGGGAGGTCCGGGGTGACCATCTTCTGGTGCCCCGGGTCACCGAGCGGGCGCTCCGGTGCGGTCCGGTGCGGTGGGCCCGGCCGGGCGGCCGCGCGCCCGACGGTGACCCGCCGACGGCACCCGCGACCGCCGCCCGCTACCCTGTGCTGGACGACTGCCCGCAGGGATCCCCCATGACCGACCCGACTTGGCCCGGCCTCGAGCCGGAAATGCCCGCGGCCGCGCCGGAACCCGCCGCCGCGCCCGACATCGCGCCCGACATCGCGCCGGAGCCCGACATCGCGCCGGAACCCGCGCCGGAACCGCCGCTCCCGGGGGAGGTCCCGTGGCCGTCGGAAGCGGCCGAGATCCAGGCGCGCGGGAACAGCCCGCGTCGACTTGCCGTCCTCGGCTTCCTGGGCGCAGTTGCCCTCGGCGCCGTCATCGGGGCGGCGGGCCTCGGCCTTGCAACGGGCGCGATCGGCGCCGCGGCGCCGTCACCGTCCCCGGTGCCCACCGAGGAGCCGACCGCCGAGGCGACGGCGGCGCCGGTCGGGAACACGTTCGGGCGGCCCGACGCCCCGGTGACGATCGAAGTCTGGGCCGACTACCAGTGCCCGTTCTGCCGGCTGGAGGACCTCCTCTTCGGCGGGGCAATCGACCGTGAGTACGTCACGCCTGGTATCGCCCGCGTCGTCTACCGCGACTTCGCCTTTCTGGGCCAGGAATCGATCGACGCCGCCGTCGGGAGCCGCTGCGCCGGCGCCCAGGATCCGGCCGCCCAGCTCCGCTACCACGACGCCCTCTACACCTTCCAGCAGGGGGAGAACCAGGGCCGCTTCGCGCGGGCGAACCTGGTCCAGGTGGCGGAGATCGCCGGCGTGCCCTCGAAGGATGCGTTCTCGGCCTGCCTCGACGACCCCGCCGTGGCCAAGGCGGTCGAGGACGAGACGACGGCGGGCCGCAACGTCGGCGTCACGTCCACCCCGACGCTCCGGCTGCGGGGGCCCGGGGGCGAGCGGGTCCTGACCGGTTTCAGCCAGACCTGGCCGCCGCTGCGTGACGCCATCGAAGCCGTCCGCGTCGCGGCTCCGGCATCTCCGTCGCCCACGGGCTCGCCGGCGCCGTCCGGCTCGCCGGGGCCGTCCGCCTCCGCCTCCCCGTCGCCCACGCCGTTGCCGTAGTCGCCGCCCGGCGGCCGCGCGCCGTCAGCTGGGCGCAGCCAGGTCCCGTCGGGGGAAGACCCAGAGCCCGTAGGAGATGGCCGCGACCGAGATCCCTGCGAGCGCCACGGCGTCCATCGGACTCGCCACGCCGGCCATGATCTCCGCCGGCTGGAAGTAGTGGAAGAGGGACCACGGCCGCACTCCGGCCATCTCCGGCCAGAGCGCGCCCAGGAGCTCCACGGCGTACGACGTGATCGCCACGGCCACGACGATCCCCAGGGCCGGGGCGACCCGATCGAACGTGGCGGATGCCGCGAGGGCGAGCGCGCCCACGGTGGTGTAGAGGAGGACGGCGTTCGCCCAGACCAGGAGGAGCCGGTCCAGCCGCAGCTCGTCCGCCACGTCGAAGAGGGTCGCGCCGGCGATCACGCCGCCGAGGTTCGCGGCCAGCACCCCGACCACGAAGAGATCCGTGGCAGCCAGCGCCGTGCCGTAGACGCGTCGCCGCGAGATCGGGCGGGCGAGGAGCACCTCCAGCGTCCCGCGCTGCCGCTCGCCGGCAAGCGCCGCCATCGGGTGGCCGATCGCCAGCACGGCAACCAGGGCGATCGAGACGGGGTGGATGAAGCTCAGGGCGACCGATCCGCCAAGGGTGAAGACGCTTCCCCCGCCGATGGCCGTCAGGGCGTCGAGCAGATCGCCGAAGTAGCCCCCCTCGACGATCCGGCGGATCTCCGCGCCGAAGGTCGCGTAGACCGCACAGAGCATGAAGCCCCACGTCGCCAGGCCCGCGGCCACCGCGAGGAGCCGCCAGCGCCCGGCGGCGAGCGTGCGCCGCAGGAGGATCGCGCTCACTGTTCGGTCCGCTCCGCGTCGCGATCGTCGCCGGCCCCGGCGCCGGCGGCCGCGGCGCCGGCCTCGGCCGGCTCGCGGTCCTCGTAGAACTCCAGGAACGCCTCCTCCAGGCGCGCCGGCTCGATTGTCAGGTCGCTGACCGGGGCACCGGCGATCGCCGCCAGGAACGGCCGGACGTCACCCTCGAGGTGGCACCGGAGGTGTCCGTCGACGACGACGACGTCGGTCACACCCGGGACGCCCGTCAGGGAGGGCGGCGGGCCGTCCACACGCATCTCCACCGTCCGTCGTCGGCGGGCAAGGAGCGCCCCGATCTCCTCGAGGGCGACCAGGCGCCCGCGCCGGACGATCGCGACCCGGTCGCAGACCCGCTCGACCTCGGAGAGAATGTGCGAGGAGAGGAAGACGGTGCGACCGGCGGCCCGTCGCTCGTCGAGGATCTCGTAGAAGGCCCGCTGCATCAGCGGGTCGAGCCCCTCGGAGGGCTCGTCGAGGATCGCCAGCTCCGGGTCGTGCTGGAGAGCCTGCACAATCCCCAGCTTCTGGCGCATTCCGCGGCTGTAGTCGCGGACCGGGCGGGAGAGATCGCGGGCCGCGAGCTCGAGGCCGTCGAGAAGCCGAGTCCGGAGCGCGGGCGGGCGGTCGTAGAACGACCCGAGGTAGTCGAGGAGGTCGGCGCCGGTCATGCCGTCGTAGAGGGCGATGCCGCCCGGGAGATAGCCCACCCGAGCGCGGATCGCCACGCCGTCGCGCTCCGCGTCGAGACCGAGCACGCGGGCGGCGCCGGCCGTCGGGTGAAGGAAGCCGAGGAGCACCCGTATGCAGGTGCTCTTGCCGGAGCCGTTCGGGCCCAGGAAGCCGAAGATCTCGCCGGGGCGAACGGCCAGCGTCACCTCCTCGAGGGCGCGGACCGGATCGCGCCGTCCCCGGCCGAGCCGGCCGAAGGCGCCGTGCAGTCCGTAGCGTTTCGTCAGCCCGACCGTCTCGATGGCGTTCACGCCGCGTGGATCCCGCTGGCCCGGCCGTCGTCGCTCATCGGCAGGATCAGCCCGACCTTCATCGCCTCTCCTCCGCGAGAAGCAGCCGGAGCGCCTGCGCCAGGTGCTCGTACTCGCCCGCGTCATTGTGGAGGTGGGCGGAGACGCGGAGGAGCCGGCGGCGGCGCTCCCCGGGAACGGGATCGCGGGGCCACGAATGGAGGGGCACCTCGACGGCCGCCGTGTCGAGGAGGCGCGCCTGCAGCGGATCGGGGTCGGCCGAGTCGCGGGCGGCGAAGCCGCGATCCGGCGGCAGCTCGATGGCGGCCATGCAGCCCAGCATCGTCTCGGGCGCGAGGACGGGCAGGCCCGCCGCGTCCGACAGGGCCAGGCGCGCGACGGCAGCGAGCTCGGCGTTCCGGGTCATCACGGCCGCCCAGCCGCCGGCAACCATGCCACCCACGGTGTCGATGGCCGCGGGCACCGCGAGGAACGGCGTCGGGTCCGCCGTCCCCGTCCAGTCGAACTCCTTGCGGAAGGTGGAGCGTTCGGGCCGCGGGTCGTTCGCCCCGTGGCTGATCGCGAGGGGGCGGATCGCGGCCTGCCGGTCGCGCCGCACGTAGAGGAAGGCTGCGCCCTTCGGGGCGCAGACCCACTTGTGGAGGTTGCCCGTGTAGAAGCTCGCCCCGAGGTTCGACAGGTCGAGCGGCAGCATCCCGGGCCCGTGGGCGCCATCCACCAGGACCGGGATCCCGCGCCCCTCGAGCCTCGCAACGAGGCGCTCCATGGGGAATATGAGGGCCGTGGGGCTCGTCACGTGGCTCACCAGGACGAGGCGCGTGCGCGGGCCGACGGCCGCCAGGACGCGCTCCGCGACCTCGTCTGGACCCGCGGTCGGGAGGGGAATCCGGGCGACCACCACCCGTGCTCCATCGCGGGCGGCGGCGAAACGGGCCATGTTGAGGGCCGCGTTGTACTCGTGATCGGTCGTCACGAGCTCGTCGCCGGGGGCGAAGCGCAGGCTGCGCAGGACGGAGGCGA
>Ga0315290_10003127_pt1 | contig 11836 bp, 8 predicted proteins | sample YL17G12_0_MG_FD_203627 | JGI IMG/M metagenome (GOLD analysis project Ga0315290, IMG submission 203627) | Sediment microbial communities from Yellowstone Lake, YNP, Wyoming, USA - YL17G12_0 | ecosystem: Environmental > Aquatic > Freshwater > Lake > Sediment | place: USA: Wyoming | collected...
AAAATCAAGCAATCGCCCTGACAGTTGATCGCCTTTTCCGTTCATTGGGTATGGACTATTGGTAATTGATCATTGAACGTTGACTATTGACCATTTGGCATTGATCTTTTCAGACTCTTTCAATCCGCACCCATCCCCAGAGCCCGTACGGCTTAAACAGCAAGATGATGACCATCACCAGAAAGGGGAATACTTCTTTGAGTCCCCCGGGGGTGAAACGGCTCAGGTAGCCGTCCGCCAAATTCTGGAGGACTCCGATGACCAATCCCCCCACGATCGCCCCCGGAACGGAGTTTAAACCTCCCAGAACCACGGCGGGCAAAACGAGTAAGCCCAGATAACCTACGGAGACATTGAGACCGTTGATATTCCCCAATAAGGACCCCCCCACTCCAGCGGCCATAAAGGCAATCGCCCAGGCCAGGGCGTATACGATCTTCGCGTTTACTCCCAAGGAGAGGGCGGCCATCTCGTCATCCGCGGTCGCCTGCATGGACAAACCCCATTTCGTATATTTAAAGAAAGCGACAAAGGCCATCAGCAGAATGAGGGAGGCCACAAAAGCCCAGAGATAAACCTGGCCCACAACGATCTTCCCGAGGAAAACAGGCTCAATGGGAAATACCGTCGGGGTAAAAACGACCGTATCCGTTCCCCAGATTAACTCCACAACCCCTTTGAAAAAGAAAGAAAGACCTACCGTCACCATAATGACGCTCAACACGGGTTCTCCTACCATGGGTCGCAAGAAGAGATGCTCGGTCAATAGACCCAGGGCGAATCCGACCCCCAAGGTGAAGATCAACGCCGCAATGAAAGGAATCCCCCACTGGTAGAAGGTCAGGCAAACGTAAGCGCCGATCAGGGTGAGCTCACCCATGGCCAGATTGAGGACGCCGGAACATTTATAGATCAGCGTCCAGCCGAGGGCGACCAGCGCATAGATACTTCCCACCAGTATCCCCGTGATGAAAAGCTGTAAAAAAACCTCCATACGGCCTCCCGTCAAAACGCAATGATCAATGGACAATAGTCAATTTTGATGGAATCGTAAAAAGTCTGAAAAGACATATTCCCGTCATTCCGGCGAACCCCGGATCGAGTCCGGGGCAGGCGCCGGAATCCAGTTATTTCAAATACTTAAAAATTCTCTGGACTCCGGTTTTCACCGGAGTGACGACTTTTTACGAGTCCATCAATTTCAAGTTAAGCCCCCTCACCCTTCCCCTCTCCCCCGCAAACGGGGGAGAGGGCGGGGGTGAGGGGGAAGGATAAAAAAGCAAATTCCTATACAATTCAATTATGAATAAAAGCTTCTTAACCATTGTGTTTCATTGGAAATTGGTTATTGATAATTGACCATTTTGCATTGAGTCTTTATTGGGGTACTTCCATTACCCGAAGGTCTGTCTTTATCCGGACCACTCTCCCGTCTTCATAGGTGATCGTCGTATCCATATGGACCGTATCTTTTTCAGCATAAAGACCCTCGACAATATCTTTGTACCGGGTTTCGACGAAGGCTCTCCGCAACTTTCGCGTTCGGGTCAACTCCTCATCATCGGCGTCGAATTCCTTATAGAGGTTGACAAATCGCTTGATCCGGGCGACCGGGGGAAGGTCGCGGTTCATTTTGATGACTTCTTTCCGAACCAGGTCATAGACTTCTTGAAGCTGGGAAAGCTCCGGATAACTGGTGTACGTAATGTTCCGCTCCTCTGCCCAGTTCCCCACCACCCCATAATCGATGCAGATCACACAGGCCACAAACGGTTTACGGTCGCCGATGGCCCAGACATCTTTAATGTAGGGGCTGAATTTAAGCCGGGACTCCAAATACTGGGGGGCAAATTTTGTTCCATCGCCCAAGGTCATGACGTCTTTGGTGCGGTCGAAAACAACCAGATGGCCCTCCGGGTCGATGAACCCGGTATCTCCGGAATGGAGCCATCCGTCTCGCAGGGCCTTCACTGTCTCCTCGGGCATCTTATAGTAACCCACGAAAACCGAGGGGCTCTTGGAGATGATTTCTCCCTCCGGGGTCACCTTTACCTCCGTTTCCGGAATGGGCCGGCCCACGGTGTCGAATTTAATATCCCCATCCCGGTGGAGCACGGAGATGCCCCCAATCTCCGTTTGGCCGTAAATCTGTTTTAAGTTCACCCCGATGGCGTGGAAGAAGCGGAAATGGTCCGGCCCCATGGCCGCCCCTCCTGTATAGGTGTACCGGATTCTGGAAAGGCCTAAATGGTCTTTCAACTTCTTGTGGACACCCAGGTAGGAAAGGTAATGAAGGGCCTTCCAATACAGGGGGATGGTCTTTTTGGAAAACTTCAAATCGGCCACATGATAGCCGACCTTCATCGCCCATTCATAGGCCTTCCTTTTTGCCCAAGCGGCGTCCAGGTATTTGACCTGGACATTGCGGACCATCTGTTCGTAAATGCGCGGGGGGGCAAACATCACGTGCGGGCCTATTTCCCGAGTATTCTCCTGCGCGGTCTCCGGCTCCTCCGGAAAATTGAGCGTAAACCCGGCCTGAATGCCGCAGGAGATCGACATCATCTGCTCTCCAATCCAGGCGAACGGGAGGAAGGAGACGAAGTCGTCGCTTTCAAAATAGGGGTCCACGCGCATCAGGTTCAGGCCCATGGTGAGCATATTGTAATGGGTCAGGAGAGCCCCCTTGGGAAGGGCTGTGGTCCCAGAGGTATAAAAGAGAAGACAGACATCCTCTCCTTTCCCTTTCATGATCATATCCTCAAAAAGCCCGGGCTCTTTTTTCTCCAATTCTTCCCCGAGTCTCATCACCTCTCGGATACTGATCAGAATGGGGTCATCATAATTCCTCATCCCTTTTGGGTCATCCCATACCATCCTCTTCAATTTTGGGCATTTGTCCTTAATCCGGAGGCATTTATCGACTTCCTCCTGCCCTTCCCCGACCATCAACGTGGCGTCGGAGTGGTCGATGATGTAGGAGACCTCGTCGATCAAAGAATCTTGAAAGAGCCACACCCCCACGCCACCCACACACATCGCCGCCATCTCGGCCCAGAGGGCTTCGGGGCGGTTGTCCCCGATCATGGCCACCTTATCTCCCCTCTCCAATCCCAAAGAAGCCATTCCCAGGGCAATCCGCTTGACATTTTCATAATATTGTTTCCAGGTGATCGGCCTCCAAACCCCAAACTCCTTCTCCCGCATGGCCACTTTTTGATCCCAATATTTTTTGGCGGATTGGAGAAAGAGCTTGGGGATCGTCCAATCCTTCGGAATCGCCATTTCTTTCCAGCTATCGCCGGGTGGCATAGATATCTTCTACCTCTCCCAGATAGGCCTGGAGCACGAAGGGATTGTTTTGCACTTCCTCCGGTTTCCCATCCGCGATCTTTTCGCCGAAGTTCAGGACCGCTACCCGGTTGGAAATGTCCATGACCACGCCCATGTCATGCTCAACGAGAAGACAGGTTACCCGCCAGCGGTCTTCCTCGTTTATGTCGAGGATAAATCGGGCCATATCTTCCACTTCTTCCAGGTTTAACCCGGCCATGGGCTCATCCAGGATGAGAAGCTTGGGGGCAAGGGCCAAGGCCCGGGCCAGCTCCACTCGCTTCTGCAAGCCATAGGGCAGCATCCCGACCACCTTTTCACGGATATGCTCGATTTCCAAGAGGTCGATGATTTCCTTTTCGATGAAATCCCGATGCTCGACCTCTTCCCGGGCCGTCCGTCCCAGGTACAAGGCTCCGTCGAGAAGATTCGTTTTCATATGGATGTGCCGGCCCAGGCGGATGTTGTCGAGGACCGTCATGCCTTTGAAAAGCTCGATCTTCTGGAAGGAACGGGAGATGCCCAGCTTGGCGCGCTGGTAGGGTTTGAGACGGGTGACCTCTTTTCCCTCGAAAAAAATCTTCCCCTCCTGGGGTTGATAGAGACCGTTGATACAATTCAGGCAAACCGTTTTTCCGGCCCCGTTGGGTCCGATGAGGGAGAAGATCTCCCCTTTCTTGACCTCCAGGCTAACCCCCCGGAGGGCTTTCACGCCGCCGAAGGAAATATGAATGTCCTGGAGCTGTAACTGGACGACATCAGAGGCAGCCATGGTCAAAAACCCCGCGATCCTTCACTTCCGGTAAGGGTATCAACGAGTCCCGGAAGAATCGGGCACGGGGATGGTTTCTCCTGTGAGTTGACAGATTGGCGCATCCAGTCGGTCGCAGACCGACTTTATCTTTCAAGCCCTCGAACAAGGCTCAAGATGGAACCCGATGAGAAAGGTAGGCTTTTCCCTTGGAAAATTTTGAACTTCCGGGGAACCCAAACGGATCAAAGGCGGCGACTGGCATAAAGCTTCGCCTCGACCCGAAATCAAAGGCCTACCGCAATGCGCAATTTTTAACCCAGAAGAGGAAGGCTACGAACTTAGAATAAATTAAAGTACCTAACTAACAAAGTCAATAAAAAAATCCTTAATCAGTAATCGAATTACTTGACCGAAAAAGAAAACATCTCCTGATCTCGCGTCTCGGAAATAAATAGCTTAAGTCAGAGGCCGCTCCAGGAGCCGTGGGGCGGACTGCTTCGCTTGCCAAAATAGACGCTGGTTTCTGAAGAAAGATCAGCAGACAACGACGTGGATGCTGGGCGGCTTTTCCTCCTTTCCTCTTAGAGGGTGCGCGTGCGCCGGGGCTTCACCCGAGATTTCTTGCTTTCCTTCGATCCCGCCCGCCTCTGCGGAGGCGAACCGGAGAATCTGGACCGATGCCTTCCTCGCTACGATTCCTCGACGTTGGGACACTACTGTTATAAGATGCATCTTGATGAGCCCTTGGAGGATTCCGGGTTGTCTCACGGAGGTTAACGATGAGGATTATATCCGAAATTCCGCTTCGCTTTACCCCGGATGCAATCTTGATGATCTCGTAAAAAGTCGTCATTCCCGCGTAGGCGGGAATCCAGGCCCCACGAAACCTATTGAAAAGACTGGATTCCCGTTTCCACGGGAATGACAGGAAAACGAATTTACGGACTTTTTACGAGATCATCAATCTTAGTGATTGGAAATATCCATTCCATCATTTCTGTTAGCTGGTCATCACCTGATCAATCTCCAGGGTCATTCCATCCCCGGCGGCGATGACCTTTACCCCGGTCTCTTCACTCAAACGTTCGGCCAACTCCCAGGGTTTGGCCTGGAGCATGCGCATACCAAAATGAGTTAGGACAACTGCTTTAGCCCGGGTCTTCTTTAAAAGGATTTTCACCTCATCTAGGGAAAGATGGTCAATCTGCCGTTCGGGGTTTTCGGCGAGAAGGACGACATTCAGGAGGAGCAGGTCGCCTGGGTACTGGGTGAGCAGGTCGGGATGAAATTTTGTGTCCGTGATGTAGGAGACCGTTGTGCCGGAGAGATAAAAATTGAATCCGTACGTCTCGACAGAATGCACGTGCTTTCCGGTCGTGGAAAATTTCAGTCTGCCGATAGAATAGCCGCTGTTTTCCCGCAAGACCTCGATTCTCTCAAGGTAATTCCGGATATACCGGAAAACCACCGGGTCCTCTTCCAGAGCATCTTCGGGGGCAAAAAGAACACCCCGCCGTTTGTATCCTCCTTCGGTCATGGCCTCGATCATGGCGTTGATGTCGCCGGAATGATCAAGGTGTTTATGGGAAAGGAGAATCCCGTCCAGTTTCGTGGGATCCAGTTTGGGCTTGCTGGCCAGGCAACGCACCAGCGCACCCGGCCCGGGGTCCATGTAGAGATTCACTCCCTCAAAGGATAGCCAAAGGCCCCCCGAAGACCGGAGTTGCTTGGCCACCACGAACCGGGCACCGGCGGTACCGACGAACTTAATCCAGTTCTTCATAATAAGTGCCTAGAATTCAAGTGCCTTAAATGCCTTGAATGCGCTTAAATGCCTAAAGTTAAAACCCTCTGCGGTCTCTGCGCGCTCTGCGGTGAAATTTTCTTATTCCTTGAAGACGCGGCAACGGATTGCTCGTAGGTTTGTGGAACCGATGGTCGGCTCATAGGGAGGGTTGTTCTCCGTGAGGATATTGATGTTGGATTCCTTCCAGCCGCAAAGTTCCAAATCCTTCCGCTCCGGAAACCACCAGCCATAGGCCGCGACCGCAACTCTGGGGTCCAGGTCAGGGCTGAAGGCGACTTTCTGGCGAATCGTGCCCATGCGGGTTTCTATGCTGGCCCAGTCCCCTTCCCGGATGTCGATCTTCCGGGCCGTCTCCGGATGCAGGAAGACCAGCGGCTCCGGTGAAAGTTTTCTCAATGAGGAAATGTTCCGGTAGGCCGAGTGAAAGTAATTCGGGTCCTTGGCTGAAGTCAAAAGCAAAGGATAATCTTGAACGCCTGCGGCATCCGGCTCCGGAGCTTCCAGTATTTCCCGAAAGACGGGAACCGGGTCATACCCCCACTCCTTAAACCTGGAAGAAGAAATCTCCACTTTTCCGGAGGGGGTGTTGAAGCCCCGGCTTTCATAACTCCTGTATGTCCACTGGCCTTTCAAAATGCCGACCTTTTTGAGGTCTTCGTAAGTCAAACCCGCCGGCTTCAGCACATCATCCAGGCATGCTCGCAGCGTCGGCCAAAAAGATTTTTCCTGCCCCAATTTTTTCCCCAGCTCGTTCAGGATCCAGAGGTCCGGCCAGCATTCCTCCGGCGGGTCCACAACCTTCGGGCGCGCCAGGATAAAACCGTGGGGCAATCCGTAATGTCCGACATCGTCGAACTCGAAATTCGTGGCCGTGGGAAGAACGATGTCTGCCAACTGGGCCGTAGGGGTCATAAAGATTTCCGCCACGGCCAAAAATTCAAGGCTTTTCAAAGCCTGAAAAGTTTCGGCGGCGTTGGCATAGCTTAAAAGGGGATTTCCTCCTTGAAGGTACATCATCCGGATGGGGTACGGCCGGCCGGATAAGATGGTCTTAACGATCAACTGGCTGGGCGTGAAACCCATCATGGTCGCGAGGCGAAACTCCGGGCCTAACAACTTCTCGCGTTTGTCGGGGAAACTTTTGCCCTGCACCAATTCACCCGGCCGTAGAACCGCCGGGCCGACCCGGTTTACATTCCCACCGGGCGCATCCAGATTGCCGGTGACCGCCTTCAGGATCATCAAGGCCCTTGCGGTTTGCACGCTATTGATGTTGTGCTCCAGGGCGTTCCCCCATTGGATGCAGGCTGGCCGGGTTCCGGCATAGAGGCGAGCCGCCGCGGCAATCTTATCCTCTGAAATCCAGGTGAGGGTCGAGACCCGAGGCAAAGGATATTCTTGTAAGAGAACCCTCAGCTCTTCAAAGCCTACGGTCCAGTTCTGCACGAACCTCTCATCATAGAGCCCCTCTTCCACGATCACTTTCAGCATCCCCAGCGCCAGGGCCAGGTCACTCCCGGGCCGGGGTTGAAGCCAGAGGTCCGCCCGGGAAGCCAGGAGGGTCCTCCGCGGGTCGATCGTGATCAGCTTTGCGCCCCGATCCAGGGCCCGGCGCAACTGAGACCCGATGACCCCTTCTTCATTCGTCTGGAAGAGGTTGCTCCCCCAAACCAGGACCAAGGCGGGGGGATGGTCATAATCCGGCACTGGAAAGAAGCCGCAAGTGATCAGGGCCGCAGTCTCCCGGGGCATATGACAGATGGACCCGGGGGTGGCAATGTGAGGAACTTTGAGCAGGTTGGCCAGACGAATCATCATGTAAAGCTCGAGTCCCTTGGGGGTTCCCTGGGCAAAGGCGATGGCGCGCTGTTCCCCGCGATCGATGTTCTCCTGGATCTTCTGGGCGATCATCGAAAGGGCTTCCTCCCAGGAAATTCGTTCCCATCGGCCTTCCCCTTTTGCTCCGGCTCTTTTCAGGGGATAGCGCAGCCGGTCCGGATGGTTGAGCCGCTCGACCTGGGCAATTCCTTTGGCGCACATCGTTCCCTGATTCAGGGGAGAATCCGGGTCCCCTTGCACCCGGACGATTTTCCCGTCTTCCACATGGATGAGCAGGCCACATCCTCCGTGGTCCATGCGCGCACAAAAAGTCTTAAATATCATTTCGAATTCTTTCTGCCACAGAGAGCACAGAGAACACCGAGATAAAATTTTTTCTCAAAAGGAAACAAAAATAGTCGAAATCCTTTTACTGCCTTAATTATTTTTTTCATTTCTCCGTGATCTCTGTGTCCTCTGTGGCTAAAGTCTTTTTTCCTCCGAAAATTCCCGGTTCGGCGAAACCCAGCACCCGCAAGGGTTTCTCGCCGATGAAGGTTTGGAGGATTTTGGCGATGCGCAGGGCCTGGCCGACCAGCATCAGCCGGCAATCTTTGAACGTGCAGTTCTCGATCTCCGTCTCTCCCCGCTCCAGGATGATCAGGCAACCGGCAAAATCACAATATTCATAAGAATGGCCGTCGAGTTCGACTCTTTCTTTGACGAACTTTTTATTCTTGTATTTTATCTGGAAGGTGCTCACGGGCCACCCCCGGCCAGAAATCTGGCCAGTTCATCCCGGTCGAAAGAAGGCAGATCCTCCACCCGCCCCTCTTGCATCAGCTTGACGCCCTTTTCCTTTTCCCAAATCTTCCCGATCACCGAGACCGGAATCCCTTCCGCCTCAAGCGCCGCAAGAATCCTGGCGGAATCCCCCTCCGGGGCTACGATCAGAAGCGCTCCCGAGGCAATCAATCCCAGGGGGTCCAATTGGAGCTCCCGGCATAGAAGAGCCGTCTCCGGTAGAATTAAGATTTTTTCCTTCTCCACCAGCATTCCGACCCGCGCGGCGCAAGCCAGCTCATGGAGGCCCGTAGCCAACCCTCCTTCCGTAGGGTCGTGCATGGCATGCACTTCGGCCACCCCGTTGGCGATCCTGGCCTCCCGCACGATGCTGATCCCCGGGACCCGCAAAAAATTCCGGCATCGTTTCATCCATTCCTCGCTGAAACGGTCCCCCAATTCCCTTCGCTCCCGGGCAAGGATGGCTGTCCCCTCAATGGCGATTCCTTTGGTCATCAAGATCACATCTCCCGGGCGGGCCCTTTCCGGGACGATCAGTTTCGCCTTTTCCACCTCCCCCAGCATCTGGCCCACGATGATGGGGCGATCAAGGCCATAGGTAATCTCGGTGTGTCCGCCGCAGAGCACTGCGCCCACTTCCTGGCAAGCCCCGGAGATTTGGGCGAATATAGATTCCACCTCTTCCGGGCCGGTCTTCCCTTCGGGCAAGAGCAAAGTAGCCAGGAACCAGCGGGGAATCCCGCCCATGGCGGCTACATCGTTGGCATTGACGTGGACGACATACCAGCCGATCTGGTCGGTGGCAAAGGTGATGGGGTCGGTCTTGGCTACGAGGTATTGGTCGGCAAAGGAAATGACGGTGGCATCCTTCCCGATTCCCGGCATGACGACCACCCGTCCATCTTGCCGGGTATGCTGGGCCAACATCCTGGCCAGCTCTGCGGCAGGCAGCTTACCCACCGGGAAGGAAAAACCTTGCCTTCTTAGGTTATGATTCTCGCCCATGGCCAAACGTGTTTTGCGGAAAACGGCCGGCAGGGGAATGGGGGAACCCGCTATTTTCTTTTGGGCCCGTAAAGATCTTGGGCTACATCCCGGAGGCCAAGAGATTCGAGCGTCTTGCGCGAAGGCTTGCCGCTGGGGGTCCAGCCGCTCGCCGTATAAAACTCTTTGAGCATGACCTCCATGTCCGGGACCTTTCCGGCGTTCCCGCCCTCCCGGGTCGGCTCCAACTGGCGAGGGGCCAGGACATCATCCTTGGAAGTGATCCCGCAAAGGTTATTGTACGCACGGTGGAGCGCCATGATGCGCTCCCCCACCTTCAGTAAGCTGCGGGCGCTGTACTTTGTCCCCGTGGCTGATGTCAAGACAGCGGCCAAGTCCGAAGGTTTGAGGATGAAGGTCAGGAAATAGCAGGAGACCATGGAGTTGACCACGGCCGTATAATCCTGGGAAAGCTTGACCAGATTTCCTTTCCCCTTGCTCACATGAAGGGGATAAATCCCTTTCAGGTCCCATTCCGGGAACGGGTCCTGCACCCCCTCCCAAAGAGGGGCATGGCCATGCAGATGGCAGGCGCCCCGCGGACCTACGGCGTATGTTAAGCCCATGCTGAAGAACGTCCGCGGGTCGTGCATGGGGGCTTCCATGCCTTTAACGTGGACCGCATATTTCCAGGAGTCTCCTCCCAGTTTCTCCGCCGCCCGTTTCACCCCTTGGCCCAGGATGGTTCCCAATTTCTCGTTTTTGCCGATCTGATGGACCATGGCGATCATGGCCTGCTCATCGCCCCACTTGAGCTCAATTCCCCCGGTATCTTCCTTTTTGATCAGCCCTTTCTCATACGCTTCCATCGCGAAGGCGACGGCGACCCCCGTGGAAATCGTATCGATGCCGTAGCGGTTGCACAGGTCATTGGCAAAAGAAACGGCGTTCAGGTTATCGATCAGGCACATCGTTCCGAAAGCCGCCAGCGTTTCGTACTCGGGCCCCGGGCCGTCCATCCGATAAGGCCCTTCTTCAATCTTTACCCAGCGGGAGCAGCCCAGAGTGCAGCGGTAGCAGGCGGTGTGAGGGACCAGGATGGTCTCTTTCATCTTCTTTCCACCCAAATTCTTGCACCCTTCTTCCCACAGACCCAGCTGCCAGTTCTTGACCGGAATATCTCCCATCGACCAGAGGTTGTCCAATACCTGAGCGGTCCCGTATTCGCGCATGGCGGCAATTGCCGGGGATGTGGCGTTGTCTTTGGCGATTTTCTTGCAAAGGGAGTTGTAGGTTTCCAGGTCATGGATGGGAAAACTTCTGTTGCCGCGGACGGCGATGGCTTTCAGTTTTTTCGCTCCGAGGATGGCCCCGTTGCCTCCCCGGCCGGGGGCCCGCCCTTCGTCATTAATGATGCAGGAGAGGAGCACCTGCTTCTCCCCAGCCGGGCCAATGCAGGCCACGCGGATTCTTTCGTCTCCGATCTCCCGCTGGATGGTCTCCTGGACCCTCAGGGCATCCTGGCCCCACAGGTGAGAGGCGCTGCGGAATTCAACTTTGCTGTTGTGAATCCAAAGATATACGGGTTCGGCGGAAGCGCCCTCCACGATCAGAGCATCGTAGCCCGCGCGCTTCAAATCCGCTCCCCAATATCCCCCGGAGCTGGCATCACAGAGGATGCCGGTCAGGGGGGATTTGAAGCAGATCTGGTAGCGGGCGCCGGAAGGATAATTGGTGCCGGTTACCGGGCCCGTGGCAAAGACGATCTTATTTTGCGGACTCAGCGGGTCTGTGGAAGGAGGAACTTCATCGTAGATGATCCGGTCTCCCAGGCCAGTTCCCCCGATATAATCCCGGGCCAGTTTGGGGTTTAATGGTTCTTCTTGGCACTCCCGCTTCGTCAGGTTCACCCGTAGAATCTTCCCCATGTACCCGTCCATGGACCCTTCTCCTTTCTGTGAAAAATCTTCAAAATAAGCAGAATAAGGTTTCTACTTTTAATAAATTTTTCCCGTAAAGTCAAGAAATTTTTAATGTCTCTTCAATCCTCGATCCCGGCGATTTTTTTAGCGATGCGCTTCTTCTCCTCCAGGTTGGCCGCCCGCTGAAGGGAAATCATCTGGGCCTGGGTGGACCCCGCTCCATGCCAGGTGCCGGGCCCGTGGAGACCCGCGGTCCAGTTCTGCAGGACTTTAGTGATCCGCATCCGCTTCTCAGCGGGTACGGCGGCTTTCAGGTATTTCTCGACATACTTTTCGGTGGCCGGGTTTTTCAACTCCTGGAAAGAGGGCAGGGTGACGACCAGGCCTCCGGCCACATCTCCGGCTAAGGCCATA
>Ga0315290_10003128_pt1 | contig 11832 bp, 10 predicted proteins | sample YL17G12_0_MG_FD_203627 | JGI IMG/M metagenome (GOLD analysis project Ga0315290, IMG submission 203627) | Sediment microbial communities from Yellowstone Lake, YNP, Wyoming, USA - YL17G12_0 | ecosystem: Environmental > Aquatic > Freshwater > Lake > Sediment | place: USA: Wyoming | collected...
AAGGCCAGCCGTTTAAAAAAGCCATTATGGCTACTGCTCATAAATTAATAAGAGTGCTCTTTACAATGCTGTCAAAAAGAACAACCTATAAATCAAAGGAGGTAAATGCAATATAGTTGACTACAAACAAACGTTTTCGGACGTGACAAGTTTTTATCACTTTCTTCATCAACTGCGCAAAGCAGATAGTTTTTAAAATATGCTGAGTCCACCCACAACTGCGCAAAAGCTGTAAAAGACGAAAAGTAATGATTCACAGAAGAATTGTTTAACGTGCTGTTGACCTGCGGCGCCACATGCGGCCGCGGCTACATGCCACATCCGGAAGACCGCCAGCAGGTCGGAGCGCTGAAGGGCGACTTACTCCAGAATGCTCTGTATCATCTGCTGCCTGTTGCAAGGATGCCTTTCAGCGCGAAAATCTCATCCCATGCATCCTGAAATTCCAATTAGTTGCTCTGAGTCCCTGACTAATAAGAAGTACTTATCCTGAACGTGTCGAAAGTGTCGTCTACAGGTTCGAAATAGTATTTCCCATCAGGAGTTATCATGGCGTCGCCCAAAACGGTTGACTTCAACTGCCAGCCCGGTCCGCCTATCCACCAATTGTTATGAACTCCGACCGAACCCTGGCCGATTGTGATGGGATATTCCTTACCGTTGATCGTGATATTTCCCGTAAAGGCGAAGTTCAGATTGGATGGCCAGTCAGGGCATCCGCTCGGCCAATTTGCGCACGTAGCGGCTGAGGCATGTGACTTGAACCAGCTTGCAACGCTGCTCGATCCGTGGCGACCAGCCTTGGCATCGATCTCAAAAGTACCAGTTGGGTAGCTCGTAGAGATTCCGCCCCAGGGCTGTCCGCTCGTGATTGAGTGGTCACTAAATGCAAATGAAATCTGAACACTATCCTCCCAGACGTCCATATACACCCAGTTGTCGTGTTCCGTTGTGTCAACTTTTGGGCTGCTATCTCCGTCTCCGCAACCTGCAAAGCTTATAGCAATGATCAGTGCAAACAAAACAGACAGGACATTCCGTATCATGTGTGCCTCCTTTTTCGATAAAAAAGTTATTATATAGTTTGCCGAATAATACCAGAAGGAACTTATATAGTGCAATTTATTGTTTTTTGATATCATCTTTACAGGGAGGAGATATGCAATGAGCACGATAATGAAAAACCTGCTGCTATCATTACTATACGTAAATCTTTTATTAATCTGGGGTTGTTCCTCTTCTTCTCATACGCAACCGCTGACGGTCAAAACAAACATTAAAACAGCTCTTTCTGCAGAAAATCCTTCAGTTGTTGACCCTGTAAATACAATCATTCTTGAGTTCAGCGAGCCTTTGGATATGAATACGGCAGAAGGAAAGATAAGCATACATGCGGTTAAGGCCGGAGGGCTGACGGTACCTCTCGAGATGTCTTTAGAAGTTGTTTCCGATACCCAAAAACCTAACCAGTTAGTTATAAGGACAAGAAACGGCGCATATCTGCTGTCAGGTGAGGAATATAAGCTTGTAGTCAGCAGGGAGATTCGATCATTAAATGGCAAAACCTTGTCTGAGGATTTTGTCGGATATTTTGCAACTGACTACAATTTTACTTACGGACCGAAAAATATTCCCGAACTGGGGGATAGCAGGACAATAGTAGTTATAATAAGCGATATGCATATGGGCGATATGAGAAGCAAAAACAGCGGTTACGGATGGTTCAATAAAAACAGCGACAGGCTTGCCGGTTTTTTGAATCTTATCAGACAGATGCCCAATGTCAAGGAACTCGTCATTGCCGGGGATCTGTTTGATGAATGGGTTGCGCCAATGCAATCCGACACATTCAACGGAGTTTCCCAGCCGGAATTTGTTGACATGATCGCTGCAGCAAATAAGCCTGTGGTAGACGCGCTTAACAATATCATTAAAGACGGCAATATTAAAGTAACCTACGTCCCCGGCAACCATGATATGCTTGTAGGCTCAACAGACATCCAGAGGGTTTTCCCGGGAATCTCTGAAGCCAGAGACAATGTTCAGGGATTAGGTGCATATGCGCCCGTGGACCGTCCGGAAATAATCATAGAGCACGGGCACAGATACGACTTTTTCAATGCGCCTGACCCGATCTCAAACAGGTCAATAACGAAAAACGATTCAATCACACCGCCGGGTTTGTTTGTGTCCAAGATTGCTACCACGTCCGACATTGAAAAGGGGCAAACGATTTTTTACAGGCAGCAACTGTCTGACTCTGTGGGAGATCAATATCAGTATTACCTCCCATATTGGGCCGCATGGGAACTGATTATGTCTCAAAAACCTGTAAAGGAAAGCTGGGCATCCAGGATAATAAAGACAGGGATGGACGGTTATGCAGATACTTATGCAATAGACGATCTGATTCCTCAGCATTCGTCAAGTGATGATCCTCTCGATGTCAATCTTTACAAGGGGATACTGGACACCTGGTATGACAGACAGGCTAAAAATAATGTGCCTGTGCCGATATCAGCGGACATGGCTATTGCTGCCGGAGCCTTCAACCCAGTCCTGGACTCACAGTCCGCAACCCAGTATTTTTCAAACCCATCTTCAAATAAAAGGATTGTCGTATTCGGTCATACACATCATGCAATTATATTAAGCGAAATTTTAAACCATAATTCCCAGTGGTCTGTATATGCGAATACGGGGACATGGATTGACAGCGGTAATCCATCCTGTACGTTTGTAGCAATCATACCGCAGAAAGACGCTACTGCTTCCACTGAGACTGTTACGGTTTATCAATATATAGATGACAACAATATAAATAAATTGCACAGCGCTGTAATAACAAATTAAACCAAAAAGGATCGTTACACATGAAAAAAAGGGAACGGCTACTCCTCTATCCTGTGCAGTTTCATAAGGAAGAAAATATAGCATTTGAGAATAATTTTAAAAGAGATGGTCATGAGAGGTATATCTTAAGCGATAGAATCTTTTTATCCCCAAATAAATAGCGGCTGAGGAGAAGAGGAGTAATAGAAGTGTCGTAAGAGTTCCAACTTTCAGGCAGAGGTAAGCGAAGCCTACTGCCGGGATCAGAATGATTCTGACAACTGTTTTTATGCTTTCTCTGGTGCTTATGAAATTTGCTATTGGAGGAGATACTTTGTAGTACCAGTTGACGAAAGACTGCCCGATATGGTTCGTAAAGAGGAAAGTGTCTCTAAAGTCTCTCAAAATCTTCACATACGGACTAAAGTATGAACCGAAAGCCGCGGTTGCAATGAAACATCTACCACCATCAGAGTGTCCGGATTCTTTTGATGAAAGCTTAAAAGTTATGGTATCGCCGATAATCGGCGGGGCGTAGACTTGAGGTGTCTCGTCGGAATCATCCTCTTGAACAGAGGCGACAAAAATCTCCTGCGCTGTTGCCGTGTTGTGTTCCGGATTCACTGTTATCTTAAGATACCCCAGCTTCCTCGTTTCTCCGAACTGATACCCTGCTGCATGAGGGTCTCCTTCGTTGATGTCTGCAAACCTACCCCCGGCATTACCGACAACGAAATAGGGTATGCCATTTATTGAATATCTTTGGTAATTATGGGTATGCCCCGCAAAATTCGCGCTGATACCGTATTTATGATATAGGGTTTCCCATGGTGCAAGGTTGGGATCAATGTCAGTCCTGCCATTATCCCAGATGGGGTGGTGATGTATGACAAATGTCCCGTGCATGTCATGTTTCAGCAGTCCCTCAAGCCACGAGGACTGGCTCTGGGAAAGTGCCAGGGACGTATGCGGATCATCGCTGTCTGTGTTATTCGGATCCGGACTGTCAAGGATGATGAACCGGATACCGGCGCAGTCAAAGTAATGGTTCAGGGGCATATCAGAAGGTATGTCGTATGACCAATGATATTGGTCGGCGGCAGTAGGCGGGTAAGTCCCGCCTGATGTGTGATATTCATGATTTCCAATAGTGGTAAAGATGGGGAATTTCGCGAGCATCACATCAGCAACCTGAAAATATTTCCCCCATAACGATGACGAGTCATGTCCGGCGTAATCTCCTCCATGAAGGACAAAAAGGACATCTTCCTCCTTGGCAACAGCATCCGCTACGTATTTGAAACGCATCTCTTCGGTATAATTATGACCTTCCTGCGAATCGCTGATTACGACAAATGTGAACGGGCCTTTGACCGGCATTGTCCGGAATATGCGGTTGCTAAATGCATCCGTATTGCCTGAAGGTCTCACCCTATAGATATACGATGTATTTGGTTCAAGGCTGATGAGCTGCACATGCTGATAGGCGCCCTTTGTCTGAGACGCTATTGTTTTTTCAAAGTTTTGATGTTCGTTATAATAACTCGAGGTTGCGTAGTCTATTGAGCCTGTCCCATCGGATGCCCCCTTCCAGTTGATGGTCGCAGACGTAGTCGTGGTTTTTGTTACCCACGGAGCCCAATAATCGTCTGATGTTTCCGCAATTGCCGGAACAACACAGATAACACAGAAAAGATTCAATATGAGACAAAACAGCATCGACTTTAATGTTTTCAAGGCATCTCCTCACATTGTGATTGATGTTGCAGGCGTGGCCTGCACGCGTCGCACATATTGTTTATACCTGAATAACCGGAGTACAACTCATGCGGTATCCAATATTCCAGAGACTCATAAAAGTTTCTCCCCATCATAAAGCTGGAACACGTTATTTATATAATACATTATTTTGATTGCTGTGAGGTTTTCAAATGAAAATCAACATCAATAACAGATTTATTTATTAGGGGAAATATGCACCAGGATTTGTTTAGATTTGTTCTGACAGATGAAGTGCTATAAATTGAAGTCAAAATTATGCTCTACCGACACATGGAGACAAATATGATAAGTATTTTTCGTTATTCAATGAAGGCTTTTCATAATATTATGGCTGTGGCAATTATTTTTACGACTTTGATATGTTTTTCCTGTGGGGGAAGAGGAGATGACTCTGACCGACGGTAAAGTTATCTTGCATTGAATACTATTTGGACTATTGACATTAAAAGAGACGTGGTTCATGCAATACTATAGGGGGGATTCTTTATCGGCAAGTTATCTTTTTTTTTGCGCACTCCTATGTGTACTGTGGCTCTCAAATAATCATCTCAGGGGAGTTGAGTACAGGAAGAAGTCTTGTTATAATTTGATAAAGATTTTTCCATATAACACCTTCTGACTTATTTCACCATGTCATGACAGGGGTAGACCTGATAACAGTCAAGGAAATATTAGGGCATAAGACAATTAGGATGACGCTTAAGTATGCTCACCATGCATAGGCTCACCAAGTTAAGACAGTTTAATAATTCCTCATCTTTTGGAGGTAACAATTATTGCATATCAAAAGGGCTTGGTTAAGTTAACCCCAAGATCGGAAGATGGGTTATTTTATCATTTTTTCCATTAGGTGCAAATTTTTAATATCCGTTTTAATATCGAAACGTCCACTCTGTCCCTCGCATCTGTGATCAGGTGTGACAATTTTGATTCCATAGTTAGTCCAGTCATTCGGTCCAGTCGGGCCCACATTCGCAGGGATTTTCCACTGATAATTGCCTGTAGTATTTGATACAGGAAACCCTCCACCTTCCCACCCCTCCAGGTGTCCAAGATCATATTGCACAACAGAAAGGAATACGGTGCCATAATTCTTGATATTGGAAGTGTCCCATGTAATAACACATGGTTGGTTGACGAAATATGTTTTGCCAGAGACTGGAGAGGAAACGCTTATTGGGGGACATGGTTTTACACCTGAAATACAACAGGTGTTTGCCTTCTTTGCCTGCAAGCTGTTTTTCAACCAGCAACGTGCCTTAGGTCCTTGAATGGTATTCGGTTTTACATATGTCCATGCTATGCATTTCTGACCGCTATCGCATGAACTTTTGCAGAATGTCCAGTCGGGAATTTCAAGATCATAAGAACTGTAATCACTACCGGGCCGATCTGTATCTGGTTCATACTCCGCACATTCACCAACGTGCAGAAATCCTGCGATGATAAACATTATGAGGCATGTGAGCATTGATACTACTAATGGTATCTTTCTCATAGATCCTACCTTTCTTTTCAATTAAATTTGTTCTTACCAAATTCTATCCTTAGTATATAGGCATAAAAAAGTTCAAATTAATTATTTACAGTTATACTACACACCATTATATCAAGGTTCCGAATTATTGAGAACAGGAAGAAAGAAACCGATTACAGTTATTCTTGTCCCTGTTTTTGTTGATCACGTAAAACACTTCCTGCATTCCATGCTTTGCCTACACACTCTCCAATAGACCAAAATCTGTTGTCAGGCATTGTTAAAAGGAATGGATTTACCTTTTTAACATCTGGCTTTCCCTCTGTCAGAAATCTCTCCTCAGAAAAAATACCAACAATTTCACCGATAAAAAAAGAGTTAGTGGGCAGTGATACTACCTCAACCACTTTGCACTCCATAGTAATAGGGCATTTAATGATCATGGGAGCTGCCTTTAATTCTCCGTAAAATACTTCAAATAGTTTTGACTTATCAGCACGTTTTCCGGAAACGAGTCCTGTATAGTCAGTAACCTCTACCATATCCACGGTCGGAACATTCACACTGTATTCCTTGGTAGTTAAGATAGCCCCGTGTGATGCATGCTGCTTATTTACGCAGATTCCAAGCATTGGTGGATTAAAATTTACACGGGTCAGCCAATCAAGGGCCATAAAATTAACTTTCCCATCCAAATGCGTACCGAGAATAGTTTGTGTCCAAGGTAGGCAAAACAAACTTTTGTCTATCGCTATTTTATCCATGCAAGTTCCTCCTGATATGTTCATTTGCGCTTATAATATAGACGATTATATCATGCTTAGGAGGAGTTGACTTCAAGGAAGAAGGTTAGTTCAGATCAAAAAAAAGAAAGAGTACTATGTGAAGTTATAAGGTTTGCATACCCTGTCTGATTAGCGAGAGTGCTGTTTATACGTTCTTTGATTCCTTTATTATCCGTTCAATATCAGTTCTTTCCAGAACCTCTTCTTTTATAAGGGCATCGGCAAGGTTATCAAGGGTAGGTCTGTTGCTCTTCACTATCTCTTCTGCCTTTGATTCTGCCTGGGTTATCAATTCGCGGATTTCCTGATCCATGAGCCATGCCATTTCTTCACTGTAACGCTTTGGAAGCGCAAGTTCCCTTCCCAGAAACGGATGCTCTTCACCCCTCCCGAGGTTTATCGGACCAACCTTGTCACTCATGCCCCACTGGGCTACCATCTTTTCAGCCAATGAGGTTGCCTCCTTCAGGTCGTTCTGCGCACCGCTGCTTGTGTCATTGAAAACTATCTTTTCCGCAACTCTGCCGGCGAGTGCGACGCTCAGCCGGTTCATAAGATATGTCTTGGGGTAATAATGCCTGTCTTCTTCAGGAAGAAGCTGTGTTACTCCCATGGCCATACCTCTCGGTATAATACTGACTTTATGGATAGGGTCTGTCCCCGGCAGGGTCCATGCTACAAGGGCGTGGCCTGCCTCATGATACGCAGTTATCCGTTTTTCAGCCTCATTGATGGTCTCTTCTCTGACTGCACCCATGAGAATAATATCCCGTGCTTCCTCAAAGTCACTCATGTCGATCTTTTCCTTATTTTTTCTGACTGCAACGAGAGCTGCCTCATTCGCTATATTCTCAAGGTCGGCGCCTGTCATTCCGGGAGTACCCCTTGCGATTTTTTCAAAGTCAATCCCCTCAGACAGGATTTTATTTTTAGTGTGAACCTCAAGTATAGCCTTACGTTCCTTAACACCCGGCCTGTCGATTACAACATGCCTGTCAAAGCGTCCTGGCCTGAGAAGTGCAGGATCAAGCACATCCGGCCTGTTTGTAGCTGCCATAACAATTACTTCCTCATGCGACTCAAATCCGTCCATTTCGCTTAAAAGCTGATTCAGTGTCTGCTCCCTTTCGTCATGACCACCTCCAAGGCCTGTACCCCGTGTGCGACCCACAGAATCGATCTCATCAATAAAAATAATACTCGGTTGTGACTCTTTTGCTTTTTTGAACATGTCCCGGACACGTGAAGCCCCGACACCTACAAACATCTCTATGAATTCGGATGCACTGATGCTGTAAAAAGGCACCCCTGCCTCACCTGCGACAGCACGGGCGAGCAGTGTTTTCCCCGTGCCCGGAGGGCCGACAAGAAGCACTCCCTTCGGGACTTTAGCGCCAAGTTTTGTGAATTTCGAGGGGTCTTTCAGGAACTCTATGGTCTCTCTGAGTTCCTGTTTTACATTATCCATTCCGGCAACGTCCTTGAATGTGATATTGGATTTTTTTGCGTCGAATAGTTTCGCCTTGCTTGACCCGAAGGCGAACAGGCCACCCGGTCCTCCCTGTACCTGCTGAGAGCGTTTCATGATCAAAATCCAGACACCGATGATCAGAATCCAGGGTAAGACACCGATTACAACCTGCCATAGGAGTCCCTTCTCGGGAGATTCAACAGTAACAGCAACATTTTTCTCTTGAAGTTTATTGAGAAGATCCTGTCCCTGAAATGTTGGCAGGAACGTTTGAAAATATTTCACTGATGCAGGTTTTATCCCGGCAGGCAACTGAACAGATATTTCATTTGTAAACTCACCACTCACCTGAAGCTCTTTGATGATAATGGATTTTATGTTGCCGGCATTCAGTTGCTCCATAAACTGACTGTAGCTGATGGGGGATTGCTGAGGTGCGCCCAGTCTGAAAAATTGACTCCAGAGATAAAAGAAAAACATCAAAAGCAGAATAGCTGCAACGATCCTCCACTGAGGGTTTTTCATAATATCGGTTATCGGTTTCTTGTCATCAGCCATGCTTAAATATTATAGATTTTTTTTAAAAATGCAACCCCTTCTTGTATGAGGGAATCTAAAATATTAAAATATTAGGTATAATATACCGTGAAAGTGATTATTTCTAACATCTGTATAATTTGAAGCATACAGTAAAAAAACATATGGAAAGGAGCAGGGCATGAGCGACGATTACAGAAAAATTACAGGGGCTTTTTTGATAGGGGGAGTTATTGGCGCTGCTGTAGCGCTCCTCTATGCACCGAAATCAGGCCGGGAGACGAGAAAGGATATTGCAAGGACCGCCAAGAAGGTAAAAAAGGAAACCGTTCATTTAGTTGAAGACGTGATTGACAGCATCAATGATTTTGCCGGTGATGTGAAGGATAAAGTATCGGATATCATCGATCAGGGCAAGGATCTGTCAGAGAGTGCCAAAAAAGAGATTTTGAAAAACCTCGAAGATGGTCAGAAGACAATCGAAAAACAGAAGAAAAGGATTATTGACGCACTGGGATTTTAACATCGGTTATTTCGCAATCCATTCTGAAACAGTCTGAAATCTGGTAACATGGATACATTGGTTTATTTTTACGAATATCAGTTTCGTTTCAGCAGAATGGATGATTTCATTAAGCTTAGGATGTTTCCGTATGAGTACCTTTGTCAATTCTGACCACTTCCCCCCTTTTCTTACAGGAAAGGCGTTCCCTAAAATAGTCAGGGATTCAGCGCTCATATAGTCTTTTTCTGTATTCGATCGTGTATCAATGAGAAGGGAAACATGATTATTTTTGAGGATATTTTTGTATTTCCTTGTTCTTTGAGGTGTAATAAATACAATTCCTTTCTTGTCAGAAGAAAGCGCAAAAGCGATCATGGAAGTATAAGGTTGTCCATCTGATTCGGTTGCAAGCACAGCATGAAGCTGGTCTTTATCCATGGCATTTAACCTTTCGAGCACAGGTATAGTGCCATTCTTTACTCTGTCAGGTATTGATTCCTCTGGTTTTTTCACATTACACCTTATAGAGATTGAACATTTTTAATGTACCTTTTTTATGTTAAATTTTCCTTTGCAGCCATTATAGCTCATATAACGTATCTTTCCAAATATAGGCCGGCTATTCCATGCCCTGTCATGAACGCCTCCGATACTCCAGGCGATCCCTGCGTATCCGTTCGGGTCTCTACCGACAAGTCTACGACCCGTAGGGTAGAGCAGGAATGAAAGGCAATGTGTTCTTACTTATGACCCCCTTAGTAGTTTATAATATGTTTTTAAAATAACATTAATAAAAGTTTATGAATATTGCAATTTTAGGCGCCCCGGGTTGCGTCGGGCGGACTATAATTAAGAAACTTCTTGATTCTTCGCAGCATACGATCACAGCTTCGTATCGCGTAGAAGATGAGATCCCGAAAGATATCCGGAATGGCCGTCTTGTTTGGAAACAGGTCGATCTTCTCAATCCATCAAGTGCAGAAAATTTTCTGCAGGGCGCTGAAATATTGATTTATCTCATACATTCTTTAGGAGCAAAAAATTTTAAAGAGCTCGATATACGGCTTGCAAATTCTGCGGGCAATACAGCGAGGCAAGTCGGTATTAAAAAGATCATTTGCCTCGGTGGCATTGTTCCTGACAGCCGGAATGTGTCTCCTCATCTTATCAGCAGGATGAAGACAGGACAGGCACTTGCTTCTCACGGAATACCAGTCGCTGAAGTTCGCGCAAGCATATTGCTGGCAACCTGCAGCGTTTCTTATCTCATTGTGTATTTTCTCGCAAAACGACTTCCTGTCATGATCACACCCCGATGGCTGAATTCCCTCTGTGCACCTATTGCCCTTGAGGATGCAGCAAGTTTTCTTGCAGCTTTGGTTCTTCGGTATATCAACGGTCATGAGGTTTTTGAAATAGGCTCTGATATCGTTCGATACCGTGATCTCATATCACTTTGTGGCAAATCAATCCGGGGAGTTAAGAATATCATAATCCCTGTCCCTCTTTTCGCTGTACATCTGTCTTCCCTGTGGATTCAATTGATAACTGGCATACCCAATAGTGTCGGAGAGGCGGTTGCTGAAGGTTTAAAAAGCGATACAATTCCTTCAAAAAACCGTTTCCATGAGGTGACTGGAAGAGACCCGATTCCTCTCCAATTTGTACTGAAACAACTCGCAGAAGAAATGCAAAAGGAAAAGAAATAACCTGAATATGGTTTTCTCACTCAAGAAAATTTATAAGCAATTTATTCAGCCTGCATCTGGCAAAACAGATGAGGTTTCCGAACATGCTATCCAAGTTGCCACCGCAGCACTGCTCATTGAGATGATGAAAGCTGATGGTAAAGTCAGTGAGGATGAACGAAAGGCAGTTACGCAGACTATCCAGTCGAAGTTCAACCTCACAGAGGATGAGACAAAATCATTGAAGGAGCTTGCTAAAGAGAAAATCAGGAAGGCTACTGATTATTATGAATTTACCTCACTCATCAACAAAGGGCTGACATATGAGCAGAAGGTAGAAATTATAGAGCATCTGTGGGGAATCGCTCTCACAGATAAGCACCTCGATAAGCATGAAGAATACATAGTTCGGAAAATAGCTGATCTCATTTATGTTGAGCACAAGGATTTCATAGAAGCTAAACTGAAAATAAAAAAGAAACTATCATTGTAGACCAGGAAACACGGCACATTAAATAACAATACTCGCAAATAAATAGAAAAATAAAGGGTTCTTCCTTGTAAGGTGCACCTTTCAAACCTGCTAAAATATTGAGGACTATAACTACAAATTCATGCAAAATTCGGAAAGCATACAAAAGAAAATAATCTTTCTGACGATTTTCGGCACAGCAATGGGATTCCTTGAATCGGTAGTGGTTGTTTACCTTAGACAATTATACTACCCAGAAGGGTTTGGATTCCCTTTAAAGGAA
>Ga0315290_10003129_pt1 | contig 11832 bp, 10 predicted proteins | sample YL17G12_0_MG_FD_203627 | JGI IMG/M metagenome (GOLD analysis project Ga0315290, IMG submission 203627) | Sediment microbial communities from Yellowstone Lake, YNP, Wyoming, USA - YL17G12_0 | ecosystem: Environmental > Aquatic > Freshwater > Lake > Sediment | place: USA: Wyoming | collected...
CTCGCCGAGTTGCAGGCCGGCGAAACGGCCCTGGACGCGTGGCAGGAGGAGTGGCACACGTTCAATCTGGACGTCAAGGAGCAGCAGCAGGCGCGCCAGGTGGAGCAGACGCGGCTGGAGCATCTTGAAGCGCACCAGACGCGGCTCGAACGGCAACTGCAGTCCGTCGAAGGGGAGCGGTTGTCAATTTCCATGGTGGATCTGGAGGCGAGACTCAGCGCCCAGGACCAGCTGCAAGCAGACGCACAGCAGTTGCTGACGGCAGAAGTGCAGGCCCTTGAGGCGGCGGGTTTCACCCTCAGCAGCCAGAGGGAGGCAGAGCAGCGCCTCAGCGGTGACATCGAGCAGTTGCGCGGCGAGCTGGAGGCCCGCCGTGGGCGGCTCGATACCCTCCGGGCGATCCAGAATGCGGCGCTGGGGAATGAAGAGGAAATTCTCGGCGGCTGGCTGGCGCGTTCCGGGCTCGCGGATCGCAAGCGTCTGGTGCAGCAACTCGTTGCCGATGCCCGGTGGACTCGCGCCGTCGAAACGGTCCTTGGCGACTTCCTGCAGGCCGTTTGCGTGGAGAACGCTGGCCGGCATGCGGCGTCATTGCCGGACGCTACCCTGGTACTGGTCGAGAATTCCAGCGAGGAGCGCGAGGCCCCGGCCAGCTCGCTCGCCGCGCAGGTTCAACACGCTGGCACTGCCCGTGGGCTGCTGGTCGACGTGTTCTGCGTCGAGTCTGTCGACGAAGCGTTACAGCGGCGCGGCAGTCTCCAGAGCGGACAATCCGTAATCACGCCGGACGGCATCTGGCTCGGTCCGGGCTGGGTTCGCGTCAATCGTGGTCAGCGTTACGTCGGCATGATGGCCCGGGAGCGGGAGATCCGCGAACTGGACACCGTGCTCGTTGAGGACGAAGCGCAGATTTCGGTTCTGGGTCAGGCCCGTCTCACCTTGCGCGGAGAGATTGACGCGCTGGAGCGCGAACGCCAGCAGATCCAGCTCCGCCTCACCGATGCTAACCGGCAGAGCCAGGAGTCTGCCTCCCTGTCGGCTGTGCTGCAACAGGATCTGGAGCGGGCCCGGCAACGCCTGCAGGTCCTGGAGCACGACGGTGATACGGTCCGCAGCGAGCTCACTGAGTTGCGCACGGTGATCGACGAGGCGCGGGAACGGCTCGGGGCGGCTGAGCGCCGCCTCGGTGAGCTTGATCTGCAGCGCCCCGGACGGAGTGAGCAACAGGACACTCTGCTGGCCGACTACAACGCGGCCCGGGAACGCGCCGATGTGCAACGCACCGCCGTCGGGCAGATCCTGATCGAATTCGAGAGCCGGCGCGCGGCGCAGGGCGCAGCTGCCACCGCGCTGGAACGCGTGACCCAGCAGCGGAATCAGCTCGTGGAGCGCATTGCCACGCTGGAAGCACACACCTGCGACAGCGAAGCGCCGCTGCAGGCCTATCAACTGGAGCTGGACGGGCAGTTGGCTCGCCAACTGGAGGTCCAGGCCGGGTTGTCACGTCAGCGGGATGGCCTGACGGAGGTCGAGCAGCGCGTGAAAGTCAACGAGAGCCAGCGTCACGAACTGGAGAAGCGTGTGAATGCCGAACGTGACGGGGTCGAAGCCCTCCGTATGCACGTCCGTGAACTGGAGGTCCGCGGCGAGTCACTCAGTGAACGTTTCTCCGCCACGGGCCTGGTGCTCGCTGACGTGACTGCCCAGACGCCCGCCGACGCTAAGCCCGAGGTGTGGGATCAGCGTCTCGCCCAGACGCGCAGCTCCATCGAGCGTCTCGGTCCCATTAACCTGGCTGCGATCGACGAGTTCTCGGAACAGTCCGAACGGAAGACCTACCTGGACTCCCAGCATGCCGACCTGTCGGCAGCCCTCGAGACGCTGGCGCACGCGATCCGGCGCATCGACCGGGAGAGCCGCACGCGTTTCCAGGAAACCTTCGACAACATTAACGCCGGCCTGAAAAAGCTCTTCCCCCGCCTGTTCGGCGGCGGTCACGCCTATCTCACACTGGAAGGCGACGACCTGCTGAGTGCGGGCGTCACGGTGATGGCCCGGCCGCCGGGGAAACGCAACAGCCATATTCATCTGCTGTCGGGTGGCGAGAAGGCTCTCACGGCCGTGGCGCTGATCTTCTCCATCTTCGAACTGAATCCGGCACCGTTCTGCCTGCTGGACGAGGTGGACGCACCACTGGATGAGGCGAACGTGGCGCGCTTCTGCGACATCGTGCGGGAGATGTCCAGGACCGTGCAGTTCATCATCATCACCCACAACAAGACGACCATGGAGATGACCAAGCAACTCACGGGTGTAACGATGAACGAGCCGGGTGTTTCGAGGCTGGTGGCGGTCGACATTGATGAGGCCGTCAAGCTCGTAGCCAGCTGATTACTCCATGACCGAGCTCCGCCGGGTACTGCTGCTCGCCGCCCTGCTTATTCTGGTGGTTCTGTTCCTGTGGACGCGCTACCGTCCCCGGCTGACGGACCGTCTCCGGTTCCCCGTTCGCCGGCCGGCGGCGGCCCCCGGGCCCCCACCGGTTAGCGGGGCGGGACCGACGCCGCCCGCCAGGACGGCTGCACTTCCTGGCAAAATCGTGACGATCCGAATGCTGAGTCGCAGGACCGCTCCGTTTCCTGCCGAGGAGTTGGTACTGGCGTTACGCGAGGCGGGACTGCGCCACGGGCGGCACGGAATTTTTCACTACTTTCCGACAACTGCGGAGGAGACTCCGGTTTTCAGCGTCGCGAGCCTCACCGAGCCCGGCTCCTTCGATCTGACGCGCCTGCGCACGGACGTTTACCAGGGCGTGAGCCTGTTTCTGGAGCTGCCGGCCCCCATCGAGGGCGTGGCGGCCTTCGATGCCATGGTGAACACCGGGCGGGCCATTGCCAAACGTCTGGACGGCAACCTGGTGGATGAGCACGGCAGCACCCTGAGCGTCCAGCGCGAGCGTTACCTCCGGGAAGAAGTCATCGAGTTTCAGCACCGGCAGGGTCGGCCCGCCTGACGCCGGTGGGTGGCGTGCACATGGCTTCGAAAACCGACCGCGTGAGAGCGGCCCAGCGACGAGCAACTCAGCTGCGTGCGGAGCTGGCTGACCACAACTATCGCTACCACGTTCTCGATGAGCCCACGGTGCCGGATGCTGTCTACGACCAGCTGTACCGTGAACTGGTGGAGCTGGAAACCCGGCATCCCGAACTCATCATTCCAGACTCGCCCACTCAGCGTGTGGGTGCTGCGCCGGTGGGCGGTTTCGCCGAGGTCCGCCACGGTGTGCCCATGCTCTCCCTCGACAATGCCTTCTCCACTGAGGACATTCAGGCCTTTGACCGGCGCGTGCGGGACCGCCTGCAAACCGACAGCGACCTGGAGTACTCGTCGGAGCCCAAGCTGGACGGGGCGGCGATCAACCTGTGGTTCGAGGATGGCGAACTGATCCGGGCGGCCACCCGGGGGGATGGCACGGTGGGTGAGGACGTTACCCACAACGTGCGCACCATCCGCTCCGTGCCGCTCCGGCTGCGCGGCAGCGCGGTGCCCGCCCGTCTGGAGGTCCGCGGGGAAATCTTTATGCCGCGCGAAGGGTTCAGGCAGCTGAATGAAGCGGCGCGCCGGGCGGGTGACAAGCTGTTTGCCAATCCCCGCAACGCGGCCGCCGGCAGTCTGCGGCAGCTGGATCCGCGCCTGACCGCATCCCGGCCACTGGCCTTGTTCGCCTACGGCATCGGTACAGTCGCGGGCGGGACCTTGCCCGACCGGCACAGCGAAGCTCTTGACCGCCTCCGCGACTGGGGCCTGCCTGTAGCCCCGGAGGTTGAGGTGGTCACAGGGGTGGCCGGGTGCCTGGCCTACTACGAGAAGATGCTGGAGAAGCGCGCAGGGTTGCCCTACGAGACGGATGGCGTCGTGTACAAGGTTGATGACCTCGGGTTGCAGGCCCGGCTGGGCACCGTAGCGCGGGCCCCGCGCTGGGCCGTGGCCCACAAGTTCCCGGCCGAGGAGCAGCTGACGACTGTCGAGGCCGTGGAGTTCCAGGTGGGGCGCACCGGCGTGTTGACTCCAGTGGCGCGCCTGGAACCGGTGTTTGTCGGTGGCGCCACCGTGAGCAACGCCACCCTGCATAACCTGGACGAGATGCACCGCAAGGACGTGCGGGCCGGCGACACTGTCATCGTCCGCCGCGCCGGCGACGTCATACCGGAGGTCGTGGCCGTGGTGCTGGAGCGCCGGCCCCGGAGGACCTCGCCCGTGAAACCGCCTGAACAATGCCCCGTCTGCGGCTCCGCGGTCCTGCGCGTGGCAGGCGAGGCGGCACTGCGCTGCACAGGTGGCCTCGTGTGCCCGGCTCAACGCAAGGAGTCCCTGCGCCACTTTGCCTCCAGGCGGGCGCTGAATATCGACGGGCTTGGGAGCCAGCTGATTGAACAGCTCGTGGATCAGGGTCTGATCAGCAAGCCTGGTGACATCTTCCGCCTGACGTTGCCCGGGCTGCTTGAGCTGGAGCGCATGGGTGAGCGTTCCGCCAGCAAGCTGCTTGCGGCTATCGAAAAGAGCAAGGCCACGACGCTTGAGCGGTTTCTATACGCCCTCGGTATTCCCGAAGTGGGCGAGACCACGAGCAAAGCCCTAGCGCGGCACTTCGTGCAGTTGGACGCCCTGATGGCCGCCACAGAGGAGCAGTTGCTGGAGGTGGATGACGTCGGCCCCGTCATGGCGGCACATATCACCTCATTCTTCGGCGAGCCCCACAACCGGGATGTCATCGGGGATCTGCGCAAGCGCGGCGTGCACTGGGAGGAGGCTGCCCGGCCCGCGGCTACGGCGACCCTGCCGCTGAAGGGCAAGACCTTCGTGCTCACCGGCACGCTGGCCGGCATGACCCGCGAGGACGCCACGGCGAAAATCGAGGCGCTGGGCGGCAAAGTGACCAGCAGCGTGACCGCGAAGACCAGCTACCTGGTGGTGGGGGAGAGCCCGGGGTCTAAGCTGGCGAAAGCGGAGAAGTTGGGGGTGAAGGTGGTGGATGAGGGGCGGCTGCGCATATTGATCTCAGATCAGCATCAGCAGTGAGTCGGTAGAACGGAGTGGAAGCCGACTTCCTAGCAAGATGCATTAACCGTAAAGTGGACGCGTACCTGAGGTGAAACTATGAGCGAAAGCGCCCGCGAAACTGTCTACGCAGTTCTCCTGGCAACACTCCGTCCGATTGCTTCGATGCTGCTTCGGCTTGGTGTGAATTATCAGGACTTTGATCGAGTCTGTAAGGCTGCTTTTATCGCGGTGGCAATGGATGAATACGGGGTTCGCGGGAGGCCGGCAAATGTTTCACGCGTTGCATTGATGACGGGCTTGACCCGTAAAGTCGTGCGTCGAGTCCGAGCAGAGAATCTTAAGGCGCCCTTGTCGCCTCCAGAAGTTCGAAGTCTGCCGTCGGAGGTCCTGAACGTTTGGCATACAGATTTTCGATTCTGCAGCACGTACGGCAGACCAAAGGCGCTGACGTGGGACTCTGATTCTGGCTCATTTTGCGAGCTGGTTCGTCACTGCTCGCGTAGTGTTTCACCGGCAACGATGCGGGCGGAGTTGGTCCGGGTGGGCGCGGTGACGGAATCGGAAAATGGACTTTTCGTTTCAAACAGGCGTTCTTTCATCCCTGCAACCACTGAGGGGCGACTCATTCAGGGATTTCAGTACGGGCTGCGCCAACTAGCAATGACCGTTGCGCACAATGCCGGCACGGAGGAGTCGGGCGCCCTGCGCTTTCAGCGAGTTGTGTGGAACTACTGTCTTCCTATATCGCAGCGGGGCACGCTAGATGATTTGGTTGCGCAGAGGCTTAGAGAGTTTTCCCAGGAGATTGATGATCTGCTATCAGAGGCAGATCGGCCTAGTGAGCCAACCGATGGCGTAGTGATTGGGGTAGGGTTGTATCAGTTCGAGGATGACCCGGCGAACTTCCGCGCGTAAGTGATTGGCGGGCCGACTTTTCGAAGTACTTAAGAAAGATGCGCAACTACGCGCTTTCAGGACACAACCTTGGATTCCGATCCGCCCGGAAGTCGGAGAGTAGTGCACTGGATAGGTATTGGAAATTTTTCGAAGAGATTGAGGATCCGATATTGGTTACGTCGCCGCCAGCAATACCCTAAGTCCGAGCGCCGCTACCGCTGATGCCTTGCGCTCTGGCGCCACTGCCGCTGATCCCCTGAGCCCGAGCGCCGCTACCGCTGATGCCTTGTGCTCTGGCGCCACTACCACTGATCCCAGCCACCCTCGACCCAGCGCCGCGCATCCCCGCTGACTCCAGGCTGGAGTACTCGGAAACAATCGCGCTGCCGGCGTTGGCCTGGTAGGCGAGGACTTCAACCACGTTGCCGGTCGCCGGATATTCGCCAGCGGCGATGCTGTTCAGGTCCAGCGCCATGCTGCCGATGTAGGCGATCCCCTGGACGTCGTCCACCAGGTCCAGCGAACCGCGGACATAGATCGGGACCGTGCCGGGCTTGGCTTCGTTGTCGAGGCGCACGATGTGGGTGGCGAGGCTCTCGCCGCCGCCGTAGGTATCGCCGGCCACCGCGATATAGCGCCCTTTCTGCAGGTACCAGATCAGGTTGTCAGCGGTCAGCATTGCTTTGATGTTCCGCGGCGCATCCATGATCGTAGCGCCCTCGGCAAGAGTAGTGGTCTGCCCGGACACGGTCAGCACGCCCGTCTTGGGATCCCAGTTCTCTACATGGCCAATCACCAGCAGGGTAGGCGCGGCGTCGACCGTCTCTCCGGCGGGCATCGCAAGACCGGGGGCAGCCCAGGTCGAAAGGCCGCTCACCGAGTCATCGAGAACCAGGGTTCCGTCCACTTCCTGGCCCACGACGCGGATACCCGCAGGATCCCCAGAAGCTGCGGCGTTGGCCATGGACCAACTTACCGAGAGGGTGAGGACGATGCTGCTGACGATTTTCATGTTCTTTTTTTCCAGGAATGACTCATATGACGTCTTCTTGTTCTAGTTTTCCGAGCCGTCGACGAAGTGATAAATGCCCAAGCCGGTCTGTACTATCCGGTCGCCACGCTCTGGATCCGGCTTATCGCGAAGCGTTACCCAGTTGTCGATTTCTTCCAGTAACTGCTGACCCCGCTGCCGGACAAAGCCTTCCAGTGCCGGCAGGTCCTCTTCCTTGAGCCCGAAGTCTGCAGTGACCGTCCGTTCAAAAAGCCGGTGGTTCGGATCCAGCTGCTGCCGGTTGAAGTCGACCGTCTCAACGAGCCTCTGCACCGCGTAGCCGATCCGCTCCACGCTGTCGGGAGCGTCCGCATCCGGCAGGTAGGTCCTTGTCAGCACTCGCAACCAGCCGTCGTCTGTCTGTCGCACCGCGCCGATGGCCAGCAGCTGGTTCAGCAGCGGCCCGGCGTCGGCGCCGGGGCAGTAGTCGTGCACCAGGGTCTCCAAATCCATCCGTCCGGGTTCCTGCAGCTGAAGTTCCAGCGGTAGTCCGTAGGGGCCAACTACCCGGTCGTCGCTGTGCCAGGCCGTCAGCAGGGCGGTGATTCGCGCCAGGTTCGTGTGCAGTGGGGCCTGGCTCCGGCCGTCAAGTACCTCTTGTGTTTCTCGCTGCGAAAGCCCTGTTTGTATCGCGATCTGGGCCGCCGAAACGGCAGACCCGCTTTTCTTGAGCTTGGTCGCTGCTGTGGTCACAAACACCCGTTTGGCCGTGTCAGCAAACTCTGAGTAAGAAACGCCATTGCGTAACAGGATCTGGACTAGTGGCCTCAGAAGCCGTGCATACGCCGTCAGCAGCGCTGCCTTAAGGTCAGCTTCCATATTCCTTCTTATTCGTTATGTGAAAGAGGTTAGAGCGAAAGTTATGTCTAGTCAAGGGAAAGCAAGGGCTTAAACGGGGTATCTGGACGCGAATCTAGCCGACTGTGCCCAGTGTTTTGTAAAGTCATCCGGCAGTCAAGCGAGTGCCCGGCTGGGCCAGAGGGGGGGCGGGGACGGTCAGATCTCGGCCGAGATCCTGACCGCGTGAATGTCGGTGGTCAGCAGGTCCCCCAGCGCGTCGTACACCAGGCGGTGCTGGGCGAGGCGGCTCAGGCCACGGAAGCGGGCAGACGCAATGCGGACGTGGAAATGGCCGCGACCATCCCGGGCGCCGGCGTGCCCGGCGTGGAGATGGCTCTCGTCGGTAATCTCCAGGAGCTGCGGCTCAAGGGCCCTGATGAGACGGCTGTGAATTGCCTCAATCCGGCTGGCAGAGCTGGCGTTCGTCACGGCATGACCTGGATGAACGGCTTCACGCCAACCTCGGCCCACACGCCAGCCGCCATGTAGGGGTCGGCGGCGGCCCAGGCCTCCGCGTCTGCCAGGCTCGCAAACTCGGCAATGATCAGGCTGCCGCTGTACCCGGCCTCGCCGGGTTCGCTCGTATCGATGCGCGGGTGTGGCCCTGCCAGCACCAGTCGGCCCTCATCCCGGAGTTGGCTGACCCGCGCCAGGTGGGCCGCCCGCGCCGCGAGTCTTCCGGGCAGGCTGGCGGGGGCGTCGGTCCCCGTGATGGCGTAGAGCATCTAGGTTTCATCCGGTGTGCGTTTGCTGAGCCAGAACGCCTGGAGCAGGGCGAAGAGGAGCATCATGCCGGTCAACCCGAAGAGCTTGAAGCTTACCCAAACGGGTTCGGAAAAACGGTAAGCCACGAATATATTGGCGGCCCCCAACACCACGAAGAACAACACCCACATCAGGTTTAGCCGCCGCCAGTCTGCCTGGGAAAGCCGGAATTCATCTTTGGCCGCGGACTCGATGATGCGCTGAACAATGGGACGGTCGCCAAGGTAGCGACTACCGAAAATGACAGCGGCGAATACCCAGTACAGAACGGTCGGTTTCCACTTGAAAAAGACCGGATTGTTCAGCTGCAGGCTGATGGCACCCAGCACCACTACCAGTGCCGCAGAAGCCAGCAGCATGCGGCTTACCGTGCGCTTCACCAGCCAGGTGACCAGTACCTGCAGCGAGATGGCGACCATGATTACAAGAATGGCGACGCGCATGGCGGTATGCAGGTCCGTCAGCAGGTAGGCCACCAGGTAGGCCAGCCCGAAGGCCAGCAAGGGCAGCAAATCGACTAAAGCGTGCATGATCGGGCCGTCGTCCGGATTGGGCTCCGCATGATACGCAACGAGGCGCCATCCGGGTTGGCGGAGGTGTGCCGTTAGAATACGGGCATGACCCAATGCTTTCACATCCATCCCGTGAATCCCCAGCGCCGCCTGATCCAGCAGGCCGTGGAGATGCTCCGCCGCGACGGCCTGATCGTTTACCCCACGGATTCCTGCTATGCGTTTGGCTGGCACCTCGGCGATCGCGAGGCCGCCGGACGCCTGCAGCAGATCCGGCAGACCGGCAAGGACCACAATTTCACGCTCGTGTGCCGGGACTTGGCCGAGATTGCCACCTTCGCCCACGTCGAGAACTGGTGCTATCGCCTGCTGAAGGCCCACACGCCGGGGCCCTATACCTTCATCCTCAAGGCGACGCGGGAAGTTCCGCGCCGCCTGCAGAATCCGAAGCGGCAGACCATTGGCATCCGGGTCCCGGATCATCCCGTGCCACTCGCGTTGCTGGCAGCCCTTGGCGAACCGCTGATGAGTTCCACACTCCTTTTGCCCGGTCAGGACGTCCCGTTGTCCGATCCCGAGGAGATCGCCAGTGCGCTCGCTGGCCGCATTGATCTGCTGATCGACAGCGGTGGCTGCGGCATCGAGCCCACGACGGTCGTGGACGTCACCGGCGATTATCCGGTAATTGTCCGGCAGGGGCGGGGTGACAGCAGGGCTTTTGCATAGGGGCGGGCGCAGTCCCGCACCCGTATACTTGCGCCCATGCCCGACATGGATGTTGCCGCGTCGATCCAGCTGCTGTCAGCCGCGGTTATTCCCGTCCTGTTCGCCATCACGCTGCACGAGGTCTCCCACGGCTGGGCGGCACGCCGCTTCGGTGATCGGACGGCGGAGCTGCTGGGCCGCCTCACGCTGAATCCCTTCAGGCACATTGATCCGGTTGGCACGGTCGCGGTTCCTGTTGTGCTGCTGCTTCTCAGTCTGCCCCCGTTTAATCTCAACCTGCCGATGTTCGGCTGGGCCAGGCCGGTCCCGGTAAACGCACGAAATTTCCGCAAGCCGAAGCGCGACATGGTGCTCGTTGCGGCCGCCGGACCGGTCAGCAATTTGGCCATGGCCCTGTTCTGGACGGCGGCTTTTGCCCTGGCGCTGCACGTGCCAGCTCCGTCATTCGGGGTCCGACAGTTCGTGCTTTCCATGGCGCAGATCGGCATTACATTCAATGTCTTACTGGCTATTTTTAACTTGATACCTATTCCACCTCTCGACGGTGGGCGAGTATTGCGTGGGATGGTGCCGGAAGCGCTGGGGCGGAAGCTCGATGCGGTCGAACCCTATGGCCTTATACTTCTGCTGGGTTTGTTGACGCTGGGAATCCTGGGCCGGGTGGTTTGGCCGCTGGTGGTGGCGGTGTCGGCGCTGTTTTTCTCTCTCGCTCGCGCCTGAACCAGGACGGCCCCTGACGCATGACCAAAGCAGTACACGATCCGTCGGCACCGCACCTGATGGTGGTCCACGATGCCGACGCGCCCCGCAGTCCGGTGCTGACCGCCGAGGAGGCGGGCGGCAATCCAGCCCAGGCCGAAATGCCCTTCGCGCTGGTCGCCGGCGAGCCGGTGACCCAGTTGCCGCAGGATCTGTACATCCCGCCGTTCGCGCTCGAGGTCTTTCTCGAGGCCTTCGAGGGGCCCCTGGATCTGCTCCTGTACCTGATCCGGCGGCAGAATCTCGACATCCTGAATATCCCGGTCGCCGAGATTACGACGCAGTACGTCCAGTACATCGACCTGATGAAGGACCTGCAGCTGGAGCTGGCCGGTGAATATCTGCTGATGGCCGCCATGCTCGCGGAGATCAAGTCACGCATGCTCCTGCCACGCATCGGTGCTGCGGAGGACGAGGAGGCCGATCCCCGTGCCGAACTGGTCCGGCGATTGCAGGAGTACGAACGGTACAAGCAGGCTGCTGCCGACCTGGACGGTGTGCCGCGCCTCGAGCGGGACTTTTTTCAGGCCAATGCGGAGGTTACCGAGCGGACAGTCGTCACGCGTCTGCCGGACCTGGCGCTGAAGGAACTCCTGCTTGCCTTTCGCGACGTGGTGACGCGGGCCGAGATGTTGGCGCACCACCACATTCGCCGTGAGTCGCTGTCAGTTCGGCAGCGCATGTCCGAGGTCCTGCTGAGAGTGCAGGCGGGGAGCTTTGCCGAGTTCCGTGACCTCTTCGATCCGCAGGAAGGTCGAATGGGCGTTACGGTCACGTTCCTCGCACTGCTGGAACTCCTGAAGGAGTCCCTCATCGAATTGGTGCAGACGGAGCCGTACGCGCCAATTCATGTGCGGGCCGCCACAACACAGCCACCGATGGACACTGGCCTGGACGAATTCGCCGCCGGGGGCGCCACACTCCCGGCCTAACCCACGCTTCCGGAACAGGCAGATATGGACAACGAACAGCTCAAGTACATCGTCGAGGCCGCTCTGCTGGCCGCCGGCCGGCCCCTGGATATCAGCGAGCTGCAGTCACTCTTCGGCGAGGACCACCCGCCGGGCAAGGACGACATGCGCGCCGCAATACTCAGCCTGCAGGAGGACTACGCCAGTCGCGGTATCGCCCTGCAGGAAGTGGCCAGCGGGTTTCGCGTGCAGATCCGCGCCAGCATGTCGGGCTGGCTGACCCGCCTTTGGGAGGAGCGGGCACCCCGGT
>Ga0315290_10003130_pt1 | contig 11829 bp, 9 predicted proteins | sample YL17G12_0_MG_FD_203627 | JGI IMG/M metagenome (GOLD analysis project Ga0315290, IMG submission 203627) | Sediment microbial communities from Yellowstone Lake, YNP, Wyoming, USA - YL17G12_0 | ecosystem: Environmental > Aquatic > Freshwater > Lake > Sediment | place: USA: Wyoming | collected...
AAAAATGAAAACAGGAATATTGCTGTCTGGATGGGTGGTTTCAGAGTTAAAATGTCTTCCGAAACTAAGGGATCGATAAATTTAGGTGATGTAATACCTGTTGATGAGATGCAGGGAAAAGTGGATGATGGTTTTGCAAAAGTGGATGAGGCCGAGAATAATGTAAATGCCTGGTGGGACGGGTTGACGGAGCAGGAACAAAACAATCCTGTAAATCAGTCAAAATACGAAACTGCCAACCGTACCATCGATGCTTTTGGCAACCTTTTAACAACTGTTGATGGAGCCTTGAGTACAGCATCCACTTCCACCGTGCAATATTCGCTTACCAAGACGCCGAAAGATATGTGGAACTTCGTTGTTGGTTCTCAGTTTCAATTAAACAAGCACTTGATGTGCAGGGCTGAATATGGATTTTTAAGCTCCCGCCAGCAACTTACACTTGGCCTTCAATACCGGTTTGGCTTTTAAGCCTTAGTGAATAAGAATTAATTGTTGAAAAACTGATTGAAGATATAAATGAGGAATTCGCTTTTACAACAAAGCGCAATAAGAAATGAAAGGTAAATTCTGTTGTGCTTAGGTTGTAACTGACTTTTTTACGTAATTCCTGATGTAATGAAGTCACTTACATTTTTATAGTAAAAGAAACTGCAGAAGTAATTTTAAATACTGGTTTGTTGATGGTTGAATGTTTGGTTTGAGAAAACCCGCCTTTTTAAATTGGCGGGTTTTTTAATTTTACAATCCAGAGAATTACATATAAGCAGTAGATGGTTTTTCTCAGCCTGAATTTATGTGTGTAATGAATTAATTTTCAGCAGTGTAAATTTAGTAGGCAATTAATAAATATCAGAGTTGTGATACAAATCTACAAAATTAAAATGTTTATGAATTGTTGCTTCAGGCAAATCCCTTTGCAAATATGCTACAGATGAAATAGGGAAATTTAGTAGCTTTGTTTAAAATTTTAAGCAGGTTCTGACTGGGGTTTATCTCAGTATTTAAATTCAAATAAATAATGACCGCCAACTCATTTTTTTCATGAGAGGAAATTTATCATCCAGGCTTTTTAATATCTGTAACTCAGAGCAGAACTGTTTGAGTTTTCGAATATTGATTTTATTCATTTTTAGCATATCACTGAACAGTATGGCCCAGACTAAAAAATATAATCAACTTGGGAATGAGTTCCAGTTTGTTCGGGCCATTAACAACAAACTTGCAGCTGAAATTTATTTTGGAAGCACATTCAGTAATACACCTACCGAAAACAAGGTACTGAGCACGAATATTCAAAGGTATCTTTCCGGCTGGGTTCACTATTATTATACTCCACGCTGGAAATTTTCGGGATCGCTCGCTTACTATTACAATAAGGATGTGCCCGATATAGGCCAATATTTTTCACCCGAATGGCGGCTATGCCTGCAGGGAACTTATTATTTTCATAAGACTGGCTATACGCTCCTCACCCGAATGCGGGGAGAACTCAGGTATATGATGAACCAGGAAGGAGTATACGAGGACAAGTACCGTTACCGCCAGATGATAAGATATATAAAACCTGTCAATGGAAAGGTATTACGTAAAGGAATCTTTTATTTCATTACATCCGAAGAATTATTTTTTAAACCTGATGCCAAAACAAGCGGTATCACATTTTTTGACCGCAATCGCTTCGAACTTGGAGGGGGTTACCTGGTGACAGATAATTTGCAACTGGAGTTAACTTATGTGAATGAATTTTTGCCCCGCGATACCAACAATGAGTTATACAATGTCCTGTCCTTTACAGCTACTTTTAATAATCCGTTACTGAACCTGAAAAAACATATTTCCTCTATTATTTCGCCCGAGCGCCAGGAGGACTGAGGTGGGACGAGGGACGGGGGAGCGATAGGAAGAAGGGGAGAGCGGGCGATGGGGCGAAGGGCGATGGGAGAAAGGCGATGGGTCGAAGGGGCGATCGGGCAACTATCAGATCACTTATTGTAAATTGCTATGGTTATACTGCTTTTGAATTTCGTAATTGAGACATGGTGCTTGAGACTTGAATTTTGGGGCTTTGAATTTTGAAGTCTATTTCTTCTCCTTTTCTTCTTTTAAAAAACACTCCAACTGGGTTTTCAGCGCTGCTTTATGCAATTTAAATACATAGGTCCGGATTCCTTCATCTCCCTTCATATTTATTTTGGCTTCTGAAACTTCATTATTCAAAAATGTATCAAGATCTTTTTTATCGATAAGGTAAAGCAATTTCATAACAGTGTCTTTTTGAACATACTGTGTATCGTAATGCTCCAGTTTAAAAGTTGAGCCATTCGATAATTTAAGTTCCAGCTCATCTTTTAGTTTGTTACCATCCGGTTCTTCAGGAAAAGGGACAGGATGCAATTCCAGAAAATAATTTTCTTTATCGGTAACTATGCACCCGCTCAATGATTTTGCCTTGGTCCAGTAAAAATTAACCGGTTCCATGTAATACATCATTGACCCGTCGGGTGATACGCGGTGAAGTATTTCACATTGTGAAAACGAAAGCAGTGATGTGGTTAAAAAAACCAATACCATTGATATTTTAAGGATCGAAGCCTTCATAATTGTGTGATTATATAACAAAGATACGAACATTTTAAAATATCATGAACATGATTTGCAATTGCACCTTGGTTAATAACAGAATGACATATTATTATCTTCCGCTAAACAGATATTGCCAATTTCTTGTAAACTGTTTTTATGCCTTTTCAAGAATTTAAACAGGAAATGCTACACATATGATTTTATTACCCGGATTGGTTGCAAAACACAATATGTTTTATAACTTTGACAAAGTAAATCATTTTTGTTCTGATTACTTTATCTTTTTCCGGATTACAGGATTATGAGAATACTCATGAAAAATATTCTACCATGAAAACAAAAATCCTCATTTCTTCCATCTTTATTATGGTACTTTCTGGTTGTTATGCCCAGGACCTAAATTCGAAAACAAAATTATTCCGTGATAGCCTCGATGGAGCTTTCGACATCAGCAACTGGCTAGGGAGTAAGAAGGGATTCCTTTTAGTTCCTTCCATTATTACCGAACCGGCAGTAGGTTATGGGGTTGCCGGAGCGGCAGTTTATTTTCATTCGTCCTATTCTGAAAAAAAAGGCCCACCCAGTATGACCGGAGTTATAGGAGCCGGCACCGAGAACGGAACCTGGGCTACGGGAGCTTTTCATATCGGCTACTGGAATCACGACAGGATCCGTTATATGGGAGCCATTGCGCGAACCTATGCCAACGTCGGGTTTTACGGCTCAGGATTTGTGCCTGGTCTTGAGAATCAATCGGTGAATCTGAACCTCGATGCCTGGATTGTTGCTCAACAGATAAAATTCAGGGTGGCTAAAACGGATCTTTTTCTGGGTGGCCGTTATATTTATATGAAAACGGATAATACTTTCGACCTGCCTGTCGAAATGCCCGAATTCGACAGCATCCAATTTTCGGCTAACCTGAGCGAAGCCACTGTTGTGGTTAACTTCGATTCAAGGGATAATATCTTTACGCCAACCAAAGGATTTTTTCTGGAAACATCGGGTACTTACAGCGACACATGGATGGGAGGTGAAGACCTTTATGGAAGGCTGGCCGTGAGCCTTATAGGGTATTTCCCGGCAACCAGCAAACTCATCCTGGGTTTGAGGCACGAAAGCTCCTATACTTTTGGCAACGTACCCTTCTGGGCGCGTCCGATCGTTGTTTTACGGGGTGCACCAAAAATGAAGTATCAGAATAAAAACACAACCGTAATGGAAGCTGAGCTGAACTGGAACGTTTACAAAAGATGGTACCTGCTTGGATTTACCGGGATCGGTAATGCATTCGAAAGTTTTAATGAGTTCGATAAAAGCAAAAGTGTAAGCTCCGTGGGAACCGGTTTCAGGTATAAGATTGCACGTAAATTTGGCGCCCAGATGGGTATGGATTTTGCAAAAAGTACCGACGATTTTGCTTTCTATATTATTTTCGGATGCTCGTGGTTGCGATAGGATAATGATTACTGATTCACCATTGGTACTTACCCGGAATGAACGGTTTTTGTTCAAGTGCTCTGTTGGAATTCCGGTGCATATCGAACTTTTATAGTGCCTTATTCACAGTTTCGTTCTTTCTCCTGTAATCGAACCGCTGTAAAAATTCCCTTTTTTGTAAATAAAAACTTTTCCGGGCTGATCATAACCTATTCCGGCATCAATGCCTATTATTTTAGTATTATAAAGAACTTGAATGTTTTTAAATGTGGTATGTCCAACTATGATATGTTTGCTGCCGTAAAAATCAAGAATAGAATCTGTTCTGTTTTCACTGAAAGTTGAATCTTCAAAAAATCCTCTGTACCATATAGGTCCATTTTCGCCGGCAAGTAATTCAACTTTTTTATTTTTATTGTCCGGGGCTAATTCTTTACCGATAATTTTACCGGACAACAGCTTGTTTGCCTGCTTTGCAGTCAGTTTCAACCTGACCATATCAATTGAAATACCGGCATGAACAAACAGAATATCGTTAATAGATATAATAACCGGCTGATTACGTAACCATTTTCCCAGTACAGAATTTTCAGAATACAAATCTGAATACCTGGTATTAATTAATCCCTCGACCCTCTTATATTTTTCATTCATGTATCTCAGGTCTCCACTGAGTACCATGTTTTCATGATTCCCTAAAAGTACATGAACCATACCACCGGCCTTTTCGGCTTGCTTTTCAAGGCTAAAAAGATGCCAGAGTAATTCTGTAACCCTGTCACCTCTATCGAAAGCATCGCCAAGAAATACCAGGTGCCCTTTGCCGAATTTCCAGTTCAAATCCTTATCAATTACACCATTAGCCTGTAAAATATCTGTATATTTCCTGAACTGACCGTGAACATCACTTATAGCTATCAGGCTGTCAACATCGTTATAATTTTGCGAATAGTTTGCCTTTTGGGAAAAAACGTCCAACAGATCTTTATAACCGCAGGATAAATTAACCGCAGTTTTTATTTCCGGATAATTCTCAGCAGTAATATGATATTCGGTTAAAACACTATTTTCGACCATTTTGGCTTTGAGACTGTCATTCACATAAAAGATATATGGTCCGTCCTTAATCGGATTATAATGCTCCTCATGCTGGTAAACTGCAGATGAGTTGAGATTATAAATGCTGATTAAAAGAATCAGGGCTATTTTCTTCATACGTCGTAAATTATTGACAATACCAGAACTATAAAAATAAAGATTGCTGACTTAGCATCCTGGTTTCCTAACCCAAGTGAAAAAAAAAGTTTACTTAACCTCAGGTTTTTGCCTTTCAACACGGTAAAACACATCAAGTTCGGCATTACCTGCCACCAGGTTGATTTTGCGAATCCGGATTTTCTCAGTTTTTATCCCTATCCTGGTTGAAACATCTGTTTTCAGTTCATTCATTTTATCCGGATTGAGCAAGGCAAGGTTGTCATAAAGGACCGGATGTTTTTTCAATGGATGTGCTTTTTTAAACATTTTCTTCTCCTTTTTTGCGGCTTTCTTCTCCTTTTTTGCGGCTTTCTTCTCCAATTCCTCTGCAGTCAATTCCTTTTTAACCGCTAGTTCTTCAACCATTTTTTTCTTTTCTTCCTTTTTAAAAGAGATTTCTAGCAAAAATATAGTCAGGATGACAATTAAATTAACGAGAATTGTTCCCCTTACAGGATTGGGATAGTTGATTAATGCATTTAAAGCGGAGATGCCTATTACAGTGAAGAGGTATGCCATATCTTTAATTGCCATGTTTCTTGTCCTGTAGCGGATAATAGAGAAAATGGCAAACAGCCCAAGCGCCATTCCCATCTGTAACTCCACCTCCTTCAGTACAATACACAGTAAAAAAATCATAGTCCCCATCAGGAAGAAGGCAAAGAGATTCCCTTTCTTATTGGAATACCTGTTGTAGAGCAACTTGATTATGATAAATAATACAACAAGGTTGATGGCTAACCGGATTAGGGCTTCAATTACGAATTCGTTCGCAGCGGTCATTGTGTCTGGTGTCATAATAGTTAGGATTTGTTTGTTAAAAATTAGTGCAGCCGTTGAGTATATTAGTTACAATGCTGTTTCTTTTATCAAAATCGGCATAAAAGCTATCCAGGTAGCTGATCATTTTAGCTTTCTCTTTTTCATCTAACAATTGAAAATCATTGATAACCTTATAGAAAGCTTCTTTTTTGGCGGAAAATTCCTTTAATGCGTTACTGAAAACATCTTCTGTCCGGCAAATACCGACATAACGCCGTTCACGAACGGATGATAAACCCAGGGGTTCATACGGAATGGCATAATCCGTATCCACGAGGCCTGAATAATCAAAATCGTATGGCACTACCATTCCAAGGGCAGAATTGTTGAAATTAAGTGATGTCAGAACTTTGCAGTTATGCTGATTCGGCACAGACCAATCGGTATTCCCGATCATGTAATTGAAAATCGCCAACCTGTCCATCATTTGGGGCACAATATTTTTTTGTGTAAGATTCACTGAACTTACCACTGTAGCATTAACCCGTTCAGCAAGCATCTCTACCGGCTCAATAAAGAAAGCATAGGTATTTACCGGTTTGCTTTTTTTATGCGTGTTTATGTATTCGATGTTCACCAACCTTACCCGGAAACTGGTATCGGTGAGTACGTTAAACAATTTGTAAATCAGGAATTCTTTAAACAGGTACTCTTCATTTCCATATTGGCAATGAGTAACCAGTTTAATTTTTTCAATTTGACTCAGATCAGCTTTCCTGAATCCTGCATTCTTGAAATTCAGTCTTATAGGCGGAAAGCTGCAGTAACCGTTTCGCATTTCTCCACGCGACTTTAGCCGTATATCCTTATTGATAGAATCCGTTTTATTAATGTGATACGTTAATATGGCATCCATATATTCGTCCTTGGGTTTTTTCCTGGTATACTGGGTCATGTCGAACCGCAGAGTCAGATGCAGGATTTCATCTTTTGTAAAAAGGCCGAAGTCCTGGTTCAATGTATCGGCTACCTCTAAGGGATTGATTGTATCATTCTGGCTGAATGCAGGCAATGCAAAAAACAATGCCAGGACTGTCTGAATAAGGATTAATTTTCTCATACTTATCACTTTTAAAGTTTACACTGTAAAGTTATGATTGGATTAATTGTTTTTTCGGCGGCTGTTATTATTGGATTTCCCTTTTTACCTAAGGCATTTTAGGTTTATCAAATTCCTATTTAATTATAATATAAGGCTTTAGCGTAATTATATGAACTGACCTGACATTGTATTTTTTACCACATAAAGATTTTGGGATACTTCCCAATATTAAGCTGTATGCTTTCAGAAAAATGTCATCTATCTTGATTGATAGTATTTTACCTTAACAAATCTACAAAATAATCTGATAATATATACGTCTGAATCGTAAAAAAAGGGTAAAATTTGTATTTTTGTAAGAGCTTTTAAAATTTTAGTACACTTCAGATCCGAAAAGAGCTGTACGTCCTAGGGTTGTCACCAAATTAGATGTTTTTTCGGAAATAGTATTGTTGCTTAGTGAAACTTTAAAAATAACTTTCGCAGAACAAAATTGGAACCGCTCATTAAAAATAACCGGCTTTGCCATAAAAACTCAATTCGTGATTGTAGCCTTCCACAAATATCTCGTCCCTACGGGACTTTGGCTAATAGGTTATTTATTATTCTACCAATATTTAGTCCCGCTGGGACTGTCCCGTAGGGACAATATCTTGGTAGGAAGCAAAACGCAAGTCAGAATAAAGTCCTGTAGGGACGAGATAATAATTAGGCTGACATTAGTTGGATTAGTTCGCAACTGTAATTTTAATTGGAGGAGTTATATTGGCATATTTACAAAGAATTTTCAAATCAATAATACTCTAGTCTGAACCCTGCATTTAAAAAGGATAAAATATGTTGAAGAAATCCTGGTTATTTTTATTGTTTTTCACCTGCCTGTTTGCTTCCTGTGATCAGCATCATAAGAATAAGAAAAGCAAGGTGCCGTTGATGGATATAGGTTATAACTTGTCAGCACCCGACAGAGTTTATATTTTGCCTAAAAAATTAAAGGAAATATCAGGCATCACCGAAATAGATTCTTCCAGAATTGCGTGTATCCAGGATGAACGCGAAATTGTTTTTCTTTACGATTTAAACTCAGGCCAAATCAACAGGAAGATGGATTATGGCTATAAAGGTGACTATGAAGGAATAACCAGGGTAGATTCTACATTATATATCCTTAGAAGCGATGGCGAAATAACCGAAATTAAAAATTTTGAAACCGATAAATCTGTAAGATCGAACTTTCCCTCAGGTATCCCGTGGAAAGATGATGAAGGTATATGTTACGACCCAACTACTAACTACCTGTTAATTACTACAAAAGAGATTCCACGTAAAGGCTCTGATAACAGGGATAAACGATTTATTTACGGCTTTAATTTAACTTCAAAAAAACCGCTTCCGGAACCTGTTTTTACAATTGAACTTTCTGCAATTGACAGCTTTGCCCTCGCAAATACTATTAAAGTGCCTATGAAGGATAAAAAGAAAGGCAAAAGTAAGGACCCGGATATCAGATTCCTGGTTTCTGATCTTGCCATTCATCCGGTAACAGGAAAACTATTTCTATTATCATCTGCGGATAAACTTTTGTTTGTATTTAACACGAAAAACGAAATAGAATATATTGGAAAGTTAAAGCCGGATTTATTTATGCAGCCTGAAGGAATTACTTTTATGAAAAACGGGGATATGTATATCTCAAATGAAGGGCAGAAAAAATCAGCCACACTGGTTCGGTTTAATTACAGACCTGTAAAAGCTGAGCAGCCTGGTTCATAAATGCAAAGTGTTTACGGTGAATTTAAAGAGGGTATTCCTTTTTATACTTTGAATAGGGTAAAATCACGCATTCCAAAAAAGACCCAAGTCCAAAGCCCCAAATCTCAAGAACCAAGACAACTCTATATCCCTGCTTGAAATTTGGAACTTGGTCCCGATGGCAATCGGGATGGGCCTTAATGAATGTGGTAATTTATCCCGTTTTCTGTATAATTGCTATTTATTCTTGTTTTCAAGATATTCCAGGTGTTGATCCCGGTATGCTTTTTCCTGAAGATAAATAGTAAGTAAATAGGATTTCAGGTTGTCAATATTTGCATCTTTATACACATCAAATTCAGAATTGCTGATGATTTCTTTGTTCGAAAAAAACGGATATAATTCTGCATACGTGTTTTCGAAAACCTGTTTCAAAAGTTCAGGTGAAAGTTTTTCAAGAACTTCTTTAAACTTTGCCAGGTAAACCTTGTAGAGATAAGGATCGGAAGCTATTTTTTTATCGAGGTCATCTTCACTTGAAAATATAAGCTTATCCCCGATTGCTTTGTTCCTTTGCAATCTGCCTTCATGCGGGGCACTGGCAAAAATATCATCATAATCCCAGGGAATTATCCTGTATTTTTTAATTTCAGGGTCAATATAGAAAAAGACTTCATCGGAGTAATCGCCATTGCGTACACTAAAGTTAAAAGCAAGCCACTTCATATATGAATCCATATCAATGTAGTCTGAAAGGGCGGTATATAATTCTTCACCTTCAAATTTATTAAGATCCTTATAAATCTGCCTGTACTGTTTCAAATACTTTTTAATATCATCACGATCCGATTTTTTGCCGGATTTTGTATCTTCAATCTGATGATTATAACCCCTACGTAACACAAGAGGAGAGTTTTCCTTCCCAAATGCCCAGTCCTCCGGGCGTTCAATGATCATAAAAACACCTTCACTTTTTCCGTTTATTCTCAGATCGCAGTATGAATAAAAGAGGTTAAATATTCCTGTTTCCTCCATCATCTCGAAAGCTACTCGGTTCCGGCAATAGTATTGATCCATCGCAAGATTGAGCAGCGAAAACTTTTTAAGGGAATCCGCTCTGTTGCCATGATGGAATACGGCTTCTGATTTTAGTTTGAAACCCAGGCTTTTTCGCTTGAACATGAGCGTTGTCTGCCCCCTGGTAGTAATTTCCTCAGGTTTTAGGGAATCACCATTTATTACAACCAATCCGGTTCTTATATCAATCTTCTCTCCCGTAGTTGCTCTCAGAGCATCGTATTCTGAATCACTCATATCCAAGATGATCTGGTTTTCAATAGTCTTTCCCGAATCTGTAAGATTCAGGTTCTCTGCCGGAAAGGATTGACTGTACGATCTGGTCTGGAGCAGACCCTGTAATAAAAATAGCAGCAACAAGTAAATCAATGATTTACTCATTTTTGAAAACTGTTTCATATGCTATAGATTTACATAAAATTAGTAATGTAAATTTAAATGCCAGGAAATAGAATTCCCTTTAGAAACCTTAATTGTCAGATAATAAGAAGAGTATCTGAACTACTTACAACATAGAAGAGACTGTTTAAAATTTATTCTTTGCTATTTTACCCCCTCTGTCTCCCCCTGTGCTTCGACTTCGCTCAGCATGACAGGGGGAGGAAGTACTAAGAAAGGTTTTTCTTTAATTGAAAGATCTTCAAACCGGCACAATTTGCTCCCTCCCTGATTTCAGGGAGGGTTGGGGATGGTACTTTAATAAAATTTTAAACAGTCTCTTATTATGCAAAAGATTTTGAGCAGTATTATCCTGTCGTTGTAATCCCTGAAAGATCAAACCAGGGATTTCCCGTTAAACCAGCTACTCGCCCTTCAATCGTCTCATCCCTTCAATCAGCGGGTGCCATCCGTAAAGGAGTGTAAAGCGAAATTGGTCCATTTTCAGATCTTCAGGATTATTGTCATTGACGGTCGTCGAGTAGGATAAAAATAACTGCATGTTGTCATTTATGTGGTATCCGAGCGTACCACCCAATCCAAGATTGCTCAGCGCGCTGCCTTCCACACCATCAATGGTTGATATACCACCAGTATAGGAAATAACATCCAACGATCCCCATATCCGCTCCATAAAATCGCGGGTAAGGTGGGCTTCGAGTTGGTACTTCGGCTTCGTCGCCATGGTTTTGCCCATAAAATCAGTATTGTCGGCGAAGAACCAAACGGCAGGAAGCATCTCAAATGTGGTACGTTTGCCCGGAATCCACTGGCCGATCTGCCAGACAACCGGTGCGCCAATACGCCCGTACCATCGGTTTTGGCCAAGATTAATAGGACTTGTATTGTCGTAAGCTCCGACTGGAATAGCAAGGCTGCCGAGAATATCGACGGAAAATCCCGGTTTATACCTCAACATTCCGGGAATGTTCATAATCGCTTTGGGTCCGATCACGTTAATATCTAACATCAGCTGCGGATCTCCGAATCCTCTGGCTGTACCGCTAAAGTCCACACCGTTAAGCGAGGCTTCACCGGCTATTCTACCCATGGGCACAATTACCGAAATCATTGCCGAACGTTTGAGAATAGGCAACATCCTGGCATAACCAGCCATACTCATGGTGGATTCGAAATTAGATCCGGGAATGATAGTTTGAGCCGGATCCAAAGGGTTTGCATTACCGCCCATTGAATTTACAATCACAGGAAAGGCGTTTGTTCCCATTAAACCTTTCCAATAAAAACGGGCCCCGTCTCCCTGGGCATGAGCGGAAATAGATGCACTAAGCATGACTATAACCAGTGCTATCGAAAAATTACCTGCACGCATGGTGATAAACTTTATATAGTTTTTCATGATTATTTTTTCTTTATTTTTTCTTTATTTCTTTAGGCTTGGCCATCATGTCTGC
>Ga0315290_10003134_pt1 | contig 11826 bp, 8 predicted proteins | sample YL17G12_0_MG_FD_203627 | JGI IMG/M metagenome (GOLD analysis project Ga0315290, IMG submission 203627) | Sediment microbial communities from Yellowstone Lake, YNP, Wyoming, USA - YL17G12_0 | ecosystem: Environmental > Aquatic > Freshwater > Lake > Sediment | place: USA: Wyoming | collected...
CTATCCGCAGGTGCGCGCGGTCCTCCTCGAGCCGCAACCCGGCCCGCACGCTGTGCTCGAGGCGCGCTGGCAGGACTGCCCTCGGGTGATCCCGCTCCGCTGCGCGTTGGCCGAAACCTGCGGCCAGCGCCCGCTCTACGTGATCGCCGACGACTGCAAGAGCCAGCATCCATTCGCCGATCAGGTTGCCTCGTTCTCCCGATGGCACGTCGAGAGAGCGTGCAGCAGGTACATCTGGCGACCGTCACGACATTGCGTCGCGTCCGTGTCCGTTCCCACCGTCGATTGGCGCACGCTCGTGGACGAGCACGGGCCGTTCGACTTCGTCGCGATCGACGCGGAGGGTTATGACGGGAACATCATTCACCAGATGGATCTGGGCAAAGCGCCTCCGGATTTCATCCGCTATGAGCATTACCTTCTCAGCCGTGACATGAGGCGACGCGCCGTGTGCACCCTCGAACGGGCTGGCTACGTCGTCAGGCAAGCCAATAAGGCAGACTCGCTGGCCATCGGCCCTGGGCTCGTACGTGACGACAATGAGAAGGTGCTGTGGGACAGTGACGCGGGAGCTCCGTGAGTCCGCATGGACGGGCGCGGTCATCTCGATTGCGCGTGTCACTTCTGCTTGGAATGTGGTTCAACGCAGCCAGGATCGTGACCGTGTCGAAAGTCTGGTCGTCAAAGGGCAGGCACGCCGCGTCCTCGATGGCCACGTCGACCTCACCGGACGGGTACCGATCCACGCCAACGCCGCAGCCATAGGCCGTGATCAGTTCATTCGTGCCGCACGCCAGATCGAGCTGCGCGCGGCTGATGTGCGGAAGCATGGTCCGGATGCGCCAGCGGGACGGACCGTTTCCCAACCAGTCCAGGAACGAGCCGTTTCACAGCAGCGATGTCCGACGGGCAAAATGGTACCATTGAACAGCCTTCGGCGAAAGTCGGGGAAGCCCCCGCAGCGGTCGCGGGACGTTTCAGCCGCGACAAGCGGACGTACGTGCCGGCGATGAGAAAGGAGATCCGGTCTTGAGAAACGCGTTGCTGAGGCGCCTCTGGTCGATGGCCTTCCCCGTCATGGCGGGTTTTCGTGCATACAGGAGTTTCATCCAGGACAGGAAGACGTATCTGCACGTCACGGGTTGGTGGGAAAGCGCCAGACGCGGCTACCCGTGCAATGCGCAAGGAGAGCCGCTTCCATGGATGAACTATGCGGTGACCGCCTTGCTCGAGGAACGGCTCAAGAGCACCTTTCGACTGTTCGAATTCGGAAGCGGCTACTCTACGATGTTCTACGCCCGCAAGGTCAGGAGCGTGACATCAGTCGAACACGACGAAGCCTGGCATGCCTTTGTCAGTCGTCGGGTTCCGGAGAACGTCGAACTGGTCTACACGGCCGAGGACGAGGATGGGGCGTACTGCCGGACGATCGGTGCACAGCAGACCAAGTACGACGTGGTGATCGTGGATGGTCGGGACAGAGTGAACTGCCTCAGGCAGAGTCTCGAACACCTGGCAGACGAGGGCGTCGTCATTCTCGACGACTCAGACAGGGAGAGATACCAGGAGGGAATCGCGTACGTTCAGGCGCGCGGATTTCGTGCACTGGGGCTCGAGAGCCTGAGACCGGAGAGGGCGAGCAGAGGCAGGACGACCGTCCTGTATCGGCAGAACAACTGTCTGGGACTGTGATCGGTCCGCGGCAGCGTCATGCTGACCGGAGCATCGAATCCGGCCCGATCACGACCTCGGCCAGCGTCCGGGCCATCATCGGGACCCTCCGGTCGCGGATCCGGCAGAAACGCGGCCCAGGGCGCGGTCGTAGATACCCTCCAGTCGCTCGGCGTACTGCTCCCAGGTGTACCGTTCGCACACCTCGCGCCGGGCCGCTTGTCCGATGCGAGCACGGAGACCTCCGTCGGCCAGCAGCGTCGCCAGCGCGGACGCGAGCGCCTCCGGGTCGCGCTCGGGCACGAGCAGACCCGTGCGGCCGTGTTCGACGACCGATCCAATCCCGCCCGCTGGCGTGGTGACAAGAGGCGTGGCTGACGCCAGCGCCTCCATCACGACATTCGGAAGGCCGTCAACATTGCCCGAGTCGTCACGCACCGAGGGCACAACCACAATGTCGGCGGCCGCGAGGAGCGCTGGCATCTCGGACTGGGCGACGGCGCCCAGGAACTGCACGGCGTTCGCGACGCCGGCATCGCGGGCTCGCCCTTTCAACTCCTCGGCCAGGTCTCCGCCGCCGGCGATGACGACGCGCATCGCGGGCCACCGAGGGGCGAGGCGGGCGGCGGCGTCGATCAGGTACTCGAACCCCTTCTTGCGCACCAGCCGGCCGGCGGCGAAGACGATTGGCGAGTCACGACAATCGGTTTCAACACCCGTTCCCGCGGCGGGAACCAGGCCGCCCACGTAGGCCTTGACACCGTCTCCAGAGATGCCCAGTCTCTGCCGCGTCGCCTGGCGTGCCTCGACCGACGGCGCAAAGCGCGCAGCGTCGACGCCGTAAGGCAGCACCTCGCTGCGCTCACGGTTCGCTCCGAGGGCGACCGCCCGGTCTCGCAGATCGGCGCTGCACGCCGTGACCCGGGCGGCATGCGAGAACGCCATTCGGGCCGCCCGGCGCGCGAGCCCGTGCCGCTCGGCGACGAAGACGTCGGAGCCGTGGAGGCTGATCACGAGCGGCAGCCGCCCGCCTGCGGCCACCCTCGCCATGAACCCACCAGGGACGACCCAATGCCCGTGCATGACTGTCGCGTTGGCCGTGCGCGCGACGCGGGTGGCGGTGCGGATGCCTGCGGCGACGGCCAGCGGCGTGACCGCCAGGGCTGACGCGCGGAAACGGACATCCGCCTTGAGCGAACCGGCGTAGCCGAACACGTGGGGGAACGCACGCGGCGCGTAGCGGTAGAAATGGAAGGAGACGCCGGATTCCTGTGCGGGTCGTTCGACCAGGGGATGCCAGGGCGCCACGACGTGCACCTCGTGCCCGCGCGCGGCGACAGCGCGGGCGATGGGTTCCATGAAGGTGCCGACCGTGTCTCCGGGAAATCGTGGATAGGAACTGGTGACCATCACGACCACATGGCGCATGGTCACTTCTGCTCCACCGGGGGTTCGGCGCGTGCCTCCTGGCCTGGATCGATGCCCAGGCGGTCCAGTTCCATGAGCCGGATCCGGTACAGTACGTCTTCGATCAGCCTGCGGTTGCCCGACATGACGTCGGCCAGCAAACCAATCAGGACAACCTGGAACCCCACAATCAGAAGCACGGCCGACAGGATGACGGACTGGATGTGGCCCGCGCCGTCGCCGCGCAGATAGTAGTAGAGGAACCTCGCCGACAGGGCGGCTCCCGCAGCGAACACCGAGAATCCGATGTACGTGAAGACCTTCAGCGGCTCGTACATCGTGTACACGCGGACGATCGTGGCGCCGGAATTCTTGATGTACGACAGCATGCTGTTGAACAGGCGCGACGGCCTGGTCTTCGGGTTCGACTGGATGGGAACGTGGGCAATCGCCATACGACGCTTGCCGGCCTGGATGATCGATTCCAGCGTGTAGGAGTAGTCCGACACGATCGTCATGCGAAGGGCCGCTTCGCGCGTGTAGGCCCTGAAACCGCTCGTCGTGTCCGGCACCTGCGTGTTCGAGACCTGCCGCACAACCCAGCTGCCGAAGCGCTGCAGGAGCTTTTTCGAGGCCGACATGTGGCGGAGCGAGACGATATCCCGGTCGCCGATCACGATGTCGGCGCGCCCGGCCAGCAAGGGCTCCAGCAACGCGGGAATACTCGCCCCGGCGTACTGGTTGTCGGCATCCGTGTTGACGATGAAGTCGGCCCCCAGCTTGACGGAGGCATCGATGCCCGCCACGAACGCGGCCGCCAGCCCCTTATGGCGCCGGAACCTGACCACATGGTGCGCGCCGTGACGGCGGGCCACCGCCGCTGTCTCGTCGCTCGATCCATCGTCGATCACGAGGATCTCGATCGTGTCGATGCCGTCGATGCGCCGCGGCACGTCACGAAGCGTCTCAGGCAGCGTCTCGGCTTCGTTCAGGCACGGAATCTGAATAATGAGTTTTGTCACCGGTGGCTACCTGGCCTGGTAGAACTCGATCACCAGCCGGAGGGTCTCGTCGAGGCCGACCTGCGGCTGATATCCGATGAGCGCGGCAATCTTGCCGATGTCCGGCACGCGGCGGGGCATGTCCTCGAACCCGGCCTCGTACGCCTGATCATACGGAACGGTCACGATCGGCGACGAGCTGCCGGTCAGCGCCTTCACGCGCTCCGCGAGCTGGAAAATCGTGACCTCCTCGGTGTTGCCGATATTGAACACGCCGCCCACCGCCCGCGGCTCCCGGGGCAGCGACACGAGCGCCGACACAACATCGCTCACGTACGTGAAACACCGCGCCTGCGTGCCGTCGCCGAACACGGTGATGGGCTCGCCAGCCAGGGCCTGCTGCACGAAGGTCGGCACCACCATGCCGTAGCGGCCGGTCTGCCTCGGGCCGACCGTGTTGAAGAGCCGCACGATCACGACGGGAAGCTTCCTCTCCTTCCAGTAGGCCAGGGCGAGGAACTCGTCGAGCGCCTTGCTGCAGGCGTAGGCCCAGCGATGGCGGATGGTGGCGCCGAGGGCCAAGTCACCATCCTCCCGGAATGGCACGTCCGTGCTCTTGCCGTACACCTCCGACGTGGAGGCGATGAGCACGAGTTTGCCCTTCTTCGCGGCCTGCTTCAGCACCACTTCGGTGCCGTGCACGTTGGTCTCGATCGTACGGACCGGCGCTTCCACGATCAGCCGTACGCCCACCGCCGCGGCCAGGTGGTAGATCGTGTCGCACTGGTCGATGAGCTCGGCGAGCACGGGCTCGTTGGTCACGGTGTCGATGGTGTACTGGAAACCGGGGCGGCCCTTCAGGTGGGCGATGTTCTCGAAGGAGCCCGTCGACAGATCGTCCAGCACGAAGACGGTGTGCCCGTCCGCCAGCAGGGCGTCCGCAAGATGGGACCCGATGAAACCGGCGCCGCCGGTGATTAACGCGCGCATGTCCTGGGCTCCTTCAAGACGACAAGCGGTATTGCACCCGTTCTCGTGACGGGGATGTCCGTTCACGCAGGTCCTGGAACCGTCCCTCTAGGATACCCCGTGAAGCCGGTCTTTGGCCGCGGCCAGCCTGACAATCTGCTCCGCGGCCCGGCGCCTGTCGATACCCTCTTCGCGCGGCGCGCGAAGCAGATCATCGGCGGCCTCGATCACCTGCTGTGCAGGAATGCCCATCAGGCAGTCAGGGGTATGGCCCTGGCATCGTGCTGGCGGGTGCCGGATGCGATTGCACGGGCTGCACGGCAAATCGATCCGGACGACCCGGCAGGCCTGCGACAGCGGACCCCAGCGTTCGGGCGATGACGGCCCGAAGACGCCGACGACGGGCGTACCCACAACAGCAGCCAGGTGCATCGGTCCCGTGTCCGGCGTGACGAACAGCGACAGGCGGGCCAGCACGGCCGCAAGGGACAGGAGGTCGAGGGCGCCCACCAGGTCGATGACAGGCGCGCCCGGAGGCAGGGCCTGGCAGACCCGCGCCGCCGCCGCCCGATCGTCCCCGGACCCGGTGAGCACGAGCACGGCTCCTCGTTCGCGGACCGCCCACGCACCCACCGCGGCGACCCGCGAGGACGGCCATTCCTTGACGGCCCGCCCCGCGCCGATGTGCAGGCCGACAAGGAGGCGGCTTGCCGGGGGCGTGCCGGTGCCCGCGAGCGCCCGATCGGCCGCGACGTGCGCGGACGCCGGGATCATCAACTCGGCACGGGGCAGCCGGGCCGCGCCGTCGCGGCCCTGGGAGGGCCGCGACGGCGGGACATCCCATTCGCCGAACGCTGCCGACACCAGGCGCACGCCGTTGATGGCCGTGTGCGAACGGGCGTCAAACGCGACGTCGTCATCCAGGAGCGGGCCACCCCCGGCCATCCCGAACCCGGCGGTCCAGCGGGCGCCCGAGAGCGCCAAGAGGACGTTGCTGCGGATATCTCCCTCGAGATTCAGTGCGAGGTCGTATCCACGTGCACGCCACCCGCGTGCCTGGCGGACAAGGGCGGGCCACGCCTGGCTCCGCCGTTCACGGGCCAGCCACGCAGCATCCATGGTGTCCACCGTGTCGATGCCCGTCACCTGGGCCGCGATGTCCCGGTTCCAGCTTCCGACGACGAGTTCGATCGTGGCGTGCGGGGCCCGCTGGCGCAGGGCATGAATGGCCGGCAGCGACATCAACAGGTCGCCGATGCGCTCGAGGCGAAGCACCAGGATCCGGCGGATGCCGTCGGGTGCGGGCCGGGAACGGCGCCCCCGCAGCAAGGCCGCCAGACGCAGCCCGGCGTCGGTGACAAAGACAGCCGAGTGTTCCCAGGGGTTGGCGATCTGCAGCACGTGCCTACTCTACACGGATGCGATCGAGCATCACGCCGAGGGCGCGGTCATCGCTGCCGCCCAGGATGGTCTTCGGCGACCAGGTTGTGCAGACCAGGCGCACGACGGACGCGCCCGCCCTCCCGGCGGCGTCCGCCGCGACCTCGGGCGGAATGGGGAGTCGGTACTCGGCGAATCCGCCACGAACAGACACCGTGCCGAGCGAGTGGTCATTCAAGTACACCTGCACCTGAGCCTCGCCCGCCCGGGCCGGACGACCGCCGTCGCTCGCGCGCAGCACGATCGCCCGCGCCGTGGGGGTGACCCCAAGCAGCGAGACGTACGACAGGTTGCGAACCCAGCGGTACGTCACGCCGTCCTGCTCCTGGCGCGCGAACATCCGCAGGACCCACAGGTCGTCGAAGCCGCCCACATCGATGTCGGTAACTGGCGCCGCGCGCTCCCCGGGCAGGAGGCGGTAGGTATTCAGGTTGAACTTCTTCTGGCGCACCTCGCGCGGATAGGCGTTGCGCGACGACTCGTACTCGGGAATCGAGAAGCGCCGGTTTCCCACCGGGGTGATGCCAAGCGTGGGGGATGCGATGTCGAGGCCGCCTTCGGCCAGCAGATAGACGTGATCGTACGCCCCGGCCGCCCAGTCCAGGAACTGCTCGAGGTGGGCGCGATCGGGCCGTGGCGACGAGAACAGGAGCACGTGTCGCCCGTAGATATACGCCAGAGGCGTTGCCAGCACGTGCGCGTCGGACGAGTATCGCGGCTCGATCAGCACCAGGTCCCGCTCGCCGAAGCCCCGGGCGAGCTGCTCGGCCGCAGGGATCAGTCCTGCGTACTCGACATGACGGAGCAGCGGGCGCGTCGCGCCGATGAAGGTCCACCCGATAAACCCGAGGAGGACGAAGGGAAGGGCCAGATGGCGAACACCCGCGCCCAGGCGCGCCGCGGCGGATGCGGTGCCGTGCCTGCGCATCAGCCAGGCCTGAGAGCCCACGAACGCCCCTGCGGCCATCATGACGCACGCCAGTGGCAGGATGACTGGCAGGTAGCGGCGCGCCTGCCAGAAATGCTCGGGGACGATCCGGATCTTGTAGAAGAAGAACGCCGACACAAGGGCTCCGGAGACGAGCAGCACGGGGTCTCTCCAGAACCTCGACCACGCGACAATGGCGAATCCCGCCAAGGCCGCCAGCAGGCCGACAGGCCCGACATACCACGCGAAGGTGCGAAGCGCGTACGCGTCGTGCTCGGCGAGGCGACCGACCGGCTCGCGGAAAAAATACGCGTAGACGGCGGCCGCGGCGAGGACGGCCACCAGCGCGCGCGGGACCCACGGCTGCGCGGCCCGGATCCACTCAGGCCATTGCCGGCGCGCCTGCTGGACCAGCAGTCCCGCGCCGAACAGCAGCGCGACCCCGAGCGCCACGCCCCTGGCTCCACCGAGTTGCGTCAGCGGGATGGCGAGGTACGCGCGCATGAGCCCGCCGAAGTACATCGCTGCCACGGCCAGCAGGGCGACGAGCGGAACGAGGAACGACCGGCCGAGGCGCTTTCCATCGGCGATCAACAGGACCAGCCCGGCACCGACGCACGCGAGGAACACGAGCGAATCCAGCCGCACGAACATGAGCGTGCCGAGCAGGGCCCCCGCCACAGGACCGAAGAACCTGTCGTCGTCGCGATACGCGCGCGCCAGGGCGAGCAGGGCCGCGAACAACAGCGCCTGCTGCATCATCTCGGAATTGGGATACCGGGCGTACCACACCTCCGCTACGTTGATCGCCAGCAGCAGGGCACCCGCGAAGGCCGGCAGCCGTCCGACGACCCTCGCGGTGGCGAAGTAGACGGCCAGGAGGCCGAGGATGGCCCACGCCCCGACCGCGCGCCTCGCGCCCGACAGGCCGTCGAGGCCGTACCCGATGGCAATCCACGACGGAAACGCGTGCGGGAACTGGCCGACGACCTCGCCGCGAGACCGGTCGGCGACAAAGAACCCCATGAACCGCACACCTTGGTGGAAGCCCGCCTGGATATCGGCCGGGTCGCCCGACAGGAACAAGTCCCGGAACTCCTCCGGGACCGCCGCGAGCGTGGGGTCGTGAATCATGAGCGAGCCATGCTGTGCGATCTGGATCCCCTCGTTCATGTACGTGCCCGGGTCTTTGCCGCCCATCACGTACTCAGAAGAAGGGAAGAACAGATACAGTCCCAGCGCGACGAGCACCAGCGGCGTCGCGGTGGTCCAGGTTGGCGCGGCCGCCGCTGGCGCAAAACGGAGGCGCCCGCTCCCCGCCAGCAGCAGGACGGAGTACAACGCGACATCGATGCCCACCAGGCGGGCGAACGTGTACTCCCCCAGCGCCGCGAGCGCCAGCGCCACGAGGGTGGTGATCGTGACGCTGAGGGTGACGGCCCAGAACGCGCGCTCGTCAGCCGGCAGCGCCGCGCGCCGCGGCCGATTGGCGACAGGGAGACGGAAGATGACCGCACCCGGCAGGTACGCGATCGCGATGAGGCTGGCGAGCGCCAAGAACATGGGCTACGCGGGGAATCGCCTGATGGCGTCCGCGACCGCGTGCAGGTCCGCCTCCGGGATGCCCGGGTAGAGCGGCAGCGAACACACCTGCGCACAGACGCGATCGGCCTCCGGGCACATCGCCGGCAACTCGGGCTGCAGCGCGGGCTGCCGCGGAATGGGGACCGGATAGTGAATCAGGGTCTCGATGCCCTGAGCACGGAGCCAGGCTTGGAGCTCGTCGCGGCGGGGCGACAGCACCGGGAACAGATGGTAGACGTGGCCGGCATCGTATTCCGGCGGCACCTCGATGGCGGTGCCGGTCAGCAGACGGCGGTACACGGCCGCGTGAGCGCGGCGTGCCTCCGTCCACCGGGCCAGGCAGGGAAGGCGCGCGGCCAGAATGGCGGCCTGGATGTCGTCGAGGCGGCTGTTCACGCCCATCTCGCCGTGGCGGTACCGATCGGTCTGCCCGCCGTTGCGCACGCGTTTCATCTTCGCCGCCAGCCCGGCATCGTTCGTGGTGATGGCGCCTCCATCACCCAACGCGCCGAGGTTCTTCGTCGGGTAGAAGCTGTACGCGGCGGCCACGCCGAACGAGCCGACGGGTCTGCCCTGGCACGTGGCGAGATGCGCCTGGCAGCAGTCCTCGACGACGGCCACCTTGTGCCGTGCGGCAACTGCCATGATCGCGAGCATGTCGGCCGGCTGGCCGTAGAGATGCACGGGCAGGATGGCGGCGGTGCGAGGGGTGATAGCAGCCACGATCGCAGCGGGATTGATGGTGAGCCGCTGCGAATCCACGTCGGCGAACACCGGCCGCGCGCCCACCATCATGCACGCCAGGGCCGTGTAGGCCGCCGACAGCGGCGTCGTGATCACCTCGTCGCCGGCGCCGATGCCGAGGCAGCGCAGGATGATCGCGATGGCATCGGTGCCGGTGCCCACGCCCACGCAGTGCCCGGCCCCGCAAGCCTGGGCGAACGCCTGCTCGAAGGCCTCGCCCTCCGGGCCCAGCACGTACCAGCCGCGATCGATCACGCGGCGGATCGCGGCCTCGACGGCGGGGCCGTCCTCGGCGGGTTGCAGATGCATGAAGCGCACGCGCGGCGTGGTCATGACGCAGACGGCTCCGGAGCGTCGGGCTCGAGATAGCGCTGGAGGTACTGACGATAGTAGGCCACGGTCCGCTCGAACCCCTCGCGAAGGTCCGTCCGGGGCTGCCAGCCCGTTGCCGCCCTGAACTTGCCGGAGTCGGCGTAGAAGCTGCCGATATCGATCGCCTTCTGCTCTTCGGGCCAGTCGACGAATCTGACGCGGCCGGTGCCGGCGACATCGAGCAGCAGGTGCACAAGATCGCGGTGGCTGACCGGCTCGGAACCGCCGACGTTGTACACCTCCCCGTTGCACGCGTCGGAGGCCCCCGCCCGCAGGAAGGCGTCCGCCGCATCATCGACGAAGACGAAGTCCCGCATCTGGGAGCCGTCCCCGTAGATCTGGATCTCGCGGTCCTCGACCGCCAGCCGGATGAACCAGCCGATGAAGCCCTGGCGATTGTGCTTCACAAGCTGCCGCGGGCCGTAGATATTGGTCAACCGCAGCGAGCAGGCGCGCACGCCGAACACGTTGTTGTAGACCAGATGGTAGTACTCGCCCGCCACCTTGTTGATGCCGTTCACGTCGGTCGGGCGCACCAGGTGCTGCTCGGTCACCGGCAGGAAATCGGGCTTGCCGTACACCTGCCGCGTTCCCGCGAACACGACTTTCACCTTCGGGTTGTGGCGGCGGCAGGCCTCGAGTATCGACAGCTGACTGCGGCAGTTGATCTCGAGATCCGTGTAGGGGTCGCGCATGCTGTCGATGTGGCTGACCTGCCCGGCGAGGTTGAAGATCACGTCGACGTGCCGCACGAGGTAGCTCATCGTGCTTTCCTGCCGCACGTCGGCGATGTTCATCCGCACGCGGTCTTCGATGCCGTGGATGTTGAAGAGGTTGCCGCCGTAATCCGGGATGAGCGAGTCGACGAGCAGGACGTCCGCGCCCAGCGCCACCAGCGCGTGCGCCAGGTTGCTGCCGATGAACCCGGCTCCGCCGGTGATCATGACCGGCCGTTTGCGGTAGAAGGCTTGGCAGTCCATGCTCACACCCCGGAACGATCGGACCCGCCAGCGGGTGCAGAGGGACGCCTGACGACCAGCGCCCACCAGAGTGTCAGGACGTCCACCGCCGTGCGCGCGATGCGGGGGACATTGAAGAACTGCGACTTGCCGTACGCGCGGTGATAGTGGTGCACCGGGGCCTCGACGATGGTGAACCCGGCGTCCTGGATCTTCTTCATCATCTCCAGGCAGATCACGCCGCTGCTCTTCGTGAGCTCGACGCGATCGAAAATGGCGCGGCGCACCAGGCGGAAATCACAATCAACGTCGCGCACCTTCAGGCCGAACAGCAGCTTCACCGCGTGGTGGTACACGCGCCCGATGATGATGCGGTGGAACGGATCCGACCGGCTGATCTTGTAGCCGTTCACCATGTCGACGCCGGGGCCCCGCCTGGCCCACAGGTCCGCCATTTCCGACGGGTCGTACTGGGCATCGCCATCCGTGTAGAAGATCCACTCCCTGGTGGCGTTGGCGAAACCGCTGCGCAGGGCGCCGCCGTAGCCGCGGTTCGCCGGATGATGGATGACGCGCACCTGCGGGTACACCCGCGCCAGTTCGTCGGCGATGAGCGGCGTCGAGTCGCGGCTGCCATCGTTGATGACGATGACCTCGAAGTCCGGGGTCAGCCGCCCTGCGGCCAGCACGGCACTGACCACCATGCTGGCAATGGTGCCGCTGTCGTTGTAGGCCGGGAAGAACACCGTCA
>Ga0315290_10003135_pt1 | contig 11826 bp, 16 predicted proteins | sample YL17G12_0_MG_FD_203627 | JGI IMG/M metagenome (GOLD analysis project Ga0315290, IMG submission 203627) | Sediment microbial communities from Yellowstone Lake, YNP, Wyoming, USA - YL17G12_0 | ecosystem: Environmental > Aquatic > Freshwater > Lake > Sediment | place: USA: Wyoming | collected...
AGGCCTGCTCAACGGACCCGGCATGTCCGACAAACACCACGAAGGCGCTCAAAATCGCCCTATGGGTTGCAACGATCGCAGCCCTCATTCTGATTCTGCTCCCGGATCTGTTGGCGGTCGGTATCTAACGTCCTTCTAGGAGGGCAGCATGATGACACGTATCCTAGTAATTAGTGGTTTCCTGGTTAGCATCGGTCTTCTAGTGGTTGGACCAGGAGTTCCTACCCTCGATCAGGTGGCTTGGGCGGTGGAAGCGCCCGGTCTCCAGACATTCACCTTACAGGTTGATGGCATGACGTGTGGAAGTTGTGTGAAAGAGATTCGATCAGCGCTCTTAAAGATCCCAGGCGTGAACGCGGTCGAGTTTCAGATCAAAAAGAAGTTGTTCTTCTTCCATGACTATTCGGAGGCCCGCGCCGTCATTACATGTGAGCCGGGGAAAACCACGGTCAATGAGTTGATTACAGCGATTGAAGGAGCGAGCAGTCTCACGAGCACATATAAAGCCAAGTCACTTAGTTGAAGAAGAGGGGGGGACCATGACAAACACCGATCAAGGTGTCCACAATACCGATTCGCTCTTCGCAGAACTGCGACGACTCAGTCCGAAGGTCACAGGCGGCATTCTGCGGGCTCGTCAAGCGGCGTATGAGGAAGGGACCATACCGAGCCGAATCAAGCTGCTGACCGCCCTGGCCATTTCTATTGCGATTCGGTGCGAGCCCTGTATTCGGAGCTATGTCAAGATGGCGTTGGATCAGGGAGCCACGCAAGCAGAGTTTGTTGAAATTCTCAACGTTGCCATGACCATGCAAGGGTGCCCTGGTGAAGAATGGGCCCTGAAGGCCTATGGCTGTTACAAGGAGTTTATCTCCGGCCAGACACAGGAGATCGACAATTCCTGCTGTGCGACCCATTTACCTGACTGAATCTGGAATCCGGCTGCCCTCTGTCAAAAACCTGATTGAACGGGAGCGGGCGATCTTCTGAATAGTCAAGATGTTCTAATTTTGAGGTAGGTAGGGCCCAAAACAACTGGTTATGAATCGACGTTACTGTGGGAGCCGCCTGATTGCCATACCGGCCGTGAATATAAAGGGAGTCGGCGAACGTAGATTGCCTGACAGGAGCTGAATACAAATGCCCTCTACGAGAACTCGGTCTCCTTCCCGCACTGGTTCCACCACGCCCTGAACCCCACATGTCCCCATGGCTTCAACACGAATCGAGCCAGACTCGTCTTCCACCTTGAATACGTAACTGTCGTACCGGATTCCAAGCAGCCGCGGCCCGCAGGGCATCGGCGGCCACTTTTCAATGTCTGTGACTCTGCCGATTACAGCAACGTTGTGTGCCTGATACGAAGTCGCTTCATCAAGCAATTTTCTGATCCGGACCGGCTCAGTTGTAGATCGGGCGGACGATGGGAGTGGTTCTGGAACAGTCGGAGAGGCAATCAATGTGCAAGCGAGTAGGCTGAATACGAATACTGATGTGGGTGAGGTCATGCTACCTGTGGGTGTTTAAGGTTTCATGATCTAGTCGCGAACGTCTAGCTGGACCTCAAACAATTGGTTTTGAGTCCTCGAACACGTATCCCGCAGGAACCTTGGCATTGAGGTTCCCTGGATCATCGCTCGCAGTGTACGGGCTGTTTTCAAGGCCGTGCGAGTCTTTCCCAGGGACATTATTTCGGATCGAGAATTGTAATGTGGCTTGTCGTCTGTGCGAGCAGACGGAGCGGCAGGTCCGTATTCAGCACTTGGATGATCGCCGTCAGACGCACCTCGTCCCCATTCTTCGGAAGCGGACTAGGTTGGCGCCAACATCTGCCGATTACTTCGACCGGAAGGATGCCCGTTCCATCATCCAGGGTGAAGGTCGCTTGCCCATAGGTAAGCATACAGTTCCGTGACGGGCCCGGCAGGGCCTGCAGGTCGGTGACGACGCCTTGCAGCGTCACCTGGTGACGCTGAATCGAAGAACCTTCAGCAACAATCATTTGAATCGACACCTGCTCGGGAGTGCCCGCGTACGAGAGAGACCCAAACGTCAAGAGAATCGCCGTTCCTATTGTGGCGTGTGTCGCCCAACTCGGCATTAGTTTTTCTCCTACTACCAATGTTCCTCCCCGTCTTTCCTAAGGTCAAGGCATATCAGCTGTCCAACACGTGGGCTTCCTGCACTTCAATAAGATTTGTTTTTGGACCAACATCAGCATAAGTCAAATTCCTTGAGAAACCGACCAACTTTTGGCTGGCACTTTAGATGGGGATTTTGACAAGGGGGGTATTTGGGATTTTCGGGAAGGTTACACCCCGTGGGATCCCGATGGTGCCGTCATTCGATTGAACCACCTGATAGCAGTCGTTCGTGTATTTCGCTTTGGGGTCGAGGACTGCCATCGGCCACTTGGCGACAGTCGCTCAGGCAACCTCCACGCCGGAAAGCTGCCGTTCATGGGATTTTGTTTGTTTCGTGCTCAACTCTACCTCATTCCAGTCAACTCCAGCCAAAGGTTGGGTTTCGCGCTAAGCTTGGCTGAAGTGGGTCTGAGTCGGCTGGCGGAGGGTCGTAGAACACCCGCTTATCGGCGTCCACAAAACTTGCCTGCGTATTCCGCTCAAAGCAGCCACCTAAAACGCCCAAGGCCAACAGGGGCGTTCAAGTCCTGACTGGCGCCCGAGTACCTACAAATGTGGGCATTGGAGTCAGAAAGTTCAGGTTCAATAGAAAAGAGTCGAGACTCGAACCCGTGGTTTAATTCGACTGCGACTTCGCCATTTATTTTTGCGAGCTTCGACGATTTACTTCAAGTCAGAAAGGGGTGCGACTAAAGCAGAAGAGTGTCAAATTGGGTCGACGATATCCACATTGCCGCCCAACGCCGCGTGAAAGTACGGAGCACAGACACAGCAGGAAACGGTGCGCCGCTTCACCACGTTGGTTTCGAACGCAAAATTAAGTTCAAGACAATTAACCGGATCACTCATTTCTCTACACGAAGTCGATTAAGCATAGCGAGTAGGTCTTCTTTCAACAACACCAACTCACATAGCTTTCTTTGCTTTTCGTTTTGATCGAGGGTCATGACATCAAGGGCAATGTATGTGCCGTCGGATAACGCGGAGGCGTGCTCTGGGAATTGGAGCCAACGTTCTGATACTTGGCAGGGCACGCGACGCGCGTTGAGGTTGAGGCGAGCACGCCGTTCTTTGCTGCCAGGAAACCGAGTTATCTTTCCCATATAACCCTCTTGAACCTAATGCTCGGCTCACCCGCGCAGCCGCAGGCCTCGTCGAGGTGAAGCGGGTGGTGAGACAGCATCAAACGAGTTTCTTCCATCGCTTGAAGGCCGAAATGTCCTCAGGCGTGAGAATGAACCACTCGCCCTCCCCGCGCTTGCCTTCGAACCGCTTGTGCCAGTAAGCCTCAACGCCGACCGGATCATCGGTTTCTATGCGGTGAATTGTCGTGGGAGGAATCGGAATCTTGATGCCGAGCTCCCATTCTCTACGCCCCATCGAATTTGTGCGACCGATTTTGTGATGTTTTCCGGATTTCATGAGATACACAAATCCGGTAGCAATCTTCGTTTTCGAACTACCTGCCGTAGTGGCGAGTTCTCCAATCGTTTGCAGCTTGGCCTCGCACAGGGTGAGCACGTTCTCAAAATCAGGGGTCGCATGGCAGAAAGCAACAACTGCTTTTAGGAGCTTGCCCTTGCCTTTAAACCGACGAAACGTTTTCTCACTAGGAAATCCAGGATTGATGTTTGATTCTCGAATCAATTCGCCTTGTAGCGGAAGGCGGCCTAGCTTCGCCACGAGCTTCGCATAGTTCTCGGCGAGCGACTCTTCGCTAAAGGGCTGCTGAAAAACATTGCGAGCGAAGCCGGCCTCTTGCACCGCATCGCCCCACCGTAACCAATGCAACGGGTACCAATCCGATTCCTTGATGCCAGTTTCGCGTTCAAATAAGCGCACACCGGGAGGCTTCCCGCCGTTTGAATCGGCAAGACGTTTGATCTCCGCCAAAATGTGTCGTTTGTCTGTCATTGATGCTGTCCAATATAGTCTAGGTGGACCCGTGTAAGAGTTGGATCTGCCAATTTCTGCCGACGTAACACGCCGTCATTAATTCGTGGACAATATCCCACAATCGACGGTGGTGCAATGAGTTACGGCCCATCAATCATTTATCACGGGTTCTTATATGGATCGACGTAAGCCCCCCCTTGCGAAGGTTCATCTCCCTATCCCACTGCAAACGCCTGCCAGTCTCTCCGGGACGTTCTTGGTAGCACTAGACATGGCTGGCCTCTCATGGATAGAGCATGACTCATATTCCGTACGCGAGGTATCAATACGGCACCCGTAGAGAACACATTCATTCTTGAGCTGACGCGAGAGCAGATTGCTCAACAACTCGACCGCGAGGCTCGACGACGCCTTGCTATTTCTGGTGAGGAATTGGTGCGCCACCACCGGGCTGGTCTGTTGAAGGACCACGGCCCTGTCGCGGATTTTCTGGCGCTCACGGGCCTCTTCGCTAAGGACAACCCTCTGTTTTCCGCCGCCTGACCGACGCATTCCAATGAATGGAGAACCTCCCTATCGCAACACGCAGACGTTGAACGGCCGCTTCTCAATTCGGTGATCGACCTGTTTGGGTCGGGGGCCGTCTGACGCGCTTCCCGATATCTGCTGTTCGAGGGAAATCAGTGGATTAGCGGCCTATCCGGTGCCAGTCGGCCCAGAGCGGAAGTTCAGCACCGAGATCGCACCGCCATAAAGCGGTCCTCAGCCCTGTCGCATTAACGCCCGAAATTCTGCTGCGGCGCGAATACAACAATGCGGCTGGAAAATGGAATGAGCCAGCCGCGCACCGCAGCGTGCGCCGTCAGCAGCAATTGCTCTTTAGGTAGCGCTTGGGCTAGGAGGGCCTTTCCCGAATCCATCGCTCCAGGACGCCTTGACTGCCGCAGCGGCTTTGGCTGTGGCCTCATCGGGCGCGAAACTCTCATACTGAGGCATGAGGTGCTCGCCCTCGGCAAGGCTAATGCCGCCAAACTTGTATGGACGCGGCAAGCCGAGCATGTCGTGTACCGCGTACTTGTAGTCAAGTGTTGACTGGGCACTCTGGACCTTTGCCGCTGCCTCATCGATTCGTCCGCGCACCTCGCTCTCGGCACGGACAGTTGCATCCAGCCACCGCGCGATGTTGAGATCCAATGCCAGGACTAGTGCTGCGCCAACGCCAATATTGAGTAGCAAAGACTGAAGCACGGGGGCGCTTACAAATGCGCCTCCGAGGACCAAGCCAGTAAACAATACGCCACCGGACAGCGTCGCCGCTTGATGACGGCGAACTCCCCTCAGCAACGGGGCAGCGGCAAGAAAGACTAGAAGGCCCGCTGCGAGATTCGAGCACAGTGACTGAAGGAATTCGTCGCGAGGGAGCCGAAAGGTCAGGTACGTAGATGCTAGTGCCGCGACGAAGATGGCTATGCGGACGCCCGTCTGCGCGAAGAAATGTCCGAAAGCCTTCCGGCTGCCGACCTTGATTGCGGCCTCGCCATCGCCGATTTGCGAAAGGAGCGGCCCGTCATCGGGAAGATCCAGATCATTCATATCAGTCGTACTTGATAGGGTTGTGAGTGCTACCTAACTATGTTTTGGCCGATCCGTATAAGAACCGGATTTGCAAAATTTTATCCGTACAACACGCCACTACGGTTCGTGAACAATACGCCATAATCGACGCTTGTTCAATGAGTTGCGACTGTGGGACCATGTATTATGATGGGTTCTTATGCGGATCGGCGTAAGACCCCACCCCTTGAGAAGGTTCACATCCCTAGCCTGTGCAAACGCCCACCAACCTCCCTGGGTCGTTCTTGGGTCGAAAAGGAGAACCGCCTACCATAGAATGCAGACGTTGCACGGCCGCGTTTCAATTCGGTGATCGACCGGTTTGGGTCGGATTCCGATGGTCGCAGAAACGGCCAAGTGCGGAAGTTCGGCACCAAGGTCGCACCGCCGTAAAGCGGTCCTCAGCCCTGTCGCCTTAACGTTCGAGTTCAGTGGCCTGGCGCGGCTTTATGCGCCAGGTCCCCTGCAACGAAGGGTTGGGCATCACTCGACACGCGATAGTGAACTTCGGCCAAGTCACGGAGGCTCCCCAGAGACAGGAGCTTAAAGCCATCGGCGACCTCAGCATTTTGAGGGAACCAAAGAAATCGATACTCGCGCTGATAGGCGAATCTGAAGTCTTTGCATATTCCTGCGTTGAGGTATTCATTCTTGATTCGTTCGTACGGATCGAAGTACTCGACGGGATTGTGATGGAAATACCAGTTGGACAGCTGTTCTGCTGCGGCATGTTCGATGCGTCGTGTAAACTCTCCGACGTCCTTAATCACGATGCAACTGTCTGCGCCATCAAATGCTGCAAGGAGGTCAATGTCCCAATCGCACGTCATGCAAAAGGCGTAATAGTCGGGCATCGAGGTCGTTTTCTCGGCGTCTCCTAAGATTGGAATGGCGATTCCGTCTCTGGTTGTTATTCGAGTGTGAGCTCCAGGAAGGAAGGCTTTCTTCTTACACTCATCATCCTGTCGAGCCCTATCGTCCTCCAGGGTCTTGAAACCGGAAGCTGGACGAATCCGAATCAATCCATCCGTCGCGATACGCTCGATATGCGTCCGTCGGTCGTAGCGAAACAATACGTCTCCAGCATTTGGATGGGCTGGCCTAGCAGGCGCGCCGGATGCCACATTGTCGAAAACAACATCTGTTGGCGGCTGGATGGGCGGTTCTACATTGCGCAGCATGAATTCCAGGCGGGTTTGATGCTCCTTTCGAAACCAATACCAAGAGCTTAAGAAGCTCTGGATCGGGATGACATCTCGGTCACGGCTGACCAACGCTCTCATGTTGCGAAGGATATCTTCATAGCGCGTTACAAGTACTGTGTCTGGCGCTCTTTCAAGGTATCGATAGCACTGATATTGTAATTCCCAGAATTCAGGTTCGTAGCCATGCAGGTTGTCGCCGAATGAACGAATAGCATCTTCATGGGGCAGACGTTGAGGAAGGCGAAGGCTCGGAATCCGTTGCATGGTTAGGACGCCTGTTGTGATGCCCAACGTGGAATTGAGGGGCTGCGCGCTTTTGCGCAGTCCCGCTCGAATGTAAAGTTAGGCATTTGCCTCAACGTGACTGGGGCGTCGCTCTGCGCCCTACAGCAATAGCTCGGTTGTGGTAGCTGCGAACATGCTTAAGCACATCTTCATTTGTTAAAACATCAGACGATTGATTTGGCTTCCATTGTTTATGCTGCAATTGAAGGGATTTCAGTTTTTTCCTTCCTCCCTTAAAAATTTCCAAGGCTTCATTTGTGCAAAGAAATGATGTTATCGAAGGTGACGTGTCTTTTTTATTACCATCTTCATAAAATGGGCGGGCATTTACATTTTTGACAAAAGAATCGAAAGCACCGTCAAGGCCTTGAAATTCAGCCAAGTCAATCGTGTTCGCTGAAATCGGCTCGGGCGCCGAGAAAGCGCTGCCGTTATTTAGATTAAACAATATGTTTCCGATGTTTTTTTGTCCCGGGTCTTGTTGCAAGAAAACCACCTCCTTTACTGCGCCTAGCGCCATCATGCCTGAGCACTGCGCACATGATTCTAAAGATGTGTAGATGGTTACGTCTTTGAGTGCCTTCCCATAATGACTTTGAGATTTCCTGTAATTACCTTCCCACTCTTCTACTATGTCTGCACCGGCATTTAGTACTTTATTAATCAAGCTGGATTCATCGTCTGGAATTCGGGGAAGTGCGAATATATTTGATGAGTGAAAGTGAGTGGTTAGAGAAAATAAGCGACGCAGGAGTCGTGCCTCGGCATGCTCAATGGAACTGTTGAATATTTCATTATGATTAAAGTCGAAATCAATTATTTTGCCATTGCCATCAACCGCAAAACAGGCAATATTGTGACCAAGATACGTTGAAGGTGTTGCCGAGAAGTTACCAATCCAATTATATTTGCCATCAACACCTCTTTTCCACGGATTCCAATAGTGCGCAAGGAGAGACATAACAAGGTAACAATAAATCCGATGTCTCTCCTTGTGCTCATCGCTAAATTGTTTTGGCGAAATACAATCAGATATATAACCCATTCTGTTTAACTCCTAGAAAATTTCATAAAAGCATGGCCTAACTATGAAGTCTGCTGCGGTATTTGGGATTTTCGGGAAGTTTACACCCCGTGGGATCCCGATGGCGCCGTCATTCGATTGGTCCACCTGATAGCCGTCGGTCGTGTATTTCGGTTAAGGGTCGGATACCGACGGTCGCAGAACGGCCTTTTACAGCCTCTCAAGACCATGTTGTTCGAGTGCGCGTGCCTTCGAACAACGGCTTGCAGGGCGACGCGCCGCGAGCGGCGCTGACCTGAAGCCGAACAATAGTTAAACCGGCAAGAACCAGTATGTTCACGTATCAGGTCAGGCCCCGGACGTTCCGGCGCCTTGATCGCTATGATGCACGAGCCCTGGGGCAGGGCGCCGACGTTGCCAGGCCATCCACCACTAGCAGGTGTCCGCCATCTCCAAGCGCTTGTTAGGTAGCATCTGGCGTCTCATAGTCCGAGTAGGAAGCGATGAGTCCTGCCGCCTTGAATGGAGGGAGTTGGTGGGCCTCAACAAGGATTGCGACGGTCTGCTTGACGGTCCTGAATCCCCAGCTGAAGAGTCGATGGGACTTGAGCTGATCGAGCCAGATGTAGTCGCTATCCCCACCCGTGCTTTGTAATAGCTGCGCCCGGCGAAGTGGCTCCAAGTACGCCGGAGTGTTTCCTGCATCGCCGCTCGGTCGGTGGGCAGGATGCAGGATCTCGTGCCTCACCTGCACCAACAGTTTCAGGCTGTCGCGGAGTTCGGTCGGAATCGAGTAGTGCTTGAGAATGACCTTGACGTCATTAGATGATTTTGCCAGTTCCGCTAGAACGCCTGGATTGGCTCGGCCTGTGAGATAGATGTCTGCATTGAGCTCGATGAGCAGGCAGCGAAGCGCGCTGAAGAGGATGGGTATGCCTGCAAGCGTGTACGCTGAGCAATTCCCGTCAAGGCGCTTGGCGTACTCAGCGGAATGCCCATACAGGAGCCCCGCCAGGTAAACGAAGTCCTGCGATGAGGTGCCCCAAGAACCTGAAAGGCCCTCGCGCACACGCGACTCCCTGCTTTTACGTCCCTCGTCCACGATTCCCATTCTTTGCGAGCGAGTTGTCGTGCAGCCGTGACGCAGTCGGATGCCGACTAACAGCGCTGTGAGGCACCCCACTTTGGGGCGCGTCCGCTCTCGAACGCGGGGTTAGGATTCACTAATTCCCGACGAAGGAATGAGTCCAGTCTTGACCGCAGCGCAGCGCTCTCATCCTACGATATTGAATCATGTCCTCATTCCCGTGCCGACTTGAGCATGCTGATATAATCACCAAAGTGATCTTGGGCATCAGCTTTTTCCATTCGGATAAAGGAAAAATCGTTCACTATCTGAGCATTCGGCCTCTTGCTCGGATGCAGAGCAAAGGCGTGCATGACCCGATAATCCACACCAGCTGCTTTGTAGGCCAAGGCAAACATGGAGCCAGTCCAGAATTTCAATTTGTCGGCATATTCTTGTGATATGTCCTTGACGTCTGTTACCGCCATTCCTTTTCTCGCATAAGCCTCAACAAGCCTCTGCTTGACTTCATCAAAAGCTTGACCGGAGAAGTCAGGCTCAAGCTTCCACATTTTTGAATAAACCAGAATGGCTTCATTTCCATTCATGGGCGCGTCCTCTGGGCTAGTCCCAATGGGTCCGATGCCAGCAGTTAGAAGCCTCCCGTAGTAATAGTCGTATTTGTTATAGCCAGTCAGCAACTCGTGAATTACTTGCGGGGGATTCTCAGAGATGTAAGGGCGCTTATTCATAAACCAAGGAGACCCAGGAGCTGCGACGGTTCCAACAATCAATTGGATTGGCTCTCCTTCACGAGTGGGCCTGAAGTTGCTCGATGCGCATCCCGCTAGCAATACGAGAGCGAGGATGACAATGGCCGATTTCCCGAATCGCTTGAGCATGATCCCCTCCTAATCTCTGGATGTCTCAAATGAAGCTCCCCGCAGCAAGCTGCGGGGAATGTTCAAGTTCAACCTGAACGGCTTCACGGTCCAAATTGGTCAGATATGAGCACGCAGTCAGGGTAGGGCGGTGGCAAGAGACTCGATACCCATTGTTCGGCCCGTGAACATTATGAAACATAACGATGAAGCTCAGGGGCGGCCTGAGCCCGCAGGGTGAGGGCCGTCCCCTGGAGCGCGTGGTTGGACGTCAGTCGGCATTACCACCCACAGAGAACGATTCGAGCATGCTGTTAAAGGTGGCCCACCCACGATTAGTCAACTCTTCCAAAGTGGTAGCCCTGTTGCCGATCTTTGCAACATCAGCTTCGACAGCGTAGTAGTTGTTGTCAGCGTCGGTAAGGCTAAGGACGAGAAAAGCATTTTTACTCTCATAGACCGCGTAGTAACAAGGCCTCCCATGGAGTTCAAAGCGCTGTCTCGCTTTCTCAGCGTACGTCTGACCATACGTTTCCGTACGAAATCGCACTCTGTTTCCGAACGCCTGATTGACGTGAGCATCTTTATCAGACGACATCGGTGCGCGTACCAGCGCCGCAGCGTATAGGTTCGAATCAAACGCGGCTGGACCAAAGACGACGGCAATAATCGGCCCATCGTTTATCTCGTGTACTTTGGTGTAGATCCATTCATTATGATCAGCATGAGACTGTTCCGGAGGATGAGGCAATCGAACCGAGAACGCTTTGTTCGGTGCGTAGTAAGTTGACTTATCGACCTTGCCGTCGAGGAACTTTGGGGCTGGGACCAGCCCGCCAATGATTCCTCCCGTGCCAGAGCACGCCGCTAAGAGCAAAGCGAGCAAAGCAAGCACGACCACATGAGACCGCGCGGCTAGATGAGATCTCATATTCACTCCCCTGACGTCCAACTATGTATTATCTGGTTCCACATAAGACGCCACATGTCTTGGGATGCTGGATAAGACCCGTACGATAGTCTGCCAGGATTGGAGCCTAAGTCCAAGTGTTTTCTTCGAGGTTTTTCTTTGCATCTCAGCGATGCGGGGTCTTATACAGTTCCGTATAAGACCCCGCGTCTTCCTGAATTCACAACTCTTTCCCCACATCCAGACAGTGACACAGGTATACGGAGTAGCCATCTGCGGCCGTGATCGACCACTTCCATGATGTTCCCTCCAAGCTCGCTCGTTAGCCCTCTCTCGGAAGGGCTTCCAGTGATCCTCCACTGCGTGCGTCGAACGACCACCGCTTTATCGTGGGGGTTCCGCGAGCACAGAGGATTACTGGATCCGCCCTTCCTCTTCCATTTTCATGCGTTCGAGCTTGCTTCTACTTCTCTCTAGAGGGTGGTCTGTTTGGTCTCCCCCTGCGCGCGTCCAACGAGGTCCTTCTGAGGCCGCGCGTTGCGCGAGCACAGGACCACACGGATTTTCCCAATCTATCTTTCTCCCTCTAGGGGGGCGGCCTGGTTGCGGGGAGAGATAAAGGGGTCGGGAGTCTTTGCTCGACAGCTCATGGGCAATTAAGACTCCCGACCCCTTTATCTCGTCTTCACGCGGTATGGTTCCGGCACCCGTTCAGTTACAAGAGCTAAGGGTTGATAGCTGGTGGAGGGAAGGATATGAAGAGAAGAGCTGATGGCTTCCGGGGAAGGGAGCTAATGGCTG
>Ga0315290_10003138_pt1 | contig 11823 bp, 6 predicted proteins | sample YL17G12_0_MG_FD_203627 | JGI IMG/M metagenome (GOLD analysis project Ga0315290, IMG submission 203627) | Sediment microbial communities from Yellowstone Lake, YNP, Wyoming, USA - YL17G12_0 | ecosystem: Environmental > Aquatic > Freshwater > Lake > Sediment | place: USA: Wyoming | collected...
GTGCCGGCCGAGGTTGTGAACACCCAAGTCGGATCAGACCTGGGTGTTCACAACCACGGCCGGCACCGCGGCGGTCCCCCTCAACGGGCGCGGCAAGCTGCTCGATCGCAAGGAAGAGGGCTCCAAGTTGCGGGGCCGGTTGCGCTGGTTCTCGGACCGATTCGAGATCGGAGCCGGAGTTTCAACGTCCTATCGTCAGGTCCAGATCACACCGCCTGCACTGGACGACCTGAGCAGCCTCAACCACTTCCTCAATGTCGTCTGGCTGACAAACGGAGCCGACACGCTTGCAATCCCCGACAGCGTCGTCCACAACACGATCGAAGACCGTTCGTGGGAAGTGGGCGGGGGGCTGGCGTGGAAGCGGACTGGCACCATCCTCGGCGTCGAGGGCCACTTCTTCCAGGCCCTGCGCGGACAGGCCCTGAGCGGCGCGGGACCCAAGCAGGTGGGCTGGGACGTGCGCGCAGGGATGGAGCGCCGCCTGCTGGACCCGATCTCGCTGCGCGCGGGGTATGTCTATCGCTGGGAGGACCGTGACGACTACACCGTCCAGAACGAGTTCAAGACGCATTCGGCCACCGTGGGGCTCGGCTTCCATCCCGACGGCGTCAGGTGGTCGTTCGACGCCGGATATGCCTTCGAATGGACGCTGGCGGACTACGAGGATCCCGCCGATCCTCGGACCAGCCGCCACGACCTCGCGACGCGCCTGCGGTGGCAGTTCTGATCGTCCTTGCGCAGGCGACCGAAAAAGAGCTTGACGCCGGAGGGACATCTGACGATAGTTCCATACGACCGGGCGTCGGGCGCCGATTCTGCTGGTGCCAAGCGATTCACTCCCCCTGCGACGCCACTCCTCACCGAAACTCTCTGGGTTCGCTGCGCTCGCATGCGACTTCCGGACTTCCGATTTTCGCTGCTCGTGATTTCGGGTTTCGGTGTAGCGTTCGAGTTCGGTCCGGACCCCTCACAGGTTGACGAGGATTAAATTGATTCACGGAAATGACTTGGGGTGAAATTCAGTTGACATATCGAACGCGCGTTGGCAGTTTGGGGCGAATTCCCACGCAGCCACGGCTCATCGCATGAGGTCTCACGCTATGCACGTCAATCCCAGGCGCTTGTTTTCGCTGGTTGTGACATTGGCGACGGGGCTGAGCCTCGCGGTCCCGGTCTTTGCCCAGACGTCGGCGGCCCCCGCAAAGCCCAAGACCGCGACCGCCCCCGGGCCGGGTGTGCGTGCCGGCACGATCTCGGGCAAGGTCACCGACCGCAACAATGACGGGATTGCGTTCGCCAACGTGATCGTGCTTGGGACCAAGCAGGGCACGATGACCGACGAGAATGGGAGCTTCGTGATCCGTGGCGTTCCGGTTGGAACGCAACAGATACGCGCCCTGGCGACCGGCTACGACCCGGTGATGGAGACCGTCGAGGTCAACGCTGGAGCCACCGCAAGCGTGGCGCTTGTCGTCGGCGCCAGCAAGACGGTCAAGCAGCTCGAAGAGATCGAGGTCAAGGCGGAGCGCCGGATCGATACCAAGTCATCGACGACCAAGCAGAACGTAAGCGGCGAAAAGCTGAAGGAGCTGCCGGTCGACAACCTGAACCAGGCGATCGCCCTCAAAGCGGGCATCGTGTCGCGCGGCGGCGATCTGCACTTCCGCGGGGGACGCAGCGGCGAGGTCAAGGTCCAGATCGACGGCGCGGAAGCCTCCGACCCACTGTCCGGCCGCAATGCAAACGTTGCCAACCTCGCGATCGCGGGCGCTGAGGTGCTGTCGGGCGGATTCGATGCCGAATACGGCGGCGCGCTCTCGGGCGTGGTCAGCGTGAGCACGAAGGAAGGAACCGACCGGCTCGGCGGCGACGTGCGCTGGGACACCGACCGTTTCGGCGATCCGACCAAGACCTTCAACAACTACGACCGGTTCACGTTCGGATTTGGGGGTCCAACTCCCGTCAAGAACCTCACGTACTTCGCGACCTACGAAGGTACGTTCACCGACACGTATCTGCGCTCGACGCTGACGAAGCCCTCGCGCACGTTGTTCGACTTCATCACGCTCGGCAACCGTCAGTCGAACCAGATCAATACGAACCTGAAGCTCGCCTACCGCGCGAATCCCCAGCACAAGGTCACCTTCGAAGTCATCAACAATCGCACGATCAGCACGCCCTACAATCACATGTGGAGCCGGCAGGGATTCGTGAAGGTGGCCTTGGACACGACGCACACGCCGGGTCAGCCGGACCGCTATACTCCGCACTTCGGAACCTGGTCGGCAACTCAGGAGGACAGCTCGTACCTCCCGGTCAACCTTCCGGATCATATACCGACGGTGGACGACACGTACCGTTCGTACACGGGCGTGTGGACGAACCAACTCTCGAACAAGTCCGTCATGACGTCCCGCGTGTCGAACCTCCAATTCAAGACGCTCAGCTCGATCGGACGAAAGGAGCCGTGGGAATACTCGATCCAGAGCCCGTTCTACTGGAGTGGCAATATCGGACTCGGAAGCGAGAACAACCCGTATTTCGCGACGCACGGTGACTTCCCGCAGTACTTCCGTCGCGACGCGAGAACGTTCGCGGTCAAGAGCGACATTTCGACCCGGCGCTGGAAGCAGCACACGGTGAAAACCGGCATTGAGGCCAGGTACAATCGCGTCGAGAACCTCACCCTGACTCAGCCGAACGTCGAGACGAACGGTCTGCCCGGCGGCAATCGATCGGATTACGTGAACTACAATCCCGAGGGCGCGGCGTACGTCCAGGATCGCTGGGAGTTCGAAGGTCTGGTGCTCAACGCCGGCGCGCGCTACGACGTGTTCACGCCTGGTGATCAGATCGCCGATGTCGATCTGACGAGCGGCAAGCGCTACAAGCAGCAGCTGAGTCCGCGGCTCGGCATCGCCTACCCGATCTCCGACAAGGACGTGCTGAGCTTCCACTACGGCTGGACCTATCAGACGCCTGCGCGCCGCTTCGTCTTCGAGAACCGCGGCCTCGGGACCAGCGTCGTGACGCGCGGCAATCCCGACCTCGAGCCCGAGACGAACATCGCGTATCAGGCCGGCATGCAGCATTTGTTCTCGCGCGACGTGTCGGGCCAGTTCTCGGTGTTCTTCAAGGACATCTATGGCCTGATCACGACGCGTCAGGAGCGCGACGATTTCGGCAACCTGGTCAACGTGTATTACAACGGCGACTACGCGAGCTCGCGCGGGTTCGAAGCCAGCATCATCAAGAGCTTCAGTCACAAGTTCTCGGCCGAGGCCAACTACACCTACTCGCTCGCAACCGGTGTTGCATCCGACCCGAACCAGGCGCTCCAGTTCTTTAACGGCGGCCGCCTCTACCTGCCGATCGCAGAACAGTCGCTCGACTGGGACCAGCGCAATACGCTGAGCTTCTCCTCGACCGTCCGTGATCCGGGCAAGTGGGGCTTCCGCATCCTGTGGGCCTACGGCTCGGGCTTCCCGTTCACGCCGGCATATCCGAATGACCGCCGTCCGGATCCCAAACTCACGAACTCGCGCCGGCTGCCATCGAACTCGAGTCTCACGATCGACGGCGACAAGTTCTACAAGATCTGGGGTCAGAACGTGACGCTGTTCTTCGACGCCCGCAATGTTCTGAATGCGAAGAACATCGATAACCTGTCGGTGAGCTCGTTTCCGAATCCGAACATCTTCTTCGCAGGCGACGACTACACGATCTACTACACGCAGACCGGCCGCGCCGGTGGTGCCTACTTGCAAGACGTGAACGGTGACAACCAGCCAGATTGGGTGCCGGTGCATGATCCTCGCGTTTTCGAGGAAGGCCGCGCCGTGCGCTTGGGAATGAACATCAGCTTCTGACCGACCGGGCGGGAAGGCGAACGATGACGCGAGACAAGTTCGAGATGCTTGGATTGCTTGCCGGACTGGCGCTCGCCGTCGCGGTCGCGGCACCACATGCCGCTTTCGCTCAGCCGCCGGGAAAGATCGACCCCGATGGACTGACCATGGACGGGTTGCGCGCCGCCATGCCCGAGTATTTTCACCCGAGCGGGAGCAATCCGCGTGTGAGTCCGACGGACATTCCGGACGTGTTCGGTCCGGGTGCAGTGCTGCGGGTCGGCAACGTCTACATGAAGGTCACGAATTGGGGCCATAACGGCAACCTGTTCACCAACGTGTCGAGCGACCCGAGCGGCTCATGGCCCGGCGCTTCGGCGGTGGAGTACCTGAGCTCGATGCGTCTCTCGGTGGGGGCGGTCAACGCCGGTGCCACGGATCCGAACGCAGTGCGCCGCGTCAGCTATCTCCTGGAATGGAGACCTCAGACCCTCGAGCCCGACGACAAGATCTACAGGGCGTACGACGGCATCGTCAACGGCTCGCGCTACGTGAACGACGACAACGACTTTGACAGCTCAAACCCTTACGGCTGCGCCACCCCGCCATGCGCAAAGATCGACGAGGACTTCCTCGATGGCCGCGACAACGACGGCGACGGCCAGATCGACGAGGACTTCGGAGCGCTTGGGCAGGAGATGTACTCGCTCGTGATGTGGGACAACACGATCCAGGCCATCAACACCGTCTTCGCCGAGAAGCACGTCCCGCTCGGTCTCGAGTGCCGCCAGAGGGCGTGGGCGTACTCGGTGATCGGGTTCCAGGACTTCAACGTCGTCGAGTACGAGATCATCAACCGCTCCGGCCACGTGCTCGACAGCCTGTGCATCGGCTGGCTGCTCGACATCGATTCTGGTCCGGTCGAGTTGTCGAACTTCTTCAACGACGACTTCGACGTGCCCACGTTTCCGCAGGGCGAGTTCCTGGTGCAGGTCGGATCGACCCCGGGTCAGCTCATCGATCCGCTGCGCCGCCAGCAGCCGCACGACACCCAGGAGATCTCTCGCACCGTCTATAAGCCGGATTCTGCGCTGTGCCCGGTCGACACGATCCGCGTCAATGGTTTCTCGGTCATTGACGACGATGGCGATGTCGGCCGCACGACCGGCGTCGGCTCGTTCCTGCTGATCGACCATACGGTGGATCCCCTCGGAGAGACCGGACCGAAGCGGGTCGGCTTCCGGGCCTACCGGTCGTTCACGGGCGGTACGCCGTACGCCCAGGGTGGCAACCCGGTGATCGACCAGCAGCGTTTCGAGTTCATGAGCGGCCAGGCCGGCACCAACATTGGAGAGGACGGTTTCATCAATGCCTTGCCCGGCGATCAGAAGGGCGACTACATCGCCTGGGCATCGGTTGGCCCGTGGCTACACGTCGCTGACGGTCAGAGCATCTTCGCGACCGTGGCGTTCGCGGTGCAGAGGGGCAACTACCAGGACATGATCAAGTGGCCGACCCTACTTGAACAGTACAAAGCTGCGCCGGCGTCCACCAGGAACAAGATGGCGAACGATCTGTTCGGGAAATATCCCGCGCTCTACAACGCCTACAGCGCCCAACTCGCGTTCGCCGGTGTGCACGAGAAGCGCGAAGGCTACCCCACTCCGGACTTCCACGGCCGCGAGACGCCGCGCCAGCTCAGCCTCGGTGCGCCGACGATCTACCTCCAGGATTGCCGCGATGTGGAGAAGGGGCAATTGCGTCCTGTCACCGAGCGCGAGCCGACCTGGTTCGACTTCGACTGCAGCTATTGCACCGGCGTGTGGGACTACACCACGGGCGCCGCCAACCCGCAGGCGGGCGGCCTGTTCCACAAGGCGTGGAACGCCGAAGCGCCACCACCGAACCCGACGCTCAACGTTGCGTCACGCTACAACTTCTCCGACAACCCCAACCGCAAGGTTGTCCCCGCCGGGGACAACGCCATCACGCTCGCGTGGGACAACCTGTCCGAGGTCACACAGGACCCGAAGTCGCAGTGGTTCGACTTCAGAGGCTACAAAGTCTGGAAGGTATCGGACTGGCTGCGTCCGGTGGGCTCCGCGGGTCCGAGCGAAGCCGATTGGACTCTGCTCGGCGAGTTCCGGCAGTTCCGCTACGAGTTGAGTGGCGTGCCGATCACGACCAATCGCTATTTCGACCCGGACTCGAACCTCGTCTGCCCCAAGGTGTTCATTCCGAACTATCGCGATACCGTGACGGGAATCGTCGGACCGCGCACGGTGCCGGTCTGTCTCGACATCGGAGATTTGTGGGACCACCAGAGCGGCCAGATTATCAAGCCCGACACCACGCTCGAAGCGACCGGACCCGGCCAGCCGGGCTGTATCAAGGACAGCACCGGACGTTGCATCGTCGTGAATGGATGCACGGTGCACCGTGGACCATGCGAGACTCCTTCGAATCGCGAGGATCGACTGCGCTATCCGGTCGGCACGTATCGATATGTCGATCGCGAGGTGAAAAACGGCTTCAGCTACTTCTACGCGGTGACCGCGTTTGATTCGACGACGACGCTCGGGCGCACCACGGAACTCGGCGGCCGTCGCTCGGCGGTCGAGGCCGAGGGGGTGGTTCCGCAGACGTCCGTGGGCACCGGCAAGAAGGTGTGGGTCGTGCCGAATCCGTATCGCGGTTACGCCCGCATCGCGGACCGGCCGTCGGCATGGGACCTCACGCCGAACGCGTCGGATCCCACCGGCACTCACATCGATTTCCTGGGTCTGCCAACCGGCAAGTGGACGATCCGCGTGTATACGGTTTCCGGAGACCTGGTCGCGCAGATCCGGTCGGAGGATGCCGTCAATGAGTCGGTGCGTCCGGCCATCAGTGATGGCGTAACGTCCCTGCCGGGCTACAATCGCCAGCAGGACAATTCGAGTGACGGGCAGGCTCGCTGGAATCTGATTTCGCGTAACGGCCAGGATATCGTGAGCGGGATCTACCTGTTTACGGTCGAATCGAATGAAGGCACCCAGCGCGGTCGGTTCGTGGTGATCCGCTAGCGTTCGGTCTCGAAGGGGGGATTGAGAGTGAAAAGAACCGCATGGGCGCTGGGACTCGCGGGACTGCTTCTGCCCGGGGTTTCGCTTGCGGCCAATATCTTCGAAAAGGTCGGGACGTTCGACGGCCAGTTCCTGAAGATCGGCGTCGGTGCCCGCGCCGCGGCCATGGGCGGCGCATTCGTGGGCGTGGCCGACGATGGATCGTCGTTGTTTTGGAATGCCGCCGGGATCGCCCGCATCGATCCGGACAAATCGGAGTTGTCGCTGAATCACGCGACTTGGCCGGCTGAGCTCTCCTTCGATCAGGTCGGATATGTATTTCACGTCAAGCGCATCCCGGGAGCGTTCGGCGTTAGCGCGCGTGCGCTGTCTATGGCGCCGATGATCGAAACGACCGCCTATCAGCCAGACCCCAATCTGGGAACGGGTGAGGAGTTCGACGCCGGAATGATGACCATGGGCGTAACCTACGCCCGGTCGTTCACCGACAAATTCAGCGCTGGTGTGACCGGCAACTTCATTCACGAAGGGCTGGCCGACCTGTCACAGCAGACGTTCGCGTTCGACATCGGCACGCTGTACGACGTCGGTGCGCTCGGCATGAAGATCGGTATGGCGATCTCGAACATCGGTTCACAGATCAAGTTCATCGAGCGCGAGGCGCGCATTCCCTCCATTTTCCGCGTCGGCACCTCGGTTTCACTGCTGCAGACTGCCGATCAGAAACTGATGGGGACATTCGAGTTTTCGCATCCGCCAGACAATTCGGAGCGCATCAACATCGGTGCGGAGTACGGATTCCGCCGCTACGTGTTCCTGCGCGGCGGCTACAACATCAACTACGACGCCGAGGGAATCGCCGGTGGCATGGGCTTCCTATTCCCGGTGTCGGTGGCAGGCAAGGCGAATCTCGACTACGCCTACACTGACATGAAGGATCTGGGCGGGGCACACCGGTTCTCGCTCAAGTTCCTGTTCTGAGGTCGCAACGCGACGCCCAACCGCGATGAACGAGAAACCGACGCGCTCCCTGAGTGGAGCGCGTTGCTGTTTGGCACTGTTTGTTCCGGCGGTCCTCGCCCTGGCCACCGTGGCCGCGCTGCCGTCCGATGCGTCGCGGCTCGACGAAACGCTGGGCCCGCCGCCGTGGCGGGTCGGAGGACGTGTGGGATTCACCGTCGATGCTGCGGCGTTCCCTGATTCCACCGGGCACATGCTCGACGTCTACGTGCGTATTCCTCCGGTGACGATCGAAGGGCTCACGCTCGATTCCCTGGCGACCGGCAAGCTCCGACTCACGGCCCGCCTGCGCAGCGGGTTCTCCAGCAGGCTCGTAGAGCAGATACAGGATGTCGTGATTGCCTCCGGGGATTCCGCGCGGGGATTCGGTCGTGTGGTGCTGCTGCGCTTCCCGCTCCACTCGGGCCCGCAGCGGCTCGCGGTCAAACTCGAGGACGCACGCTCGCGCAAGCGCGGGATTGCCTACATGGGACGCAAGGTTACCGAGAGCGCGGAGGTCGAAGGCGAGTTCTTGGTGGTGGTGCCCAAGCGCGGGATCGATCTATCCGACATCATATTCGTGTGGGCGGAGACTGCCGGGCGCGAAGGCAGCGCCTTCCTGCGTGGCGGCCGCGATGTGCTGCCTAACCCCGAGCGCCTCTACGGCCTAAACGCGATCGAGATGCGCGCATTTTTCATGGCGCGCGCCGACAGCGCCGATGGCCGGCCCTGGAAGTGGAGCGCCCGCATCCTCGATGCCGCTTCAAACGTCATCTCGGAGCGTGAGAGCACCGGGGCCGCCTCGAGGTGGGTTGATGCCGAAACGAGTTTCGACCTTGCGCACGAGGCGGCAGGGGGCTACACGCTAGAAGTGCGGGTGTGGCGCGCCGGCGACAGGACTCCGGCGTTGCGTCAGGCGAAATTCAGTGTTGCGTGGCGGCAGGACTCGTGGTTCCGCAATCCGCGCGACGTCGAGGACGCGGTGCACCTGTTGCTTCCGCCCGACGACGAGGAAGCGTTCGCGCGCATGCAGCCAGGCGAGCAGGAACGCGTGCTCGACGAATTCTGGCGGGTGCGCGACCCCTCGCCGGGCACCGCGCACAACGAGGCGCTCCAGGGCTTCGAGCAACGCGTGGCGATCGCGAACCTTAACTACGCCCGGCTCGGACAGGGCCCAGGAATGCTGACCGACATGGGGCGGGTGTTCATCCGCTACGGTGAGCCCTCTGAAGTGCTGCGCCAGGTCATCCCGTCCGGGGACAACACGCTGCTTCAGGCGCTCCATGGAATCCAGGTCACCGAAGACCGCGCAGTGGGCGACGTGGAACAGAAGGGACCGGGTGGCGACATGCGGCCCTTCGAAGTATGGATCTACGAGGGGGTCATTCCACCACCCGTCGATGCCGATCCGCGTGAGAAGCGCGTCAGCCGCAAGCGGCTTGTATTCCTGTTTGTCGACGAGATGGGGCTCGGCCAGTACACGCTGCGGTATTCGACCGAATAGCCGCCGACCTGCGCGGGACACTTCACAATGCCCTGCGCCCGCCGGCGCGGGCACAGCCCGCCCTCGCGGTTGACCGTCTTGAACGCGTTGCGGCATAGTCCCGCGACTCGTCACCCTCGACGCCTATCGCGTCGTCACCTGGCCGCCCCGTTTCGGGGCGCCCGCGCCGTTCCTCATCGCGCCCGACGCGCGTCCAGAAGGAGATGTTCCATGGCTCTCCGCGTAGCGATCAACGGATTTGGCCGTATCGGACGGCTCGTCGTCCGCGCCTCGAAGCAACGCAAGGCTCCGATCGATTTCGTCGCCGTCAACGACCTGACCGATGCGGCGACGCTGCAGCACCTGTTGCGCTACGACAGCGTGCACCGGGTGTGGCAGGAATGCCCAAGCAAACCGGCGGCCGACGGCAGCCTCCACATCGCGGGCGATTCGGTGCGGGTGTTCGCCGAAAAGGATCCATCGAAGCTCCCGTGGAAGGAGCTCGGCGTCGATGTCGTGATCGAGTCCACCGGTCACTTCACCGACCGTGAGGGTGCCGCGCGACATCTCACCGCGGGCGCGCGCAAGGTGCTGATCTCGGCGCCGGCCAAGGGCGCCGATCTCACATTCGTGATCGGCGTGAACGACCATCTGCTCGATCCCAAACACACGATCGTGAGCATCGGGTCGTGCACGACCAACTGCCTCGCGCCGGTCGTCAAAGTGCTCAACGACACATTCGGCATCGAGCATGGCTTCATGACCACGATCCACGCCTACACCAACGATCAGAACATTCTCGATCTCCCGCACAAGGATCTGCGCCGCGCGCGTGCCGCGGGACTCAGCATGATCCCAACTTCGACCGGTGCCGCCAAGGCGATCGGGGAGGTCGTGCCCGAGGTCAAGGGTAAGCTCGACGGCACCGCGGTGCGCGTCCCGGTGATGGACGGTTCGCTGGTCGACCTCGTGGTGCGGGTCAAGCGACCGACCGACAAGGCGGCGGTGAACGCGGCGATGAAGGCCGCGGCGCAGGGCGCAATGAAAGGTCTGCTCGAGTACTGCGAGGATCCGATCGTGTCGATGGATGTTGTCGGCAATCCGCACAGCAGCGTATTCGATTCGCTGTCGACGATGGTAATGGCTGAGACCACCGTCAAGGTGTTCTCGTGGTACGACAACGAATGGGGCTTCTCGAACCGCATGGTCGATGCCCTGCTGAAGCTGGCGTGAGCGCGGCGATGGGGGAGCGACGATGAACAGTATCGACTCCCCGGGCTCATCCGGCACTGCCCCCGGATCCCGGAGCTTCGCGAAGCAAACGGTTCAGCACCTCGCGTGCGCCGGCAAACGCGTGCTGGTGCGCGTGGACTTCAACGTTCCCCTCGAGGCCGGTACGGTCTCCGACGCGACGCGGATCGAGGCCGCGCTGCCGACGATCCGCCACTTGATCCAGCAGCGGGCGCGAGTTGTGCTGATGTCGCACCTTGGCCGACCCAAAGGCGGCCCCGATCCCCGCTTCACGATGAAGCCGGTGCAGGAGCATCTCGCCCGGCTGCTCGGCCAGCCGGTCGCATGGGCGTCGGACTGCATCGGTTCCGAAGCCGAAGCCGCCGTGCGCGCGTTACGCGACGGCGACGTGCTGTTGCTCGAAAACCTGCGCTTTCACCCGGAGGAGGAGCAGAACGATCCGGCATTCGCGCAGCGGCTCGCCGCACTCGGCGAGGCCTATGTCAACGACGCGTTCGGCACCGCGCACCGCGCCCACGCCTCGACCGAAGGCGTCGCGCACCTGCTGCACCCTGCGGTCGCGGGCTTCCTGATGCAGAAGGAACTCGATTATCTCGGACGCGCGCTCGCCGCGCCCGCGCGACCGTTCATCGCGATCCTCGGCGGTGCCAAGATCTCGGGCAAGATCGACGTCATTACGGCACTGCTCGGCAAAGTCGACCGACTGCTGATCGGCGGTGCGATGATGTTCACGTTCTTCCGCGCCCAGGGTCGCGCGGTCGGCAGGTCGCTCGTGGAAGAGGACCGCGTCGAGATGGCGAAGGGTGTGCTCGCCGCGGCCGCAGAGCGTGGCGTGGATCTGGTGCTCCCGGTGGACTGCCTCGCTTCGATCGCGCACGACGGCACCGCACCTGCGCGCACGTGCCGGATCGAACAACTCGGTGCGGACGAGATGGGCGTAGATATCGGCCCCGAGACGATCCAGGCATTCACCGCACAGCTCAAAGACGCCAGGACCGTGCTGTGGAACGGGCCAATGGGGATCTTCGAGGTCGAAGCCTTCGCACGCGGAACCCTCGGTGTCGCCCGGGCGTGTGCCGAAGCCACGCGCCGCGGAGCCGTCACCGTGGTCGGCGGCGGCGACTCGGTCGCCGCGATCCAGCAGGCCGGACTGGCCGGGCAGTTCTCGCACCTT